>Ga0256867_10000290_pt1 | contig 19404 bp, 14 predicted proteins | sample RVTome_15_FD_185939 | JGI IMG/M metagenome (GOLD analysis project Ga0256867, IMG submission 185939) | Soil microbial communities from uranium-contaminated site in the Upper Colorado River Basin, Wyoming, United States - RVT150D86 (HiSeq) ... | reverse complement strand
AGGGAGAATGAAATGGGCGAAGACCTCACCAAGAAACTTCCGGAAAGCGACAGCGACAAGCTGAATCTGATCCTCACGACCGCCCGGAACCTGGAAGGGCGCTTCGAGAAACTTGAAATTCGAGTTGGTAACATCGATACACGCCTTCAAAGCCTTGAACAAAAAGTCGAGCAGAAGCTCCACGACACGCGTCCAATTTTGAAGGTAGTAGCCGATATTGCTCAGTTGCAGGCAGGTCAGCAACGACTGGAAGAAGGTCAAGAAGCCATACGCGGGGAGATGCGTGAGCTCAATGTCACAGTACGCCAGGTTAACCGTGACCAGATCGTAATCAATGATGTTATGCGCAGAATTCAACTCGACTTTCACAATATCGATGAACGGCTTTATAGACTCGAGGCCAATCGCAATCCAGCGAATTCATCAACTTGATGCGCCTCCGAGCATCTCCTATACTGCAAAACGTAGTGACTATTCAGCTCGCGGAGTCGAATCGATTGCAGCCTACTGTTTACGAAGGGTGTCTTAACGCGGAGGCTTTTCGCTTCGCAATCGTAGCCAGCCGTTGGAATGAATTAATATCCGCGCGTCTGGTGGAAGGTGCGCTTGACGGTCTCAAACGACTAGGCGCCAAGGACGGAAACGTTGGTTTGTATCGCGTACCAGGCGCCTTCGAAATTCCGCTGTTGGCTTTGCGACTCGCGCAGTCGCGCAGGTTTGACGCGGTGATTTGTCTCGGTACTATCATTCGTGGGCAAACTCCGCATTTCGATTACATCGCGAGCGAGGTAGCGCGCGGCATTTCCCATGCAGGTTTAACATCAGGACTCCCGGTGGTATTCGGCATCGTAACAGCCGATAATGTCGACCAGGCTATTGACCGTGCCGGCGTGAAGTTGGGTAATAAAGGATTTGAAGCCGCCATGACGGCGGTAGAGTTGGTTAATCTTTACAAGGAAGCATTCGAGTGAGGCCGCAAAAAAGCACAACAGTCATAAAGGTAGAGAACGAATTAATGAAAAGATTAATGATCAATAAACGAGTGCTTTTTGTGCTTTTTTGTGACTCCTAACAGTTCTTGGTAATTCTTTATGGGTTCGCGACGTAAGGCCCGTGAATGTGCCTTGCAAATGCTCTTTGCGGCTGATGTTGCCGAAATGCCTGCGGACGATGTGGTCCGAAGCTACTGGGCTGAGCTCGGAGAATCCGATCTCGATGAGACAGCCCGGGAATTCGCTACCCACCTCGCAGCGCAAACGCTTTCGAACCTGGAATTACTCGATGAGCGCATACGCTCGCGCGCCGAACACTGGCGAATCTCACGCATGGCGGTCGTTGACCGCAATATCCTACGCCTCGCTGTCTACGAGTTTCTCTACGAACCAACTCCACGCACAGTCGCGATTAACGAGGCGCTTGAGATCGCGCGCCGCTTTTCAACTTACGAGGCTACGCAGTTTATCAACGGCATTCTCGATGCCATCAAACGCGACCTCGACGAGCAGCAACCTCAAAAGAATGTCCAGCCTGAGGCTGAAGATAGTGATCTGGAGACACCAATCTTCACGGATGAACACAGATCTGAAGGTTGAACATATATTCACCGCAGTCGAAGAACTGCGCGAAGTCGCCGGTGACGGTCCACGCGCGCGCAAGCTGCTCGATGCGCTGTTCCGCCATGTCCACAATCTCAAAGCGAATGCGTCGGCCAACGGCTTGAACAATCTTGCTGCCGCCGCACATGAATTCGAGAACGTGCTGCACTCGCTGCGCACGGGTAAGCAAACGTCAGACACTTTGGTAAGCAACGCGATTCCCGCTGACTTATGGAGGTCATTAAAGCAGGAACAAAAACACTCTCTACAACAATCGATTGCAGAAGGCGCGAGGCTTTTCCTGGTGCAGGCAAGTTTTGACGTCGTAGATTTCGATCGACACTTTCAGAGGTTGAAAGACACATTGAGTAATACTGGAGAAGTGATCTCCACTTCACCGGGAATAAACAACGAGATACCGAAACAGGTCAATTTCAGAATTCTCTACGCCGGAAAAGCCGAGGCCAGTCAGACAATTTTGGAACTTTCGAACACTTCAGATGTCACAGTTGAAGAGATCTCACCGCCAATCTCTGCTATTCCGCCACAAGCCAGGAATGAACTCCAGACCGCCGCGTCCGCCCTCGAGCGTTCCTTCGAGAAGTTCTCAGCAGAGCTCGTCAAGCTGCCGGCAGTTCCGTTCGGCGGGGTGTTCCAGCAAGCATTGCAGGCAGGACGATCTGCGGCCCTTGCGACCGGCAAGGAAGTAGACTTCAAAGTGCGCGGTCACGATCTAAAACTTGACAAGACATTTTGCGAGGTCATCGCCAATGCTCTCGTTCACCTTGTCCGCAACGCAGTCGATCACGGGATTGAAGCCAGCGACGAGCGGGTAAAGCTCGGAAAAAATCGTCGGGGAAATATTGTTATCGAAGCCGCGAGTCTTGAGGAACAAATCAGAATTACAGTGACAGATGATGGGCGCGGGATCGACCCGGAGTCGACTCGGCTGATCTTTCGCCCGGGTTTCTCAACGGCGCCAGAGATTTCGGAACTCTCCGGTCGTGGTGTCGGTCTCGACGCCGTAAAGACAGGAATTGAAGAGGCAGGCGGATCGGTAAGCGCAAGGAGTCAGGTCGGCCACGGCGCGACCTTCGAGATCAGACTGCCGTTCTAGTGTGGTGTCTCCAAAGTTCGCTGAATTGATTATCGGGGCATTAGCCCGACCGTTAGGGAGGGCTCATTGGTTTAGCGGCGTAAAAGGCAGAGCACTCCCTGACGGTCGGGCTAATGCCCCGCTGCGCTTTGTCAGCGAACTTTAGAGACAGGAGACTAGATTCTCCGACGGTAAATGCGCACTTCTGATCCGCCATCCGCGTCAATCCGTGGCCCAATCGATCTTCGGATGCATCGTATGCCACTTTGTCGCCCGCTCAAACGCCAGCGCAACTCGTAGCGGCGACACTTCGTCGTAGACTCCTCCGGTGAACATGATCGCCACCGGAAGATCATTTGCGAATCCACAAGGCAGCACGACAGCCGGATGCCCAGTCAAGTTTGTTACCAGCAAACTCGAGCTTCCAGGCGCGGGACTAACAAAAACATCCCACTGCGACATCAGCTTTTCCATTTCATGCATGAGCAGAGTACGCGCTCGTTGTGCCCTCAAATATTCAACTGCCGGAATAAATCGCGAAGTTCGGAACGCGTTGGGCCAGTCGTTAGGTGATTGTCCCGACAACTGGTTGACGCGACCGTCGCGAGTTATGTCGTCAAAGGCTGTCGCAGCTTCAGCTGTCAGTATGAATCTCAGTGAGCCGGTCGAGAATCTTGGAAGCTCGATCGGTGTCAACTTTGCGCCAGCCTTCTCCAGCGCTTCAAGCGCCGTTTTATAGACCGCGCGGCGTTCTTCGACTAGTGCCCGTTGTTGAGCATTCCTTCGTGGAGAGGCCGGACCATCAAACTCGGTTTTCAAATAACCGATTCTTAGTGTGCTGATGTTGCTATCGGGGTTCCAATTGAAAGGCGCATCGCCCACGGTGATATCTTTGCCGTCGGGGCCGTAGATCGCGTGGAGAGCGGCGGCACAATCCTCAACTCCGCGGCACATTGGACCAATCTTGTCCATAGTCCAACTCAAACCCATTGCCCCATAACGGCTCACTCTGCCGTACGTCGGACGGAGTCCTGTAACACCGCAGCGTGACGATGGTGAAACAATCGATCCGAGCGTCTCGGTTCCAATCGAGAATCCGACAAGGCCGGCAGCAGTGGCCGAGGCTGGACCAGCAGATGAGCCGCTCGACCCTTGTTGTGCCTCGTCGGGCTGCCATGGATTTCTCGTGACTCCGCCGAACCATCTCGCTCCCTGCGCGAGTGCACCCATCGACAACTTGGCGACAAGCACGGCGCCTGCTTCATTGAGTCGTTCCACCAGTGTCGAGTCGTGATCGACTACTTGGTCGCGATAAGGTTCAGCTCCCCAGGTTGTCTTGATTCCTTTGGTGGCGAAGAGATCTTTAGCTCCCCAGGGGATTCCGTGCAGTGGCCCACGATATTTTCCGCGTTTTATTTCTGCATCAGCCGCGGCAGCCTGCTTTAGCGCCAGCTCTTCCGTAAGAGTTACGATGCAAAGAAGTTTTGGTCCATACTTCTTCAAACGGCCGAGGTACATCTTCGTAAGCTCTGTCGATGAGATTTTGCGCGTGCGTATCAACTCAGCAAGCTGAGGGACTGGTGCAAAAGCGAGATCGTCGACACTCTTAAACTGCGGCAAATCCAACTTGCCAAAACGAAATTTGGTCTTCGGGACGTAGAGTTCTTTCCGCGCGCGCGTTGGATGGAACGCAATGGCCGGTTCGGTATCAAGCGGTATATCGATCTTCCGGACCGTCTCGTAGGCATCGAGGTTTCGATTAACACCGCCGAGAGCCATCGCTTCCTGCGCGTCCGTCAGTTCGATTCCGATCAGTTTTTCAGCCTGGCGCATCATTTCTTTCGTGATGCGCGGCGCAGGAGTCGGAGACGGACTGGGCGAAGGAAGAGGCGTCGGCGAAGGTGTTTGCGCCAGCGCATCGAGTGACAACTTCGAAGCTGCCAGGCCTGCAGCGCCGAGTGCCGGTAGCATTTTCACAAAATTTCGTCTTCCGACATTTGCTTTACTTACTCGGGGTTTTTGAGTCTTGTTTTTCTTCATGGCGTTTTGGGTTGTTTCATTAAGCTGAGAACTAAATCTCTGCGTAGTTGTGAACACTATTTATCCAGCGGCACCATCGTTTCTGTGCCGACGCCCTGCGTGCTCTCTTTTCCGTACTTGAGCTTCACCACTTTCGCTTTGCCAAACCGATATATGGTCACGATGAATAGGTTATCGTATTCACTTTCCGGTATTAGAGGATAGGTCTCGCCAGTTAACGTGGACACTATGCCCGGAACGGAGTTGTTATGTCCCGCCACGAAGATCGTCTGTCCACGAAGATTCGTTTGCATTCGTCTGACAAGCTCGTCCGTCTGGTTTGCGTCGAGCAAACTTACCGGTACGGCCGTGCGATCCGCCAAAGGCTTTACTGTTTGCTGTGTACGTTTGAACTGCGTCGCGTAAATCGCATTTACACCAGACTCACCAAACACACGCGCTATTTCCTGTGCTCGCGCGACACCCTCCGGAGATAAATCCGGATCCTGATTGTTTGGTTCGATCTTCTTCTCAGCGTGTCGAACCAGTATCACGGTTGTCACCGGACGAGAGAAGGTTGCGAAGTAGGAAAACACTACGACAGCGCCCAACACGGCGAAGAGCGCCGAAAAGACTATGATCGTCCTGATTCGCGTTCGCGGCTCGAGTGCTTGGTCCATTTATGACTGGTGCGGGTAATTGACGTTGACGCTACGATATCATCAGCACGAAATAATTTCGAGAAGAGATTGAACTTTATCTTTAAGCACTCACGCAAGAGCCGTTGCGCTAACTGGTCTAATTCTCGCGATGGACGAAGTGGACAGCGGAACAAGTCAATCGAGAATTTCTGTTCCTGATTCAGGCATAGTTGAGCCACGGCCTGAATCGACTAATGAATAGTGGGGTGATAGGCTATCGACAACAACAAATTACACAGATTTCAAGGACGTTTTCCGACATTGAGCCAGCAAAACAAGCCTGATTTATCGCAATTGATTGCCGAAGAATTCGGCGCCAACGCCACGTACGTTCAGGGGCTGCTGGAGCGGTTCCGCAACAACCCGGATTTGGTTGACGACTCATGGCGATCCTATTTCACCGAACTTATCGGCGACGGTAATGGCGCAAAAGCATCCATGACCGATGGGGGTCCTCGAGCGGCGACAAAAGAAGCCAGTACGGCTGCGGCGCCTGCCCCTGAACCGAAAGTAAGTACCGCTCCCGCTCTTCAACCGGACGCTGAGGCAATTCCGCTGCGAGGACCGGCTCTCAAGATCGTGGAAAACATGGAGAGCAGTCTCTCCGTACCGACAGCCACTTCCGAACGAAGAATTCCAGTGAAACTCCTGGATGAGAATCGACGGATCATCAACCAGCATCTCGCCGAGAACGATCGCGGAAAAGCTTCATACACACATTTGATTGCCTGGGCCGTGCTGCGCGCTCTCGACACGTTTCCACAACTCAACGATGGCTACGCTCAAGTCAACGATGCGCCAACCAGGTTGAAACGCACGAGCGTTAATCTCGGTATCGCGATTGATCTGACGAAAAAGGACGGCTCGCGCACGCTGCTGGTCCCTAACATCAAGAACGCAAACAGTCTTAGCTTTTCAGACTTTCTCGCTGCTTATGATGACGTTGTCAAAAGAGCGCGCGAGGGGAAATTGCAGGTCTCTGATTTTCAGGGAACGACAATTTCGTTAACCAATCCCGGAACCATCGGCACCGTAGCCTCGGTTCCACGATTGATGGAAGGTCAATCGGTAATTATTGCTACCGGCGCGATCGAATACGCTGCGGAATATCAGGCGATGGCGCTCGAAGCGCTTTCGCAGCTTGGAATCAGCAAGGCTATTTCAATCAGCAGCACATACGATCACCGCATCATTCAGGGCGCGGAATCGGGAGCGTTTCTGGCTCGCGTGCATGATTTCCTTATTGGCAAGCACGATTTTTACAAGACCATCTTTTCAAACCTCGGTATTCCGCACGCACCGTTGCGATGGAATCTGGATCGCAATCCGTTCTTCCTTTCCGGAGATCAAATACGCGAGCAAACACTGAAAGAAGCTCGAGTCATAGAGTTGATTAACGCATATCGAGTTCGAGGTCACTTGATCGCCGACACAGATCCACTTCATGCACTGCCGCTCCTTTATCACCCGGAACTCGATATCGAGACCTACGGCCTGACGATTTGGGATCTGGATCGAGTATTCATTACAGATGGACTCGCCAATCGTGAAAGCGCCACGTTGAGAGAAATTCTGGATATTTTGCAGCGCGCTTACTGCGGCAAAGTCGGCGTTGAATACCGGCACATTCAAAGTAAAGAAGAAAAGCAGTGGATTCGCGAACAGATAAGACGCGAGTTTGTGCAACCGGAACGGTTACCAGTTGAAGTGAAGAAACGTTTGCTTTGGAAGCTGATATCGGCGGAACAGTTTGAACGTTTTCTGCACACGAAGTACCTCGGGCAGAAACGATTCTCACTCGAGGGCTGCGAAACAATTATTCCACTGCTGGATAGGTTGATCGATGGCGCCGCGGCTCGCGGAGTTGAAGACATCGTTTTTGGTATGGCCCATCGCGGCCGTTTGAATGTACTCGCGAACGTGATCGGGAATTTGTGTGAAAGGATATTCGCTGCGTTCGAAGGTTCGATTCATCCGGAGTTTCCCGCTGACGAGGGTGATGTGAAATACCATCAGGGGGCTACCGGCGAACGCGTCGTCGATAACGGCCGCAAAGTTCGTTTATCACTTTCGCCAAACCCCAGCCATCTCGAGGCCGTCGATCCCGTCGTCGAAGGAATGGTAAGGGCCATGCAGGACGAAACGTTGGGCCAACTAAACGCGACGCGCGAGCAGGTGACTGGTCTTGCCCTACCCGTGCTGCTTCACGGCGACGCCGCATTTGCGGGTCAGGGTGTCGTGATGGAGACTTTGAACCTGGCGGGATTGAAAGGCTATCGCACCGGCGGCACGATCCACATCATCATCAATAATCAGATCGGATTTACTACCTCACCGGAAGCAGGCCGTTCAACGATCTATTCTACCGATGTCGCCCGAATGACTCAGTTGCCAATCTTCCATATTAACGGCGACGATCCGGAAGCAGCTTACCGCGTTCTGCAAATCGCTCTCGACTACAGGCAGGAGTTCCATAAAGACGTTGTACTCGACCTGATTGGTTTTCGCAGGCTTGGTCACAACGAGACTGATGAACCAAGCTACACCCAACCGCTCATGTATACGAGAGTTAAAGCACATCCAGGCGTGCGTACGGTTTATGCGAAGCGGCTGATTAAGGAAGGAGTAGTTACTGAAGAGGAAGTAAAGAATCTAATCGATGAACGAGTGCGTCGTTATGAAGAGGCACTGGCCAACGCCAAGAGAAAAGTCGCCGAAGAACCAGCGCAGGCGCCTCCTCGTGTCGAGGAGCTCAACGGATCGGAAGTAATTCCAACCGGAGTCGCAGCGGAAGCGATTAAGAATCTAGCTCATAAGATTGCGGTTGTGCCCGAAGGATTCAACGTGAATCCCAAGATGGTGGGCCAACTGGCGAAACGCGCGAAGATGGGCGATGGAAGCGCGCCGCTCGATTGGGCTTTTGCAGAAGCCGTCGCTTTTGGGTCGCTCGTGCTCGAAGGAAACCGCGTGCGTTTGAGCGGACAGGATTCGGGTCGCGGCACATTCAGCCAGCGTCATGCTGTTCTATACGACACACAAACAGGAAAGCCATGGGCCCCGCTTTCTGAGTTGCGTTCTGAGTCAAACGCTGACGCTCGATTCGAAGTGTTTGACAGTTCGTTGTCTGAAGAAGGCGTGTTGGGGTTTGAGTATGGCTACTCCGTCATTGCGCAAAGCGCACTGGTTTTGTGGGAAGCTCAGTTTGGTGACTTTGGCAACGGCGCACAAACGATTATTGACCAGTACATCGCCGCTTCGGAGGACAAGTGGAAACAGACTTCAAGGCTGGTGATGCTGCTGCCACATGGTTACGAGGGACAAGGACCAGAACATTCGAGCGCTCGACTCGAGAGATATCTGCAACTGTGTGCTGAAAACAATCTACAGGTTTGTTATCCGACGACTCCTGCGCAGTACTTTCATTTGCTGCGTCGACAGGTACGACCGGGTATGGAGCGGCCGTTGATCATCATGACGCCCAAGAGTCTGCTGCGGTTAACTGCAGCGGCATCAAGTATTGACGATCTGGCGACCGGAGGTTTTCAACCGCTGATTGATGATGCTGGGATAAGCGATCACGATGCAGTGAAGAAGGTTGTTCTTTGCAGCGGAAAGCTTTATTACGATCTAGCGGACGCACGAAAGAAGACTGAGAATCGAAGCATAGCGGTAGTTCGGCTGGAGCAACTCTATCCCTTCCCGCTCGAGAGTATCCGTGAAATGCTTGCGAGATATTCGAACGCGACTCAATTGGTTTGGGCCCAGGAAGAACCGCAGAACATGGGTGGCTGGACGTTTATTCAGGAACGGCTTGAGAATCTTCTTCCAGCCTGTGAGCGCCCGCGTTATGTGGGGCGCTCGGCTTCGGCCAGCCCCGCAACGGGATCTTATAGCATTCACCAAACGGAGCAAGCTGAATTGGTTGCCGAGGCGCTGAAGGCGACGTAGAAATTTCCCCGCAGTATCTCCACTTGGCGCCTTTGCTCTACAAAGTACTTGACACAACTAAGGACTCTGACTTACCATCCTCTCCATGGAACCCATCCGGCTTGTTTCCAAAACCCAGGACCAACCCCCGGCGCTTCACGATCGGGCCATGGATAACCTCCGCTACATTCGCGAGACCATGGAGCGTGCAACTCACTTCACCGGTATCTCCGGGTGGGGCGAGATCGCAATCGGTGGCACGGCCCTGTTGGCAAGTGTCATCGCAGCGCAGCAGCCAACCTTCAAATCGTGGCTGGCTGTCTGGCTTGCCGAAGGATTGATATCGGTCCTGATCGCGGGTTGGTCGATGGATCGCAAAGCCCGCGCAGTGCAGATGCCTCTGGTTTCTGGTCCAGGTCGTAAAGCGGTGTTCAGTCTGTTTCCTCCCATCATTGCCGGAGGCTTACTGACTATCGTTCTTGTTCGCGCTGGGCTTACCAACGTGATTCCGGGTGTGTGGCTTTTGCTTTACGGAACCGGCGTGATCACAGGGGGTATGTTTTCCGTCAGAGCAGTGCCGGCGATGGGTCTCTGTTTTATGGGTCTGGGCGCCCTCGCCCTTTTCAGTCCTCCGGCCTTTGCCAATTGGTTTATGGCGGCCGGCTTCGGCGGGCTACATGTGATCTTTGGTGCAATTATTGTGAGGAAATACGGTGGCTAAGCAGTCAACAGCAAAACGGGAAAGTCTACGTAAACATGATTCCAACACGCCCGATTCGCGCGCGGTCAGCTCGAAACAAAAGAGTGCCGCGCCGAATCTCGATCGTTTGATCCACGAACGTTTGCGTCTCGGAATTATCAGCGCACTCGCAGCCAACGAGTCTCTGACGTTCAGCGATCTCAAGAGTTTGATGAATACCACTGACGGTAATCTCAGCGTTCATGCACGCAAACTCGAGGAAGCCGGCTACATCTCATGCTCGAAATTCTTCGAGGGCCGGCTGCCAAAAACTGAATACAGGCTGACCGCCGCGGGCCGAAGCGCGTTGGAAAGCTATCTCAGCCATATGGAATCGCTGATCAAGCAGATGCGAAATAGCTGATCGTCTCTTTTTTGCGTTCGAACTTTGCGATGTAAAGAACTTTAACCCGGAAGAGCTATGTGCCTCCTTGGAGTGCGGCGACTTGTCGCCCGTAAAAGCCAGAGCCTTCCCTAACGGTCGGGCTATTGCCCCGCTAAGCTTTCTGAAAATTGATCATCGGGGCATTAGCCCGACCGTTAGGGAGGGCTCATTGGCTGCGCGCGCCGCTTTGGCCAAAGCGCTGGCAGCCTGCGCACTACAAGCAGGATTCTTAACCGGCAACGTAGATCGGTACATAGAGTTTCTGTGGATCACCACATTGCGTGCTTCTCGCTTGAGCATGACAATCCCTGAATCTCGCACTGAATCCGTGGTCCAAACAAGTGACTGGCAAGGAGTAGAGATATGACCAAGAGAATCATCGCCATCGCGTTCATCTTTATTTGCACTTCCGTCGCCTGGGCCATCCTCGGCGGAACAATCTTCTCGCGAACCTACGATTCCGGCGCTGTCTCCTCGAATAAAGTCGCGTCGACATGGGGTACGGAACAAAACCAACCCCCTCCCAGTGCTTCCTTCACAACGAACGTCCAATGGAAAGAAGAAACACTCGAAAACGGAAAGAGGGTAGTTAAGACTCTGACCAAAGACGTTGTCACAGAACTACCTTTGGAAAGCAGCAGGATCAATGTTGATTTGGATCTTCAGCACCGCCAAAAGGGTCTGCTGTGGTACAGCACCTACAAAGTTGTGTTCTCGGGCGTCTACGGTTTTCGCAACACCAGTGACAAAGAACAGACTGTTGACTTCAAGCTTCAATTTCCAACTGCTCAGGCAATCTACGACAATCTCACGTTCACGGTAGACGGAAATCAGGTCTCAATAACCAATCAGAAAAATGCGGCAAGTGCAGCATTCAAGATCGCAGCAGGCAAAACTGCTCAACTTGCTGTTGGCTACAATTCGCAGGGACTTAACGAATGGCGTTACAGCTTTGGCAGTGCCGACGTTGCACAGGTCCGCGATTTTTACTTACGGATGACGACAAACTTCAAAGACATCGATTTTCCTGACAACACGCTTTCGCCATCTGAGAAAACACAGACAAGTCAGGGGTGGGATCTGAACTGGTCCTACAAGAGTTTGTTGTCCGGATATCAGATCGGGATGGTAATGCCGGAGAAGCTTCAACCGGGACCACTCGCCGGGAAAATAAGCTTTTTTGCCCCAGTGTCACTCTTCTTCTTTTTCTTCCTCATGCTAATCATCACCACCATGCGCGGCATCGATCTTCACCCGATGAACTACTTTTTCCTCGCTGCCGCGTTCTTCTCCTTCCATCTATTGCTGGCTTACCTGGTCGACCATGTGACGATTCACGCGGCGTTTGCGATTGCGGCGGCTGTCTCTGTTTTCCTCGTGGTCAGCTATCTCCGACTCGTCGTTGGTATTCGTTTCGCGAGCAGAGAAGCGGCGTTGGCTCAGTTTATCTACCTGGTCATGTTCTCTTATGCATTTTTCCTCAAGGGTTTCACCGGACTGGCAATCACGATCGGCTCGGTCCTGACACTCTTTGTGGTGATGCAGGTGACTGGTCGGATACGTTGGGCTGAAAAGTTCGCGGTCAAACCCGCAGCCCAGGCCGGATCCGAGCTCCGATAGGTTGTTAATACACGACTCCTGCACAGCGTCTTAGTCAGTGTAGGCCACGGATCTTCGCTAATCAACACAGATCTGCAGGCTGATCCGTGGCAATTCGTGGAGATCTGTGGCCGATTGAACTTCAAGGCTTTTTGCTGCGTATACCGCCCGGATTCAGTTTTTATGAAAGCAATTCTTTCCTTTTACGTCGATGCTCTGAAGATCGCCCTCCAGTCGATCTTTGCGCACAAATTGCGCGCTTTTCTTACCCTGATAGGCATCATCATCGGTGTGGCTTCGGTTGTCACAGTAGGCGCGTCGATCAGCGGTCTCAACACCTATGTGGTCGAAAAAGTATCCAAAGTGCTCGGCAGCAACCACTTCATGATCGCGCGAATGGCGTTCACGGGTAACATGGATGACGAAGAGTTCGAGCGCCGAAATCGACGCAACAAGAGACTTAATTGGGACGACTATGAGTGGGTGCGTGATCGTTGTCCCTCCTGCTCTGAAGTTGGTGCAGGCGTTGGCAGTGGTACTGATCTCAAGCAGGGCGGAATTGAGTTTCCTGGAGCCCCGGTCTTCGGTCACAGTGCAAACATGGTCGATATCGAAGACAAAACTATCGAGCTTGGACGCTTCATCTCAGACGATGAAGTAAAACGTTCGGCACTCGTCGTCGTTTTGGGCGGCGACATCAGAGACAAGTTTTTTCCAAACACCAATCCCATAGGCAAGACACTGAAGGTCCGCGGCCTGCCGATGCGTGTCGTTGGCGTTGAAGAGAAGCGAGGTGCTTTTTTTGGCGACTCTTTTGACCGTCACATCTATATTCCGGTCACGACTCATTTACAGATCTTCGGACGCAACGGTTTGCAAATTCATGGAAAGAGCCGCAATCGCGAAACCTTTCACGCTGCGATTGAGGAAGCGCGCGTTGCGATGCGAATAAAGCACCGGCTTAATGGGAACGAAGAGGACGACTTCGGTCTCGTCAACGTTGAGGAACTGAACAATCAGATCGATGAGTTCACGGGCGCCATCGCTATGGTTGTCATTCCGATTACCTTTATCACATTAGTGGTCGGCGGTATTGTGGTCATGAACATCATGCTGGTGAGCGTCACCGAAAGAACTTTTGAAGTTGGACTCAGAAAAGCGGTCGGCGCAACCCGGCGCCAGATTCTGCTTCAGTTCCTGATCGAATCAGGAATCCTTTGCGCGTTGGGTGGAGTGCTCGGATTGCTCGTGGCCTGGGGCATTACCACCCTGATCACCACACTGGCATCAATCACGATGACGATAACCATCGGGTACATTCTGCTCGCTTTGATCGTATCGACGGTGATCGGAATGATCGCGGGGATTTATCCTGCGTTTAAGGCTGCCAGGCTCGATCCGATCCTGGCTCTTACACAAGCGACGTAGTTTTCGAATCAAGCAATGAAGCTTCGACTCCCAAAAGGCATTCTGCATGAGACGCTGGCGATGGCGCTCGACAGTGTGCGCACCCACAAGTTCCGCAGCGTTCTGACAGTGCTCGGAATAGTGATCGGCGTGATGACCGCGATAACAATCGCTTCTATGCTCACCGGCATGCGTCAAAATATAGTTGCGATGGTTGAAGAGTATGGAACAAACAATATCTATGCGTTCCATCTGTCTACTGGTCCACGAATGAACGTAGATCGCACCGAACGGACTCGCAAGCCGTTTACGGTAGCGGATGCTGAAGTAATCAAGGCACAGGCTCCCGCCGTCGAAGACATCGCGCACGTTGCTCCAAACGTTGGATATGGTGGTGGACAATTTGACGACAACATAACTTACCAGGGACACAATTATCGTTGGGGAAACACGCAGGGAGTTTCTTCAAACTACGCCGATATCTACAATATCGCACTCAAAGAAGGACGCTTCATTACCGAGTCAGACGATCAGCAACGCTCGAACGTGATGGTGATTGGCGTGAATGCGGCAGATGCTCTGTTTCCCGGCTCTAATCAGATTGCCGGAACCAAGGTACGCATGGGCGGCTACAATTTCGAGATTGTCGGCGTGCTGGAAAAACGCAAAGCCGGGTTCTTCGGAGAAAACGAAGAAGACAATGCCGTCTACATTCCGTTTCGAACCGCGCAGAAGATTGCTCCAGCCAGGGGGTATCTGCTGCTGATCATTCGCGGCCGCTCGGGTCAAGTCAGCGAGGCGCTAACCCAGGCTGAAGAAATTCTTCGTCGCCGCCGCGGAGTTAAGTTTGGCGATCCAAACAACTTCGATATAAAGACCGCTGACAAGTTTATTGAACAGTTTGACAGCATCACCGCCATGATTGGACTAGTCGCTATCGGTATCTCGAGTTTGGGACTGTTGGTGGGCGGCATCGGCGTTATGAATATCATGCTGGTCAGCGTCACGGAACGCACGAAAGAGATTGGCGTTCGTAAAGCGTTGGGTGCGCGGCGCAGAGACATTGTTCGCCAGTTTCTCTTTGAAGCAATGATGCTGACTTTTCTCGGGGGTGCGCTCGGTGTCGTTCTTGCCATTGGCGCCAGCCGCTTGCTCATGCTGCTGATTCCGAGTTTGCCAGCATCGATTCCAACGTGGGCAGTTGTTGCCGGTCTTACTGTCTCAATCGGTGTTGGGCTGCTTTTCGGTGTCTGGCCTGCCCGCAAAGCCTCACGACTCGATCCCATCGAATGCCTGCGCTATGAATGAGCCACAGATTTACGCGGATCACACGGATTCATTTAGTGCTCTTTTTTTGCAATCAGTGTAATCTGCGTAATCTGTGGACCGCGACTTCACTAAAGAATTCCTAACTTACATCCAGGTCGAGAAAGGTCTTGCCCGTCACACACTCGACAGCTACAAGCGCGATCTCGATCGACTACAGAGCTGGGCCACGGCAAACGGAAGACGGCTTTCCGAACTCACGCGCGCCGACCTCAGAAAATGGATTGCGAGTCTTTCGCGTGAAGGGCTGGCGCCGAGCTCAATCGCGCGTGCGGTCAGTGCTACGCGCGGGTTTTTTAAGTTTCTAATGATGGACGGCCACATCAAGTCGCATCCGGCAGAGGATCTTGATACTCCGCAGCGCTTCAGTTACCTGCCGAAGTTTCTTACTGAAGAAGAGATCGATCGTTTGCTGGCGGCGCCTGACGTGTCCACCGAAGAAGGGATACGCGATCGCGCTGTGCTGGAAATCATGTATGCCACCGGGCTGCGGGTCTCTGAACTCGTTACGTTGAAGCACGCCGACATCGACCTGCTTGCCGGTCTGGTGGTTTGTCATGGCAAAGGCAACAAAGAGCGACGCGTGCCGCTTGGCAGGAGCGCTATTCATTGGTTGCAACAGTACTCGGCGGTTAAAGCGGGATACGGAAAGCAATCGTTACCAAATGTTTTTCTGAATCGTGGCCGCCCGTTTACGCGGCAACTCGCTTGGTCCACGATCAAGCGTCACGCAGAAAAGGCGGGGATCAGGAACGTTTCGCCACACACACTGCGCCACAGCTTTGCCACTCATCTCTTACAGCACGGAGCTGACTCGCGTTCTGTTCAGGCTCTTCTGGGACACAGCGACATATCGACGACGCAGATCTACACACACATTACCGATCTGCATTTGCGCTCCGCTTACGATCGGCATCACCCTCGCGCTCGTTTGAAAAAAGAGACCGGATTACAGGATTGAACAGAATGGCGAACACCTGACAGATTGTGCGAATTCTGTAAATCATGTAAACCCTGACGCATGTTCAAGATCACAGAACCTTCTGAGCATGATGTTGCAAACTTCATTTCCAGCCAGCGCAACTTAGAATTCTCCTACCCAGAAGTCGGAGCCACCAATGCAACTCCTCCTCCCGGATACACGATCGATCACAATCGCATTCAGCTAGGCCACGGCGAAACCACTTACAGACTTGCGGTAGAAGCACTGAAAAACTGGCGGCAGTTTGATCTTGGTTGGGTGACTGTGGTTCCGCGTGGTGTGGCAGTTGAAGTCGGAGCGATAGTCGCAGTTAAAGCCCGCGCGTTTGGTACATGGTCGCTCAACGCGGCTCGTGTGGTTCATATGATCGATGAAGACGGGCGTTTCGGATTTGCTTACGGCACGTTACCCGATCACGTCGAGTGCGGTGAAGAACGTTTCCTGATCGAGTGGCTTCAGGCAGACGATTCAATCTGGTACGACATTTTGGCTTTTTCCCGGCCTCGACATCCGCTCGTCAGACTCAGCTTTCCGTTGGCCCGCATTCTTCAAAAACGATTCGCTCGAGAGTCTCTGTTTAGAGTCAAAGCAGCTTTGCACGAAAAGTAGTGCAAAGGCTTCTTCTCTGTGCTCCCTCTGTGTCCTCTGTGCCTCTGTGGTAGTTATATTCCGAGCAAAAGACACCACAGAGACACAGAGGACACAGAGGGAGCACAGAGAAATCAGTTGGGCAGGAACTCTTCGTGCAAAGCTAGTGACAAGGCCTTAGCTTGAACTTCTTTACCTGGTCTCGATAGATTTCGACTTCGCGTTTCGCACGCGAGTCGCTCCAGCCGAGGAATTGCATTCCGATCTCAGAGGCGGCCTCAATATCACCAAGGCCCAAATCGCCGTTTAGACCAATCATTGTGCGACGTAGGAAACAATCAGCTAAGGTCTTCGCCGATTCCTGTTCAAAAGCAAAAACTATTTCGGCAGTCAGAACATTCGCGGCCTTGTTGAACGGTTTCGAGAGAATTTCATCGCGCTCTGCAAGTTGAGCCAGCTCGTTTGTTCTCGAGCCGTAGATACGAAGCAAGCGTTCGCGGATCGCAGAGTTGAAGACGTCAAAGTTCTTTGCGAAGGACGTAAAGTTGACGGCTCCGGGCAACAACTCTTCAGTGGTGGTGCACGGTGGTGAAGGTCTCCCCAGTTTGCGAAAGACAAGATCAACGCACTCTTCGGCCAAACTCCGATAGGTTGTAAGTTTGCCGCCGACAATCGAAATCAGATTCTTCAGTTGTGGGTGTTCACGAATGAAATGCCTGCGCGTGATCCTCTGCTCGTCCGTTTCATTGGTCCAGGGTAGGGGTCGAACACCTGAATAAGTATAAAGAATATCCGCGCGCGTAAGGTGGGCTTGAGGGAAGGCAAGATTGGTTTCAGCAAGCAGATAGTCAACTTCCCAAAATTCGCACCGAACCTCATCCGGGTCATCTTCAAAGCGAACGTCAGTGGTACCAATCAGGTAGTTTCCGTTCCAGGGAATTACGAAGAAAGGGCGTCGATCACTCTGCGCTTCCAGATAAATCGCACTGGAAGCGCCTTGAAACGCAGGCACGATGATGTGACTTCCCTTTGTTCCGCCGATAAGTTTTGGACTATCGAAAGTTGTTCGCGCGAGCAACCGATCAACCCAGGGTCCGGCGGCATTTATGATCATGCCCGCGTGCGCGAAGTGATTCTCTTGCTCTGAGATGAACTCAACACCCGACACCATCCCTTTTTCCGCAAATAATCTGGCGACCGTCGCATACGTTGAAATCTCGGCTCCGTATTCAACTGCCGCAAGTATGTTTTCAAGGACAAGCCGCTCGGCAAATTCGATTTGGGCGTCAAAGTAAAACGCAGATCCAAGCAAGCCTTCCGGATTCAGGCCCGGCGATTGTTTGAGTGTTTCAACGCGTGAAAGCATTCGATGCCGCGGAAGAGACTTGCCAAATGAGAGCACGTCGTAAGCAATCATTCCTGCACGAATCGTCGCGGGTCCGCGCTTGCTCTGTTTGTAGACGGGAATCGTAATCGGGAGCGGTCGTATAAGGTGCGGCGCGATTTTCAGCAGTGTTTCACGTTCACGAAGAGACTCGCGGACCAGACCCAAATCGAAGTGCTCGAGATATCTCAAGCCGCCGTGGATAAGGCGGGTGGACCAACTGCTTGTTCCGCTCCCCACGTCACCCTTATCGAGGATCAAAACTTTCAAGCCGCGCATCGCGGCATCTCGGGCGCTCCCGGCGCCATTGATTCCGGCGCCAATGACAATGACGTCAAACTGAGTATGGTCATGCATCAGCGGTGTTGACCTAAAAAAAAGCAACGGATCTTCACGGATCAACACGGATCAGATTCTGATCCGTGTTCATTCGTGGATATCAGTGGCTCACACCAAATCGTATTCGAAATGCACGGTCTGAGTTTAGATGGTGGTACTCAACGTTGTGCATTAGCTTTTCCTTGCCAGTCAAAAAATAATTTGAGCCTTCTCAAAGCGAGCGTTTCTGAAGAAAACATTTGCAATCCCCTTTGAGAAATCTCAATTCTTTTAAACGTCCTCTCCGCATTCATTTACAGGCATAGACCTTGCTCCTGAAAAGCGGCCGATCTGAGCCACTAACAATTGAATCCGGCCCGATCAAGAAGGAGCATAACAATGCGAGTCTCCCGACCAAACATCAGTCTTCTCCTTTCTCTTTTACTCTTCCTTTTCTCAATCACATTAACCGCACGCGCCGACGATGATGAACCCGACGATTACGACGTTAAGGCTCGCGTTGCGCGCATCAGCTTGATCGAAGGCGAAGTTAACCTCAAACGCAACGGCAATCAGGACTGGGAGCGCGCGAAGCTGAATTATCCGTTGGTCGAGGGCGACACTGTGGCCACCGACAAGGACAGCCGGCTCGAGATCCAGGTCGACGCGCGAAACTACGCGCGCCTAACCGCCAACTCGGTGCTGCGTATTGTCACTCTGCGTGACGAAGGAATCGCCCTCAGTGTGGTCGAAGGAACTGCCATGGTTCGATTGGCAAAGTTTGACCGCAGCCGCGAGTACTTCGAAATCGATGCGCCGAAAACAACCCTTGCAGCAGAGAAGACCGGACTCTACCGGATCGACGTACCTCGCGAAGGGCGCGTTCGTTTGACGGTGCGCGATGGTGGCAGCGCCCGGATCTATTCTGAAACGTCCGGCTTCGCGCTGCGCGACGGCCGTTCGGCGGAGCTCATTTTTTCCGGAGACAATGCCGGCGACTGGGAGCTAAGCGCCGCTGCCGCACGCGATGCGATTGATGATTGGGTAAGCGAGCGTGAACGTCACCTAGCGCAGCGCTTGCGCTACGACGTTAGGTATTACGACGAGCACGTCTGGGGCGCAGAAGATCTGGACGACTACGGCGATTGGATTCATACCGAAGACTTTGGCTGGATTTGGCGGCCACACGCAACCTTTATAGGCTCCTACGCCGATTGGGCGCCCTATCGTTATGGACATTGGACGTGGGTTCCGCCTTATGGTTGGACCTGGGTCGGCTATGAACCATGGGGCTGGGCGCCGTATCACTATGGTCGCTGGGTCTATCACAATAACTAC
>Ga0256867_10000289_pt1 | contig 19415 bp, 16 predicted proteins | sample RVTome_15_FD_185939 | JGI IMG/M metagenome (GOLD analysis project Ga0256867, IMG submission 185939) | Soil microbial communities from uranium-contaminated site in the Upper Colorado River Basin, Wyoming, United States - RVT150D86 (HiSeq) ... | reverse complement strand
CGCCAGCGGGTCGCACACCTGTGGAGCCAGATCGCCTGCATGCGCTGGACGACCGAGCGCTCGCTGGCCCAGCTCCGCCTGGGGGCGGCCGGCGGCACCGCCGGCAGCCTCGCCAAGCTGGCGTGGTCGCGCGCCGACCAGGAGTTGGCGGAGTTGGCGATCGACCTGCTGGGCCTCGGGGCGCTGTCGGGCGAGTGGGCCCGCAACCTGGCGTCGTCGCGGTCGACCTCCATTGCCGGCGGCACGACCGAGATCAACCGCAACATCGTGGCCGAGCAGGGCCTCGGGCTACCGCGCCACTGACGCCCTGCGTACTGTCAGGCGTCGGGTACCGGAACGGGCGTGCGCGCTGGCAGAACGATCGATCTGCTCAGCGGGGCGCTTCCAGGTCGCTGGAGAGCGCCTTGTGGGCGCCGACGTGCGACCGGTTTGTGGAGCGGATGCTCACGTCGTGGCCTGCCGCCTGCTGGCGCAGGGCACCCACGGTGCACTCCTCGCGAGGCCGCACGCTGAACGGGTCGAAGCTGAACAGCCGGATCGCGTTCAGGTGGGTGATGCGGTCGATGTCGTGGTCGGACACGCCGTCGAGCTGCTTGGCGAGGGTCTCCGGCGCCGTCGGCCACGTCGAGTCGGAGTGGGGATAGTCGCACTCCCAACACACCCGGTCCATGTTGAGGAACTCGCGGCTGGCCACGCCGAAGTGGTCGTCGATGAAGCACGTGATGACGTGCTCGTTGAACACCTCGCTGGGCCGCTGGTCGCCGAAGTCCTGCCCCGTCCAGCGGTGGTGGCGCTCGTAGTTGTAATTGACCCGCTCGAGGAAGTAGGGGATCCAGCCGATGCCGCCCTCGGAGAGCGCGATGTTCAACTGGGGGAACCTGCGCAGCACCTGCGACCACACCAGGTCGGCCGCCGCCTGCACGATGTTCATGGGCGTGAGCGTGATCAGGCAGTCGATCGGGGCGTCGGGGGCGGTGATGACCAGCTGCGACGACGACCCGATGTGCATGCACACGACGACGTTCTCGTCGGAGCACGCCGTCCAGAAAGGGTCCCAGTGGTCCGAGTGCACGCTGGGCCAGCCGAGCTTGGACGGGTTCTCCGAGAACGTCACGGCGTGGGCGCCCTTGGCCGCGGCGCGCCGCACCTCGGCGGCGCACACCTCGGGATCCCAGATCGCGGGGAGCATGCAGGGGATGAAACGGCCCGGGTAGGAGCCACACCACTCGTCGATGTGCCAGTCGTTGTAGGCCTGCACCATTGCCAGGGCTACGTCCTTGTCCTCGGTGCGGGCGAAGAGCTGGCCGCAGAACTGCGGGAACGACGGGAAGCAGAGGGACCCGAGGACGCCGTTGGCGTCCATGTCCTTCACCCGTTCGTGGATGTCCCAGCAACCGCGCCGGATCTCGTCGAACGAGGTCGGCTCCATGCCGTACTCCTCCAGCGGCCGCCCCGACACGGCGTTGAGGGCGACGTTGCCGACCTCCTCGTCGCCGTAACGCCACGCGTTGGTGCCGTCCTCGCGGGTGACGAACTGCGGCGCCAGATCTGCATACTTCGCCGGTAGCCGTCCCTCGAAGAGATGGGGTGGCTCGACCACGTGATCGTCCACGCTCACCATGATCATCTCGTCGATGTTCATCGCCACCCCCTCGGGCCGTGCGTTGCTCTGCCGAGGGTAGTCTCGTGGTGAGAGCCCCGCACTGCGTCCCGGAGAATTACCTTTACGCCATGCCGACCGAGCAGACCAAAGGTGCCCACCGTGCTCGCGGCGACCGCGCCGACTCCTCCTGGCGTGAGCGGGCCGTGGAGCGCTCGCTTCGCACGGCCCGCGCCCGGGCGGTGAGCAGGAGCGACCGGTTCCTTGAGGCCGCCAGCGAGCTGCTGGCCGAGACCGGCCGCATCGACTTCACGGTGCAGGACCTCGTCGAGCGGTCGAAGATGTCCCTGCGGTCCTTCTACCAGCACTTCGGCAGCAAGGATGAGCTGCTGCTGGCTCTGTTCGAGGAGGCCATCCGCGGCTTCGTCGAGCGTCTGCGTCGAGAGGTCGAGCGGCATGACGATCCGATCGACCAGCTCCACGCCTACGTCACCGGGTTGTACCGGACCGCGCAACAGACCTCGACACCGGACAGTCGCGCCCTGACGATCTATCACCTGCAACTGGCGGAGAAGCGGCCGGCGGACTTCGCGGCCGCCATTGCGCCGCAGATCGACCTGCTGGCCGAGATCATCGACGCCGGGCGGGCGAGCGGCCGGCTCCGGAGCGACATCGACGCCGCCGCCCTCACGATGCTGCTCTCCGAGACCCTCATCTCCGCTGCCCACATGCATGTGCTGGGCATCCACATGACCGGCGTCGAGGTGCGCCCACAGCAGCTGTGGGCTTTCTGCCTCGGTGCCGTCCTGCCGCCGGGCGACGCGGCCGCGACCGGAACCGCGGCGGCAGGACGCGCGGGGGCCGGCGGCCGCCGTCGCCGCTGATAACGTCGTTCTCCACCAGCGCGAGTCGCCAGGGGGAAGGGCCCATGTCCGACGTGTCGACCGGCGAGACGACCAGCGAGCCGCAGGTCGAGTTCGATCCCTTCTCCGACGTCTTCTTCGACGACCCGTACGACATGTACCGGCGCCTGCGGGACGAGGCGCCCGTGTACCACAGCGAGCGCTACGGCTTCTGGGCCCTGTCGCGCTACGACGACGTCGTCGAGGCACACAAGGACTGGAAGACGTTCTCGAGCAGCCACGGCGTCGACCTGCACACGCTGTCGACGCCGCCCGAACGGGTGGCGATGTTCCGGAGCATCATCATGATGGACCCGCCGGCGCACGACCGGTTGCGGGCCCTTGTGAGCCGGGTCTTCACGCCCCGCGCGGTGCAATCGTTCGAGCCGATCGTGCGCGAGGTGATCGAGAGCTACGTCGAGCCGCTCGGCGGCCGCAACCGCTTCGACGCCGTCGCCGAGCTCTCCGGTCCGTTCCCGGTGGAGATCATCGCCCGCATCCTCGGCGTCCCCGAAGGTGACCGCCAGCAGATCCGGCACTGGCTAGACCTCCAGCTGCACCGGGAGCCCGGCCAGCTGGGGCCGACCGCCGAGGGCGAGGCCGCGTCGCTGGAGGCCGGCACGTACTTCTACGGACTGGTGCGGGAGAAGCGCCAGCACCCCGGCGACGACATGATCAGCCGCCTCACGCAGGCGGAGGTCGATCGGGAGGACGGCCAGGGCGTGACGACGCTGGACGATGCGGAGATCGCCGGCTTCGCCATGCTCCTCGGGGGCGCCGGGGCCGAGACCGTCACCAAGCTGGTGGGCAACGCCTTCGTGCTGTTCGCTCGCCATCCCGAGCAGTACCGGAAGGTCATCGACGACCCGGGCACGATCCCGGCCGCCGTGGAGGAGATCCTCCGGATCTGGCCGCCATCCCAGTACCAGGGCCGGTTCTCGCTGCAGGACGCCGAGCTCCACGGTGTGACGCTGCCGGCGGGCTACCCGGTGCTGTTGATCACCGGCTCCGCCACCCGGGACGAGCGGTTCTTCGACGATCCCGACGCGTTCGACATCGATCGGCCGCCCAGCCAGTCACTCGGGTTCGGGCTCGGCCTCCACAGCTGCCTGGGCGCCGCCCTGGCGCGCATGGAGAGCCGCATCGCCATCGAGGAGATGGTGCGGCGCTGGCCTCGCTACGAGATCGACGAGGGCGGCCTGGGCCGAGTGCACATGTCCAACGTCGCCGGCTTCTCCAACGTGCCGGTCCACGTAGCCGGGTGAGAGCCGAGGCACCGGCGAACGTTCGGTCGAGCCGGAGGCAATAACGAACGGAACGCGTTGGTCATTGCCTCGGGCGCGCCCTACTCGGCGGGGCTGACGTTGGAGAAGTCGACCTGGCCCGTCTGAAGCGCGCCGAAGAAGCCGCCGTCGACATGGAACGCCTCGCCGGTCACGTACGACAGGCGGGGGCTGTTGAGGAACAACAGCGGCCAGGCCTGTTCCTCGGGGGTCGAGTACCGGGCGAGGGGGCCCATGGCGGCGTCGACGATCCCCTTGCCGTAGGACTCGTGGAAGAACGGCATCATCGGGGTCTCGGTCGGACCAGGGTTGGTGCAGTTGAGGCGCACACCCTTCGCCAGGTAGCCGCCCGCCCGGGACGCCACCCACGCGTTGATGACCTGCTTCGAGAATGCGTAGGCGCTGGCGCCGCCGATCGCCTCGGCGTGGTCCTCGCACCAGGCCTTGCCGGCGTCGAAGCCCTCGCAGTCGATGAGGCCCGTGAGCGTGCCGAGCTGTTGCTGCCAGCCCAGGCCGGCGTTGGACGCGACGTACGCGATGGCCGAACCGTCCGCCATCTTGGGGAGCACCTGTTCGATGAGGTGCCGGGCCCCCACGAAGTTGACCAGCATCACGTCGACGTCGGAGAACGGCGGCCCGGGCAGGCCCGCGCAGTTGAAGAACGCCTGCACGGGCGTCCTGACCTTGGCGGCGGCCGCCTCGATGGCGGCCTTGTCACGGAGGTCGACCTGGTGGAACTCGGCGACCTCGACGGCGGTCGGCTTGATGTCGACGGCCATCACCTCGGCACCGAGCTCGACGAGGATCCGGGCGGTCGCCTCGCCCATCCCCGACGCCGCCCCGGTGACGATCACCCGCCGGCCGTCGTACCCCAAGACGTCTTCCACACTGCCCCCTCGCTGCCCGCAGGACCTGACAGACCGCAGGCTATCCGTCCGGCCGTCACCGAGTTGACGTGGGTGTCACATTCCAGCCCGACCCCACCCGCCGGCCTTTGATGGCGCCGGTCTGACGACCGACTGGTCATCCTCTTGCGGTCATAATCGTCGCCGTGAGGCAGCACGAGTTCTCGTTCGAGATCGACGCGACGCCGGAGGAGGTCTGGCGGACCCTGCACCCCCCGCTGGCACCGCTGCCCAACGGTGAGCGCCGGGTGATCGAGCACGGCGACGTCCGCATCGAGATCGTCCACCCAGGCGACGAGACCGGGTTGGGGCTGGTGCGGTTCTGTCGCTTCCGGGTACCGCGCTACCTGTTCAGCGGTGGCGTCGGACGATCGTGGGAGGTCATCGCCGAGTCCCGTCCTCCGGAGTTCTCCCGCTACGAGGCCGTCGGCAAGCCCTTGTGGTCGCAGGCGACCGGATGGCACCGCCTCGAGGACGTCGGCGGCGGCCGCACGCGGGTGAGCTTCGGGGAGACCTACGAGGCCTTCAACCCGCTCGCCCGGCGGTTCCTCGAGGCCCGGGTCCACCGCTTCATCTCCAAGGACAACGACGCCATCATCCGCAGGGCGGTCGAGCGAGGGGTGGCTGCCGCTCGGGCTCGCGCCCAGTCATAGTCGGGCTCGCGCCCAGCCATGGTTCAGCAGTGGGCTAGCGCCCCGCCGTTCCCAGGATCATCGGAAAGTGGTCGATCGAGCGCACGCCGGGCGTGTACGACAGCGCGTGGCCGGGCTTGATCGAGTAGTCGGGGAACCGCCGGTGCCACTCCCGCAGCGCCACCCGCAGCTCGTGGCGGGCGAGGTGTGAGCCCAGGCACCGGTGGATCCCGCCGCCGAAGGCGAGGTGGCGGTTGGGGTCGCGGTCGAAGCGGACCTCGTCTCCGTCGCCGAATTCGGCGTCGTCGGTGTTGGCCGAACCGATGAGCACGTTCACGTGTTGTCCGGCCTTGATGGGGCAGCCGCCCAGTTCGGTGTCCTCCACGGCCACGCGTGCCACGGTCGTGACCGGCGACTCCCACCGGAGCAACTCCTCGACGGCGGCCGGGATGATGCTCGGGTCCTCGGCGAGCCGGCGCCGCTGTTCCGGGTGCCGGGCGAGGTAGGCGAAGAAGCAGTCGAGCGACGCCGTCACCGTGTCGAGCCCGGCGATGAGGAACAGGAAGCAGATGTCGAGGATGTCCTCCCTGGTCAGGCGGTGACCGTCGACCTCGGTGTGGAGGAACGTCGTGAGGATGTCGTCCCGGCCCTCGATCTGGCGCTGATCCAGGACAGCGTCGAAGTACGCATAGATCGAGTCGGCGGAGGCCCTCTGGTGGGCGACGGCGACCTTGCTGCCCCGCACGCTCCCGGTCACGTGCTCGGGCCGGATGATCCCGTCCTTCATGGCCAGGAACCGCGGCGTCTCGTCCAGCGGCAGGCCGAGGAGGGTGAGGAAGACCTGCGACGGGAAGGGGATCGAGAACTCGGCCGCGAAGTCGATCTCGTCTCGCCCGTCGAAGCGGTCCATGAGGTCGTTGACGAGCCTGGTGAGCGGGTCCTCCAGCGCCGCCATCCGCCGGGGAGCGAACAGCGGATCGAGGATCTTGCGGAACTTCTTGTGGTCGGGCGGGTCGATCTGCAGGGGGATCATCGGGCGTACGTTCTGGAGGTCGACCGCTGACATGTTCGACGAGAAGAGGTCGGGGCGGCGGAAGGCCTCCTCGATCTCGCCCCGGCGAGAGATGATCACCATGTTGCCGTCGAACGGCAGCACGGCCGCCGCCTCGCGCATGGCTCGGTACGCCGGCTGGGGGTCGGCGGCCGTGTCGGCAAATCCCGCGCTGGGGGTCGTGGCCTCGTACGAGCTCATACCGCGCTCCTCACCATCGCCCATACCTGACAACCATCGCCCATACCTGACAGCCACGTCACCGTACCTCATTCGCCGCCACGGTTCTGACGCTCACGTCAGCTTTCTGTTGTACGGTTCGCTCGATCCGGACGGCCAGCTCATCGAGCTGCCGGAGACGAAGGGAATGGGACGTGCCTGACTCGAAGATGCTGGTCGACGGCAAGCTTGTCGATGCCGAGGGCGGCGCCACGTTCGAGAACGTCAACCCCGCGACCGAGGAGGTGCTCGGCGTGGTCGCCGACGGGACGGCGGCCGACATGGCCGCGGCCGTGGCGGCGGCACGCCGGGCCTTCGATACCACCGATTGGTGGACCGACCGGGCGCTGCGGGCCCGCGGCCTTCACCAATTGCAGGCGGCGATCGAGGGGGAGCGCGAGGGGCTGCGCAGCGAGCTGGTCGCCGAGGTCGGCTGCCCGATCCTGCTCACCTACGGGCCGCAACTCGACGCCCCGCTGCGGGAGGCGCTGCTGTGGCCCGCCGAGATGATCGAGCAGTTCCCGTGGGAGCGGCCGATCGGCGCCAAGGACGCCATGGGCGTCGGCTACGAGACCGAGCGCGTCGTGTGGAAGGAGCCCATCGGCGTCGTCGGGATCATCGTGCCGTGGAACTTCCCCGTCGAGATCCTGCTCAACAAGCTCGGCCCGGTCCTCGCCATGGGGAACACGTGCGTCGTGAAGCCGGCGCCCGACACGCCGTTCAACGCCGCCCGCATCGGCCGGCTCATCGCCGAACAGACCGAGATCCCGCCGGGGGTCGTCAACATCGTGAGCAGCCGTGACCACTTGGTGGGCGAGGTCATCACCAGGTCGGCGGACGTCGACATGGTGGCCTTCACGGGCTCGACCGCCACCGGCCGTCGGATCATGGAGGCGGCGTCGGCCACGCTCAAGCCAACGTTCCTCGAGCTCGGCGGCAAGTCGGTGAACCTGCTCCTCGACGACGCCGACTTCGAGAAGTCGCTGCCCGGCGCGGTCACGTCGTGCATGCACGGCGGCCAGGGTTGCGCCATCCCCTCGCGCATCCTCGTCCCGCGGGCCCACTACGACGACGCCGTCGACCTGGTCCGCGCCGGCTTCGACGCCTGGAGCTACGGCGACCCGACCGACATGTCGGTCCTCCAGGGCCCGCAGATCTCCCGCAAGCAGCAGGACCGCGTGCTGGGCTACATCGAGAAGGGCAAGGCCGAGGGGGCGCGGCTGGTCACGGGCGGTGGCGTGCCCGCTCACCTGCCGAAGGGCTTCTTCGTCGAGCCGACGCTGTTCGCCGACGTCGACAACGGCATGTCCATCGCCCGGGAGGAGATCTTCGGGCCCGTGCTGGTGATGATCCCGTACGACGGCGACGACGACGCCGTTCGCATCGCCAACGACTCGCCCTACGGGCTGTCCGGTGCGATCACCTCCGGCGACCTCGAGCGGGCCAAGGGCGTGGCCCGGAGGATCCGAACGGGCACGCTCGGGATCAACGGTGGCGTGTGGTACGGCGCCGACGCACCGTTCGGCGGCTACAAGGGCTCGGGCGTCGGTCGCCAATGCGGCATGGAGGGCCTCGAGATCTTCACCGAGACCAAGACCGTGGGCTGGCCGGCGGCCGCCGGCTGATCGGGAGGCACGCCCATGCCGGGACCCCTCGCCGGGATCAAGGTCGTCGAGCTGGCCAGCTGGATGTTCGTGCCGTCGGCCGGCACCGTCCTGGTCGACTGGGGTGCCGACGTCATCAAGGTCGAGCACCCGGTCACCGGCGATCCCCAACGTGGGCTCGTCACCTCGGGCCTGCTGCCGGGCGGCGACAGCGGCATCAACTTCATGATGGAACAGCCGAACCGTGGCAAGCGGTCGGTCGCCATCGACGTCTCCAAGGCCGATGGGCACGAGGCGTTCATGAAGCTGATCGAGGGTGCCGACGTCTACCTCACCAACTACCTGCCACAGGTGCGGCGCAAGCTGGGGGTGGACGTCGACGACGTCCGCGCCCGCAACCCGCGGGTCATCGTGGCGCGCGGCTCGGGGCAGGGAGCGAGGGGGCCCGACGCCGAGAAGGGAGGCTATGACGCGGCCTCGTTCTGGGCCCGTGGCGGTGTCGCCGCCGTGATGCCCACCAACGCGGACGGCTGGCCGGCCGGCCAACCATCGGCCGCCTTCGGGGATGTGATGGGCGGGCTTGCCACCGCCGGTGCGATCGCCGCCGGGTTGGTGCAGCGGGAGCGCAGCGGTGAGCCCACCGTCGTGGACGTGTCGCTGCTCGCCACCGCCATGTGGCAGCTCTCGCCGATGGTGGTGGCGGCCAAGCTGTTCGGGCTGACCCGCCTGCCCACCGCAAATCGGCTCAAGAATCCCAACCCGGGGGTGAACACCTACCGGACCTCCGACGACCGGTTCATCAGCCTGGTGCTGCTGCAGTCCGACAAGTTCTGGGACGACCTCGCCAGGCGCCTCGAACGCCCCGAGCTGACCACCGACGAGCGCTTCAGCACCAGCGCTGCCCGGGCCCAGAACAGCGAGGCGTGTGTCGCCGTCCTCGACGAGGCCTTCGGCGCCAAGCCCCTCGGGCACTGGAAGGAGGTGCTCGCCGACTTCGCCGGCGTGTGGACGCCGTACCAGACCCTCGACGAGCTCTACGGCGACCCCCAGGTCATCGCCAACGGCTACCTCCCGGCAATGGAGGCGCCCAACGGCCAGCAGGTCCAGCTCGTGGCCAGCCCGGCGCAGTTCGACGAACGACCGGTGGAGGTGCGCCGGGCCCCCGAGCACGGCGAGCACACCGAGCAGGTCCTGCTCGACGCCGGGTTCGATTGGGAGGCGATCGCCGCCATGAAGGAGTCTGGCGCGATCCTGTAGCGCCCCGGCCGTCGCATCGACCTGCGGTGCCACTGGCGGATGGCCTGCGCTATGGTCGCATCTAACTGTCGCGTCACATTTCTGGCGGGCCCTCGGGCCGATACAGGGGGGAAGCCATGACAGCACATGTGTCCCGCTCCCACGGCCGTTCGCGTCGGGCCGGAGGCTTCGTCGGGGCGCTCTGCGTCCTCGGCCTGGTGCTGGCCGCGTGCGGGAACTCCGGCGACGACGACGACGGCGCCGCCACCGGCACCACGTCCGACGACGCCGACGCCGACGACGAGGCGGCATCGGGGGACCGAGACACGTTCGTGGAGATCTCGGGCGTCCCAGGCGTGACCGACGACGAGATCAGCTACTCGGTCATCGGCACGGAGGCGGGCAATCCGCTGGGCACGTGCATCCTCGACTGCTACGTCGCCGGCATCGAGGCCTACTTCGCCTTCCGCAACAGCGAGGGAGGCATCTACGGCCGCGACCTGGTCGTGTCCGAGGTGCTCGACGACGAGCTGGCCAACAACCAGGTGCGGGCGCTGGACGTGATCTCGGCCGACGACACGTTCGGGAACTTCAACGCGACCCTGGCCCCCAGCGGCTGGGGGGACCTCGACCAGGCCGCCATCCCCACCTACGTGTGGGGCATCCACGGCAACGAGATGGCAGGCCGCGAGCACATCTTCGGGCACATCCAGGGGCCGTGCTCCGACTGCACCGGCCGCGGGCTCCCCTGGGTGGTCGGGCAGGCGGGTGCCAGCCGGGTGGCGACGCTCGGCTATGGCATCACCGAGACCTCGCGCCTGTGCGCGCACGGATCGGCCGACTCCGTCGAGATGTATGGCGGCGACGTCGACGCAGAGGTGGCGTACGTCAAGGACGACCTGGCGTACGGGCTGCCCAACGGCATCGCCCCCGAGGTCACCGCGATGAAGGATGCCGGGGTCGATTTCATCGCCGGGTGCATCGACCTCAACGGCATGAAGACCCTGGCGCAGGAGCTCCAGCGCCAGGGGATGGACGACGTCACCCTGTACCACCCCAACACCTACGACCAGGCGTTCGTGGAGGAGAACGCCGACCTGTTCGAGGGCGACTACGTCACCGTACAGTTCCTGCCCTTCGAGGCCGAGGCCGAGGGAACACCGCTGGAGGACTTCCAGCAGTGGATGGACGAGACGGGCGGCGAGGTCAGCGAGCAGTCCATGGTGGGCTGGATCAACGCCGACCTCGCCTTCCAGAGCCTGCTGGTCGCCGGGCCCGAGTTCGACCGCCAGTCGGTGGTCGACGCCACCAACGAGATGACCGACTACGACGCGGGCGGCCTCATCAACCCCATCGACTGGACCCGCCAGCACGCCGCCGTGGTCGATGGCGACCCCAGCACCGACTACGCGCAGGAATGCGCCCCGTTGGTCCAGATCCACGACGGTGCCTTCGAGACGGTCGGCCCGTCGGACGAGCCGTGGATGTGCTGGCCCAACGACAACCAGGACTGGTCCGAACCCACCCCGACGTCCTTCAATTGAGCCCGTGCTGGTGCCGCGCCCATGATGCTGGCCGCGTCGGTTCCCGAGGACATATTCCGGGCGATACTCCAGGGCACGCCGCCGGGGGCGGTCTACGCGCTCATCGCGCTCGGCTTCGTCCTCACCTACAAGACGTCCGGGGTGTTCAACCTCGCCTTCGGTGCCCAGGCGTACGTGTCGGCGGCCCTGTTCTTCCACGCCCGGGAGGAGTGGGGGTGGGCAACCGCGCCGGCCCTGATCCTGTCGGTGTTCGTGCTCGCGCCCCTCATCGGGCTGCTACTCGAACGGCTCATCTTCCGGCACCTGCGCACGGCATCGGCGGTGGCGAAGCTGGTGGTGACCATCGGCCTCTCGGTTGCCCTGCCCGCCCTGTTCGGGCTGATCGTCGACTTCCAGGCCGTCGCGGGGCGGACGCCCGAGGGCATCGTCCCCGACGGGGCCTCGGTGTTCTACGACCCGTTCGGCGTCTATGCCTTCAGCCGCGACGAGCTGGTGGCGCTGGGCGTCGCGGTGGTGGGGATGCTGGGGCTGGCGGCGCTGTTCCGCTTCACTGCTCTCGGCTTGGCCATGCGGGCGGTCGTCGAGAGCCCACGCATGACCGAGCTGGCAGGCATCCGGTCCGACCGGGTGTCTGCCTTCGCCTGGGCGCTGTCCAGCGTCTTCGCCGGCATGGCCGGCGTCCTGATCGCCCCCCGGTTCAACACGCTCGTGGCGGCGGACTACTTCAACCTCGTGGTCGTCGCCATCGCCGCCGCGGCGCTGGGCCGGCTCGTCAGCCTGCCCCGCGCCCTCGCCGGCGGGCTGGCGCTGGGCATCTTCATCGCCCTGCTCAACACCTTCCTGCCGCGTTGGAGCGCGGACAACGCGTGGCTCCAGGCCATCCAGGAGAACCTCACCCCGGCCGTGCCCTTCGTCGTGCTCTTCGGCGTGCTGGTGCTGTGGCCGGCCATCGGCCGCACCCGCGAGGCCGCCGACCCCCTCGCGAGCGTCGACCCTCCGCCGCCATCCCTGGCCGCCACCACCCGCAGCGCGGGCATGACGGTGGCGACCCGGGTGTTTGCCCTTGGCTTCTTCCTCGTGGTCAGCCTCGTCGTGTTCTTCCGGGCCGACGACTCGTGGATCTTCCTCGTCACCCAGGCGGTGATCCTGGCCACGATCTTCCTGTCGATCACGGTGATCACCGGCTTCGCCGGCCAGATCTCCCTGTGCCAGGGCGCGTTCGCAGCGATCGGCGGGTTCACGGTCTTCCAGTTCGTCGACCGCTACGACACGTCCGTCCTCGTCGCCGCGTTCATTGGCGCCGCGGTGGCCGCCGCCTGCGGGGCGCTGCTGTCACTGCCGGTGCTCCGGCTCGGCGGCATCTGGTTTGCCATCGCCACCCTGGCCTTCGCCTTCTTCTTCGATGCGGTGATGGTGAAGCTGTCCTGGATCGGGGGCGGAGACACCGCGCTGCTGGAGGGGACCCGGGTCCCGCGTCCGACCATCGGCCCCTGGGACTTCGCCAACGACTTGTCCTTCCTGGCTCTGGCGGTGGTGGTTTTCGTGCTGGTCGCCGTGGCGGTCATCCAGATCCGGGAGGGCACGGTGGGCCGGACCCTGCGCGCCCTGCGGGGCAGCGAGGTGGCGGCCGCGTCCATCGGCATCTCACCGGCGCGGGCCCGGATCGTCGCTTTCGGCGTGTCGGCGTTCATCGCCGGGTTGGGCGGCGCCATGCTGGCCATGCAGCAGCAGAATGTGAACTATCCCAGCAACTTCGCCCCCTTCGCGGCCATGTTCTGGCTGGTGCTCGTGGTCGCGCTCGGGTCCCGCACCGTGGAGGGTGCGGCCATCGCTGGTGCCTCCTTCGCTCTCTTCGCCCCGCTGGTGCTGCGGGGCGACCTGTTCGCCTGGATCCTGCGCAGCCCCGACCGCATCCCCGGGGTCTTCCCTATCTCGCCCGAGTGGCGGTTCGTGCTGTTCGGGCTCCTCGCCATCCAGTTCGCCCATCACCCAGAGGGCCTGGTCGAGAACGGCAAGCGCCAGTGGATGCGGCGCCTGGACAGGCGCGCCGGCCCACCCGTGGCGCCCCCGGCCCGGCAACCGGAGCCTGTTGACCCGGCGACCGGCGCCGGGGCCGAAGGGCACGACGTAACGGCTGCCGCGGACGAGGCGGCCCCGGTCGGCGCGGAGGAGTCGCGGTGACGGACACCGTCCTCGAGGCCACGGGCGTCACCAAGCGATTCGCCGGGATCGTCGCCCTCGACGACGTCAGCCTCCAGGTGGACCGCGGTGAGCGGGTCGGGCTGATCGGGCCCAACGGGGCTGGCAAGACGACGTTCTTCAACTGCGTCCTCGGCGTGGAGCGGCCCGAGGATGGCCGGGTACTGCTCGAACGCGAGGACATCGGCGGTCTGCCCGTCCACGCCCGGGCCCGCCTGGGTATCGGCCGCACCTTCCAGCGGATCGAGCTGTTCACCGAGTCCACGGTGCGCGAGCACCTGCTGATCGCAGAGCGGACCCGGCGGGGTGACGGGCGGCTGTGGAAGGACCTGATGGGCCGGGGCCGGCCCCGTGCCGAGGAGGTCGCCCGCTGCGACGACGTGCTCGAGCTGCTCGGCCTGGCCGACTTGGCCGAGGAGCCCATCGAGCGCCTCAGCCTCGGCCAGGGCCGTCTGGTGGAGGTGGGCCGGGCGCTGATGACCGACCCCAAGCTGCTGCTGCTCGACGAGCCCTCGTCGGGCCTCGACCGGGACGACACCGCCCACCTGGCCCGCACCCTCCAGGAGGTGCAGGCCGCGCACGGCTTCGCCATCCTGCTGGTCGAGCACGACGTGGAGCTGGTGTCGAGCTTCACGGAGCGGTGCTACGTGCTCGACTTCGGCTGCCTCATCGCGTCGGGCCCGACGGCCGAGGTCATGATCAGCGACGAGGTCCGCACCGCCTACTTCGGCGACGTGGAGGTGGCGTCATGACGGACGCGCCCGGCGCGCCGCCGACCACCCCCGCCGCGCCCGCGGTCCTCGAGCTGCGTGACGTGTCGGCGGCGTACGGACCGTTCCGCGCCCTGTTCGGCGTGAGCCTCGCAGTCGGGCCGGGTGAGGCCGTCGCCCTGTTGGGCGCCAACGGCGCCGGCAAGACCACCGTGGCTCGCGTGGCGACGGGCCTGGTGACACCGAGCAGCGGATCGGTGCTGGTGGAGGGCCAGGACTTCACGAGGTCGGGCACGTTCGAGTTCAGCCGCGCCGGCGTGGCGCACGCGCCCGAGGGCCGTTCGGTCTTCGCGACGCTGACCGTCGAGGAGAACCTCACGCTCTCGTTCCGGCAGTCCAAGGGACGCAACGGCGTTGGCCCCGGGCTCGAGCGGGCCTTCAGCATGTTCCCGGTGCTCGGGGAGCGGCGCCGGCAACTGGCGGGCACGCTGTCGGGTGGGGAGCAGCGCATGCTCTCGATGGCGCGGGTGCTGGTCGAGTCCCCCGCTGTGCTGGTCGCCGACGAGCTGTCGCTCGGCCTCGCCCCGAAGATCGTCGACGGCGTCTACGAGAGCCTCACCAAGCTGCGGGAGCAGGGGAGCGCGCTGCTCATCGTCGAGCAGCATGTCGGCCATGCCCTCGACCTGTGCGACCGGGTGGCCCTGCTCCACCATGGCGCCGTCACCTGGGAGGGCCCGAGCGATCACGCCGCCGATCGGGTCATGGCCGAGCTGCTCGAGCCGGCGGGCCGTTGACCGCCCATGGCAGAGCCCCTCGAGCGCCGGGCCGTCATCTCGGGCATCGGCCAATCGGACATCGGTCGTCGCCTCCACCGCAGCGGGCTCGACCTCACCATCGAGGCCACCGAGCGCGCCGTGGCCGACGCCGGCCTGACCCTCGACGACATCGACGGCGTCTCGACCTACCCCGGTTCCGGCGGGCCCTTCGGCGGTGCGTCGGGCGCCGACCTCCACGACGCCCTGCGGCTCCGGCTCGCGTGGCGCGACGGCGGGCTCGAGACCGCGGGGCAACTGGGCGCGGTGCACAAGGCGGTGCTGGCGGTCGCCGCCGGTCTCGCCCACCACGTCGTGGTGTTCCGCACCGTCGTGGAGGGCAGCGGCAAGCCCCTGCGTCCCGGTGCCGCCGGCGGGGGCGGTGGTGCGGGCGGTGGTGCCCTGCCGGCGTCGATGCGGTACCTGATCCCCTACGGAGCCGGGTCGGCCGCCAACTGGATCGCCTGCTACGCCATGCGGCACATGCACGAGTACGGCACGACCCGGGAGCACCTGGGCGCGATCGCCATCAACGCCCGCGCGTTCGCGGCGCTGAATCCCAAGGCCATCTACACCGAGCCCATGACGATGGACGACTACCTCAGCGTCCGCATGATCTCGGAGCCGTTCGGCCTCTACGACTGCGACGTCCCCTGCGACGGGTCCACGGTCGTGATCGTCTCGCACCGTGACTACGCCCCCGATGCCCGCCATGGCGTCGCCCACGTCAACGCCATCGGCACCGCCATTCGGGGGCGCCCGAGCTGGGACCAGTTCGACGACCTCACGACCATGGCGATGCGGGACTCGGCGGCGTCGCTGTGGGCCCGCACCGACCTGACCACCGACGACGTCGACACCGCCCAGCTCTACGACGGCTTCAGTTGGCTCACGATGGCCTGGTTGGAGGCCCTGGGCTTCTGCGGGCGGGGCGAGGGCGGGCCGTTCGTGGAGGGCGGCAAGCGCATCGGCCTCGGCGGCACATTGCCGCTCAACACCTGGGGCGGCCAGCTCTCGTCCGGGCGGCTGCACGGCTTCGGCTTCCTGCACGAGGCGGTCCTGCAGCTGCGGGGCGCCGCCGGCGCCAGGCAGGTGCGGGGCGCGGAGGTCGCCATGGTCGCCGCCGGAGGCGGTCCCGAGTGCGGCTCCCTCCTGCTCACCAAGGGGGCGGCGTGAGCATGGCTGGGATCACATGCCGCGCCCCCCGAGGCCATGGGGTTCGCCAGCGGGAGCACGAGGCAATAGGGACCGGGGGCCGGTCCGTATCGCCTCCAGAGTGTCGGCGCGGACCGTATTGCCTCGGCGGGTCAGACCGCAGAGGGTCGCGCCTGTGAGCCCGAACTCCGTGCCGCCGCGGTTCGTCGCCGCTGACGAGAGCGACGAGTTCTTCTGGCGCAGCGGCGCCGACGGTGTCCTGCGGTTCCTGCGGTGCGCGAGCTGCGGGCGAATCCACCACCCGCCGGTGCCGCGCTGCCCCTACTGCGGCAGCCGGGACGTCACGCCCGGGGCCGTCTCGGGCCGGGCGACCGTGGCTACCTACACCGTGAACCACCAGCCGTTCATGCCCGGCTTCGAGCCCCCGTACGTGATCGCCATCGTGGAGCTCGAGGACGACCCGACGGTGCGGCTCACCACCAACATCGTCGACTGCGCCATCGAGGACGTTCGCATCGGCATGCCGGTGGAGGTCACCTTCGAGCCCAACGGCGAATGGTTCGTCCCCCTTTTCCGCCCGCGCTGACTCTGACGCCCATGTCAGGTTGGGGATACTCTCGGCGGCGGTGATGAGGCTTCGGATCGATGCCGAGATGTGCACCGGGCATGGTCGTTGTTACGCCCTGGCGCCGGAGCTGTTCGAGCCCGACGCCGACGGGCACGGCGTCGTGCTCAATGGGGGCGACGTCGCGACCGGCCAGGAGGATGCCGCCCGGCGGGCGGCCAACAACTGCCCGGAGCGGGCGATCACCGTCGAGGAGTGACGCCCGCCGTTCCTGCCGTTCCGTCAGCGGTGCGGCGCGGTATCGGTCCTGAGCGCTGACAGAACCGGCTGGTGGCGGGAGGGTTCACCGCCCGAGGAACCCACGCTCGATGATGAGGGCGGTCGCGGGGACCGTGGACGGGCCGCGCGGGCGGGCACCGAAGGCGTCGAGCAGCGCCACCATGACGAGCGCCTCGGTGTCGATATCGCCGAATCCCCGGGGCTCGAGGAACCGCGCCATCTGGCGCCGGCCCCAGTCGAGGGCGGCCGCCGACTCCGGCTGCAGGCTCGGGTCATCGGCGGTGGCGTCGAGCCACACGCGGATCATCGCCGCCTCGGACGCCTGCGTCGTGTGGTAGCGGCGCAGCCACCGGAGCAGGGTTGCCGACGTGGCCGTGTCGGGGCTGTCGACGATGTCGGAGATGTCGGGGATATCGGCCAGGGCCACCGACACCGTGCGGATCGCCCGCACCGCCAGCAGGCGGATCAGGTGGTCCTTGTTGTCGAAGTAGCGATAGAAGGCGCCGTGGGAGACCTTGGCGGCTTGCGCGATGTCGTCGACCCGCGTGCCGTGATAGCCCCGGGCCACGAGTACGTCGTGGCCGGCGGCCAACAGGGCCTCGAGGGTGCGGGCGCCCGTGGGGCTCAGGTCCTCGGGCCCGTCATCGGCCTGCAGGCCCTCGAGCATCACCGGTCCCATGCGGATCCGGGGTGGGCGCCGCTTCGTCGCGGCGTGGGCGTTCACGTCGGGATCCAGCCGACCGACCAGCGTCCGGTGCACGATGTCGGTGATGGCGTCGTCGACGCGGGAGCGTGGATAGGCGGAGGCACCAGCGGGCGCCTGCATGAGCGCGGCGCCGACCACCTCGGCGATGCGGCGGGCCCGCGTCATGCACTCGAGGAGGATGGCGATCGCCTCGTCGAGCTGCCGGCTCGGCAGCACCGATGCCGTGAGCTTGGCCCGCACGCCCGCGACGTTGCGGTCGGCGATGCGGGCGGATCCGCTGGCGACGGCCTGGTCGCTCTCGGCCGCGGCCTGGTGGGCCTCGAACACGGGCTCGTAACGGTCGTAGATCTCGCCGTGGTGCGCGACCCAGGCCCGCAGGGTCTGCCAGCCGGCGAGGTCCGCCGTGACCGGACCGAGCGCCTCTGTGGACGCCACGAGCTGCCGCGCCACCTGCCCGGCGAGGTGGCGGAACACGTCCTCCTTGCTGGAGAAGTACTGGTAGAAGGCCGCCCGTGAGCACCCGGCCACTTCGGTGATGCGGATCACGCCGCACCGGTGGTAGCCCTCCTCGCCGAACACCTGCAGCGCCGCCTCGAGGATGCGCTGGTGGGCACGCTGGCCGCGCGCTCCCACCCGGGGGTTGTCGGAGAAGGGGGCCCGCCTGAGCACCGAGGTGGGGTCCCCGTCGGGGAGCTGCTTGGCAGCGTGCGGTCCCATCACCAACTCTCAGCTCGACGACGGAGCTCGAAATCTAGCAGCGCCGTCACCTTTGCCGGTGGAGCGCCGCCCAGCCGCGGCACCCGACCGGCGTCGCCCCGGCCGTCAGGCGGCGACGCCCAGCCCGATGAGCCGCGCCAGGTTGCCGCCCATGATCTTCATGACGTCGTCCCGTGGCATCCTCTCGAGCTCGTCGACGTAGGTGATGGGATCGGCCATGCCCTCGGGGTGGGGAAAGTCCGAGCCGAACAGGACGTGGTCTGCCCCGAGCAGCCCGACGAGGCCCTTGATGTCCTCCTCGTGGAAGGGATGGACATAGACGTTGCGCTTGAACACGTCGATGGGATGCTCGGTGAACCCCTGCGGCATCATCCGGTAGGCCTCCTTCAGGTTGTGGAAGAGAGGCCGGACGAAGCTGCTGCCGTTCTCGACCACGGCGATCTGCAGGTCCGGGAACCGGGACAGTGCGCCGTGGCAGATCATCGCCGCCATCGTGTCCTCGATGGGCCGGTGGCCCATGGCGACCGACCGGAACGCGCTGAGCTTGAAGGGCAGGAACTCGCGGGTGCCCTCCCAGTCGTTCACGTAGCGGGCGTAGCCGCTGTCCGAAGAGTGCATCGCGACCAGTACGCCGAGGTCGACGACCCGCTGCCACAGGGGATCGAACTCGGGGAGCCCCGGGGAGCGGGAGGTCCCGTCCAGGTTCGGGACCGGCGCCGGCCGGATTAGCACCACCTTGGCGCCTCGCTCGACCACCCACTCGAGCTCCTCGATGGCGCGCTCGACGATCGGCAGCGTGACGACCGGCGTGGGGAAGATGCGGCCCTCGTAGTCGTAGGTCCACGTCTCGAGCATCCACTGGTTGAGTGCGTGGATGATGGCGTGGGTGGCGCGCACGTCGTCGCGCAGGCGCTCCTCCACCAGGCTGGCGAGCGTGGGGAACATGAGGGCGCGGTCGATGCCCAGCTCGTCCATCAGCTCGAGGCGGGGGCCCGGCTCGCGAAAGGCGGGGATGGCCCTCATGGGCTCGCCGATGATCTCGCGGTAGCTCTTGCCCTCGGGATTGCCCCGCTTGAAGTACTCCTCCTGTGCCCCGGGCCTGGCGATGACATCGAAGGTGGGGTTGGGGATGTACTCGGTGATGGTGCCGTTGACGACGATCTTGGTGCGGCCCTTCACCTCGACGTAGTCGATGACGTCCTTGTACTGGTCGGGGACGTGCTTGGTGAGCGCGTCCTGCGTCTCGTACATGTGGTTGTCGGCGTCGAAGACTTCGAAATCCAGCGATCGGGAAGG
>Ga0256867_10000287_pt1 | contig 19447 bp, 20 predicted proteins | sample RVTome_15_FD_185939 | JGI IMG/M metagenome (GOLD analysis project Ga0256867, IMG submission 185939) | Soil microbial communities from uranium-contaminated site in the Upper Colorado River Basin, Wyoming, United States - RVT150D86 (HiSeq) ... | reverse complement strand
CCTGCACCGCCGCTCGGCGCGGGCCTCGCAGGGCGCGTCGGTCGAGCTCGTGCGCGGCAACTGGTGGCGAACTGCCCTGCTCGTCGGCGTCCTCTACCTCATCGCCGTCTCGCTCGGGCCGGCCGTTGGGATCGCGCTTCTCTTCGAGACGGGTCTCCCGCCGCTCGCGATCGACGCGGTCGGCTCTCTCGTCTACACGCTCGTCTTCCCGTACGTGGCCGTCGCCGGCGCGCTCCTCTACTTCGACCTCGTGGAGCGCCGCCGCGCGGCCGGGCCTCCTAACCGCGTCGTACCCCCGCCGTCTCAGCCCTGAGTGTCGCTCGCCGCCTTCGTTCTCCGCCGCATTCTCTGGGCGATCCCGGTCCTGCTCCTCGTGATGCTGCTCACGTTCGCGCTCATGCGCGGGGCGGGCGGCTCGCCGTTCCGGCCGCCCGAGGGTGTCCCGGGCCTGCCGGCGCCGCTCCAGCGCGAGCTGACGGACTTCTACAACCTCGACGAGCCCTGGTTCGTCGAGTTCGCCACCTACGTCAGGAACGTGGCGACGCTCGACTTCGGGCCCAGCCTCGTCAACCGCTACCGCTCCGTCGACGACGCCGTCGAGGAGGGCTTCCCCGTGACCGCGGAGCTGATCCTCCTGGCCGCCGTGTGGGCGATCCCGGTCGGGCTCCTGCTGGGCCTCTTCGCCGCGGTCCGCCGCGGCTCGCTGCTCGACCACCTGGCCACGTCGGCGGCGAGCGTCCTCCTGGTCGTGCCCGTCTTCTTCGTCACGTACGTTCTCTCGCGCTACCTCGTGCTCGAGTGGGATCTCTTCCCGCTCGGCTGGGACACGTGGGAGGGGAAGGTGCTCCCCGTCCTCGCGCTCGGCCTCGCGCCGGCCGGCTACGTGGCGCGCCTGACGCGGGCCGCGGCCGTGGAGACGCTCCAGTCCGACTACGTCCGCACGGCCCGGGCGAAGGGCCTGCGGCAGCGCCGGATCGTCTGGCTTCACGTCCTCCGCAACTCGGCCGTCCCGCTACTCTCCGCCACGCCGCCGATGCTCGCGCTCCTCGTGACGGGCGCGCTCTTCGTCGAGACGGCGTTCGGCGTGCCCGGCGTCTCGAACGAGTTCCTGAACGCGGCGCGCGCGAAGGACTACCCCATGATCCTCGGGCTGACGGTGGCGCTGACGGTGCTCGTGCTCGCCGTCAACCTCGTGGCCGACATCCTCATGGCGATCCTCGACCCGCGGCTCCTGGAGGAGCGGGCGTGAGCCGCCGCACGGCCGCGGCCTTCCTGCGGAACCGGACGGGCCTGCTCGGCGCCGCGATCCTGGTGGGGATCGTCGCCTTCTGCGTGCTCGTCCCCGTGATCTCGCCGTACGGCGCGAACGCCGCGGACTTCTCGGCGGTGCGGGAGCCGCCGAGCGCCGACCACTGGCTCGGCACCGACCAGTACGGGCGGGACATCCTCACGCGCCTGGCCGCGGGCGGCAGGACGACGCTCCTGATCGCCGGCGCCGCCCTCGCGCTGATCCTCGTCCTCGGCGTCGGCTACGGCGCGACTTCCGGCATTGCCGGCGGACGGGTCGACGCGGCGATGATGCGGCTCCTCGACGGCCTGCTCGCGGTGCCGCGCCTGCCCGTGAGCATCGTCATCCTCGTCTTCGTCGGGCTGCAGGCCCAGAACGTCCAAACCGTCGTCCTCGCGCTCGCCATCGTCAACTGGATGATCACCGCGCGGCTCGTCCGGGGCGAGGTCGTCCTGCGGAAGCGGCAGGAGTACGTGCGCGCCGCGCAGGCGCTGGGCGCCGGGCGCGCGCAGATCGCCCGCCGCCACGTCGTGCCGAACGCGCTCGGCATCGTCGTCGTGGCGATCTTCCTCGAGCTGCCGGCGGTGATCCTCGGCGAGGCGTTCCTCGCCGTCCTCGGCCTCGGCCCGGAGGCCCCGACCGCGACCTGGGGCAACATCGCGCTCGAGGGGATCACGTTCGGCCGCCTCTGGCTCGTCTTCCTGCCGAGCCTCGCGATCGGCGTCCTCGCCGTCGCCGCGAGCCTGTTCGCCGACGGCCTCGGCGACTCGCTCGACCCCCGCCGCTGGCCCGGCCGGAGCCCGCGGCGCTTTCCGGGGCGGCGGGCGGAGCCGGAGGCGCTCTAGGAGGGAGTGGCGAGGGCCGGAATCGAACCGGCGACACCACGGTTTTCAGCCGTGTGCTCTACCAACTGAGCTACCTCGCCGCGCGGTGACGCGCGCTCCAGCGTAGCGGACGGAAGCGTTGGCCCGAGGACTGACGTTTCCGGCTGGGCCTGGTGGGTACGATGAACGCCGAGGGGCAGTATCTCCCACGGGCGTCATCGTCACTCCGGCCCGCACGGCCCGGTGGCGCCGGCCGCGAAGAGCGGCGAGAGAGACCTTCCAGATCGGTGAAATCACCCTGAGGAGGAGGTCTTTTCGTTGCAGCTCGAGTTGTGGATGTGGGTGGCCTTCGCCGCGTTCGTCGTCGGCCTGCTCCTGGTCGACCTGGTGGCGTTTGGCGGCCGGGCCGAGCGCGTGCCGTTTCGCCGGGCGGTCGCCTGGAGCATCGGCTGGACGGCGCTCGGCCTCGCCTTCGCCGGCTTCCTCTGGTGGTGGCAGGGCCGCGGCCCGGCTGAGGAGTACCTCGCCGGCTTCCTGATCGAGAAGTCGCTCTCCATCGACAACCTCTTCGTCTTCGGGCTGATCTTCGCGTACTTCGGCGTGCCGGCCGCGTACCAGCGGCGGGTGGTCTTCTGGGGGATCGTGGGGGCGGTCGTCCTGCGCGGGCTCTTCATCTTCGCCGGCGCCGCGCTCCTCGACGCGTTCCACTACGCCATCTACCTGTTCGGGGCTTTCCTCATCGTCACCGGGGTCCGCATGGCCCGGCGCCAGGAGCCGGAGATCCATCCCGAGCGGAACCCGGTGCTGCGGCTGCTCCGCCGCGTCGTCCCGCTGACGCCCGACTACCACGGCGACCGGCTCGTCGTGCGCGAGCGGGGGAAGTGGATCGCGACGCCGCTCCTGGCCGCGTTCGCCCTCGTGGCCACGTTCGACGTCGTCTTCGCCGTGGACTCGATCCCGGCCGTGTTCGCGATCACGCGGGACACGTTCATCGTCTACGCCGCGAACGCGTTCTCACTCCTCGGCCTCGCGGCCCTCTACTTCGTGCTCGCCAACATGGTCGACCGCTTCCACTACCTGCAGCCCGGCCTGGCGATCGTCCTCGTCTTCGTCGGGCTGAAGATGGTGCTCTCCGACCTCTACTCGATCCCCGTCTACCTCTCACTGCTCGTCATCGTCGGCGTCCTCGGGGCGTCTGTCGGCGCCTCGCTCCTTCGGCCGGAGCGGCCCGCGCGCCGGGAGCCCGCGCGCCGGCCTGCCCACTCGGAAGGAGGTGTCTGATGTTCCTGCTCGCGGTGACCGTCACCGCTCGCGGTCGTGCTCTCGCTCGGGCTCGTCCTGCTCCTCGAGTGACGGCGCCTCCGCCGCGGTGTAGCCTCCCCGGCCGTGGCGGAGGACGCGACGAGGAAGGCGGCCATCATCGGCGCGGCGCTCGATCTCGGCGCCGGGCGCCGCGGCGTCGACATGGGCCCCTCCGCGATCCGCTACGCGGGTCTCGAGGACCGGCTGCGCGAGCTCGGGATCGACTGCGAGGACTGGGGGAACGTTGAGACCGTGGTCGCCGAGGCGGCGGAGAGCGGGAGCCCGGAGGCGCGCTTCCTGCCGCAGATCAAGGAGACGTGCGAGCGGATCGCCGCCGCGGTGGCGCGGGCGGTCCGCGAGGGGCGGACGCCCATCGTCCTCGGCGGCGACCACTCGATCGCACTCGGCACGCTCGGCGGGCTCGCGTCCGTCCGCGGCCCCGGCGCCGTCCTCTGGTTCGACGCGCACGGCGACCTGAACACGCCGGCGACCTCGCCGAGCGGCAACGTCCACGGGATGCCGCTGGCCGCGGCGCTCGGGCGCGACCCCGACTCGTTCGCGAGCGAGGCCTGGCCGCTGCCCGCGGTCGACTCCGAGCGGGTCGTGCTCGTCGGCGTGCGCTCGCTGGACGAGGGGGAGCGCGAGCTCGTGCGGGCAAGCGGAATCGTCGTTCACACGATGAGCGAGCTCGACCGGCGCGGCATCGAGCCGGTGATGCGCGAGGCGCTCGAGGGCGTGGCGAGCGCGCCGTTCGTGCACGTCTCGCTCGACATGGACGTGGTCGACCCCGACATGGCGCCCGGCGTGGGCACGCGCGTGCGCGGCGGGCTCTCCTACCGCGAGGCGCACCTCGCGCTCGAGCTCGTGGCCGAGTCCGGGCTCATGAGCTCGCTCGAGATCGTCGAGGTGAACCCGATCCTCGACCGCGGCAACGAGACGGCCGCGCTCGCCGTCGAGCTGGCCGCCAGCGCGTTCGGGGCCCGGATTCTCTAGCTCTCGAGGAAGCCGCGGACGGCCGCGGCCGTCCGCTCGTACGCGTCCCAGAGCGGGATGTGGCCGCCGGGGACGACGACGACGTGCAGCTCGTCGGCGAGGGCGGCTCGGTAGGCCTCCAGCTCGCCGCCGCTCACGAGCTTGGAGCGGCTTCCGAGAACGAGGAGCGTCGGTACGCGGGCGCGGTCGAAGGCCGGCGGATCGGTCGCCATCTCGTGCCACGCCGCCGCGACAGCCTCCGGCGAGTAGCGGTAGCGCCAGCGGCCGTCCGGCGACTCGACCAGGTGCTCGGCGATCTCCTCCTCGAGGGCCGCCCGCGGGGTGTGGGCGAGCCAGCCGAGGCCGGTGCCGGTCGCCCGGGCCTCGAGGGCCTCCTCCGGGCTTCCGAACGACGGCCCGGCGAGCTGCTCCTCGGCCCGCGCCCCGGCGAAGTCCGGCGGGACCCAGAGCGCCGGGTCGAGCAGGACGGCGCGGCGCACGAGCTCCGGTCGGCGGGCCGCGAGCTCGACGACGAGCCGCCCGCCGAAGCTGTGGCCGATCCAGTCGGCGGGGCCGCCGGCGGTCTCGGCCAGGTCCTCGACGTGCGCCTCGATCGTCCAGGGCGCCTCCCAGCCCGAGCGGCCGTGGCCGCGCAGGTCGAGGGAGCGGACGCGGAAGCCGGCGCCGAGCTCCTCGCCCAGCCGGCGGAAGCGCAGCCCGTGACCCGTGACGCCGTGGGCGCAGACGACCTGCGGCGCGTCTCCGGCACCCCAGGCGTGCTCGTTCAGCCTCACGGCAGCCTCCCCTCGAGGGCCTCGACGAGCGGCGGCAGCGTCTCCCGCCAGTCGCCGACGACCCCGACGTCGGCGTGCGCGAAGATCGGGGCGCGCTCGTTCGCGTTCAGGGCGGCGATGACGCCCGCCCGGACGGAGCCGACCGTGTGCTCGAAGGCGCCGCGGACGCCCACCTCGACCAGCAGGCGGGGTGCGATCGCACGACCGGTCAGGCCGATCTGACGGTTCTTCGGGATCCAGCCGGCGTCGGCGACGTCGCGGCTGGCGCCTAGCGCCCCGCCGAGCCGCGCGGCGTAGGCCTCGAGCTCGGGAATCGCCTCCGGGCCGCCCACGCCCTTGCCGGCGCAGAGGCAGACCGGTGCGGCGTCCAGCTCGTACCCGGCCGTGTCCGGGGAGTGCTCGCGCCCGACCAGCCGCGTGCGCGGCTCCGGTAGCGGGCCGACCTCGAGCTCGGCGATCTCGGCCGCGGCGTCGTCCCGCGGCTCGACCGGCGCGAACATCCTGGGGCGCACGGTTGCCAGCTGCGGCGTCGTCGCGCCCATGATCACGGAGACGATGTTGCCGCCGTAGGCCGGCTTGTACTGGATCAGGCGCCCGGCCCGGTCGATGCCGAGGTCGACGCAATCGCCGGTCATTCCCAGCTCGAGCTCGCCGGCGACCCGGGGGCCGTAGTCGCGGCCCTGGGCGGTGGAGGGGATGAGGAGCACGTGGGGGCGCTCGCGCTCGACGACGCGGCGGAGCGCGGCGGCGAACGTCTCGGGGTGGTACTCGGCCAGGCGCTCGTCGTCGACGACCACGACGCGCTCGGCCCCGTGGCGGACCGCCGCTCGGGCCGGCGTTTCGAGGCCGCTGCCGAGGATCAGCGCCACGTTGTCGCCGCCGAGCTTGCCGGCGAGCTCCCGGCCCTTGCCGAGGAGCTCCAGCGAGATGCGCCGCGGCTCGCCCGCCACCAGCTCGACGACCGTCCAGCAGTCGTAGCTTCGGCCGGGCTTCTCGCCGAGCCGCTCCAGCTTCTCCCAGGGCGACGGGGCCGGGCTGCCCACCTCGGCCAGGAGCTCGAGGATGCGCTCGGCCGCCTGCTCCGGGGTCTCCGCGATCTCGCCACGGCGCTCAGGGGTGACGTCCTTCACGGCCAAAACGCGGGTCGGGGACCCGGTCTGACCGAAGCGGGGGTCGTCCTCGTGGACGTCGTCGACCAGGTCGGCGGCGGTCCAGACGGCGATGCGGCCCTCCGCAGGGGTCGCCTCCACGTCCCGCTTCGCGGGCCAGATGCCCTCGTTGATCCCCTCCGTGACCGAGACGACCGCCGGGAGCCCGAGCGCGTACGTGTCGAAGCCCTCGTCGGTCTCGCGGCGCCCTCGCAACTGGCCGTCCGCGAGCTCCAGGCGGTCGACGTTCGTGAGCTGGTCGCGGTCGAGGAACGCCGCGACCTCCGGCGGGACCTGCCAGGTCTCGGAGTCGACCGTCTTCCGGCCGCAGAGGACGAGGTCTGCCCCTTCCTTCTCCACGGCCAGGGCGAGCGTTCGCGATGTCCCGATCGTGTCGGCGACCGCGAAGACCTTGTCGTTCAGGTGGATCGCGCGGTCGGCGCCCATGGCGAGGGTCGTGCGGAGCGCTTCCTCGGCCTGCGGCGGGCCCATCGTCATGGTCACCACCTCGCCGCCGTGCGCGTCCCGCAGGCGGATCGCCTCGGTGACCGCGTAGACGTCGAACTCGTTCAGCTCGAGCGGCACCCCCTCGCGCACGAGCCGCTTCGTCTCCGGGTCGAGCCGCACGTGGCTCGGGTTCGGCACCTGCTTGACGAGAACGACGATCTTCACGCCGGGAGCCTATCCGCAGCCATCGTCCCCTTCGGCCACGGCCGAGTGCCTGGCACCGGGCCATGGCTGTTGCGGCCGACCGTGTCCCCGCCGGCCACGTCCAGGGTCTGACCCGGCCACGCCCGCGGGGCCTACTCGCCCGGCGGCTCGTAGTAGCGGCGGCCGCGGAGCTCCTCGGGCAGGTAGTCGACGTCGTACCCGGCGGGGTCGTCCGGCGGGTAGACGTAGCCCTCGCCGTGGCCGAGCTTCTTCGCGCCGCGGTAGCTCGTGTCGCGGAGCGACTTGGGAGGGCGGGCGGCGCCGTGCTCGCGCACGTCGCGCCGCGCCGCGCCGATCGCCTTCACGACCGCGTTCGACTTCGGCGCCGTTGCCAGGTAGATGGTCGCGTGCGCGAGGTTGAGCTGTGCCTCCGGCAGCCCGACGTGCTCGACGGCATGCGCAGCGGCGGTCGCGACCAGCAAGGCCCGGGAGTCCGCCATGCCGACGTCCTCGGAGGCGTGGACGATGAGGCGCCGGGCGATGAAGCGCGGGTCCTCGCCGCCCTCCAGCATGGCCGCCAGGTAGTAGAGCGCCGCGTCCGGGTCGGAGCCCCGGATCGACTTGATGAACGCGGAGGTGAAGTCGTAGTGCGCGTCGCCGCCTTTGTCGTAGACCACCGGTCGGAGCCGCGCGGCGTCCTCGACGTGGCGGGCCTCGAGCGGCGCGTCCTCCGACTGTGCCGTCGACCAGGCGAGCTCGAGGATGTTGAGCCCTGCGCGTCCGTCGCCGCCGGCCTTCGCGGCCACGAGATCGACGAGCTCGTCCGGGACCTCCGCCCTCAGGCTCGCCGCGCCTCGCCGGACGATCACTGCCACCTCCTCCGGCGTGAGCGGCTGCAGCTCGTAGACCTGGGTGCGCGAGAGGAGCGCCGAGTTCACCTCGAAGTACGGGTTCTCCGTGGTCGCGCCGATCAGCGTCAGCAGGCCGGACTCGACCGCGGGGAGCAGGGCATCCTGCTGCGCCTTGTTGAACCGGTGGATCTCGTCGAGGAAGAGGATCGTCCGCCGCCCCTCCGCGCCCAGGCGCTCCCTCGCGCGCGCGAGCACCGCCCGCACGTCCGCGACCGACGCCGACACCGCCGAGAGCTCCTCGAAGGCCGACCCCGTCGTCCCGGCGACGATCCGGGCCAGCGTCGTCTTTCCGCTTCCGGGCGGGCCGTAGAAGATCGCCGAGCCCAGCCGGTCCTCCGCGATCGCCCGTGCCAGGGCCGAGCCTGGCCCGACGACCGCGGCCTGGCCCACGAAGTCCTCCAGGCGCTCCGGCCGCAGGCGCGCGGCGAGGGGTGCCGTCTCGGCGGCGCGCTCGTCCGCGGCATCGGAGAAGAGATCGCTCACGCCGCCAGTATGCTCGCAGCCCGCGACATGGCCACCACGACCCTCCGCGACGAGGCGACCGGGCTCCTGCAGGAGCTCCTGCGTCTCGACACCGTCAACCCGCCCGGGAACGAGACCGTCGCGGCCGAGCTCCTCCGCGACTACCTGGGGGCCTCCGGCGTCGCGTGCGAGCTCTACGCGCTCGAGCCGGAGCGCGCCAACCTCGTCGCGCGCCTCCCCGGCCGGGGCGAGGGGCCGAGCCTCCTGCTCCTCTCCCACACGGACACCGTCGTCGCCGACCCGGCGGAATGGTCGGTCGACCCCTGGTCGGGCGAGCTCAGAGACGGCTGCGTGTGGGGCCGAGGCGCGCTCGACATGAAAGGCCACGCGGCCGCGGCCGCGACGGCCATCGCCACGCTCGCGCGCGAGGGGTTCGAGCCGGCCGGCGACCTCGTCTTCGCCGCGACTGCGGACGAGGAGGTAGGCGTCGACGTGGGCCTCTCCTGGCTCGTCCGCGCCCACCCCGAGGCGGTCCGCACGGACTACTGCGTGAACGAGGGCGGTGGTGAGCGGGTGGTGCTCGGCGGCCGGCCGGTCTACGTCTGCACGACCGCCGAGAAGGTGAGCGCGCCCTTCCGCCTGAAGGTGCACGGCCGCAGCGGCCACGCCTCGATGCCCGGAATCGCCGACAACGCGCTCGTCCGGGCCGCCGGGCTGATCCAGCGGCTCGCCGCTCTGGAGCAGCCCCTGCGCCTGATCCCCGAGACCGACGCGCTCTTCGCCGCCCTTGGCGAGGTACCGGACGAGTCCGACCTGGAGCGCGCGGTCGCGGAGCTGTCGCCCGACGTGCGTGAGCTGGTGGAGCCCATGCTCGGCACGGCGCTCTCCCCGACGGTGATCTCGGCCTCCCAGCGCACGAACGTCATCCCCGGCCTCTGCGAGGTGGTCTGTGACTGTCGCCTGCTCCCCGGGGACACGCCCGAGGGAGTCGAGCCGGTGATCCGCGCGGCGCTCGGCGAAGATGCCTACGACCTCGAGTGGATCGAGACCGTCGGGGGCACGCGCTCGCCGCTCGCCACCCCGCTCTGGGACGCGATCGAGGCCTTCGTGGCCGAGGACGACCCGGGCGCCGGCGTCGTCCCGGTCGTCTCGCCCGGCTTCACGGACAGCCACTTTCTGCGCCAGGCTTTCGGCACGGTCGCCTACGGCTTCCTTCCGATGCGGACGATGGACGCCGACCTCGCCGCCCGCCTGATCCACTCGGCCGACGAGCGGATCGCCGTCGAGGACCTCGAGCTCGGGGTGCGGTTCCTCCGCCACGTGGCGGCTACTCTGGGAGCATGAGCGAGGAGCGAACCGTCCGCCTCGGCGGGATGGCTCTGGCCAACGGCGTGCTCGTGCACGGGCCGCGCCACTGGTCGTGCGCGGTGCGGACGGCCCAGGGCGAGCTGAAGGTCGCCTCCGGGCTGAAGCCGCTCCGCTCTGCCGATTTGAAGAGCCGCCTCGCCCGCGGGCCGGCCCGCATCGCCGAGATCTTCGCGCTCCTCCCCGAGGTGCGCCGCCGCCTGCCCGAGGCCCAGCTTCCCTTCCAGCGGCCGGGCGTCCTCGGCGCGATGGCGGGGAGCATGGTCGCCATCCAGGCCGTCCGCCGCTCGCGGCTCTCCCCGCTCGGCCAGGAGTCCGTCGCGGCGCTGCTCGCGCTCGGCCCGGCGGTGATCGCGCTCCGGGGAACCGCGCTCGCGGAGTACCACGGCGCCGAGCACATCTCCATCGGCAGCTACGAGCACGGCGCGCCGCGTACGCGCGAGCACGAGCGCTGCGGCTCCCACATGATCGGCCCGCTGCTCGCCACGACCGCGGTCGGGAGCGCCCTCGCCGCCCGCGCGCCCAGGCGCCTCCGCCCGGCCGCCCGCCTCGCGGCCGGCGTCGGCTCGGTCGCCGCCGCGGCCGAGGTCTTCTCCTGGATGGTCGCCAACGAGCGGAACCCGGTCGCCCGCGCGCTCGCCTTCCCGGGCCACGAGTTGCAGCAGCGCCTCGTCACCGCCGAGCCGTCCGCCGAGCAGCTCGAGGTGGCGCACGCGGCTCTCGAGGAGTGCCTCCGCCTAGAATCGGCCGCTGATGACCGTCGAGACCCGGAAGAAGCGCCTCCCGCCTGAGATCTTCGACCTCCCGGTCGAGAAGATGCGGGAGGGCTACTACACCGACGTCTACTTCAACTACGCGCGCCGAACGCTGCTCGAGGACGGCCGGCACCCGCGCGTCGTCATGCAGGTCTTCCAGAAGAAGCACGCCGTGCTCGGAGGCATGGACGAGGCGATCGCCATCCTCAAGCTCTGCTCGGACGACTGGGACGGGCTGACCGTCCACGCCCTCTACGACGGCGACGAGATCTCGCAGTGGGAGACGGTCATGACGATCGAGGGCGACTACACCCTCTTCGCGCACCTGGAGACGGTCTACCTCGGCGTGCTCGCCCGCCGGACGCTCGTCTCCACGAACGTCCGGTGCGTCGTCGACGCCGCGCGCGGGAAGCCGATCCTCTTCTTCCCCGCCCGCCACGACCACCACCGCGTCCAGACCGGCGACGGCTACGCGGCGCACATCGCGGGCGCCATCGGCGTCTCCACCGACGCGCAGGCCTCCTGGTGGGGAGGCCGCGGCATCGGCACCGTCCCGCACGCGCTCATCGCCGCCTACGGCGGGAACACCGTGCTCGCCGCCATGAAGTTCGCCGAGTTCGCCCCGCCCGACGTGAACGTCGTCGTCCTCGTCGACTTCGAGAACGACTCCGTGCGGACGTCGCTCGAGGTCGCCCGGGCCATGGGCGACCGGCTCTGGGGAGTCCGCCTCGACACGTCGCGCACCCTCGTCGACCGGTGCCTCTGGGACGAGATGGGCGACTTCGACCCGCGCGGCGTCAACGAGCGCCTCGTCCGCAAGGTGCGCGACGCGCTCGACGAGAACGGCTTCGAGCGGGTTCGCATCGTCGTCTCCGGCGGCTTCACGGTCGACCGCATCCGCGAGTTCGAGGCGAAGAACGTGCCGGTGGACTCCTACGGCGTCGGCTCGTCCCTCATCCGCGGCGACAACGACTTCACCGCCGACGTCGTCCTCACCGACGGCCACCCGTCGGCGAAGGTCGGGCGCAAGTACCGCCCGAACCCGCGGCTCGAGCTCGTCGAGTAGCTCAGCGCCAGGCGAGGTCGCGGGCCGCGAGAGGCAGACGGATGGTGCGGGGCGTTCGGCCGGCCTCGATGTCCGCGGTCGGGAGCAGGTAGACGCGCCAGCGTGAGGCGACCGCCGTCCAGCGCTCGTCGGGAGACCAGGCGACTGCGCTGGCGTTCGGGGCCTGGATCGCGATCGAGTCCAGGAGCGTTCGACCATCCGAGTCGACGACCGCGACCCGTTCGCCGTTCTCCACGACGGCGAGGAACGTCCGGCGCGGGCTGACCCGAAGCACGCGTGCCCCGGAGTACGGAACAGCCCGGACCACGTGGCTGCCTTCGAAGAGCGCGAGCGCCGTGATCGGCCCGATTCGTCGCAGTCTCCCCTGCAGCTGCACACGCACGAGGACGGCTGCGCGAGAGTCGGTGAGCCAGGCGACGTCGAAGGCGGTCGCGCTGCGCAAGTGACGAGGATCCGGCGGAACGATCTGCAGGGTGCGCGCGGCCCGCGTCAGGTCGACAGCCGACAGGAGCCTTCGCTCGCCCCAGACCTCGCCGTCCCGTACGACAGTCAGCGAGCCGTCGGGCTTCCAGGCGGGGGCGTGGCCGGCGATCCGCCCGACCGGGCCCTCACGCGTCGAGAGCGACACGCGGCCCGCGTCGACGGCAGCGGCAATCTCCCCGTCGGGGCTTCACGTCGCGTTGTCGGGCAGAGCGCCCGTGCCCGGGTCGGGAGGGAGCTCGAAGCGGCAGGCGCGGAGCGGCGGCGGAGGAACCTGCTCGAGGCCCGGAAGGCTGACCGCGTGTACGCGGCAGTCGTCCTCCGGATCGCTGTAGTAGAGAGTCCCGTCGATGCCCTCCTCGGAGAGGGCGCCGACGAGCACGCCCCTCTCGCCTGCCAGGTCCGGAGTCGAGGACCTTGCCGCCGGCTCGGCGGGCGGAGCGGAAGGTCGCACGGCGTCGACGACGGCGACGACCCCGATCGCTGCGAGCGCGACGACCACCGCGGCGGTCGCGAGCGGCTTCCAGCGCATGTGTCGAAGGGTACGCCGCCGGAGGCTCTTCAGCTTTCCGCGCCCCCTGCCGATGAGACCGGCGGGTGGACTGGCTCGCGGACTTCCTGAACTCCCTTCCGGGCATCGCCCTGACGTGGCTGCCGCTCGTCTTCCTCGGGCTGATCGTCTTCCTGATCTGGAAGTCGCTCTCGCTGATGCCGCGCGTGCGGCCGACCGAGGTGGAGCCGTCCTCCAAGTCCTCCGTCACGTGGGCCGACATCGCCGGCGTCGACGACGCGGCCGCGGAGCTGCAGGAGGTCGTCGACTTCCTCCGTGACCCGCGCCGCTTCTCGAAGCTCGGCGCGCGCGTGCCCAAGGGGATCCTCCTCTACGGTCCGCCCGGCACGGGCAAGACGCTGCTCGCGAAGGCCGTCGCGCACGCGTCGGGCTCGACCTTCTACTCGCAGAGCGCCTCGGCGTTCGTGGAGATGTTCGCCGGCCTCGGCGCCGCGCGCATCCGCAAGCTCTTCGACCGCGCGCGCAAGCACGCGCCCGCCATCGTCTTCATCGACGAGCTTGACGCGGTCGGGATGAAGCGCAGCGGCTCGAGCTTCAACCGCGAGCACGACCAGACCCTGAACCAGCTCCTCGTCGAGCTTGACGGCTTCAACAACAGCGCGCAGGTCGTGATCATCGCAGCCTCGAACCGGCTCGAAGACCTCGACCCCGCGTTGCTGCGGCCGGGCCGCTTCGACCGGCAGATCCTCGTGGGTGAGCCGGACCTGGCCGGCCGCGAGGCGATCCTCGGCGTGCACACGCGCGGGAAGCCGCTGGCCGACGACGTCGACCTCGCTGCGCTCGCCCGCCAGACCGCCGGGCTCACCGGCGCCGACCTGGCCAACCTCTGCAACGAGGCCGCGATCTTCGCGGGCCGCGCCGGCCAGGAGCAGATTCGCGATCAGGACTTCGAGGACGCCTTCGAGCGCGTCGTCGCGGGCCTCCGGCAGCGCAAAACCATGACCGAGAAGGAGAAGCGCGTCGTCGCCTACCACGAGGCCGGGCACGCGCTCATGTCCCACCTCGTCGGCGAGCCGCAGCCCGTCCAGAAGGTCACTATCGTCTCGCGCGGCATCGCCCTCGGCTACACGCTGCACACGCCGCAGGAGGACCGCTTCCTCTCGACCAAGGAGGAGCTGATCGACCGCATGAAGGTACTCCTGGGCGGGCGGGCGGCCGAGCAGATCGTCTTCGGCGCGGTCACGAACGGCGCCTCCAACGACCTCGAGCGGGTGACCGCGATCGCCCGGGCGATGATCTTCGAGTACGGCATGGGCGACGAGGTCTCCTCGCGCACGCTGCGCGCCGACAACTACGCCCTCTCGGAGGAGACGAAGCGCCTCCGCGACGAGGAGCAGGCCCGCCTGACCGACCAGGCCTACGCCGAGACCGTGCGCCTCATCTCCAAGCACCGCGGCACGCTCGACCGCGTCACGGCCGATCTGCTCGAGAAGGAGACGCTGAACCGGGCCGAGCTCGAGGTGCTCCTGGGCGGTGTCCAGCCGGAGTCGAACGCCTCCGACCGCGTCGGGACGCCCCGCGCCGTCTCCGCCGCCGACTGACCCGCATCGTTAGGATCGGTCGCGTGGACGTGCGCTCCGTGCACCACGTCGCCTTCGCCGTCGAGGATCTCGACGCGGCCGTGGAGACGTACCGGTCGCTCCTCGGCGCCGAGGTCGAGGTGCGCGGCCGCCTCGAGGAGCAGGGCGTCGAGGCGGCGTACCTGCGCCTGGGCGACGGCCGGATCGAGCTCGTCTGCCCGCTCGGCGAGGACACGCACGTCGGCCGCTTCCTCGCCGCCCGCGGCCCCGGCATGCACCACGTCGGCATCGGCGTCGGCGACGTCGCCGCGGCCGTCGAGGAGCTCGCCGCCAAGGGTGCCGAGGTCATCGACCCGGAGCCCCGGCCCGGCCTCGGCGGCCATCTCGTCTCGTTCGTCCATCCCCACTCGTTGCACGGCGTTCTCGCGGAGGTAGTCGGTCTATGAGCCCTGACACCATGGTCCGTATCCAGGTCGCCTTCGAGGGCGGCCAGTCGGTCGGCGCAAACGTCTCGGAGGAGGTCGCCGACGCGCTTGCGGCCGCCCTTGCCGCCACGGAGCCGGTCTTTGAGCTGAAGACCGAGGAAGGCACGTACGTCCTCTCGCTGGGCAAGGTCGTGTACGTCCGCCGCGCCGAGCGCGAGACGCAGATCGGCTTCGCCGCCACGGCCTCCGCGTAGCGGGCTAGACCTGCTTCCTCTCGACGAGGAGGCCGGCGAGGTGCTCGAGGAGCTTCCAGGCCGTGTCGGGGTTGTCCTTGACGAAGGCCCGGAACTCCCACACGGTGGTGACGAGCGTCTGGAGATCGGCGTCCGCTGTGACGGTCGCCGTGCGGACGCGGTCGCCGATCAGCGCGATCTCCCCGAAGTGGTCGCCGGGGCCGAGAACCGCCAGGTCCTTCCCGTTGGCGGAGACGCGGGCCGTTCCCTCGGTGATGACGAAGAAGCCGATCCCCCGCTCGTCGCCCTGCCTGACCACGACGTCACCGGCCGCGAAGGCACGCTCCGTGAAGACTTCCGCCAGCCGCTTGAGCTCCTTCCCATCCAGGCCCGAGAGAAGCGGAACGCGGCCCAGCGCTTCCACGGTGTCGATCGCCACGGCGCGATCGTACGGTGTCGGGCCCACGCCGTCTAGAGTCGAGCCGTGGCTCTGTCCGTCGGAATCGTAGGCCTGCCGAACGCGGGGAAGACGACGCTCTTCAACGCGCTCACGGGCGCCGGGGCGACGGTCTCCGGGAAGGAGAACGTCGGCATGGCGCCGGTCGCCGACGAGCGGCTCGGACGGGTGGCGGAGGTCGTCGGCGCCGGGAAGGTGACGCCGGCCGCGATCCGCGTCGTCGCCGTTCCCGGGAGCGGGGCCGCGCTCTTCGGGAACCTGCGCCAGGTCGACGCGCTCCTGCTCGTCCTCGACAGCTGGTCGGGGACTCGGAACACCGACGACGATCGCGTCACGCTCGAGCTCGAGCTCGTCCTCGCCGACCGCGAGCACGTCGAGCGGCGGCTCGAGCGGGTGGCGAAGCAGGCGAAGTCCGGTGACGCTTCGCTCCGCGAGGAGGCGGCGCTGCTCGAGCGCCTTGCCGCGCACCTCGACGCCGGCGAGACGGTGGCGAGCTTCCCCGAGCCGATTCCGCAGGAGCTGGAGCCGCTGACGGCGAAGCCGCTCCTCGAGGTCGTCAACGGGCCCGCAGGCGTCGACCTGAAGCTCGAGGCCGAGCTGGCTGACCTTCCGGCCGAGGAGGCGGCGGCGTTCCGTGACGGGCCCTCCGCGCTCGACGACGTCGTACGCCGCCTCTTCGCGGCGCTCGATCTCGTCACGTTCTTCACCGCCGCCGAGAACGAGACGCGCGCGTGGACGCTCCGCCGCGGCCTGACCGCGCTGGACGCCGCCGCGGCCGTCCACACCGACATCGCCGCCGGCTTCATTCGCGCCGAGGTGATCCGCTGGGACGACCTCGTCGAGTGCGGCTCCCACGCGGAGGCCGCACGGCGAGGCCTGCAGCGCCTCGAGGGCAAGGGTTACGCCGTCGAGGACGGCGACGTCCTCAACATCCGCTTCAGCCCCCCGCGGTAGCGCCGGGCCGACGAAGCCCCGGACGATCGCCGTCGGCGACGAGGTGCCCTTCGAGCCGGGCTAGCCGCTCATGCCGGCGCCGCTTCGCCAATCCGTGACGCGCGCCGTCCGCACGACCAGGACGACGCTCACGGCCAGCACCCAGGCGAGCCACACGAAGAGCGGCAGGAAGAAGATGGCGAAGAGGAGGATCGCCGCGACGACGAACCCGCCGAGCGCCAGCCAGGCCGGCAGCACGCCCGTCCGGTGCGCGACGATCGAGGTCGCCAGGACGAGCAGCGCGCCGGCCATGGTCGAGCTCACGAGCAGCGCGAACCCGGCGTTGGTGAACGTCTCGGCCGTGCTCGGGTCGAAGGAGAAGTCATCGTCGCCCGCCGTGACGGCCGGGGCCACGTAGAGAGAGGCGGCGGCGAGCAGGAGCGTGGCGCTCGCCACGCCCGCGGCGAAGCCGACGGCCGTCCAGCGCCCGGGATCCCCCTCCGCCCGGACGAGGACGCCCCGGAGCACCCCGAGGAACCAGAGGAAGGCGAGCGCCGCAGCGGCGAAGAGGAAGAAGACGAGGAACGCCGCTCCCCGGTTGCCCTCGTCCGCATACCACTCCGCGACAGCCTCCGGCGTCTCGCCCGGCCCGCTCCCGCTGACGCCGAGCGCGGCCAGGAAGAGCACCGCGAACACCACGCCCGAGAGCGGCGACCAGCGCTGCCAGCGGTCGTGCTCCACGTCAGCTCTCCGTGGTCACGGGGCGGACGGCGGCCGCCGCGTCGAGCTGGTTCGCGTGGTAGAGGACGGAGGCCTCGGCGGTTCGCGCGGCGCGGGCGTCGTGGTGGGACGCGACGGCGTGCAGGACCTCGGCCAGGACCTCCGGCTCGACGCCGCCCGCGCGGTCCTCGATCAGCCGGAGCCCGAGGTGGACGTGGCCGAGGAGCCTCCCCTCCGCGGTGGGGAGGAAGAGCGGGCCGCGGTCGAGCTCCCACGTGCGGCCGGCGTCGTGGAGGAGCGCGGCTGCGAGCAGGATGTCGGTGCGCAGGCGGGGGTGGAGCTGGGCGGCCTCGCGGCAGAGCGATGCGACGCCGACGGTGTGCTCCAAGAGGCCGCCGGCCCAGGCGTGGTGCGTCTCCTGGGTCGCGGGCAGGATGCGGAGCCGCGCGCGGAAGTCGGCGTCTCCGGAGACGCGTGCAACGAGCCCGCGCAGGCCCGGGTGCGCGATCTCGGCGGCCAGGAACTCGAAGAAGCCGTCCAGCTCGTCGAGGTCGCGGCGCGGCTCCGGCACGAGCTCCGCCGGGTCGGCCTCGGCCGGCTCGAGCGAGCGCACCTCGAGCTGGAGCCGGTCGCGGAAGCGTTCGACGCGCCCGAGGACGCGGACCGCGTCGCCCTCGCCGAAGCGCTTGTCGAGGAGCTCCACGTCGTTCCAGACCCGCGCCTCGATCCGTCCGGTCGGGTCGACCAGCTCGAGGGCGAGATACGGGCTGCCGGAGCGGGTGCGGAGGCGTTGCTTCCGGGCCACCGCGTAGAGGCCCTCGACGACCCGGTCCTCGGCCAGCTCTGCGATCGACACCCTGCGATTCTAGGTCCGGGGACGGATGGTAAGCTGGCCCGCAGTGCCCCTGCTCAAGCCGTTTCGCGCCCTTCGCTACGACGAAGGGACGGTGGGGCCGCTCGACGTTCTGGTCGCTCCTCCGTACGACGTGATCGGCGCGGAGGACCACGACCGGCTGCTGGCCAGGAGCCCGTGGAACGCCGTGCGGCTCGTGCGCCCCCACGACCCGGACGAGGCTGCCCGCCTGCTCGCCGACTGGCAGGAGCGTGGCGTGCTCGTCAGGGAGGCGCGCCCCGCGGTCTGGCTGCTCGAGGAGGCGTACACGGGGCCCGACGGGCTGGGCCGCACGCGCCGCGGGATCGTCGCCCGCGTCCGACTCGACGCCTACGGCCGGGGCGCCGTCCTCCCGCACGAGCGGACGTTCTCGGGGCCGAAGGAGGCGCGCCTCCGGCTGCTGCGCGCGACGCGCACGAAGCCGTCGCCGATCTTCATGCTCCACCACGGGACGGCCCCGGCTCCGAGCGGCGAGCCCGACCTGCACGCCGAGCTCGACGGCGTTTCAAGCCGGCTCTGGCGGGTGGACGATCCGGATGCGATCGAGCAGGCCCTCGCGGGCGTCGAGGGCCCGCTCATGATCGCCGACGGCCATCATCGCTACGAGAGCGCGCGCCGGTTCCACGAGGAGGAGGGCACCGGGGAGACCGCCTACGTGCTCGCGGTGCTGGTGGCCAGTGACGATGACGGCCTCGAGATCTTCCCGACTCACCGCGTGACGACGGGCCCCGTCCCCGAGCTGAACGGCGAGCTGCACCAGACGCCGCTGGCGGGGCCGGGCGAGGCGGGCGACGCACTCGCCCGAGTCGACCGCGATCGCCCCGCCTTCGTCCTCCTCCGCGCCGAGAGCGCGGTGTTGGTCGAGGGCGCCGGCGGCGGGCTGGACGCTGCGCTCGTCGACTCGCTGCCGCTCTCGCAGGTCGAGTTCACGCCGAGCGCCGCCGTCGCCGAGCGCGCCGTGGCGGGCGGCGAGGCGACCGCGGCGTTCCTCGTGCGGCCGCCCACCGTCGCGCAGGTGGAGGAGTTCGCCCGCGCCGGCGTCCGCATGCCGCAGAAGAGCACGTACTTTTTCCCGAAGCTGACGAGCGGCCTTCTCCTCTCCCCCTTCGACGAGTGACCGGCGTCGACTGGCTCGAGGTCTGCCGCGACGCGGCCGAGTCGGTCGAGCGGGCGCTCGCCGAGCTTCCGACGCGCGTCGAGCGGGAGCCCCGCGTCGGCGACGGGGAGGGCGGCGACGAGACGACCGCCATCGACGCCGCGGCCGAAGCGGCCGTCGTCGCGCGCCTCGAGCAGGTACCGACCGGTTTCACGCTGGTCTCCGAGGAGCTCGGTACGCGCGCCTTCGGAGACGGCGGCGACGGGCTGACGGTCGTCTGCGACCCGATCGACGGGAGCCTGAACGCAAAGCGCGGCGTGCCCTTCTTCTCGCTCGCGCTCGCCGTGGCCTCCGGCCCGCGCATGGAGGACGTCGAGCTCGGCTTCGTCCACGACTTCGGCACAGGGGAGGAGTGGACCGCGCGCCGCGGCGAGGGCGCTTCTCTGAACGGGAGTCCGCTCGAGGCGCCGCCGCCGAAGGAACGGGTCGAGATCCTCTCGCTCGAGGCAACGCGCACGGACCTCGTCGCCGAGCACGCCGCCGCGATGATCGGCTTCGCGGTGCGGACACGGGTCATGGGAT
>Ga0256867_10000286_pt1 | contig 19491 bp, 20 predicted proteins | sample RVTome_15_FD_185939 | JGI IMG/M metagenome (GOLD analysis project Ga0256867, IMG submission 185939) | Soil microbial communities from uranium-contaminated site in the Upper Colorado River Basin, Wyoming, United States - RVT150D86 (HiSeq) ... | reverse complement strand
CCTCGGGGGTATCGGTGTCTGATGAGTCCGAGGGCTCCGCGGAGTCCGAGGCCTCGTCAGAGGGGACGTCCGGAGCCTCAGCCGCCGCGTCGTCCGGCGTCTGGGGAGGGTCTTCGAGGATCATGGGTTCGGGATCAGCCGGTCTCGACGCCGAAGATGGCCAGGACGCCCCTCGAGATCAGGGCGTCGAGGCCGAACACGAAGCTGGTCAGAACGACCACGGAGACGAGCACCACGATGGTGTAGGCCAGCAGCTCCCGACGGGTTGGCCAGGCCACCTTCTTCAGCTCCTGGCGGACCTCCCGGAAGAACTGGGCCGGCCTCGCCCGCTTCTTCCGCTCGGCCACGGGCGGGCGTCGCACCGCCCCCTGCTGGCGGCGGTCGCGCTCCATCATCCGCTTGGTCTGTCTGTTCATCTCCTCCTCTGGGCAGGGCCGGAGGGACTCGAACCCCCAACCGCCGGTTTTGGAGACCGGTGCTCTGCCAAATTGAGCTACGGCCCTCTGGATCGGGGATCGCTACGGCCAGACCCGCCCAAGTATACGCGAGCCGGACCGGGGTGCGTGAACCGGCCCATCGGGGAACATAGACTACGAGCGGCCCCGCGCGGCCGAGCGAGAGGGTCGAGTGCAGCAGAGGTCAGAACCACCATCCCCGGCGGGAGCCGAGCCGTCCCGGCGACGCCCACCGAGGCAACGCCTCGCCGACCCCGTCCCCATCCCCGAGGCCACCCGCCAACGCCCCCGCGGCGTCCAGGAGGTCCTGGCCGCCCACCAGCATGCGATCGAGGAGCGGCTCGATGAGGGCCTCCAGCGCATCCGGGAGGCCGCGGCCGAAGCGGCTCGCGCCGCCGTGGCCGAGGCCGGAACGAGCGCACGGGACCCCGGAGACATCAGCCGGGCGCTCCTCGCCCACGCCGAGGAGCGATTCCAGGCCCTGGGGCTCCGGCTCCAGCGCATCGAAGAGGTCCTCCGGGCCCTGGCCGCCTCGACCCGGGACGACCGGACGAGCCCGCTCCCAGCCGGCGAGATCGGACGGCTGGGAACGCTCGTCCGCGAGCTCGGCCGACAGCAGGGCGAGGCCATGGCCAGGCTGGCCCGGGCACACCACGCCGCCATCGGACGGTTGGCCCAGGACCAGCGAGCGGCCATCGAGGACCTGGGCAGACGAACGGGACAGGGCGTGGTGGCCGTGGCCCGGGCGCTCCAGCACGACCTCGAGGCCGAGCTGGAGGACGTTCGAACCAGCATCCGCTCGATGCATCGGACCCTGGCGTGGGAAGGGATGTCCCGGGGCCGCCCGGACCCGCCGGCGGCCGACGCGACGCCGACGGCCTAGACCGCCACCCGGGTCCGGAGCAGTCCGCGGCGGGCGGCCCGCCACCACAACAGCCCGAGGACCCCGGCGCCCACGATGGCCCCACCCACGGAGGCCGCGGCCACGTGGACCCGACGGTCGTGGGCCAGCCACCGGGTCCGGCCGACCCATCGACGCTCGCTCCCCAGGACGTGGGCCACGGCGCGCTCCGGGAACCCCGGCACCGGGTCCTCCATCGCGTCGCGCAGCGATCCCACCGCCGACACGACCTCCCGGTAGCGGGCAAGCTCGCCCGCACACTCCTGGCAGGTGGCCAGATGAACCTCGAAGTCCCTGAGATCAGCCACGTCCCCGCTCCTCCGCCAGCTCGGGCAGATGCTCCCGAACGGCCTCGTGCCCGTGGGGCTCCGCCGGCCCGTACACGAGATCCTTCAGCCGTCGCCGGGCCCGGTGGATGCGGACCTTGACCGCTCCCTCCGTGAGCCCCAGCTCCTCCGCGATCTCCCGGATCGAGAACCCGTACGCGTCCCGCATCACCAGCACGGTTCGCTGGGCCACCGGAAGCGCGAACAGGGCCCGCTGGATCTCGTCACGGTCGACCGGGTCAACGCTCGCCTCGTCAGGAACGTTCACGGCGTCGTCCGGGTCGTCGAGGATGTCTCCGAACCGGCCCCGGCGCCGCAGGCGGCTCACCGCCGCGTTCGCCGTGATCCGGTACAGCCACGTCTCGAAGCTCGAGTCCCCCCGGAACCCGGCGAGCCCTCGATACATCCGCAGATAAGCGTCCTGGGCCACGTCCTCCGCCTCGTGCCGGTCTCCCACCAGCCGATACGCGAGAGTGAACACCCGCCGATGGGTCAGCTCCACCAGCTCCTCGAAGGCCGCCTGCTCACCTCGCCGGCAGCGGTCGAGGAGGTCGCGACTCACCATCGCGCCATCCCCTTAGACCCGGCCGGGGGCCGGGAGGTTACGGGGGGTTCGGCTGGAGTTCCGGTGCCTGTCAGGCCAGGTTCACCACGGCCCTGGCGTTCTTGATGGCCGTCACCCTCTGCCCGTCCCGATCGACCTCGGCCCACACGTCCAGGGTAACGTCCCCGGTGGCCTGGTCCACCCCGGCCACCTTCCCCTTCGCCACCAGCGTCTCGTCCATGTACACCACGGCCCGGAACTGGACCGAGAGCGAGCGGAGGGCCGCCGGGTTGCCGGCCCAGTCCTTCACTGCCTTGGCCAGGTGGGCCATCGAGAACATGCCGTGGGCGATGATGCCCGGGAAACCCACCGACCGGGCGAAGTCGTCGTCCTGATGGAGGGGGTTCTGGTCGCCCGAGGCATCCGCGTACGCCTTGACGTCCTCGCGCTTCACCACCTTGGTGGCCTCGAACACCTCCTGGCCGACCTCGAGCGCCTCGATGCTGGGCCGGTCCATCACGCACCCCCCGCGGTGCCCCTGGACAGGAGCGTCGAGCGGGCCACACAGACCACCTCGCCGTCGGTGACCCTGACCTCTGCCTCGATCACCAGGAACTCGTTCGGGCCCTTGGCGTAGACGTCGGCGATGCGCGGGGTGGCCCGGAGTCTGTCACCGACGACGATCGGCCGGCGCCACTCGAAGGACTGCTCCCCGTGCACCACCCTCGAGTAGTCCATCCCCAGCTCGGGATCGACCACGATCTGGGCGCTGGCCAGGATCCCCACCACCGTGGGGAACGTCGGGAACGCGACCTGGTCCGGGAAGCCCTCGGCCCGAGCCGCCTCCGCGTCGAGGAATCGAGGATCGTCCTCCCCCACGGCCAGCGCGAACTGCGTGACCCGGTCCCGGTCCACCTCGAGCTCGATCTCCTGGTAGGTCTTGCCCTTCAGCGAATGGTTCAGTGGCATCTGGCTCCTCCGTTCAACCCCTACGCGCCCAGCTGGCCCCCGGACACCGGCAGGACAACGCCGGAGATGTAGTCGGCCTCTTCGCTGGCCAGGAACAGGTGGGCGTTCGCCACGTCCTCGGGCTCACCGTACCGCTGGAGGGCGATCAGCATGAGAGCCATCTGGCGGGCCTGCTCGGGGATCCCGAAGTCTTCCCCCTCCTGTTTCGCCGCCGTGAGCCTGGTCTCGATGAACCCCGGCGCCACCGCGTTGACGTTGATGAGGAACGGCCCCAGCTCCCGGGCCAGCGTCCTCGTCAGGGCGGCGGTACCCCCCTTGGCCGCGGTGTAGTTCGCCTGGCCGGGGTTGCCCACCAGGGCGGCCACCGAAGTCGTGAACGTGATCTTCCGGTGGTACGCGGGGCTGCCGTGCTCCGACATCTCGCGCTTGGCCACCTCGCGCAGGTACGGCATCGCCGCCAACGTGGCGTGGAACGCCGTCCGCAGGTTCACGTCGAGGACGAAGTCCCACAGCTCGTCGTCGAGGTTGTGGAAGGTCTTGTCCCTGGTGATGCCGGCGTTGTTCACCAGGATGTCGATCCGTCCGAACCGCTCGGCTGCCGATGCCATCATCTGGCGCGCCGCCTCGAGATCCACGGTGTTCTCCGTGGAAACCAGGGCCTCGCCCCCGTCCTCCTTCGCCAGGGCGGCGGTCTCCTCGGCCGGCCCGGCGTCGACGTCGTTGACCACCACCGCGGCTCCCTCCTGCGCGAACCGCACCGCCGTGGCCCGGCCGATCCCTCGGCCGGCGCCGGTCACCACGGCGATCTTCCCTTCGAGCCTCATCTCTCTCCTGGGGGTGGGCGGGCCGGCTGAGGCTACCGGACGGTAGGTGCGCCTGGCAACCGACGGTACTGGCAACGTGCCCCGTTCCGGGGCAGAATCGGACACGGCATGTCCTCCCCCAATGGCGTGAGGCGGTCGGCGTCGTCCTCGATCCGGGTGCTCATCGCGGACGACCATCGAACTTTCGCCGAGGCCCTGCGAGCCGCGATCCGCATGGAACGCGGCATGTCGGTGGTCGGCGTGGCCCACGACGGCGACGCCACCGTGGACTTGGCGGCCCGGAAGCATCCCGATGTGATCCTCATGGACGTGCAGATGCCGGGGACCGACGGTATCGACGCGACCCGGCGGATCACGGAAGAGGACGATGGGAGCCAGGTGATCATGCTCTCGGCGTTCGAGGACGAGAACACGGTGGCCCGCGCCCTGGATGCTGGCGCGGTCGGGTTCCTGTCGAAGGGCCGGCCGATGAAACATGTGGTGGGGGCGATCCGTGCCGCACATAGGGGGGAGCCGCTCATCGACCCCCAAGAGATGCGGCGCATCCTGGCCGGGCTCCGGCAGAAGCGGGCGCGCGACGCCGCGAGCCGAGCCCGCGTGGACCGGCTGACCCGCCGGGAGACCGAGATCCTCCAGGGACTGGCCAGGGGGCTGTCGCCCGGCCGGCTGGCCGAAGAGCTGGGGATCAGCCGCCACACGCTTCGGACCCACCAGCAGAACATCCTGTTCAAGCTGAAGGTGCACTCGAAGCACGAGGCGCTGGTGGTGGCGATCCGGTACGGAAAGATCCGGGCCGGCGAGCCGGTCTAGCGCTCAGTCCGGCCGGGGGCGGTGGCGGTCGATGATGGCCGTCAGGTCCGTACTCGCCGGGAGCGTGCCGTAGGCCAGGCCGCCTGCTTCCCCAAGCCTCGACGCGAAGAAGGCGTCGGCCACCTCGGATGGCGCGTGCCGGACCACGAGCGAGCCCTGGAGGGCCAGCGCCAGGTCCTCGGCGACGCGACGGGCCCGGGTCTCGAGGTCGTCGCGGTCTCCCAGGTTCTCCCGGAGCTTCGCCACGTGCTCGTCGAGCCGACGGTCGCTCCCCGCGGCCAGGTCCACCTCGGCCAGGAACGCGTCGAGCGCCTCGGGCATCTTCAAGAGGATCCGTAGGACGTCGAGGGCGATCACGTTGCCCGAGCCCTCCCAGATCGAGTTCAGCGGCGTCTCCCGGTACAGGCGGGGCAGGCCGGACTCCTCGACGTAGCCGTTGCCGCCCAGGCACTCCAGCGCCTCCGAGACCGCCCCCACGGTCCGCTTGCAAACCCAGTACTTGCCCACGGCGACCGCGAGCCGCTTGAAGAGGGCGGCCTCCTCGGAAGCCTCGGCTCCGGCCTCGTCCACGGCCCGGGCCAGCCGCATGGCCGTGAGCGTGGCGGCCTCGGACTCCACGCAGAGGTCAGCCAACACGTTCCGCATCAGCGGCTGATCGACCAGGAGCCGTCCGAACGCACTGCGGTGGGCGGCGTGGTGAGTGGCCTCGGCGATGGCCCGGCGCAGGAGCCCGGTCGAGCCCAGCACGCAGTCCAGCCTGGTGTGGTTCACCATCTCCACGATCGTGGGAACGCCCCGACCCTCCTCACCGACCCGCCGGGCCCACGCCGCCTCCAGCTCGATCTCGGCCGAGGCGTTCGAGCGGTTCCCCAGCTTGTCCTTCAGTCGCTGGATGCGGAACCCGTTCCGGGGCCCGTCGGGAAGGACGCGCGGGAGGAGGAAGCATGTCAGGCCGGCCGGGGCCTGGGCCAGGACCAGGAACGCGTCGGACATCGGGGCGGAGCAGAACCACTTGTGGCCGGTCAGCGCGTATTCGCCCGGCGAGGAAAGCGGCTCCGCCCGGGTCGTGTTCGCCCGCACGTCCGAGCCGCCCTGCTTCTCGGTCATGGCCATCCCGCACAGCGCCCCGGCCTTGTCCGCCGGCGGGGCCAGCCGGGGGTCGTAGTCGAGGGAGGTCAGCCGGGGCTCCCACTCCGCGGCCACCTCGGGCTCGGCCCGGAGGGCGGGGACCGCCGCGTAGGTCATGGACACCGGACAGCCGTGGCCGGCCTCGACCTCGCTGATCATGATCATCATGGCCGCCCGGGCGGCGTGGGCCCCGTCTCTCGGCTCTCGCCATGGCAGCGCGTGGATCCCGTGGCTCACCGACAGGCCCAGGAGACGGTGCCAGGCCGGGTGGAACTCGACTTCGTCGATCCGGTGGCCGTACCGGTCGTGGGTTCGGAGCACCGGGTGGTGGCGGTTGGCCTCGTCGCCGAGGCGGAGGACCTCGGGGGTGCCGGCGACCTTGCCCAGGGCGGCCAATTCCGGCTCGAACCTGGCGGCCCCCCCGCGCCGGACCGCCTCGGCCAGGGGGCGGTCTGTCTCGAACAGGTTGTATCCCTGGAGGGGCGGCGGCTGGTTCGTGACCTCGTGGGTCGCGCCGCCCACGGGCCCTACCGAGTCTCGCGGTGCGCCGTGTGCTGACGGCACCACCGGCAGAACTTGCGCAGCTCGATCCGGTCCCGGTTGTTGACCTTGTTCTTCCGGGTCACATAGTTGCGGCGCTTGCACTCGCCGCAGGCGAGCGTGACCGTGGGTCGGTTGTCTGACTTCGGCATGCGCTCGCTCTCGCTCTCCTAGTTGATGACCTTGGTGACCCGGCCGGCACCCACGGTCCGGCCGCCCTCCCTGATGGCGAACCGGAGGCCCTCCTCCATGGCGATGGGCTTCTCCAGCGACACGGTCATCTCCACGTTGTCCCCGGGCATGACCATCTCTGTGCCCTCAGGCAGCTTGATCTGGCCGGTCACGTCGGTGGTCCGGAAGTAGAACTGGGGCTGGTAGCCCTCCACGAAGGGGGTGTGCCGGCCTCCCTCGTCCTTGGAAAGCACGTACACCTGGGCGGCGAAGTCGGTGTGGGGGGTGATGGAGCCCCCCTTGGCCAGCACCTGGCCCCGGGCCACGTCGTCCTTGTCGATCCCCCGGAGCAGGACCCCCACGTTGTCGCCGGCCCGGACGTCGTCCAGGAGCTTCCTGAACATCTCCAGATCGGTGGCGATGGTCTTGCGGGTGTCCCCCAGCCCGACGATCTCCACCTCCTCCATCTTCTTGAGGGTCCCCCGCTCCACCCTTCCGGTGACCACGGTGCCCCGCCCGGTGATGGTGAACACGTCCTCGATGGGCATCAGGAAGGGCTTGTCCACGTCCCTGGTGGGCTCGGGGATGTAGGTGTCCACGGCCTCCATGAGCTCCAGGATCTGGGCCTTGGCCTCCTCGTCCCCCTCCAGGGCCTTCAGGGCAGAGACCCTGATCACCGGGGTGTCGTCGCCGGGGAACTCGTAGGAGGACAGGAGCTCTCTGACCTCCAGCTCCACCAGGTCCAACAGCTCGGGGTCGTCCACGGCGTCCACCTTGTTGAGGGCCACCACGATGGAGGGGACGTTCACCTGGCGGGCCAGGAGGACGTGCTCCCGGGTCTGGGGCATGGGGCCGTCGGCGGCGGAGACCACCAGGATGGCCCCGTCCATCTGGGCCGCCCCGGTGATCATGTTCTTGATGTAGTCGGCGTGGCCGGGGCAGTCCACGTGGGCGTAGTGGCGGTTCTCGGTCTCGTACTCCACGTGGGCGATGGCGATGGTGATGCCCCGCTCCTTCTCCTCAGGGGCCTTGTCGATCTCCTCGAACGGGGTGAAGTCGGCCATGCCCTTCTCGGCCAGGACCTTGGTGATGGCTGCCGTGAGGGTGGTCTTGCCGTGGTCGATGTGCCCGATAGTGCCGATGTTCACGTGGGGCTTGGTCCGCTCGAACTTCTTCTTGCTCATGCCATCCTCCTCCTCGACCCCGTAGCGGGGGGCGGATTCGAACCGCCGACACAGCGATTATGAGCCGCTTGCTCTGCCACTGAGCTACCCCGCCTGCAAGGCGAGTGTATACAGTGGAGCTGGAGGTGGGAATCGAACCCACGACCCCCGCCTTACCATGGCGGTGCTCTGCCGACTGAGCTACTCCAGCGTCGACGACCAATGATACGGGCTGCGAGAAGTCACCGACCAGCGATGGCGATGGCCGTCGCCTTGCTGGCGTTGACGGCGTGCCGGCCGGCCACCCCGGTCCAGGGGCTCCCCCGAGGGACCCTGGTGATCGAGGGCAACTCGGGCGAGGTCCGGGTGGACGTGTCGATCGCGGAGACCAGGGAGGCCAAGGCCCGGGGGCTCATGGGCGTGGAGGAGATGGACCCGGACACCGGGATGGTCTTTCTCCAGGAGGAGCGCGCCCGGATCTCCTTCTGGATGAAGGACACCCTGATCCCCCTCTCGATCGCCTTCTGGGGACCGGACCGGAGGATCGCCACGATCCTCGACATGGAGCCGTGCCGGACCAGCACCTGCCCCACCTACGACCCGGAGATCGAGTGGGTGGGCGCCCTCGAGGTCAACCAGGGCTTCTTCGCCGAGCATGGCATCGAGGAGGGCGCCCCCGTCCGCCTCGACCGCAACTAGCCGCGGCCCCGCCGCGGCCTACGCCCAGGAGAAGTGGTCGCAGGCGTCGGCTTGCCCCGTCCGGAACCCTTGTTCGAACCAGTCACTTCGCTGTTCGGACGATCCGTGTGTCCAGGTCTCCGGGTTGATCGTGCCGGTGGCCTGCTTCTGGATCCGGTCGTCCCCCACTGCGGCCGCAGCGTCCAGCCCCTCCTGGAAGTCGCCGGTCTCGAGTAGCCCTCGTTCGCGGGTCGTCTGTCCCCACACCCCGGCCAGGCAGTCGGCGTGGAGCTCCTGCTCGATCGACAGGTCGTTCGCCTCGTCCGGGTTCCGGTTCGCCAAGCGCTGGACGCGGTCGCTGATCCCCATCTGGTTCTGGACGTGGTGAGCCACCTCGTGGGCGATCACGTACGCCTGGGCGAAGTCTCCCTCAGCGCCGTAGCGCTGCTGGAGCTCCCGGAAGAAGCCCAGGTCGAGGTAGATGGTCTCGTCGGCGGGACAGTAGAAGGGACCTACCTCCGAGGTGGCGAACCCACATCCCGACTCGGTGGCCTGACGGAACAGGATCAGCTGGGCCGGACGGTATGTCTGGCCGGACGCCCGGAACTGCTCGGTCCAGGTCGCCTGGGCGTCGTCGAGCACGAACGAGACGAAGGACACCAGCTCGGCCTCGGGATCGGGGGCGCCCGAGGGCACGGGGTCGGTGCCCTGGGCCGGGCCGCTGCCGGGAACCTCCTCTCCGCCGAAGAGATCTCCGCCGCCGAGGAACAGGACCAACAGGAGGATCAGGATCCCCCCGATGCCGCCCCCCGTCACCCCGATCGGGATACGGCCGAGCCCGCCCCCCGGAGGAGCCGCCGCCCGCTGGTCGATGACGTGGCGGCTTCGGTACTTCCGCCGGAACTTCATGTCCCATCACCTTCCCCCGAGGGGCCTGCCTCAAGCGAGGAAGTGACCCACGGCGCCGAGGTGCCTACGCGGCCGGTTCCTCGATCCCACGGAGGGCGGCCCGTGTGAGCACGAAGAACCCGATCCCCGTGAGCAGCAGCGCCACGCCCATCACGATGGAGAAGAGCGCGATCCGCTCCGCCAGGAACGCGGTGTTCAGCGCGGTCGTGAAGGCGGTGGCAGTGATCCAGATGTTCCGGGCCTGGTTCTCGACCGGCCGGCCGGACGCCTCGTCGACGGCGGCCTCGGCCTCGTCGTCGGTCTCCTCGCCTTCCGCGGTGAGGAACCTCCCCATCTCGGAGAACGTGCGCCCCCCGGTGGCCTCCAGGGCGTGTGTCCGGATGATCTTGCTGAACTCCTTGGCCTCGGCACCCGTATCGATCTCCTCGCCGGGCTCGAGGTCGACCCCGAGCTCCGGCGCGTCGGGCGTCGCCGTGATGTTCTCAGCGGCGATGGTGTCCCGAACCTCGAGGAACCCGAGCGTCCCCGCCACGACGGCGCCGGCCCCGAAGACGATGAGGGCCGCGCTGGCCAGATAGCCGCCGTACCTGAATGCCTTCTGCATGATTCTCCTCCTTGAGGCCACCGCTCTGATGCCCTCACGTTCGCCACCAACGATGTCACGGTTTCGGGGAGCGAGCAACGAACATGCGGCCAGCGAACGTACGCGTTGGTGGTGGTTGGTTGGTTGGTGGGGGGAGGAGGATTCGAACCTCCGTAGGCTACGCCGGCGATTTTACAGACCGCTCCCTTTGGCCGCTCGGGCATCCCCCCGGACGCTCCTCTAGGATACCGACCCGTGGCCAAGGCGTCGTCATTCGACATCGTCTCCGAGGTGGACCTGGCCGAGGTAACCAACGCCGTGGACCAGGCCCGCCGGGAGCTCGTCCAGCGGTTCGACTTCAAGAACACCGGGACCTCGATCGAGCAGGACCAGGACCTGATCGAGCTGCGGTCCTCGACCGAGGACCGCCTCCGGGCAGCGGTAGAGGTTCTGAAGGACAAGATGGTTCGCCGCCGGGTCTCGCTGAAGGCCCTCCACGAGGGTCCCGTGCTCCCGGCCGCCAAGAGCACCTACCGGCAAGCCCTGAACATCAACCGGGGCATCTCCGACGAGAAGGCCCGGGAGATCAACAAGGCCATCAAGGCGCTCGGCCTGAAGATCCAGACCCAGGTCCAGGGCGATCAGATCCGGGTCACCGCGAAGGCTAAGGACGACCTCCAGCGGGTGATCGCCGACCTGAAGGAGCGGGACCTCGGGATCCCGCTGCAGTTCACGAACTACCGCTAATCGCGCTCGCCGTCGAACAGGTCATCAAGCCCACCGCCCAGACCTCCGCCCGGCGGAACCGGCGGGAGGCTGGGCTGAGAGGTCGGTGGTGCGCTCGGCTGGGGGCTCGGAGGCGCCGGCGGCGTGCCTTCGGGGAGACTCCCGGGGAGGGCCCCGACCATAGCCGGCAAGCCACCGGCAACGCTCTCGAGCAGGCCCGCCACGTCCAGGTCGCCGCCCGAGAGCGACGAGACCCCCAGCGGGGCCCACGGCGAGGCCAGGGACAGGTCCTGCGACCCGAGGAGCCCGCTGTACTGCTGGGCCAGCGCCGCGAGCTCGGCGTCGGCCTGCCCGGCCCAGTCGATCTCCCAGGCCATCTGGCCGAGGAGCCGGCGGGCCATCGCCAGCGAGGTGACGCTCGGCTGGATCCCGGCAAGGGCCAGCAGACGCTGGGCGCTGGCCTCGAGCCCATCCGCCCCTCCGGTCAGGTCGAACAGCCGGGTCAGTCGGAAGTCCGAGCCCGCGGGGATGGGCTCGCCCGTGTACCGAGCCACGAGCGCCTGGGCCTTGGCCATGGCCACCTCCAGCCACCGGTCCACGAACGGCTTGGGCGGGACGGGGATGCCCCCGGGCTGCACCTCGAGGTGGAGGTGGGGCTGCGTGGTTATGGCGTTGCCGGTGTTCCCCATGTACCCGATCACCTGGCCCACGTCGACGAGGTCACCCAACTGGATCGGCTCCGCCCACGCCGACAGGTGCGCGTAGAAGTACTGGACGCCCTGGTCGTCGGTGATCTCGATCGAGGTCCCGGACAGATCCCCGACGAGCTTCTGGCTTACGAACCCGTCGGCGATCGACACGAGCGGCGTGCCGGACTGCGCGAAGATGTCGAGGCCCTCGTGGAACCTGGTGCACCCGTCCCGGCATGCGTGCCAGTCGTCGTTCCAGTACGCCAGCCCCGCCACCGGGAACGGTCCCACCACCCGCAGCAGTGCGTCCTCGAGCGTGATCCCGAAGCGATCGAGCTGTCCGAGGAGCTCGACGAGCGCCTGCGTGTTGTTCGGCGAGGACACGGCGAACGGGCCCGTGGGCGTGGGGGGCTGGATCGGGGGCTGAGGCTCCGCCGGTCCTCCCTGGGATCCCTGGCCGCCTCCGCCGCCCCCTCCCCCGCCGCCGATGATGCCGCCCCCACCACCGCCACCACCGCCTCCCGGGACGAAGCCGCCGGGGTCGGGAAGGGGGCCGGGGCTGGGACTCGGGGAGGGGGTGGGTTGCTCGCATAGCCCGGGGATAGGGATCGGGTTGCAAGGGTCGATCTGAGCGGACCCGGTCATCGGGGCCAGGACCTGCTGGCCAACCAGCAGGGCAACGATGCCCGCGATCCTGACGACGGTTCTCATGTTCGGCGGGGGCCCCCTCGAGCGGTGGACCCAGCGTACCTATTCCTCACCAGGCCGCCAAATCCCTCTCGGTCGCGACCGGCTCGACCGGCGATTATCGGACCGTTCCCGCCAGCTCCCTGAGCCGTCGCACCCGGTCCTCCGTGGGGGGATGGGTGGAGAACAGCGTGGCCACCCCGCCGGCCCGGAGGGGGTTGACGATGAACAGGTGGGCCTGGGCCGGGTTCACCTGGGCCGGAACTCGCTTCGAGGTCACCTCGAGCTTTAGGAGGGCGCTGGCCAGCGCCTCGGGGTCGTGGGACAGCATGGCCCCAGACTCATCGGCCTGGTACTCCCGGGACCGGGACACGGCCATCTGAATGAAGCCGGCGGCCAGCGGGGCGACCAGCCAGATCAGGAGGAACCCCACGATGCCGAGCGGGCTCTCGTCGTCGTCCCCGCCGAAGAAGAAGGCCATGTAGGCGAGGTAGGTGAACGCCGATGCGATGGCGGAGACGATCGTGGACACCAGGATGTCCCGGTTCATGACATGCGAGAGCTCGTGGGCCAGCACCGCCCGCAGCTCCCGACGGTCCAGGATCTCCAGGATCCCCCGGGTCACCGACACCGCGGCGTGCTCGGGGTTCCGGCCGGTGGCGAAGGCGTTCGGCTGGGCCATCTCGCTCACGTAGATCCGGGGCATGGGGGCCCGCGCCTCAACGGCCAGCTCCCGGACCATGGCGTACAGGTCCGGGGCTTCGGCCTCGGTCACCGGCTTCGACCGGGTGGCGGCGATGGCGATGCGATCGCTGGACCAGTACATGACGAAGTTGAACACCAGGGCCAGCCCCAGGGCGATGGTCGCCCCTCGGCCGCCGCCGATCACCGCGCCGACGGCCACGAACAGGCCCGCCAGGGTGGCGATCAGCAGCCAGGACTTCACTCGGTTGATGCCGATCATCGGTTCCTCTCTCTCATCCATCCGATGGTACCGCCTGCCCCTGGTTTCGGCGGCGTCAGCGGAGGAACGCCTCCGCGGTCCGGACCTGAGGGGCGATGCCGAGCCGGACCTCACCCTCCCGGCAGGCCAGGACCGCGTCCTGGCGAGGCCCGTCCGCCACAAGCTCGTAGCCGGGCTCCCGGCGTTCGGCATCGTCGTCGAAGGCCCGTCGGTACCACTCGGCCATCGCCTCGCAGAGCGATGGGCCTCCGGGATGCTCCGCGATGGCCACCCCGATGGCGCTGTCGGGGCCGCGCCGCCACAGCTCCAGCGCGCCTCCCGCCCAGTCGCCGGCCGCGGCCATGGCGTCCTCGAGACCCTTCGACGGGTCTCCCCCGGGCGCCTCCAGGAGCCACAGCAGCTGGGCCGCGCCGAGCTGTCTGGTCGTGGTCCGTTCCCAAGGCTCCAGGAGCAACCCGGGGACGTTGACGGGCGCGGGCGCCGCAGGAGCTCGGTCGGGGAACAGGATCTCCACACTGCTCTCGGGGGGGTCGGCGTACGCGGCGTCAACGGCGTCCCACCCGCCCTCAGCGTACAGGTGGCACGCGAACGAAAGCCCGGCCTCGTACGGGAACCGCAGCTCGGCCTGGAGGTACGGCGGCAGCTCCGCGAGGTCGGCCTGGGCCTGAACCGCGTCGAGGATCGAGGCCGGGTCCAGGCCGCCCAGCTGCTCCTCGAGGGACAGCGAGGCCGCGTAGCGCTGCATCAGCATGGTGGCGTCCCCCTCCACCAGGGCCGTGACGGCCAGGTCGGCATCCTCCCGCCCCGCGCGCAGGTCCTCCGGCAGCGGCAGGTCCAGGGCCTGATCGGTGAGGGCGTGGTCGAGCTCGTGGGCCAGGACCACGCGGTCGTTCACCGTCAGCTCGGCTCCGGCCTGTCGCACCACCAGCTCGCCGGTCCGCGGGTCGTAGAACCCGGCCACCTGGGATCCCAGGAGATCAGCCCGGAGTGTCCGCAGGTCGGTTCCCGCCGGGACCGCGCCCAGCGCCGCCAGGATCCGGCTCTCCTCGTCGCCGGCCGCCACCGTGTACTCCTCCAGGAACAGCTCCCTGACCCGCGACGAGATCTCCTCCGGTGAGAGGAACCGGGGCTCCACGGGCTCCCGGAACTCGAGCTCCCTGAGCCCCTCGACCGCATCGGCGATCGCCGTGACCTGCTCCCGGAGCGGAAGATCGCCGACCGCGGGTGCCGAGTACGGCTCTTCGGGGAGGAGGCACCGAGCGAGCTCCCCGGTGTCCCCCCCGAGGTCGCCGAGGCCCTCCTCGAAGGCGCCCTCCAGGTCCTCGAACACGTCCTCCAGGCCATCGAGGATCCCACCACCGCTCTGTCCCCCCTCAAGCTCCTCGATCCTCCGCTCCGCCTGCCGGAGCTCCACGTACTGCCACGCGGCGATCGCGGTCGCGGCCAGGAAACCAACTGAGAGCAGGACGATCGCCACGATGGGGCCGCGGCGCGGAGGCCGGTAAAGGTTCACCTATGGGAGCGTGGCGCCGGTGGGGAACCGGGCGAACAGGTCGGGGAAGATCCCCACCGCCACGATCGCGAAGGCGGACAGGGCCGCTACCCCGGCCACGCCCAACGGGGCCCGGAGCCGACGGGCCCCGGGCACGTCGACGAAGAACATCTCCCGGACGATGGCCACGTAGTAGTACAGGCTGACCACCGAGTTGATCACCATGACCACGGCCAGCCATGCATGGTCGGCGGAGATGGCCGCCTGGAAGATCCGGAACTTCGCCCAGAACCCCGCCAGCGGAGGGATGCCCGCCAGCGAGAGGAGGAACAGCGCCATGGCCACCGCCAGCGCCGGCGCTCGTCGGCTCCGCCACAGGCCGGCGAAGTCCGACAGCAGGGCACCCGGGGCCTCGCGGGCCAGCGCCACCACCACGGCGAACGCGCCCAGATTCATCACGGCGTAGATCAAGATGTAGAGGACCGCGGATTCGAACGCCAGCGGGTCGGCCCCGAACCCCACCAGCGCGAACGGGAGCAGGATGTACCCGGCCTGGGCGATGCTCGAGTACGCCAGCAGCCGGACCACCTGCCGCTGCTGGAGCGCGACGAAGTTCCCCACGGTCATCGTGAGCACCGACAGGACCGCGAACACTGGCGACCAGAACTCGGCCAGCGGCCGGAACCCCAGGAACATGAGCTGGAGCAGGCCCGCGAACCCCGCCGCCTTCGACGCCACCGACAGGAACGCGGCCACGGGTATCGGCGATCCCTCGTACGTGTCGGGGGCCCAGAAATGGAACGGGACGGACGACACCTTGAACGCGAACCCGGCCACAACGAACAGCACGGCGGCGATGGCGATGGGCTGGGGCTCGCCTCCGAGCTCGCCGGCGATGTCGGAGAGCACCAGCGACCCGGTTACGCCGTAGATCAGGCTCATCCCATACAGCATCACCGCGGTCGACAGGATCCCGATCAGGAAGAACTTCAGCGAGGCCTCATTCGAGCGAGGGTCTCGCTTCCGGAACCCGGCCATCAGCCACCCCGGCGCGGTGACCAGCTCCAGGGAGATGAACAGCATCAGCAGGTCCCTCGAGGACGAGATCGTCAGCATCCCCAGGAACGAGGACAGGAGCAGGAAGTAGTACTCGCCCTGGTAGAAGCGCCCGTCGCGGAAGTACCGGAGGGAGAGGAGCACCACCGCCAGGGCCACGATGAGGAAGAAGGACTTGAACAGGACCGCGAACGGGTCGGAGACGTACGTCCCCCCAAACGAGGATCGCGTCTCCCCGATCAGCGTGAGCTCCACGGCCAGGGCCGCCCCGCAGCCCAGGAATGACAGGACACCCCCGAACCACTTCCGTTCCGCCCGGAACCCGAGGTCGGCCAGCAGGACCAGAATGATCGTCCCGGACAGGATCAGCTCCGGGGCGATCGCGTGGTAGTCGATGTCCGGCAACTAGAACAGCCCCGTCAGCGTGGCCACGGCGTCGTTCGTGATCCCGAAGATGAGCACCGGGGCCACCCCCAGGAGGAGGATCCCCACGAGCAGTGGCGCCCACGACACGTACTCGACGGCGTTGACGTCGGCCAGGTCCTTCGCCTGCCACCGCTCGGGGACCGTGCCCAGGTTCACCCGCTGGAGCATCCACAGGAAGTAGCCGGCGGTGAGGATCGTGCCCACGCCGCCGAACACCATCAAGGTGCGGTACAGGCCTAGGGAGAGGCCCTCCGCGGGGCTGTACGAGGACAGGAGGGCCATGACCTCCCCCCAGAACCCGGCCAGCCCCGGCAGGCCGAGCGAGGCGATCGCCGTGAAGGCCAGGATCGAGGCCAGGAACGGCACCTTCTGGAGCATGCCCCCGCCGATCTCCTCTATCTCGCGGGTGTGGTACCGCTCGTGGACCGAGCCGGCCAGGAAGAACAGCATCCCGGTGATCACGCCGTGCGCCACCATCCCGTAGATCGCCGCGTTGATCCCGACGTCGGTCAGCGTGGCGATGCCGAGCATCACGAATCCCATGTGGCCGACGCTGGAGAACGCGATGAGGCGCTTCAGGTCACGCTGGGCCAGACAGGCCAGGGCCGCGTACACGATGGCGATGACCGCCAGCACGCCGATCCACGGCGCCCATACCCTGGCCGCGTCGGGGAGGATCGGGAGCGCGATCCGCACGAACCCGTATGTCCCCATCTTCAGCAGGACCCCGGCCAGGATCACCGAGCCGACGGTGGGCGCCTCGGTATGTGCGTCCGGGAGCCACGTGTGGAAGGGCCACATGGGGACCTTGATGGCGAAGCCGAGGAACATCGCGGCGAACACCACCAGCTGGAACGTCCGATCGAACCCTGCCCCCTGGAGCGCGAGCATGTCGAAGGTGTGGGGATCGGCCCTGAAGTACATCGCCAGGAACCCCAGCAGCATGAACACCGAGCCGAACAGCGTGTACAGGAAGAACTTGATGGCCGCGTATTCGCGGTTCGGGCCGCCCCATAGCCCGATCAGAAAGTACATCGGGACCAGCACGAGCTCCCAGAACACGAAGAACAGCACCAGGTCGAAGGCCACGAACGTGCCGGCCATACCGGTCTGCAGCAGCAGCAGCAGCGCCACGAACGCCTTGGGCCGGCCCGGCTCAGGGAGATACCGCCACGTGTAGATCATGCAGAGGAAGCCGAGCAGGAGCGTCAGCTCGAACAGCGGCAGGCTGACCCCGTCGATACCCACGAAGTACCGGGCGTCGATCACCGAGATCCACGACGCATCCACGCTGAACTGCAGAGCCCCCCGGGCGTCGGCGGCGGCCCCGAACGCCCCCGGCGCGCTCGCGTCGAACCCGAACAGCATGGCCACGCCGATGGCCAGCGGGATGCCGGTGAACAGGATGCCCAGGCCGCGAGTTAGCCGGTCGCGGTCCCCGGGCATAAGGGCCACGACCAGCGCGCCCAGGGCCGGCAGGAACACCGCCAGGGTGATCGCCCAGTCGTCGAAGCTCATCGTCCCTCCATCAGATCCTGGTGTAGATCACGGCGAGGATGGCCACCCCGGCGAACAGGATGGCCGCGTACCGCTGCACATTGCCGGACTGGACGTAGCGGAGCAGGCCCCCGGTCCACCCGGCTCCGATGGCCACCCGGTTCACGGCCCCGTCCACCACGTGACGGTCCACGGCGTCGGTCCCCGAGCCGAACCGCCGGGTCAGCCACGCGGAGCCGTTCACGAGCCCGTCGAGGACCCTCTGGTTCGTCCAGTTCACGAACCTCGAGACCGAGTACTGGATCGGACGCACGATCCCTTTCATGTAGATGTCGTCGAGGTAGTACTTGTGCTCCAGGAGCGTGTACACGGGTCCAAGCCGGGTGAGCGGATCCCGGTCGCGGTGTCTCCGGTAGAGCGCGGTCCCGAGCAGGATGCCGGCCAGCGCCACGCCGACCGATAGGGCGGCCAACGCGAAGTCGAACCCGGCCACGTGGGCCTCTTCGCCCAGATGCACCAGCTGGCGGAACCCGCCCTCGACGAAAGGTGCCCCGAGGAACCCGGCCACCACCGACAGGCCGGCCAGGATGACCAGCGGGCCCGTCATGACCCTGGGGGACTCGTGGGGGTGGCCGCGGCCCCGGTACTCGCCGAAGAACGTGAGCCACATCGCCCGCGTCATGTAGAACGCCGTGAGCAGGGCGGTGACGACGGCCACCAGCCACACCACCTCGTGCCCGTTCCGGAAGGCGTCCGCGATGATCTCGTCCTTCGACCAGAATCCGGCCAGTGGCGGGATGCCCGCCAGGGCCGCCGAGCCGATCAGGAACGTCCAGAACGTGGTCGGCAGGGGCTTCCGGAGGCCGCCCATGTCGCTCATGTTGTTCGAGTGGACCGCGTGGATGATCGACCCGGCCCCCAGGAAGAGCAGGGCCTTGAAGAAGGCGTGGGTGAACAGATGGAAGAACGCAGCGGTGTACGCCCCGATGCCAAGCGCCGCGATCATGTAGCCGAGCTGGGAGACGGTCGAGTACGCCAGCACGCGCTTGATGTCGTCCTGGACCATGGCCAGGAGCGCGGCGATCAGCATCGTGATCGATCCGATGATGGCCACCACGAGCAGGGCCTGCTCCGAAGCGGCGAACACCGTGAAGAGGCGGCCCACCATGTACACGCCGGCCACGACCATGGTGGCCGCGTGGATCAGGGCGGAGACCGGGGTCGGCCCGGCCATGGCGTCCGGGAGCCACACGTGGAGCGGGAACTGTGCGGACTTCCCGATGGCCCCGCCGAACAGCAGAAGCGCCCCGGCCGTGATCACGGCGGTGGGGATCGCGCCGCCCTCGATCGCCTGGGCCACCCCCTCGATGTTCGAAGTGCCCGCGGCGATCGTCATGACGAAGATGCCGAACACGAACGGCACGTCGCCGGTCCTGGTGGTGATGAACGCCTTGATGGCGGCGTTCGAGTTCTCCTTCTCCTCCCAGAAGTGCCCGATCAAGAGGTAGGAGCAGATCCCCACCAGCTCCCATCCAACCAGCAGGAGGAAGAGGTTGTTGGCGATCACCAGGGTCAGCATCGACCCCGTGAACAGCGACAGGGCCGCGAAGTACCACGTGAACCGGGGCTCCTCGGCCATGTAGCCCACGGAGTACACGTGAACTAACAGCGATACCGTGGTGACAACCACGAACATCATCGCCGCCAGCCCGTCCACGTGCATGCCGAGCTCGATATGGAACGACGCCAGCCGGAACCACGTCACCGAACCCTCCACGGTCTCGGCGCCGCCCAGGAAGTTGAAGAACACGAGGAGGGACATCACGAAGGACGCCCCAACAGCCAGGATCCCGATCGACGCCCCCCGGAGCGGCATCCGCTTCCCGAGGAAGATGATCAACAGGAACGAGACCAGCGGAACGACGGGTATCAACCAAGCCTGGTCGCTCATGG
>Ga0256867_10000285_pt1 | contig 19542 bp, 18 predicted proteins | sample RVTome_15_FD_185939 | JGI IMG/M metagenome (GOLD analysis project Ga0256867, IMG submission 185939) | Soil microbial communities from uranium-contaminated site in the Upper Colorado River Basin, Wyoming, United States - RVT150D86 (HiSeq) ... | reverse complement strand
GCTGTTGGGTGGGCCAGATCCGCTTCGCCGCCACGATGCGCGACCTTCGCACGGTGATGGTGCTGCGGCGCCAGCTGGCCCAGGAGGGACCGCGGCACCGACCGTGGTTCGGCACCCTGCGTCGGGGGCCAGCCCGTACCCATGTACTGCACCGGGACTGGCGCGCCGCGGCCCGGACGCCTGCGGCCAGGCTGATCCGCCTGGCCGGCCTGGGCGTGGTGGCCGGGCTGGCGGCCCGAGGGGTATGGGCAGGGACGACGCCGCTCATCGTGGTGGCGGGGCTGGCCGCCTACCTGGCTGGGTTGGACGCCATCGAGCCCCTGGCCGCCGAGATCGACAACCCCCATGTCCTCGAGCTGGCCCCGGTGGAGGCCGGCTCGGTGCTCGCACGCCACCTCGTCGTACCGGCGCTCACGATGCTGGGCGTGGGTGTCGTGGGCTTCGTCGCCGCCGTTGCCCCCGAACCGTCCACCCAGGGGCTGGCCGTCACCGGAATCACGGCCGTCACGGCTGCACTGGCCGCCACGGCCGGAGCCGCCATCAGCATCGTCCGCAGCGGGTCCCCCGACGACGCCGAGCTCTCGATGGTGGTCCCGCCGGAGGTGACCGGGATGCGCACCATCGTCCAGCTGGTGCTGCCACCGGCCGTGGCCACCATCGGGTTCGCGCCCGTGCTCGGCGCGGCCAAGGCCATGGACCGGGGCGTCGACCCGCTGAGGGGCGCCTCGTCGATGCTCGTCCCTGCACTGGTGGCCGCCGCGGCCGTCGCCGCCTGGGTGCGGTGGCGCGAACCACTGCACGAGTGGTGGCGCACCTCGATGGAGCAGGCCGGTGCTCGGGGCGGCAGGCCGTGATGGCGCGGTCCACCGGCCGCCGCCCGCCGCCGGGCGCGCTCGTCGCCGTCGACCTCAGCAAGTCCTATGGCGATGCGGTGGCCGTCGGTCCGGTGGACGTGACGATCGGTCGGGGCGAGGCGGTGGCACTGATCGGCCACAACGGCTCGGGCAAGTCGACGCTGCTGAGGCTGGCCGCAGGGTTGGCGGACCCCAGCGGTGGGGAGGTGACCATCGCCGGCCACCCGGCCGGGTCGCTCGAGGCCAGGGCCCGCCTGGCCTACGTGCCCGACGCGCAGGTCCTGCTGATCGACGAGCCGTTCGTCGGCATCGATGCCGCCGGTCGCGCCGCCCTGGAAGAGCTGGTGGACGAGCGGCGCGCCGACGGAACGACCGTGGTGGTGGCCACCCACGAGCTCGGCCTGGCAGAGCGCTTCGATCGCTGTGTGGCGCTGCGCTACGGCCAGGTGGTGCACGACGGTCCCATCGACAGCGGCGACGCCGTCCCCCTGGCCGGGTGAGGACCGTCGAGCCGCAGGATCAGGTCGAGTGAACCAGGCCGAAGACCAGCGAGTCCCACAGGGCCAGCCACGACGCCTCGATGATGTTCTCGCTCACCCCTATGGTGGTCCATGACCGCTCGCCGTCGGTGCTGTCGATCAGGACCCGGGTGACCGCCGCCGTCCCCCTGGCCGTGTCCAGGACCCTCACCTTGTAGTCGGTGAGGTGGATGCGGTCGAGCGCCGGGTAGTCGGACCCGATCGCCTCCCGCAACGCCATGTCGAGGGAGTTCACCGGGCCGTCGCCCTCGCCTACGGCCACCACCCGTCGGTCGCCGACCTTCACCTTCACGGTGGCCTCGGTGTCGAAGCGACCGTCGCGGCCCCGATCCGTCATCACGCGGAAGCTCTCGACCTCGAAGAAGTCGGGCTCCCAACCCGAGGCCCGCCGCATGAGCAGCTCGAGGGAGGCGTCGGCCACCTCGAAGTGGTAGCCCTCGTGCTCGAGGCGCTTGAGGGTGTCGACCACCTCGCCGGCGGCGGCACCGTCGAGCTCCACGCCGTACTCCCTGGCCTTCAGGTCCACCGAGGCCCGCCCCGAGAGGTCGCCCAGCAGGAAGCGGGTGTGGTTGCCCACCGCGCTGGGATCGATGTGCTCGTAGCTGTCGGGCCGGCGGGCCAGGGCACTGGTGTGCAGGCCGGCCTTGTGGGCGAAGGCCGACGTGCCCACGTAGGGCTGCTCGTGCAGCAGCGGCATGTTCATCAGCTCGGCCACGTGGTGGCTGACGGCGCTCAGCAGGGACAGCTTGGCTGGCGGCAGCGTCTCGATCCCCATCTTCAGGGTGAGGTTGGGGACGAGGGCGGTGAGGTCGCAGTTGCCGGTGCGCTCGCCGTAGCCGTTCATGGTGACCTGCACGTGGGTGGCGCCGGCCCGCACCCCGGCAACGGCGTTGGCGGTGGCGCAGCCGGTGTCGTTCTGGGTGTGCATCCCCACGGTGAGGCCGTCGAAGTGCGCCACCACGCTGGCCACGATGGGCTCGACCTCGTGGGGCAGCGAGCCCCCGTTGGTGTCGCACAGCACCAGCGTCTCCGCTCCTGCCATGGCCGCGGCCTCCAGGACGCTGAGCGTGAACTCCGGGTTGCGCTTGTAGCCGTCGAAGAAGTGCTCGGCATCGAAGAACACCCGTAGGCCCTGGGCGGCCAGGAACCCCACGGAGTCCCTCACCATGGCCACCGCCTCGTCCGGGGTGGTCCGCAGGGCGTGGGTAACGTGGTAGTCCCACGACTTGCCCACGATGCAGACCGTGCCGACGCCGGACTCGGCCAGGATCCGCAGCGTGGGATCCTCGTCCACCCGCCCCGCAGGCCTGCGGGTCGACCCGAACGCCACCAGCTCGGCGCTGGCCAGCCGCAGCTCCCGCCGGGCCCGCGCGAAGAACTCCTCGTCCTTGGGGTTGGCGCCAGGGAAGCCGCCCTCGATGTAGTGGACGCCGAGGTGGTCGAGCTGGTGGGCCACCTTGAGCTTGTCGTCGGCGCTGACCGAGATCCCCTCGAACTGCACCCCGTCCCGCAGGGTGGTGTCGAAGATCTCGACGGCGGACGGCCAGGCCGGGTCCCGCCGGGCGGAGCGGTCGACCCGGTCGTCGAGCGCGTGGGCGTCCTCTTCAGTCGTGTACGTACTCATTCCAGTCCTTGTGCTGATCGAGCTGGCCTCTGACGGCTGCGTGGTAGCGCTCCTGGATCTGGCGGGTGACGGGCCCTGGATCACCGAGGTCGCGGTCGTCGACGGATCGGATGGGCACGACCTCCGCCGCCGTCCCGGACAGAAACGCCTCGTCACAGGTGTAGAGGTCGCTGCGCAGCAGGTTGGCGGTCTCGTAGGCGATGCCAAGGTCCCCCGCGAACTGGCGGATGCAGTTCTGGGTGACGCCCTTGAGGGCGCCGGCCGAGACGGGCGGCGTGAGGATGGCGCCGTCCACCACCACGAAGATGTTCTCGCCCGTGCACTCGCTGACGTGGCCGCCGGGGCTGAGGATGATGGCCTCGTCGTAGCCGCCCTTCACGGCTTCGACCTTGGCCAGCTGGCTGTTGATGTAGTGCCCGACGCCCTTGGCCGCAGGTGGCATCGAGTTGGGGTCGTGGCGCACCCAGCTCGAGATCTTCATGTTCACGCCGTTGCGGATCCCCTCGTCGCCCAGGTAGGCGCCCCACGGCCACACGGCGATGGACACGTTGACCTCGCACGGCAGCGGGTTGAGGCCCATCTCGCCGTAGCCCAGGTAGACGAGCGGGCGGACGTAGCACGCCGGCAGCTCGTTGACCCGCACCGTCTCCTTGGTGGCGTCCACCAGCTCCTCGACGGTGAAGGGGATCTCGATCCCCAGGATCTTGGCGCTGTCGAAGAGGCGCTCGATGTGGGGCGTGAGCCGGAACACGGCCGGCCCGCGGTCGGTCTCGTAGGTCCTGATGCCCTCGAAGACACCGTTGCCGTAGTGCAGGGTGTGGGTGAGGATGTGCACCCTGGCGTCGTCCCAGGGCACGAGCTGCCCGTCCATCCAGATGAACTTCGACGGGGTGATGGGCATCAGAGGGCCTCCTCGATGGCTGTGGCGATGTGGTCGGTGGTTCCGTCGGTGGGCGCCTTGCGGCAGGCCGTGCGAATTCGTTCGGCGGCCTCGCCCTCGCCCAGGAAGTCCAGCATCATGGCCGCCGACAGCACACCTGCGGTGGGGTTGGCCAACCCCTTGCCTGCGATGTCGGGGGCGGAACCGTGCACCGGCTCGAACAGCGACGGACCGGTGCGGGCGGGGTTCAGGTTGGCCGAGGCGGCCAGGCCGATGCCGCCGGTGACCGCTCCGCCGAGGTCGGTGAGGATGTCACCGAAGAGGTTGTCGGTGACGATGACGTCGTAGCGGCCGGGGTCCTGGACCAGATGGATGCAGGCGGCATCGACGTGGTTGTAGGCCACCTCCACATCGGGGTGATCGGCGGCCACGTCGTCGGTGACGCGCTGGTAGAGGTCGCCGGCGAACGTCAACACGTTCGTCTTGTGCACCAACGTCAGGTGCCGTCGCGGCCGCGACTGGGCCAGCTCGAAGGCGTAGCGGACGCACCGTTCGACCCCCATCCGCGTGTTCACCGAGCCCTGCGTCGCCACCTCGTGGGGGGTTCCCCTGCGCAGGAAGCCGCCCTCGCCGGCGTAGGTGCCCTCCGTGTTCTCGCGCACCACGCAGAAGTCCACCCCCTCGGCCACGAAAGGCCGCAGGTTGACGTAGAGGTCCAGCTCGAACCTGGCCTTGAGCAGCAGGCCCCGCTCCACGATGCCGGGCGCCACGTCGGGATGGCCGACGGCGCCGAGGAGGATGGCGTCGTAGCCGCGCAGCTCGGCCAGCGTGTCGTCGGTGAGGACGGTGCCGTCGCGCAGGTAGCGACCGGCGCCCAGGTCGAAGGCGGTGGCGTCCAACTCGACCCCAGCCGCGTCCATCACCCGCAGGGCGACGTCGACCACCTCGGGGCCGATGCCGTCACCTCCGATCACTGCCACCTTGTGGGTCACTGCTCCCTCGGTTCGCTCATGGATCCCGTGCTGGCGGGTCCGGTCCGGCAACGAAAAAGCCGCCCACACAGGTGGACGGCTGTCAGCGCACGCGGTTGGCCGCGTGCGCTAGACGATGATGGCTACGACGAACGTGTCTCGGCACCGACGCATGGGCGCACAGTGTCGATCAGGCCGGCCCACTCCGTCAACCTGGGGGGCAAGCAGCCCGCGGCCAACTAGTCTCGATGGATGGCTGAGACGCAGCGACTCTCCCAGGCTGCCCTCGATCGGTTGGTGGAGGAGCACCACGACCTGATCACGCGCGGCCGGATCGAGATCGCCGACAAGATCGAGGAGGCCCGCGCCCTGGGTGACCTCTCCGAGAACGGCGACTACCACGCCGCCAAGGAGGAGCAGGGGAAGATGGAGGCCAGGGTGCGCCAGCTCGCCTCGATCATCGAGAACGCCGAGGTCGTCACCGCCGACGACAACGGAACGGTGATCCACGGCGCGGTGATCGAGGTGCGCTACGAGGGGGACACCTCCACCGAGAAGCTGCTGTTCGGCTCCATCGAGGAGCGGCGGGCTGGGCTGGAGATCGTGTCGCCCGGCTCACCCCTGGGCCAAGCCCTGGAAGGGCACAGGGCTGGCGAAGTCGTGTCATACGAGGCGCCCGGTGGCACCCTGGCCGTGGAGATAGTCAGCGTCGAGATCTGAGCGAGTTGTACTCACGTGGCCGCCATCGCCCACCGCACGGACAGCGTCACCCTGCCCCCAGGCCGGGAGATCGCGCTCGAAGGTAGGGGCACGACCTTCGTCCGAGAGCTGCCAGGGCCGCCAGGGGCACCGGTGCTCATGCTCCTGCACGGCTGGACGGCCACCTCGGACCTGAACTGGTTCACGGCCTTCGAGGTCTTGGGCAACCGGTACAGGGTGGTGGCCATGGACCACCGCGGTCACGGCCGCGGCATCCGGGCCAACAGGCCGTTCAGTCTGACGGACTGCGCCGATGACGTGGCTGCCCTCTGCGCCGCCCTGGGTGTCGACCGCATCATCGGGGTCGGCTACTCGATGGGCGGCGCCGTGGCCCAACTGCTCTGGCACCGCCACCCCGACCTGGTGGCGGGCATGGTGCTGTCGTGCACGGCGGCGAACTTCAACGCCACCACCCGTGAGCGGGCCATCTTCTCCGCCGTGCGTGGCCTGGCCACCATCTCACGGCTGGCGCCCCCACCCCTGCGGGCCATGACGGCCCTGCGCATCATGACCGGTCGGAGCGACCGCTACGTGCGCCAGTGGGCGTACGGCGAGGTGGCCCGCCACGACTGGTTGGCCGTGGTGCAGGCCGGCGGCGAGATCGGCCGCTTCGACTCACGGCGCTGGATCCGCGACCTCGACGTGCCGGTCGCCGTGCTGGTGACCCTCAGCGACGAGATCGTCCCCTTGGCGCGCCAGATGGCGCTGGTCGCCAGCCTGGCCGACGCCACCCTGCACGAGGTGGAGGGCGGCCACGCCACCTGCATCAACCAGCCGGAGCGCTTCGTACCGGCGCTGCTGCAGGCCTGCGAGTCGGTGACAGCGCGGCTGCCACCTCGCTAGCGGCACGCACGACGGCGGGCCCGAACCGGCCTCCGGGATCGGTGCCCAGGCGCTCGATGGGACCAGACACGCTGATGGCGGCCACCACCTCGCCCTCGGCGGACGGGACGGGCGCGCTGGCAGAGGCAACCCCGGGCGCCCGCTCGGCCACGCTGGCTGCGTAGCCGCTCGGCTCCAGGGAATCTCCTCGCAGGACCCGGCCGGCCGATCCCCTGTCGAGGGGCAGCACGGCGCCCACGGCCACGATGGTGCGCAACTCGTTGGGCCCTTCCAGGGCGGCCACGCAGACCCGGGCGTCGCCGCTGCGCACGTAGAGCTGGACCGACTCCCCGGTCAGGTCGCGGAGCCGGGCCAGGGCGGGACGGGCAGCGTCGACCACCGGTAGCGACGGCAGGGCGGCGTGGCCCAGGGTGACCAGACGCGGCCCGAGCACGAAGCGGCCCTGCTCATCGCGCCCGGCCAGGCCGTGCAGGCACAGCGCCGAGGCCAGGCGGTGCACGGTGGCTCGCGGCAGGCCGGTGGCGGCGACGAGGGCGGCCAGCGGCGCCGGGCCGGCCTCCAGCGCGTCGAGGACGCCGACCACCTTGTCCAATGTGCCCACCGCGGTTACCCTCTGGTCCACAAGTCGGGAATGATATCTCAGCATGTGGGACGAGCCCGCCAGCCGGCGGTGAGGCGGTCCCGAGGAGAGCCATGGACGAACCCCGCACCCTGGCCCAGAAGATCTGGGACCGGCATCTGGTACGGACGGGAGGCGGGCTGGCGGACCTCCTCTACATCGACCTCCACCTCGTCCACGAGGTGACGTCGCCCCAGGCCTTCGATGGGCTGCGCCTGGAGGGACGGACCGTGCGGCGCCCGGACCTGACCATCGCCACCGAGGACCACAACGTCCCCACCGAGGCCATCGAGGCGCCCATCGCCGACCCCATCTCGGCACGCCAGGTCGAGGTGCTGCGCGCCAACTGCGAGGAGTTCGGCATCACCCACCACCCGATGGGCTCGGCCGGCCAGGGCATCGTCCACATCATCGGCCCGGAGCAGGGCCTGACCCAGCCGGGCATGACCATCGTCTGCGGCGACAGCCACACCTCGACCCACGGGGCGTTCGGGGCCCTGGCCTTCGGTATCGGGACCAGCGAGGTAGAGCACGTGCTGGCCACCCAGACCCTCCCCCAGGACCGGCCCAAGATGATGGCCGTCGAGATCGACGGCTACCTCCCCGCCGGCGTGACGGCCAAGGACCTGGTGCTGGCCGTGATCGGCGAGATCGGGACGCACGGCGGCATGGGCCACGTGATCGAGTACAGGGGCTCGGCCATCAGGTCCCTGTCGATGGAGGGCCGCATGACGGTGTGCAACATGTCCATCGAGGCCGGCGCCAAGGCCGGTCTCATCGCCCCGGACGACACCACCTTCGCCTACCTCGACCGTCGCCGCTATGCACCGGTGGGGGCGGCATGGGAGGCAGCCCTGGACGACTGGCGCACCCTGCCCACGGACCCGGGTGCGACCTTCGACCGCGAAGTGCGGATCGACGCCGCCGCCCTGCAGCCCCACGTCACCTGGGGTACCAACCCCTCCCACGTGGTGGGGATCGACGGCACCGTCCCCCGGCCCGAGGACTTCGACAGCGAGGTGGCCCAGGCCACGGCGGCCAGAGCCCTGGAGTACATGGGCCTGTCGCCGGGCACTGCCATCCGCGACGTGCCCGTCGACACCGTCTTCATCGGCAGTTGCACCAACGGCCGCATCGAGGACCTGCGAGCTGTGGCCGGCGTGGTGGCGGGCAGGCAGGTAGCCGCCGGCCTGCGGGCGCTCGTCGTCCCCGGCAGCAGGGCCGTGAAGGAGCAGGCCGAGACCGAGGGACTGCACGACATCCTGGTGGCGGCCGGCTTCGACTGGCGGGAGCCGGGTTGCTCGATGTGCCTGGCCATGAACCCAGACAAGCTCGAGGTGGGCGAGCGCTGCGCCTCCACGAGCAACCGCAACTTCGAGGGCCGGCAGGGCCGCGGAGGGCGGACGCACCTGGTGTCGCCCGCCGTCGCCGCCGCCACCGCCGTGTCCGGCCACTTCGCCACACCGGCCGACCTGGCCGCGGGAGCAGGCTGATGAAGGCGATCCGGGTCCACACCGGCAGGGCCGTGCCCCTGAACCGGTCCGACGTCGACACCGACCAGATCATCCCGTCTGACTGGCTCAAGCGCGTGGAGCGCACCGGGTTCGGCCAGGGGCTCTTCGCGGAGTGGCGCGACGAGCGCGACTTCGTGCTCAACGACGACCGCCACGCGGGGGCCACCATCCTGGTGACCGGACCGAACTTCGGCACGGGGTCGAGCCGCGAGCACGCCGTGTGGGCCCTCATGGACCACGGCTTCTCGGCAGTGGTGTCTTCGCGCTTCGGCGACATCTTCCGCAACAACGCCACCAAGAACGGCCTGGTCCCGGTGCAGGTCGACGAGGAGACGGCCGTCACCCTGCGAAGGGCCGTCGAGCAGGACCACGATCTGGAGGTGACGATCGACGTCGAGCGGCGGCTGCTCGAGGTACCAGCCATCGGCATGAGCGTCGCGTTCCCATTGGACGACGCCACCCGCGAACGCTTCCTGGAGGGCCTCGACGACATCGGCATCACTCTGCGAACCGAGGAGCGCATCGGCGCCTTCGAGGCCGGTCGACCGCACTGGCACCCGACGGTATGACGGGCCGAGGGCCGGCGGTGGTGGCGGGCCGACTACGGCCGGCGACTCCAGCGGTTGAAGGTCAGGCCGTGGCGAGCACCTCGCCGTGGACGGTGACGAAGTAGGCGTCTGGGTGGACGGACCAGCGCCCGAACGCCCCTGCGCAACCAGCGAGGTCGGCGGCGGTGGCGATTCCAAGCTCCACGGCGCGCTGCGCCAGTGGGGAGTCGGTGATCCGTTGCGCCCAGGTGCGTGCCCACCAGGTCCGGTCCTGGCGCGTGGCGAAGCACCACGTGGAAGCCGACGCGGTGGTGTCGCTGAAGCCGGCGGCGTGCGCCCACGCCAGGAGACGCCGGCCGGCGTCGGGTTCGCCCCCGTTGACGCGTGCAACGGCGCGGTAGATGTCGAGCCATCGCTGCAGTCCGGCGTCCTCCGGCCACCAGGTCATGGCGGCGTAGTCGGCGTCGCGCACAGCGACGGTCCCACCCTGGCGGCAGACGCGTCGCATCTCGACGAGTGCCCGGACGGGGTCGGCAAGGTGCTGCAGCAGCTGGTGGGCGTGCACGATGCCGAACGAGTCGTCTGGTTCATCGAGCCCGTAAACGTCGCCGGTGCGGAACGACAGGTTGTCGGCGCGGTGGTCCCGAGCGGCGAGGGTGACGACCTCAGGGGAGCTGTCGACACCGACCACCGTGCCGGGGGCGACCAACCGGGCGATGTCAGCGGTGATCGTTCCGGGGCCGCACCCGACGTCGAGGACGGTCGCGCCTTGTGTCAACCTGGCCAGCAGGTAGCCGGCGGAGTTCTCCGCGGTTCGCCACCGGTGGGACTGCAGTACCGCCTGCGGATGCCCATGGGTGTAGACCTCTCGCTTGCTGTCGCTGCTCATGGCGCGCCTCGCCGAGCGGGGCGACGACGCCTGGCCGGCGTGAACGTGGCTCCGATGAGCACTTCGGCTGCCCAGCGAGTGACCTCCCGCCCTGTGTCGGGCTCCAGTTGGCACACGTCGCTGAGCACAGTGACGGCCTCGGGACCGCCGAGAAGACAGAGCGCGTTGACCAGCCGTTCCCACCCCTCGGTGTCGACGCTGGAACGGAGAGGCTCGAGCGACTGCTCGAACCATCGGCGGCGGCGTCCCTCTCGCACGATCGGGGTGTCGTCGCCCCTGGCGGCCCCGAGCCACAGGTCGAGGTAGAGCCGCAGGGCCGTGCGGTACTGCGTCTCGGTCTCGAGGACGTGACAGTTGAACAGGTCGAGCACGGCGATGGCCCGCTCTTGTGCGTCGCCGTCGTCGACCGGCGTGGCGACGAGTTGCTCGATCTCATCGACGTCGATGTTCATCGCGACCTCGACGAGCAGCGCTTCCTGGGTTGGGAAGTACCGGTAGGCGGTCGTGCGTGAGACCAGGGCGGCTTCGGCCGCCTGGGCCACCGTCGGAGTGACGCCCCGGTGGACCAGGTCCTTGGCTGCCGCGACGATGGCGACGCGGGTGCGGCGCTTCTGGTTGACCCGACCGCTCTCCAACGAACCCTCTTGACGTGGCACTCGCATTCCTTCATGGTACAGAAGTCCCACGACTACGCAGGGGGAGCCCGAATCCCCCATGACCGCGCCAGACCGCGATCAGCCGGCGGCGGGACGCAGCGCCAGTACGTCGCCGAAGATGCTCACGATGTACAGCTCGCCGGCCGCGTCCTGGCCGAAGGAGACGATGCCGGTGGGGTCGAGGTTGTGCTCTGCCACCCCGTCGGCGCCCAGGAACCACATCTGACCGGTCAGGTCACCGAACACGTAGGCGCCGCGCAGCCCTGGCAGGGCCTGGCCCCGGTAGACGAACCCGCCTACCGCGGCCACGCCCTGGTCGCGGCCCCACTCGAACACGGGTGGCACCGCGTCGGGTGGAACCTGGTCGGCGATGGGGCGGCTGCCCTCTGCCAGGTTCCAGCCGAAGTCGAGCCCGGACTGGCCGGCCGGGATCCTGTCGATCTCCTCGGTGGTGCTGTTGCCGACGTCGCCCAGCCAGATGTCGCCTGTGGGGCTGTCCACGGACAGCCGCCACGGGTTGCGCAGGCCGAAGGCGTAGATCTCGGGGGCCACGTCGGGCCGGCCCACGAAGGGGTTGTCGGCGGGGACGTCGTAGCCGGGGGCGCCCGAGCGCGGCTTCACACGCACGATGGTGCCCATGAGGCTGGCCATGTCGCGGGCGTCGTCGCCGTTGGAGCCGCCCCCGTCGCCGAAGCCGATGAGCAGGTTGCCGGCCCTGTCGAAGGCCAGACCCCCGCCGTTGTGCCCCGGCCCTGGCTGGGTGGCCGTCAGGATCGTCTGCTCGGATCCCTCGACCGGGCGACCATCGTCTGACATCGCCCACGAAGCGACCATGGTGTCGCCGTTGGTGTCGGTGAAGTCGAGGTACATGCGCCCGTCCGGCCCGAAGACGATGCCGAGCAGCCCTCGCTCCGAGGCGGCCGGCTCCACGACGCTGGTACGGGCCCGCAGGTCCAGGACGAGCTCGGCTTGGCCGCCCTCGCCGATGCGCCACACCTCCCCCAGCTGGCCGATCACGTAGGGAGCCGGATCGCCATCTCGCCAGGCGATCCCGACCGGCCACTCGAGCTCGGCTACCGGCACCAGCTCGAAGCGGACCTGGCGGAGCTGGTCGATGGGGGGCGGAGGGTCCACAGGCGCAGGAACCGACGTTGTCGGGGCCGAAGGCGGGGTCGAAGTGGCCGAGGCCGAGGGCTCCGACGCCGGGACCGAGGACGGCCCCGCGGGGGGCGAGCTGGTCGGCAGTCCTGGCGGGATGGCGGTCGTCGCCGTGGACGTGGGTGCCGGAGTGGCGTCGGCGGCGGGTGCCGCGGTCCCGGCCGACGCCCTGGAGATCCCCCCGGAGCAGCCCGCCGTGAGGCACAGGGCCACCAGCACCGTGACGGTCGGCAGGCGGTCTCCCACAGCGGTTCCCAGTGAACCACCGCGCCGGCGACCGCCGGTGCATCCCCACGCCTCAGGAACGGTCCGGCACCTGCTCGGCGGTGAGCCACCTCCGTGCCACCTGCGCGGCACTGGGACCACCGAGCTCGCGGGCCAGGTCCAGGAAGTCGGCGGTGGAGGCGCTACCCCCTCCGAAGCGCCCGAACCAGGTTCGCACGAAATCGGCGAACACCTCGTCGCCCACCTGCCGGCGCAGGGCGTCCAGTACCAGCGCCCCACGGCCGTAGACGCTGGGTGCGAACAGGTCGGTGGGGCCGGGATCGAGGGGCGCCGGGAACCCGGCGGCCACTGCCTCGGTCCGCTTGTCCTCGGCCAGCCGGTCGGTGGTGGCGGCGCCGATGTGCTCGGACCACAGCCACTCGGCGTAGGTGGCGAAACCCTCGTTGAGCCAGATGTCCGACCATCGCTGCACCGAGACGTCGTTGCCGGCCCACTGGTGGGCCAGCTCGTGCACCAGCAACAGCTCGGTGGCGGGCGTGTCGGACACCAGGTCGGAACCCAGCAGCGTGAGGGTCTGGTTCTCGAGGCCGAACCCCAGCTCCTCGGGCACCACCACCACCCCGTATGCCTCGAAGGGGTAGGGCCCGAACCACCCCGCCAGGAAGTCCATCATCTCCGCGGTGCGGCCGATGGCGGCACCACCCCCGGCTCCTGGCGCCAGGGCGTGACGGATGACGACGTCACCGACCGACACGGGCTCGGTGAGGTCGAGGTCCCCCACCACGACGCTGACCAGGTAGCTGGCCGTGGGGTCAGCGGCTTGGTAGGTCCAGCGGCGGCGACCGTCGGCCAGGTCCTCGATGCCACCGAGCAGACCGGTGGCCGCCACCTCCAGGCCGGCGGGCACGGTCACCGACACCACGTATGTGGCCTTGTCGGTCGGGTGGTCGTCGGCAGGGAACCACAGGCGGGCTCCGTCGGGCTCGCCGACCACGTACGAACCCCACGGTCGACGGAACCAGCCGACGTCGAAGCCGGCCGAGGGAGCCGTCGCTCCGTCCATGGGGCCGCCGTAGGCGACCTCGACCCGCAACGGGGTGCCGGCCACCACCGGCTCGGGCAGGTCGACCCGGATCTCGTCGGGGGTCATGGTGAAGCTCGCCGCCTCGCCGTCGACGGTGACCATCTCGACGGGGAGGCCGACCAGGTCGAGGTCGAAGGCGGCCAGGTCGATCTCGGCTCGCAGATCGATGCCGGCCACCCCCTCCATGACCGACGTGACCGGGTCGTAGACCAGGTCGAGGTCGTAGTGCAGCGCGTCCACCCCGGTGTTGCCGAGCGTTGGGTGGTACGGGTCGCCCACATCGGGACCGACGGCTCCCGTGACCGCAGCTGCACCGGTGGCCGGCGGGGTGCTCGTGAGCGGGGTGCTCGTGAGCGGGGTGCTCGTGACCAGCGGGTTCGTGGACGGGGTGCTCGTGATCGGGGTGCTCGTGACCGGCGCCGTGACCTGAGCCGTCGACTGGCTTGCCCGCCCAGCGGTCGAGGGGATGGTCAGCTCCGCGTCAGCACCACCCTCGGTGCCGGCGGACGCGCACCCGGCGGCCAGGGCGGTGACGACCACGACGCACATGCCCCGCAGCCGCATGCCCGCAGGGTACGGTGAGGCCACCATGCGAGGTATCGCGCGACTGGCGCTGGTCGTCGTGGCGGTGGTAGTTGCCGTGCAGGTGGTGCGATGGGGGCTGTCCCGGCGAACCGCGACCACAGCCACCGAGGCCGAATGGCCCAGGTTCGCGGCGGGTGGGCCTGAGGTGCGGGCCGACGCAGGGATCGACGCAGGGATCGACGCAGGGATCGACGCAGGGATCGACGCAGGGATCGGTGCAGGGGTGGACCGTCCCGGCTGGGTCGAGCCAGAGGACACAGGCACCTGCCCGATGACGCACCCGGTCAAGGTCAAGGCCGGCTCGGGCATCTTCCACCTGCCCGGTGGACGGTTCTACGAACGCACCCGCCCCGACCGCTGCTACGCGAACGCCGGCGCCGCGGAGGCCGACGGCTTCCGGGCCTCCAAGCTGTAGGCGCGCCGTGACCGCTCAGCCGGGGGAGCCCCGCCACCCCGACAGGTCACGGCCGATGAGGCGCTCCAGCTCGCCGATGTCGTCGCGGTAGATGTCCCGCAGCCGGGCCAGGGCCCGTGCGGGGGGCTCGGGTCGCTCCAGGCCCCGCTGAAGGCGGGCATCGACTCTGCGCTTCCAGCCCTGGGGCACGACGCCCCGTAGCAGGGGCGCAAGGCGGCGCCGGGCCACGTAGGCGGCCCGGACAGCACCGTTGACCGGGACACCGGACCGGTTCAGCTCCTCGGGGGGTACCTGGACCGACGGGTCGACTCCCAGGAACTCGAACAGCCCGGCCAGGACCCCGTCGCGGTCGGAGCGGAGGTCCTCGCTCAGCACGACCTTGATGTGATCGGCGGCGAAACGTGCATAGAAGCGCGCCAGCTGCTCGCCGTAGAAGCCGGTGGTGACGTACTGGCCCGTGGCCATGCCTGCGGCCCGCCGCTGCTCCTGACGATCCAGGGCGACGGAGAAGTCCTCTGTGTCCTCACGACCGTCGCGGGTGTACATGAGGAAGTCGCTGTAGGCGCGCTCGGCAGGGTCGCGCAGCAGCGCCACCAGCTTCACCTGCCCCAGGCGCGCCGCGATGCGGGCCGGGGCGGCAGGGTGCTTGAGGTACTCCGGCGACACCTCGCCCACCACCTGGTCGGGACGGGCCGGCTCGAACAGCCGCTCGTATGTGACGAGGTCGTGGACCGCCATCGACCAGGCGGGGTTGAGGCGCCGCTCGGTCTCGGGATCCTCCGCTTGGTCGAAGGCGAGGAAGCTCGGCTCCTTGCGCGCCGGCACGAACACCTGGGGATGGCTGCGCAGGTACTCGTGCAGCGAGGTCGTGCCCGCCTTGTAGGCGCCGATGACCAGGAAGTCGGGCAGGGTCACGAGGCGCGTCCGCTCAACCCAGGGCGACGGCGTGGACGGCCCTGATGCCGTCGGTGCCGCGCAGGCTCTCGACCAGCTCGTCTGGTGTGGGACCGTCGGTGGCCAGCGCCATGAGCGCCAGCTCGCCCTTGGCGTCGCGCCCCAGAGCCATGAAGGAGATGTTCACGCCGGCGTCGCCGAAGGCGGTGCCAACCACCCCGATCATGCCCGGACGGTCGTCGTTGCGGATCACGACGAGGTGATCGGCGGGCGGCACCTCGACCTCGTGCTCGTCCACCATCACGATGCGGGGCTCGAGGGAGCGCCCCACCAGGGTGCCGGCCACCGAGTGGCCCCCACCCCGCACGCGCAGCAGGTTCACGTACTCGTGGGCGGTGGTGGAGTTGATCTCACGCACCTCGACCCCATGCCTCTCGGCCAGCCGAGGGGCGTTCACGTAGGTGACGGGCTCGTCGGAGATGCGGCCGAACAGCCCCTTCAGCACCGAAAGCGTGACGATGCGGGTGTCGTAGTCGGCCAGCTCACCCTCGACGTAGATCTCGAGCACGTCGGAGGTTCCACGGCTGAGTGCGGCGTGGAAGGCGCCCAGACGCTCGGCCAGGGGGAGGAAGGGTCGCAGCGCTTCGGCCGCCTCCGACGCCGCCACGTTCACGGCGAAGGGCACGAAGGCGCCGTCCAGGGCCAGCAGGACCTGCTCGGCGATCGACATCCCCGCCTTGTCCTGCGCTTCGGTCGTGCTCGCTCCCAGGTGGGGGGTCACGACGGTGTTGTCGACCCCGAACAGCGGGGATTCCGTGGTGGGCTCAGCCGCGAAGACATCCAGTGCGGCCCCGGCGATGACGCCGTCGCTGACGGCCTGGGCCAGGGCCTCCTCGTCGACGATGCCGCCGCGGGCGGTGTTGACCAGGCGCATCGTGGGCTTGGCCCTGGCCAGGAGGTCCTTGCCGATCAGGCCGACGGTGTCGGGGGTCTTGGGCAGGTGGACGGTGACGAAGTCGGCCTGGGCCACCAGCTCGTCGAGGTCGACGAGCTCCACGCTCATCTGCCGGGCCCTCTCGGCGGACACATAGGGGTCGTATGCGATGAGGCGCATGCCGAAGGAGAGCATCCGCTGGGCCACCAGCCGGCCCACACGCCCGAGTCCGACGATGCCGAGGGTCTTCTCGTACACCTCGACGCCGTTCCACCGGGTTCGCTCCCAACGCCCGGCCCGCAGAGCGGCGTCGGCCTGGGGGATGTTGCGAGCCGAGGCCAGCAGCAGTGCCACCGTGTGCTCCGCAGCCGACACCACGTTGGACTGCGGGGCGTTGCAGACCATGACCCCCCGCTCGGTGGCAGCGGCCACGTCCACGTTGTCGAGGCCGATGCCGGCCCGGCCCACGACCGAGAGCGTGGTGGCTGCGGCCAGGACCTCGGCCGTGACCTGCGTGGCCGAGCGGATGATCAGGGCGTCGCAGCCGACCACTGCTCGGGCCAACCCCTCGGCGTCGAGGTCGAGGCGGACGTCGACATCGTGGCCGGCGCCCCGCAGGCGCTCGAGCCCGCCCTCTGCGATCGTCTCTGTGACCAGGATCCGTGCCATCTCTCCTCTGCAGCCCTGCTCGGCGCGACCTAGGTGTTCGAGAACAAGCCGGCGATGCGGCTCACGCCCTCGACCATGTCGTCGTAGCCGAGGGCGAACGAGAACCGGGCGTACCCAGGCGCTCCGAACGCCTCGCCGGGCACGAAGGCCACCTTGGCCCGCTCCAGGACCGTGTCCGCCAGCTCCAACGTCGTGTCGCCCAGTCCGTGACCGAGAACCCCCTCGAGGGAGGGAAAGGCGTAGAAGGCGCCCTCGGGGAGCAGGCACTCGACCCCGTCGATGGCGGCGAGCATGCCGTGGATGCGGCGCCGGCGCCGGTCGAACTCGGCGCGCATCGTCTCGACGTCATCCAGCGGACCGGCCACCGCGGCCAGCGCCGCCCGTTGGGCGACGTTGTCCACGTTGGAGGTCTGGTGAGACTGCAGGTTGGCGCAGGCGACCACGACGTCGGGCGGACCGACGATCCACCCCACCCGCCATCCGGTCATGGCGTAGGTCTTGGCCACGCCGTTCACGACGATGCAGGTGTCGGCCAGCTCTGGCACCAGCACCGGCATCGAGTGGTGCTGGTGGCCGTCGTAGGTGAGGTGCTCGTAGATCTCGTCGGTGATCACCCAGATGCCCCGATCGACGGCCCAGCGGCCGATCTCGACCATCTGGTCCTTCGGATAGACGGCGCCGGTGGGGTTGGACGGCGAGACGAACAGCAGGACCTTCGTACGCTCGCTGCAGGCCGCCTCCAGCTGATCGAGCGTGACCCGGAAGCCGCTGGAGACGTCGCTGGCCACGACCACGGGCACACCCCCGGCGAGGCTTATGGCCTCCGGGTAGGTCGTCCAGTAGGGAGCGGGCAACAGCACCTCGTCGCCGGGGTCGAGGAGGGCGGCGAAGGCGTTGTGCACGGCGTGCTTGCCACCGTTGGTGACCACCACCTGGGAGGGGGACACGTCGTAGCCGGAATCCCGAGCGGTCTTGGCGGCGATGGCCGCCCTCAGCTCGGGCAGGCCACCGGTGGGCGTGTAGTGGTGGTTGCGCACGTCGCGGCAGGCGATGACGGCGGCCTCGACGATGTGGGCCGGGGTCGGGTAGTCGGGCTCACCGGCACCGAAGCCGACGACGGGTTCGCCGGCTTGGCTCAGCGCCTTCGCCTTGGCATCGACAGCGAGCGTGGCCGACGGTGTGATCGCAGCGACGCGGGTCGAGAGGCGGGCCATGGCTCCTGCTCCTGGTCGGGTGGGGCTGGTGATCTGCTGGCTCCCGGCCGCCGGGAGGTCTGGTGATGTGCGGGCCGGGGTCGGCGGCGCGAGAGTGACATCCGTGACCGACCCGCCCAAAGGGATATCGATCCCGGCCGATCTGCTCCCGTCCGACGGACGCTTCGGGTCCGGACCGTCCAAGATCCGTCCCGAGGCCACCTCGGCGCTGGCGGCCATCGCTCCACGCTACCTGGGCACGAGCCACCGTCAGGACGCAGTTCGAGGCCAGGTGGGCCGCCTGCGCGCCGGGCTGAGGACCGTGTTCGCGCTGCCCGAGGGGTGGGAGGTCGTGCTGGGCAACGGCGGCACCACCAGCTTCTGGGACGCCGCCGTGTTCGGCCTCATCGAGGCACGTAGCCAACATCTGGTCTTCGGCGAGTTCTCGGGGAAGTTCGCGGCCGCCGTCGCCGCCGCCCCGTTCCTGGAACTGCCGGAGATCGTCGAGTCCGAGCCCGGCACCCACCCCTGGCCCAAGGCCCAGGACGGCATCGACGTCTACGCCCTGACCCACAACGAGACCTCGACCGGCGTGTCGATGCCCCTGGAGCGTCCCGCCGCCGAGGGCCTGGTCCTGGTCGACGCCACGTCGGCGGCCGGCGCGGTCCGCTGGGAGCCCGCCGAGGTGGACGTCTACGAGTTCGCCCCGCAGAAAGCCCTGTCCTCCGAAGGGGGGTTGTGGCTGGCGGCCTGCTCACCGGCTGCCATCGAAAGGATCGAGCGAATCGCCGGCGGCGGCCGCTGGATCCCGCCCTCGCTCGACCTGTCCATCGCTGTGGACAGCAGCCGCAAGGACCAGACCTACAACACCCCAGCTCTGGCCACGATCTTCCTGGCCGCGGAGCAGGTGGAGTGGATGCTGGCCCAGGGCGGCCTGGAGTGGGCGGCCCGGCGCTGCGAGCTGTCATCGGCGACGCTGTACGCCTGGGCCGAGCGCTCAGAGCTGGCCACGCCCTTCGTGACCGACCAGGCCATGCGCTCGCCGGTGGTGTGCACCATCGACTTCGACGACTCGGTGGACGCCATGGAGCTGGCCGCGACCCTGAGGGCGAACGGCATCGTGGACGTCGAGCCCTACCGCAAGCTGGGCCGCAACCAGCTGCGCGTGGCCACCTTCCCCTCCATCGAGCCCGAGGACGTGTCCGCCCTCTGCGCCTGCCTCGACCACGTCCTCGAACGCCTCACCTGACCCAGCCTGTGGGGCAGGGTCAGATCACGAACTGGGGGCCGTCGAAGCGGTCGACGGTGGTGAAGTCCTGGACGGGGCGGCGAGACAGCTTCGTGAGCTGGTGCACGGGGCGGCCGAGGGCGATGGTGGCCGCCACCGCGTAGTGGTCGGGGAAGCCCAGCAGCTCCCGGGCGGCCGGCTCGCGGCCGGCCAGGAAGGTGGTCATCGTCGCCCCGATCCCCCGGTCGCGGGCAGCCAGCAGGATGTTGTGGCAGAAGGGGTAGATGGAGCCGCCGCCGATGAACGTGTAGCGGCCCAGATCCTTGTCGAAGGCAGCCAGCCGGCCCATGTCGACGAGCACCACCAGCATGGCCGGCACCTCCTCGAAGGCGTCCACGAAGCCCGCAGGGGCGGGCTCGTCGATGGCGGCCTCCAGGTCGACCGTGGTCGGCGTCACCGGG
>Ga0256867_10000283_pt1 | contig 19569 bp, 16 predicted proteins | sample RVTome_15_FD_185939 | JGI IMG/M metagenome (GOLD analysis project Ga0256867, IMG submission 185939) | Soil microbial communities from uranium-contaminated site in the Upper Colorado River Basin, Wyoming, United States - RVT150D86 (HiSeq) ... | reverse complement strand
GTTGGCGGCGGGGGCAGCGCGGCTCGAGTTGGAACGATCCGCCTGCCGGGCCCGGGGCCCTCAACGGAGCGTGCTGAGGGGACCTCCCCCACCCGGCGCCCCCCGCCACCGAACGCCCACCGCCACGCGCTGTGGGTCCTGCCCCCCCACCCCACCCCCCACCATGGTCCGCCGGCCCTGCCTCGACTGCGGCACACCCACCACCGCCACCCGCTGCCCCACCTGCACACGGGCCCGACGTCGGGCACGCGGCACCACCAGCGCCAGAGGCTACGGCTGGCGATACCAGCAGGCCCGCGCCGCGCTCGGCCTCGGCCAGGGTGCACGCTGCTGGTGCTGCGGTGCCATCGCCCTCGCGGCCGACCACTGGCCACCGATGGCCGTGAGTGGTCGGCTTCGCTGGCTCCGGCCTGCCTGTGCGGGCTGCAACCGCGGCCACTCGCAACGACGCTGGGACAACCCGAAGCTCACGAGCTGCCCTCGAGCAGCCGGACCCGCATAGGGGGACGGGTCCGAATCTCTCGGCGGGCCGAGATCACCTGACGCTCTAGGCCCGAATCCACGCCTGTGCTTCGAGGGGGGCGGTCGCGATCTCTCGGCGCGTGGCGACCACCTGGCTCCGCGTCGTCGCGACCGATCGAAGCCCTCTTTGTGTCAAGAGGTGTTTCAGGGCGCGTCGAAGCAGCGCCGTGTGGGCGCGGGCGTAGCGTGGTGTTCGGGTCCGGGAGTGACTTGCTCCGAAGTGCCGGTGTCAGGGTGCAAGCCGGCCGCGCTGGATTTCAGAGTCGCCCCTGATTGTCCTCCCGGGCCCGCTGGTCAGCGAAGCTTGAGGTCGACTTGGAGCTGGCGCCAGACGGCGTCGCTGATCCGACGCTTCAGGGCGCGTAGCGCCTCCTTTTTCGACTTCCCTTCGGTGATCTTGCGCTGGTAGTAGGTGCGGCCCGGCGTGTCGTGGCGGACCTGGGTGACTGCGGCCAGGTGAAGGGCATGGTTGAGCTTGCGGTTGCCTCGCGGGTTGAGCCGGTGACGGCTGCGGGGACCGCTGGAGGCTTCGATGGGGGCGGTGCCGTTGTAGGACGCGAACTGCGCTGCGGTCGGGAACCGGGCCGGGTCGCCGACGTGGCCCAGGATGAACCCCGCCACGATCGGGCCGACACCGTGCAGCTCGAGCAGCGACGTGCCCGACGCGGTGACGGCGTCAGCGACGCGGCGCTTGGCGGTGGCGATGTCGCGGTCCAGACGACGGACGTCGGCCAGCAGCTCGAGGGCAAGACGCTTGCGTTGGACCCCGGCGGCCCCCTGGGGGCGGATGCTGCGCAGCAGCTTGGCGGCCCGCTCAGCCCCGAGACGGCGGGGCGCGCCGCAGCGATGAGCTCTCGCAGTGCCACGAGCCGGCAGGTCGCCTGGGTGCGCAGGGCGACCAGGTCGTCGTAGCGGTCGATCAGCATCCGGATGACCGCGGTGTGGTCCTCCACCCGCACCACCCGGAGCCCGCAGTGCCCCAACCCGGCGATGGCGGTGGCCAGCGCGTCGTTGGGGTCGTTCTTGCCCGCCTTCGTCCAGCCCAGCAGCCGGACCCTCGCGGCCAACGTCGGGGGCACGTCGACGACGAGCTCACCCGCCTCCACCAGCTGCTGGGCCAACAACTTGCCCAGCCCCTCAGCTGACTCGACCGCCCAGCTCCGTTGCGTGCCCGGCGGTTCCGCCCAGGCCAACAACCGCTGGGTCTGGCAGCGGTCAGCCACCAACTGCAGCCGGGCGAGCGGCCGCTCGTCCCGGTCGATCGGACCACTCCTGTGGTCGGCGCTTGCGCGTGGGCGCTAGCCGGCCGCCGCGAAGAGTCGCCACTGGTCGGGCACACCCTTAAGTGCGTGCACGCCGCGATCGGCGAAGGTGAGGCCCGAGCCGGCGACGAGGTCCTTGACCGTGCTCGAAACCAGGACTTCGCCTGCGTTCGCGAGCGTCGCGACGCGTGCCGCGATGTGCACTGCGATCCCGCCGACGTCGTCGTTCATGAGCTCGCACTCGCCGGTGTGCAGACCGGCCCGGGTTTCGAGACCGAGGCCACGCGACTGGTCCACGACCGCCTGGGCGCAGCGGATTGCTCGCGCCGGTCCGTCGAAGGTGGCGAGGAATCCGTCGCCCATCGTCTTGACCTCACGTCCGCGGAATCGCTCGAGCTGACGACGCACTTGCGCCTGGTGTGACTCGAGCAGGTAGCGCCACCGTGTGTCGCCGAGCTCGGCGGCGTGCTCGGTCGAGCCCACCAGATCGGTAAAGAGCACCGTGGCCAACACGCGGTCAGGCTCGGGGCCGCGGCGCAGCCCGGTCAGGAACTCCTCGATCTCGTCGAGAATGGCATCCGCGTCCCCGACCCAAAACAAGTGGTCGGCACCGTCGAGTTCGACCAGCTTCGCCCCGGGGATATGGTCGGCGAGATAGCGACCCATCTCGACATTGACCATGCGGTCGTCGCGGCGGTGCAGCACGAGTGTGGGGACACCGATGGTTCCCAGTACCGCCCGGATATCTATCTGCGGGTAGAGAGCCAGGAGGCTGTGTGCCATTCCCGGGCTCGCGGCCGTCCGCTGCAAACGCGCCCACCACGTGCGCATCCGGACGTCGTCGGCGCAGCTCGGGGCCCATGCGCTCAACCCCACGCCGTCGCCCCAACGCGCATCAACCACCTCCAACAGCCGGTCGAGAAGTTCGGCCCTCAAGCCGCACGGGTAATCGGGAGCCCACAGCACCCGGGAGTACGTGCCGTAGAGCACAAGCGAACGCGTGCGTTCCGGATGCACGGCCGCGAACAGAGCGGCCATGGCACCGCCCTCCGAGACGCCGACCACGTCGGCCCGTTCGGAACCGACGGCGTCGATCACGGCCCGAAGGTCCTCGACGTTCTCCTCGAGAGTGGGGGCGTGCGGTACCGGGTCGGAGAGGCCCGTTCCCCGCTTGTCGAACGAGATGACCCGCCGGAACGTCGCCAGACGATCGTAGAAGTGCGCGAGGGAAGGTTCCTCCCGCCCGACTTCCAGGTGCGAGATGAACCCTGGGGCAACCACGAGATCAAGGCCTTCGCCGTAAGCCGCGTAGGCGATGCTCAGGTCGCCGCTCTTCGCGTAGCGAGTCTCGGGCGCCGCGACCACAGTCCTCCTCGTCTCCGACGACCATTCTGGCCGATCGGAGCCCATCCGTAATCCGCGCTGTGACAAGCAGATCCGGCAGCCCCACTCGCGCCCGCCGGCGCGCACCGATTTCCCGTTCTGGGGCTGGCCGCGGATGCCCCCCGATTATCGGACCCGGCACCAGGACGTCCGCTCAGGGGGTAGGTGCTCCCAAAGGCCGAGGGCTGTAGATCTCGACGAGGTTGCCGTCGGGATCGTAGACCATCGCGTAGCGGACGCCCCAGGGGGCATCCCACGGCGTGCGATCAACCTTGTAGCCGAACCCCTTAAGCTTGGTGAACAGCGCATCGACGTCCCCGGCGGAGTCGACCTGGAACCCAAGTGCCACCCTGCCATGGGGCCCCGGCCGATAGTCCGGCGCATACAGATTGGCCCACTGCGTACAGTCCCAGTAGATCTGCAGTCCGCCGGGAAGCTCCACTTCGACGTGGATCTCGCCGTACGCCTCGACCGGGAACTTGAAACCCAGATGCTCGTAGAAGGTGAGCGACCGAGCCATGTCGTCGACCACCACGCAGATGAAACCGGGACGAGGGTTCACTGTCCTGATGGTCCCCCGGCTAGAGCCATAGTTCAAACTCGAGCTCGTGGCGGACAGGGAGCCGGTGACGTTGCAGACGCTCCGCAACCGGAGCGGGGCGACCGATGACCACCACCACCACGGCCCGCGAGTACCTGCGCGTCTCGGTCGACAAGACCGGCCGCGAGCGTTCGCCCGAGGAGCAACACGCCGACAACGAGCGCGTCGCCGCCACCGACGCGATCACCTCGCTGGGTGGTCGAGCTGCTCGCCCTGGGCGTCGGCGACATCGAGCTAGAGAGCCCATCGGGCTGGCGGCTCGTCGCCCACCCCCGCGCCTGACCGAGCGGCGCGCCCCTCGGGGGTGGCGGAATTGCCGGGCTGACTTCAGGACACGGTCGCTGCAAGCTCGTCAACGAGCCGACGCACCTGCCAGGCAAGGTCGATAGCCACCGTGGGCAGCGGACCGAGCTTGCCCTGCGGCGACAGCTCGATCATCGCCTCGTAGCGCGCCATGCAGCCCCCGTCGCCCAGCTCGGGTGGCGCGACAGCGAGCACGATGTCGACCCTGTGCTCGGTGGGATCGACCACCTTCACGGGAGCGGTCCAGGGCTTGGATGGGTCGCCGGTTCCGGTTCCCATCCACGTGGTCCATCCGGTGACAGCATGGCGTGCAGGCACAGGCTCCTTGTGCTTGTCCACGTTCGACATGTGGTAGAGCACGCCCAGCGGCGGATCGGTGTCCCGGTCGGCGGCGTATGGCTGGGCCGCCTCGATGATCTTCAGCGCTGCCTCGCTCACTCCACCTCGCACGTGAAGTGGCTTGCCGGGCGGATCGACGAAGATCGGAAACTGGGTGCGGCTTCCCGGCGGGTCGACCGGCTGTCCTCCGTTCGCGATCACCAACTGCCGCGCCACGTGATCGAGCGCTGACCGCAGGTTGTGGGCCACGTTGCCTATAACGGCCTGCGCCCGGTGGGGGACTGATTGGATCCGCAGGTTCCCGACGAGGCTTCGATCGTTCGGCTGATACTCGACCGTCCCGGTTACAACATCGGGCCGGTTCATGTGTGCGAGCAACATCGCCCGCAAGTCGTCAAGCTGCTCGTCGGCCAGCTCGAGCTTGGCGAAGGCGCCCGCGAACTCCTTGCGCATCGGGCAACGTTGCGCCGATGGCGTGAGGATGCCCGTCGAAGCCGAGGGGCGGCAGGCGATCGGCTGGAACTACTGGTCGTCGCTGTCCAGCGGGCGGGCGTGGGCCCGCAGCCGGATCTCGTCGATCATCACCGATGCCATCGTGAGAGCGTTCCGGCTCGACCTGGCCGCTCCGGCGCCAACTGCTCGGTCGCCTTGGCTCCCTGGTCGAGCTCGAGGCCGAGCAGCCGACAATGCTCGTCAATGCGGGCCAGCAGCAGCTCCCGGACGGTGGGCTCAACGGTCGGTTCGTCAACCTGCCCGCCGGCGACGGCGTCACTATCGTCTGAATCTGGCATGAGGGGCTTTTCCTCATGTCCAGTCCCCGGGCCGTTGCTGCGGCGCCGGGGGCACTACGTGTTGGGTTACTCCATCACTGTCGCAGGGGTTGATGGGATAGCGCAACTAGCCTGTGCCGGCATGGGCCGCACCGTCGACCTCGACGACCTCATGGACGCCACCGACGTCGCCAACCTCATCGGCGTGACCAACGCGAACGTCGTGGGCGTCTACCGGCGCCGATACGACGACTTCCCGCCCCCGGTGTGGGCGTCCCGCGGAGGCCGGTGCCAGCTCTGGGTGCGCGCCGACGTCGAAGCATGGGCGCGGGCTACTGGCCGGTCCGAAGCGTGGGCCCGAGCTACCGGCCGTCAACCGTGACCGGCTACCAAACGGCTACCAACAGCTCCCTCGGCGAGGGCTCGAGCACCGCTGGGGGACCACGAAACTGCTGGTCAGAGTGAGTGGGCCCGGTGGGGATCGAACCCACGACCTACCGATTATGAGTCGGCTGCTCTGACCACTGAGCTACAGGCCCAGCCGGTGAAGCTCCGGGGGTGGGGCTCGAACCCACGGCCAATGGATTAACAATCCATCGCTCTTCCAACTGAGCTACCCCGGATGGCAGGAGTTCAGAGGATAGCAGCGCGCCTACGAGCCCCATGATGGTGCGGTGCGTGCGGCTGCACGGGCTCAACGCGGTGATGCATGGTTGGCGGCGATCGGAGAGCTGGCCGATGCGCTGGGCGCCCCTCGGCCATCAGCCGCTCGATTTCGGGCCGGCTTCGTCGTTCGCTGGCGGTGTGGACGCCGGGTGCGTGCTCCGCGGTACCGATTCGCTCCCGCCCCGCGCCGCCCGCGTCGCCTCGTCGAACTCGACGTCGCGGACCCAGACGCTGACGCTGACGCTGCTCTCGGAGACACCGAGCTCGGCGACGATCCGGTTGATCGTCCACGCCTGCGCCCGCAGCTCACGCACCCACTCCCGTTCTGCCAGCTTGCCCCGGAATCCCACCGCCACATCATGACGACGGGGCATGACAATCAGGCTCGGTGCACGCGGTGGAGCTCGCTACTCACCCTCGAGGTAGTCGCGGAGCTTCTGCGAGCGGTGCGGATGACGCAGCTTGGCCAGCGTCTTCGACTCGATCTGGCGGATGCGCTCGCGGGTGACGCCGAACTGCCTGCCCACCTCTTCGAGCGTGCGGGCCTGCTCGTCGTCGAGGCCGAAGCGCATGACAACGACCTCCTTCTCCCGCTCATTCAGCTCGTCGAGGACCTCCTTGACGGCCTCCTGCAGCATCTGCCGGGTGGCGGCGTCGAGCGGCTCCTCGGCGCCGTCGTCCTTGATGAAGTCGGCGAGGTACGAGTCGTCCTCCTCGCCCACGGGCGCGTCGAGCGACAGCAGATCGAGCGAGATCCGCTGGATCTCCCGCACCCGGTCGGCGGTCATGCCCACTGCGTCGGCCAGCTCGTCGACCGTGGGCTCGCGCTCGAGTTCCTGGACCATCTGGCGCTGCATCCGGTGTACCCGGTTGATCGACTCCACCATGTGGACCGGGATCCGGATGGTGCGGGCCTGGTCGGCGATCGAGCGCGTGATCGCCTGGCGGATCCACCAGGTGGCATAGGTCGAGAACTTGAAGCCCTTCGTGTAGTCGAACTTCTCGACCGCCCTCATCAGCCCCATGTTCCCCTCTTGGATGAGGTCTAGGAACTGCATGCCGCGGCCCACGTAGCGCTTGGCGATCGAGACGACCAGCCGCAGGTTGGCCTGGATCAGCGCGCTCTTGGCCTCGTCCCCGTCGTCGGCGAGACGCTGCAGCGCCCGGGACTCGTCGGCGGGCAGGTCACCCAGCGCACCGACGGCGTCGAGGTCGGCGAGACGCTCGGACGCCTCGGCGCCGCCCTCGATGCGTCGCGCCAGCTCGACCTCTTCGACGGCCGTGAGCAACGGGACCCGGCCGATCTCTCGCAGATACATGCGGACCGGATCGGACGTTCCCACGCCCCGCTCCAGCCCCCGATCGGCGGACAGGCGGCTGCGACGGCGCAGCGTGGCCGACAGGCGTCGCGCTCGCGATGCGCTTGTGGTGGCGTGCTCGGCGTTGAGGACCACGACATTGGGCGCCGCCCTGTCGCCGAGGATCAGGTCGGCCCCGGGTAGGTCGGGACCCTCTGACAGGGCACCGCGCAGGTCGTCGAGGTCGTCGAACACGTCGTCGATCTCGATGCCGGCCGCCCGGCAGCGACGCAGGATCTCCTCGACCACCTCGGGGGTCAACTCGACGTTGGGCAGGGCGCGGACCACATCGTGCTGTGTCAACCGGCCTCGGGCGCCAGCCCACCGGAGCAGCTTGGTGAGCTTGTCGCCCACCGAACCGTTCCAGGTGTCGAGCCTCGATGGCGTATCGGTCATCCCCCGTCTCCAACCCGTTGGCCCAGCCAGGCTAGCAACCGATCTGCCGAGTCAGCCGCTGCTGCCGGATCGCGCAGGTCGTCGATCGCACGGTTCAGGAAGGCCAGCTCGGAGAGCGCCTGAGCCGGATCGTCGGCGGTTACCCCCACCAGACGCAGCGTGCCGATCCGGCGGCGAGCCACCTCGGTCAGCAGCCGGCGGACGGCATCGAACGGCTCGGACGTCGGCTCCTCGACCAGCAACCGCGCCAGGAGATCGGACACCCGGGGCGGGGCGGTCTCGAGGGCCCCGGCGTGGGTGTCGGACTCGAGGAGGGCGTGATAGACGCCGGCCTGCACGGGGTCGTCGAAGAGGTTCCCGGCGAGCCAGCGGGAGACGGCCCCCGGATTGTGGATGGCGTGGCGCAACACCTCGGCCCCCGGTCCCTCCTGTTGGGACTGGCGCATGCCGGTCGGGCCGGCCTGCGAGGCGTCGGACGGCCGACCGGTCACATCGGCTGCGGGACCACCAGGGCCGGGGTCCTCACGCTGCGGGTCCAGGGGCTCGTTGGTGATCGCCCGCCCGCCCCCCCGAGCGCCACGGGGCGCGCCGGCGGGCCCTGTCGCCGGCCGCGGCCGCGAGCGCAGGCGATCGAGCTGGGCCCGCAGCCGGTCGGGCTCGATCCGGCAACGGGAGGCGACGTCCATCACGTACTGGTCGCGCACGAGGTCGGTCGGGTGCTCGGCGATGGCGGCCAACGCACGCTCTGCCGCCCGGGCCCGTCCCTCGTTGCTGGACAGGTCGGCGCTGGCGAACGCGCGGTCGAGACGGAAGCGCAGGAACGACGTCGCCTTGTCCACTGCCGCCACGAGCCGATCGGGATCGGACCGCGCCACGTCAGCGGGGTCCTGGCCGGCCGGCAGGTCGGCTACCGCCACCTCGAGGTCGTGCTGGCGCTCCCATTGGTAGAACCGCTCGGCGGCCGCCTGGCCGGCGCTGTCGGCGTCGAACGCCAGCACCAGCCGGCGGGCGGCGAAGCGGTGGAGCAGCGTCACGTGATCGTCGGTGAGGGCGGTGCCGCAGGTGGCAACGGCCAGAGGCACCCCCGCCCGGTGGAACCCGATCACGTCGGTGTAGCCCTCGCAGATGACGGCCGTGCCGTCCCGGACGATGGCGGACTTGGCCCGTTCGAGCCCGTAGAGCACCCGGCTCTTGCTGTAGAGCGGGGTCTCGGTGGTGTTCTTGTACTTGCCCTCGTTCCCGGGGCGCTCGGTCCCCGGCAGTATCCGCCCACCGAAGCTGACCGGATGTCCCTCGGCGTCGTGGATGGGGAACAGCACCCGGCCCCGGAAGTGGTCTTGGAGGCGTCCCCGCTGGTTGAGGCGGGCCAGACCGGTGTCGCGGGCGTCTTGCTCGTCGAGGCGCAGGGCCCGGCACAGCGCGTCCCACGCGTCGGGAGCCCAGCCGAGCTGGTACTCCCGCACCACGTCGCCGTCGAGCCCGCGCTCCCGCAGGTAGCGCCGCGCCGCACCGGCGTCGGGGGCCGACAGGAGGCGCTCGTGGTACCAGGCGACGGCCCGGCCCACGATCTCGATGAGCCGGGCGCGGCGCTTGCGGCCCTCGGCCTCGTTGCGGTCGGAGTAGCGCAGGGTGATGCCCGCCCTGCCCGCCAGCCACTCGACGGCGTCGGGGAAGCCAAGGTGCTCGACCTCGCGCACGAAGGTGATGACGTCGCCCCGGGCCTGACAGCCGAAGCAGTACCACACGCCCTCGTTGGCGTTGACCGAGAACGACGGCGTCTTCTCGGTGTGGAAGGGGCAGAGGCCCTTCCAGCGCTGCCCCTCCCGGCGCAGCGGGGTGTGCTCGCTGATCACCCCGACGATGTCGGACGCGGCCCTTACCGCAGCCACGTCCTCGTCGAGGATGCCCATCGGGGCGAGACTACCGGCACCCGCCTGCCGGCCAGTTGGCTTACCGGCGTTGGCGGCCGCCCCTGAGCGGCGCCGCGACATCGCGCGCGGCCGCCTTGGCCTCGTCCTTGGCCGCCCTCGCGTCGTCCGCCGCCCGCCGCGCCTGTGCCTTCATGTCGGCCTTGACCCGGTCGACCTCGCGCTTGAGACGCCGCAACTCGTCGCGGTGTTGCTCGAGGTGGGCGCGCCAGTCGCTTCCCGAACCCCGTCCCTCGGCCCGGGCCCGGTACTCGCGGGTCCGCTGCTGGCCGGCCCTCCGCATCCCGGCTCGGATCTCGGGATCGTCGAGCAGCTGCTCGTCGTGGGCCGCCTGCGCCTCGGTCATCTTGCGGAGGAGCTTGGCCAGTGCCGCCTGCTCGGTGGCCGTGAGCACCAGGAATCCCGCCCTCGGCGCGTACACCGCATCGAGCGCCCGCTCACGGGTGGCGACACCCTCGGGCGTGAGCTCGACGGTCTTGATGCGGCGGTCGTAGTCGACGACCCGGCGCTCCACCAGGCCCCGGCGTTCGAGCCCATCGACCACGACGGTCACGAACGACGCGTCGCAGTTCCACAATTCGGCGAGGCTGCGCATCGGCAGGCCGCTTCCCGGTTCGAGGGCGAGCAGGCCCTTGAGCATGGGTAACGTCAATCCCAGCTCGTCGGCGGTGCCGTGAAACCGCTGCTGGTTCTCGGCGGAGAAGAACAGGTCTGCGAGCGCCTTCGTCCCGCCATTCGGGCCGAGGCGCTCACCAAGAGCTTCGGAACGGTCCATGCCCTCGCCGGCATCGACCTGTCCGTCACCACCGGCACGGTGTACGGGCTCCTCGGGCCCAACGGCGCCGGCAAGACCACCGCCGTGCGCATCCTCACCACCATCCTCCACCCCGACGGCGGCCGGGCCGAGGTACTGGGACTGGACGTCACCCGCCACCCCCAGGCGGTGCGTGAGAGGATCGGCCTCGCCGGGCAGTACGCCGCCGTCGACGAGAACCTCACCGGCCGCGAGAACCTGAGGCTGGTGGGCCGCCTGACGCACCTGCCCGGCGGCCAGGTGCTCCCCCGCGCCGACGAGCTGCTCGAGCGCTTCGGGCTCAGCGATGCCGCCCAGCGACCGGTACGCACCTACTCCGGCGGGATGCGGCGCCGGCTCGACCTCGCCGCCGCTCTCGTCCACCGCCCGCCGGTCCTGTTCCTCGACGAACCCACCACCGGCCTCGACCCCGCCAGCCGCAGCGACCTGTGGCGCGTGATCGAGGAACTGCTCGCGGAGGGTGCCACGCTCCTGCTCACCACCCAGTACCTCGAGGAAGCCGACCGCCTGGCCGACCGCGTCGCCGTTGTCGATCGCGGCCATGTCATCGGCGAGGGCACCCCCGCCCAGCTCAAGGCCGGTCTCGGTGGCACGGTCATCGAGATCACCCTCGAAGATCCGGCCGCCGGCGTGCGCGCTGCGACACTGCTCGAACCGTTCGCCACCGCCAACGCCGACTCGCCCGCCGGTGATGGCGCCGTACGCCTGGACGGCAGCTCGCTCGACATCACCGTCGACGACGGGGCCCGGACGGTCGTGGAGGTGCTGCGCACGCTCGACGGTGCGGGCATCGCCCCCGCCGGCATCGCCGTGCGCGAGCCCAGCCTCGACGACGTGTTCCTGTCGCTCACGGGCCACCGAGCCGACGGCGAGGCCCCCGACGACGCGAACCTCACCGGCCAGGAGCCCGGTCGACTGACCCGAGGTGCGGCATGACCTCCACCACCCTCACCCCCACCGTCTCCCCCAGCGCCCCCTCACCGGCATCGGCGACGGCGCGGCGCAGCCCCCGTCGCTACGCCGTCGCCGATGCCGTGACCATGACGTGGCGCAACCTGCTGACCTACGTGCGGCTACCCCAGCTGCTGGTGTTCTCGACGATCCAGCCGATCATGCTGGTGCTGCTCTTCCGGTACGTGTTCGGCGACTCGATCAACCTGTCCGACCCGACGATCGACTACGTCGACTACCTCATGCCCGGTGTGTTCGTCCAGGCCACCGTGTTCGGCGCGCTGGGCACCGGCGTGGGCCTGGCCGAGGACCTGCACAAGGGGCTGGTGGAGCGGTTTCGATCGTTGCCCATGGCCCGGTCGGCGGTGCTGGCCGGTCGCACGATGGCCGACGCCGCCCGCAACGCATTCGTGCTGGTGCTGATGACCGTGGTCGGCGTGCTGGTGGGCTTCCGCATCCACGGCGGTGTCCTGGCCTACCTCGCGGCCCTTGCGCTGGTGCTGCTGTTCACCTACGCGCTGTCGTGGATGGCGGCCACCATCGGCCTCGGGGCATCCAACGGGGAAGCGGCGCAGGCGGCCATGTTCCCCCTGGTGTTCCCGCTGGTGTTCGCCTCGTCGGCCTTCGTGGACACCTCGTTCATGCCCGGTTGGCTGCAGGTCTTCGCCAACCACCAGCCGGTCACGGTGACCGTCGATGCGGCCCGGAACCTCGTGCTCGACCAGGCCATCGGTTGGTCGGTGGTCGGCTCGATCGCCTGGTCGCTCGGACTCATCGCAGTGTTCGCTCCCCTGGCCGTGCGTCGCTATCGCCGGGCTTCGTGAGCCCGGCCAAGCTCCCCGAGGGACGGTCGCGGTGGCGCGGCGGCCACCGTGACCGTCCCTCGCTGGGTCCTCCCCACCCGGATGACCATCGTCAGCGGCCGCCGGCGCCCCGGCGGCGGTCGGCGCGCAGGGACACGGCGTGCTCGCCGGCGCGAGGCTGGTGAGCGTGGACGGCATGGGCGGAACGACGGTAGATGGCCGGACCCTGGCGCTGTCCCCGCACTCCGTGGCGTCATCGGTCGGGGAGCTGATCGACGGCGCGACCGGGCGCCGGCCGTTTCGCACGAGCGACGCCAAGTCGGGCTCGTCGTTCGAGCGGGTCGAGATCGACGGCGAGCGCTACGTCCTCAAGGTGATGCACGTCGATGACGACTGGCTTGCCCGCTCGATGGGTGACGTCACCTGTCGACCGGTGCGGGTGTGGGCCGCCGGGTTGCTCGATGCTCTTCCCCCCACGATCTACCACACCGTGGTCGGCGCCGCCGCCGGCCTGGGGCGGAATGGTTGGGGGGCGGCGTTGCTCATGCGCGACGTCGGCGACCAGCTCGTGCCCGCCGGGGACCGGGCGGTAACCCTGGACCAGCACGCCACGTTCCTGGACCACCTGGCCGAGCTGTCCGCCCGCTTCTGGGGCTGGACCGACAGTGTGGGCCTCATGCCGCCCAGCCTGCGGTGGGCGTTCTTCAGCGATGCCATGCTCGAGGTCGAACGCCGGCGCGGCTGGCCCGACGAGGTCCCCCGGATCGCCGCCGCGGGCTGGCAGGCGTTCGCAGAACGGGCTCCCGGCGACGTCCGCCGCTTGGTGGCGAGCCTGCGCCGGGAGCCATGGACCATCAGCGAGGCGGTCGCGACGACCCCCACCACCTTCCTCCACGGCGACTGGAAGATGGGCAATCTCGGGAGCCACACCGACGGCCGCACCATCCTGATCGACTGCGCCTATCCGGGCGAGGGCCCGGCATGTCATGAGCTCGGCTGGTACCTGGCGATCAACCGAGCGCGGCTCCCCGAATCCAAGGAAGCCAGCATCGAACGCTTCCGCACCTCGCTCGAGCGCCACGGCGTGGACACCGCCGATTGGTGGGAGCGCCAGCTCGACCTCTGCCTGCTGGGCACGCTCGTGCAGTTCGGCTGGGAAAAGGCGCTCGGTGACGCGGACGAACTGGAGTGGTGGTCGGATCGGGCCCGGGTCGGGGCGAAGTGGCTGTGACCGATCGGCGCCTTTTCGTTTCGAGGATCACAGGCCGAGCCGGCTGAGGCCCTCAGCTCGGAGCGCCGGGCTTCTGCCTCGCCTCCGCCGGGGTGTCGGTACCGGCGCCGAGGCGGTCCGCCCCGTTGCCGCCGGTCTCGTGGCCGTCACCCGACCCGGACCCGACGGCGTGGGCTTCAGCAACCGCCTCGCGGGCGTCCTTGCGCATCGACAACCAGATCGAAACCGTCAATACCGCCGCGATGACGCCGAGGCTGACGAAGGTGTCGATGTGGTACCACTCGGCGATGATCATCTTCACGCCGACGAAGGCGAGTATGACAGCCAAGCCCTGCTGCAGGTAGCGGAACCGGTGGCGCAGGTCTGCCAACAGGAAGTAGAGCGCCCGCAGGCCGAGGATGGCGAAGGCGTTCGAGCTGAAGACGATGAACTGCTCGCGGCTGACCGCCAGGATCGCGGGGATGGAGTCGACGGCGAACACAACGTCGCTCGACTCCACCACGATCAGCACGGCCAGCAGGGGTGTGGCGAGCAGCTTGCCGGCATGCTTCACGAACAGGTGCTGGCCGTTGTACTCGGTCGTCGACGGTATGACGCGCCGAACCAATCGGAGCACCGGGTTGTGCTCGGGGTGAACCTCGTCCTCGTCGCCGTGGCGCAGCATGCGAAACGCCGTGACCAGCAGGAACGCCCCGAACACGAACAGAAGCCACTCGAACTGCTCGAGCAGTGCCACCCCGGCGAAGATGAAGACGAAGCGCAGCACGAGCGCGCCGAAGACCCCCCAGAACAGCACCCGGAACTGGAACTCCCGGGGCACCGCGAAGTAGCTCATGATCAGCGACCAAACGAACACGTTGTCGATGCTGAGGCTCTTCTCGATCAGGTAGCCGGAGATGTACTCGCCGGCCGCCTGACCCCCGTGCCAGGCGAAGATCGCCCCGGTGAAGGCGACGCCGATGCTGATCCACACCGCCGACTCGATGGCCGCTTCCTTGGTCGTCGGCGCGTGCGGCGTCCGATGGACCAGCAGCAGGTCCACGATGAGCAGGGCCGAGATCAGCGCGATGAACGCGAACCAGATCCAGATGGGAACGTCGAAGCTGGCGAAGTTCTCCCGGCTACCCGACGACTCGGAAGCTAGGACGGCGAGGGACACGGCGGGCTCCGGCTGGGTGGGCGGACTTCCAGCCGAAGGTCTCGCCCGCCACAGGGGCTGTGGTCACCGGGCACAAGGCCGTCCTGACGATGACGCACATCGAGGGCTACTCCCCTTCGGTCCTCCGCAGCCTACAGGTACTCGGCGGGCGTACCTGGAAACGCCCGTGATCAACGCGTGTCGGACCCTTCCGCACCCACGATGGCCTGGGCGGCAGCCAGCCGGGCCACGGGGACCCGGAAGGGCGAGCACGACACGTAGTCGAGCCCCACGCGCTGGAAGAAGGCGATCGAGGCCGGGTCGCCACCGTGCTCACCGCACACCCCCAGCTTGATCTTGGGGTTGGTCGACCGCCCCCGCTCCACCGCGGTCTTCACCAGGTCGCCGACACCGTTCTCGTCGATGGACTCGAACGGGTTGCGGCGCAACAGGCCTAGGGCCAGGTAAGCGGGCATCATCCGGGCCTCGACGTCGTCGCGGCTGAAGCCGAACGTCATCTGCGTGAGGTCGTTGGTGCCGAAGCTGAAGAAGTCGGCCACCTGGGCGATCTCGTCGGCGCACAGCGCGGCACGCGGCGTCTCGATCATCGTCCCGATGCTGACGTCGAGGTGGCGCCGAGAGCCCTTGAGTGCCTGGGCGATGGCGTCGGTGACCCAGGCGTGGGCCTCCTCCATCTCCTCCCGGGTCACGGTGAGCGGGATCATGATCTCCACCACCGGCTTGCCGCCGGCCTTGGCCCGGTCGAGCGCCGCCTCCACGAGCGCTCGCACCTGCATGGCGTAGAGGCCGGGCTTGACCACGCCGAGCCGCACGCCCCGGGTCCCGAGCATGGGGTTCTGCTCCCGCCACGACTCGGCGGCGGCCAGCAGCTTCTTCTCCTCATCGGACAGGCCGTCGACCGCCTCGCGGATCCGCAGCTCCTCGACGCTGGGCAGGAACTCGTGCAGCGGCGGGTCCAACAGCCGCACGGTCACCGGCAGGCCGTCCATCGCCTCGAGGATCTCCACGAAGTCGGACCGCTGTGCGGCCCGCAGCTTCTCGAGCGACGCCGCCTCGCCGTCGGGCGTGTCGGCCAGGATCATCTCCCGGACGATCGGCAAGCGGTCGTCGCCCAGGAACATGTGCTCGGTGCGACACAGCCCGATGCCCTCGGCACCCCGGGCGCGGGCGTTGGCGGCGTCGGCGCCGGCGTCCGCGTTGGCACGCACGTTGAGCCGAGCGCGGGCGGGGTTGCGGCCCCGCCGGACGGTGTCCGCCCAGCCGAGGATGACGTCGAGCTCGGGCGGTGCCTCGCTGGCCGATAGCCCCACCTCGCCAAGCACCACCTTTCCGCTGGTGCCATCGAGCGAGATGACGTCGCCCTCTGACACGGTGGTGTCGCCCACGGTGAAGGACGCGCCCTTGATGCGCAGCGCGTCGGCGCCGACCACCGCCGGGATCCCCCAGCCGCGGGCGACGACGGCGGCGTGGCTGACCAGCCCGCCCCGGGCGGTGAGGATGCCCTCGGAGGCCTGCATCCCGTGCACGTCCTCGGGTGAGGTCTCGTTGCGGACCAGGATCACCTTCTCGCCCCTCGCCGCCGCCTCGGCGGCGGCGTCGGCAGTGAAGTAGGCCTTACCAACCGCGGCGCCCGGCGAGGCCGCCAGCCCCGAGGCGATCACCTGCACGTCGCCGGACGCGAACTGCGGATGGAGGACCTGCTCGACGTGGTCCTCGTTGATCCGCAGCAGCGCCTCGTGGCGCGAGATCGACCAGCCCCGCCGGCGACCCTGCTTGGTCATGTCGACCGCCATGCGCAGCGCGGCGCGGCCCGTGCGCTTGCCGACCCGGGTCTGCAGCATCCAGAGCTTGCCCCGCTCGATCGTGAACTCGGTGTCGCACATGTCGCGGTAGTGCGCCTCCAGCCGGGCGAAGATGTCGAGCAGCTCGTCCTTGATACCGGGGAAGTGCTCGCCGAGGTCGTCGAGGTCGAGGGTGTTGCGGATCCCCGCCACGACGTCCTCTCCCTGGGCGTTGACGAGGAAGTCGCCGTAGGGCTTGTCCTCGCCGGTGGCGGCGTTGCGGGTGAACCCCACACCGGTCCCCGACTCGTCGTCGCGGTTACCGAACACCATCGTCTGGACGTTGACGGCGGTGCCGAGGTCGTGCGGGATCTTCTCGCGGTCGCGGTAGGCACGAGCGCGGGGGCTGTCCCACGAGTTGAACACCGCCTCGATCGCACCGTGGAGCTGGCGCTGTGGATCCTGCGGGAACGCCCGGCGCGTCTCCTCCTTCACGATGCGCTTGTAGGTGGCGCACAGCTCCTTGAGGGCATCGGGCTCGAGGTCGGCGTCGCTGGTGACACCGGCGCGCTCCTTGGCGGCCTCGAGCTCGTCGTCGAAGCCAGCGGCGTCGAGGTCGAGCACGATCCGGGCGTACATGGCGATGAACCGGCGGTACGAGTCGTAGGCGAAGCGCTCGTCGTCGGTGACCTGCGCCAACCCCTTCACGCTGCGGTCGTTCAGCCCGAGGTTGAGGACGGTGTCCATCATCCCCGGCATCGAGAACTTCGCCCCCGAGCGCACGCTCACCAGCAGCGGGTCGGACGGGTCACCCAAGCGCCGCTTCATCTGGCGCTCGAGGTTGCGGACGTGGCGGGCAACCTCGTCGTTGAGGCCCTTCGGCCACCCCGAACGCATGTAGTCGCGGCAGGCGTCGGTGGTGATGGTGAACCCCGGCGGCACCGGCAACCGCAGGACCGAGGTCATCTCGGCGAGGTTGGCGCCCTTGCCCCCGAGGAGGTCCTTCATGTCCATGGGCGGGCGCTTGTGGCGGTGGTCGAAGGCGTAGACGTACGGCACGGCGGTTCCTGTTCCTGTGCTTCCTGCTTATCGGATGCGGTCCTTCGCCGAGCCTACTGAGCAATACTTCGGCCCGTGACCGCTCCACCGGGGCGAATTCACGGTGTTGTGCCAGGACACGGTGCCGACCGTGGGGACCACCACCGCGTCGTCGCCTTTCGTCGTGGAGGATCCCCCTGAGGGCTACCAGCTGGTCCTCGCAGGCCGAGGCGACATCCGGCAGAGCTGGTCGTCGGACAGCTTCGGCGACGACGAGCCCGTCACGGTGCTGGTGCCACCGGGGGGCGACATCGCCGGAAAGGGCGCCGTGACCGTCTCGCTCACCGGCTACGCCGGGTTCCAGGGCGGGCTCGAGCAGGCCGCCGTCGGCTATCCAGCGGTGCAACCCGAAGAGTTCGAAATCGACGGCCAGCGTGCGCTGTACACCCCACCCGGTGTCTCGCCCGCCGGGCCGCACGGCGCCGATCTGGTCGTCGCAGTCGGGGAGGACCTCGCGGTGCGGGTCGGGTCGGCCGATGGTTCACGCGAGGAACTGGCTGACGTGGCCCAACGGGTAAGCCCGCAGGCTGACCACCTGGTCGCACCCAAGGTGCCCGACCCGGCCGACGGACTCGAAGTGATCGGATCAGCCGATGCCGATGTGGCCATCACGCTGTGGGCGAGACCCCAGCCCGGCAGCGACGCGATGCCGGCCGGCGCGAGGGCTCACACTGCGGCCTGGTCCCGTCTCGACACCGACGGGGCGCGGATATCCGGTACGTCGGCCATCACAGTGAGCACCTTGCCCGGGACGGCGGTGTCGCTGGACGCGCTGGACGCCGCTCTGGCGCTCAGGCCGTACGGGGTCGCTGCGACGGTGCAGGAGGTTTCCGTCCGCGGACGTCCCGCTGCGGTCGTCGACGGCGGCGAGGATGCGATCCGGTTCCGAGCCGTCGTCACTGCCACGCCCGGCGGCGACGCGCTGCTGGTCGTCGCGTCGGGCGGCGAGTTGCGGCTCATGAACAGGCGAGTGGCGAGCTCGGAGTTGGTGAGGCCGTCGGCGGCGAGCCCGACGACCTGGACCTCCGTCGGAGTCAGGCTCGCCCAGCCGGTCGAGGGTCGGCTGCGGCTGGTCCCGGCACGGCGGGCATACGCCACTGATTCGTCGAGCGTGAGGGCGGCGCCCTCGGACCAGGCGGTGGCGAAGCGCTCGTCGCCCAACGACGAACGGAGGGCCACAACTGCGGCGGCGTACTCCGGGAGGTCGATGGGCGGCCGCGGATGGCCCATGAGCTCGCGGCCGGCGTCGCTGGCGGCGTAGAGCCGGGCGGCTTCCGCGAAGCTCTCAGCCCGCAGGGCATGGTGGGCGAGGGCGTCGAGGCTGTCCACGTAGAACGTCCGCAGCCCCTGGTCGACCCGGATGGCCAGGGCCTCGTGGTGCAGGCTCTCGGCTCGCTCGGGGTCGTCCGGGGCGGCGAGGATGGCGGCCTCGTCGAGTGCCTCGGCCAGCGGGTGGGGAGCGTCCAGTTTCCGGCAGAGGACGATGGCCCGTTCGACGTGCTCGAGGGCGGTGTCGAGTTCGCCGAGGCGGCGGTGCACGGCCGCGAGGCCGGGGAGTGCCCGGGCGACGAACCAGTTGTCGACGAACGGTTCCCCGTACCGGGCGGCCCGCTCGAACCAGCGTCGAGCAGCCTCCAGGTCGCCGCCCCAGAGGCGGAGCTTGCCCAGCGTGACCGCCATCGACGGGGCGTCGACCGCGTGGTCGGCGTCTTGCGCGGAGCGCACGACCGGCTGCATGAGGTTCAGCCCTGTGTCGATGTCGCCGCCGAGGCCCACGACCCACGCGAGGTTGCTGGTCCTGACGCTGAAGTAGTCGGCCAGCGGGCGTGCCCACCCGACCGCCTCGGTGGCCAGCCGACGCGCCGAGGGGGGTCGCCTGTGAGCAGGGCGCGGTACACCTGGCCGCCGAGGGCGAATGCGAGGAGGAGCCGATCGCCGTGGCGGCGGCAGCGCTCGACCGCCGTGTCCAGCACCGGGCGGGCCTCCTCGTGACGGTCGCCATTGGTCAGGGCGACCGCCTCGAGGACCAGGCTGACATCGGTCCCCCATTCGTCGCCCGCGGCCTCGGTGTAGCGGCGCGCCTCGACACAGAGCCGCCGGGCCGTGGCGTCGTCGCGGTACATGTAGATGTAGGCCTCGACGTTGAGGCAACGGCCGCGGGTGCGGTCGTCGCCGATCGCGGTGGCGATGTCCAGGCCTTGCCG
>Ga0256867_10000282_pt1 | contig 19589 bp, 18 predicted proteins | sample RVTome_15_FD_185939 | JGI IMG/M metagenome (GOLD analysis project Ga0256867, IMG submission 185939) | Soil microbial communities from uranium-contaminated site in the Upper Colorado River Basin, Wyoming, United States - RVT150D86 (HiSeq) ... | reverse complement strand
CGAGTCCGACATCACCTACGGGACCAACAACGAGTTCGGGTTCGACTATCTGCGCGACAACATGGCGATGTCGGCCGAGAACCGGGTGCAGCGAGGTCACGTTTACGCCATCGTCGACGAGGTCGACTCGATCCTCATCGATGAGGCCAGGACGCCGCTCATAATCTCCGGCAGGCTGTCCGACTCCGCCAAGTGGTATCGCGACTTCGCCCGGATCGTCAGGGGTCTCCACGAAGGTGTGCACTACGAGGTGGACGAGAAGAAGCGTCAAGTTCTCACCACCGAAGACGGTGTTGCCCGGGTCGAGCAGATCCTCGGCATCGAGAACCTCTACGACCATGCCGCGGTCGACTTCGTTCATCACCTCGAGTCGGCTCTCAAAGCTCAAGCGCTCTACAAACGAGACGTCGAGTACCTGATCGACCGGGGCGAGGTGAAGATCGTCGACGAGTTCACCGGCCGTGTCCTTGAGGGCCGGCGCTACTCCGAGGGGCTGCACCAGGCGATCGAGGCCAAAGAGGGTGTCGCCATCAAGGAGGAGAACCAGACGCTGGCCACCATCACCCTGCAGAACTACTTCCGTCTCTACGAGAAGCTGGCCGGCATGACCGGCACCGCGGAGACCGAAGCTGCCGAGCTCGCCTCTATCTACAACCTCCAGGTCGTCGCCATCCCGACCAACGAGCCCGTTGCCCGGGCCGACGAGGGCGATCTCGTCTATAAGACCGAGGCTGCCAAGTTCAACGCCCTGATCGAGGACGTGACCCAGAGACATGAAAAGGGTCAGCCGGTGCTGATGGGCACGATCTCAATCGAACGGTCGGAGATGCTCTCCAACGCGCTCGACAAGGTGGGCGTCAAGCACGAAGTCCTCAATGCGAAACAGCACGCCCGGGAGGCCGACATCATCGCCCAGGCGGGGCGTCCCGGGGCGGTCACGGTGGCCACCAACATGGCCGGTCGTGGCGTGGACATCATGTTGGGTGGCAATCCCGAGGGCATGGCGAAGACAGAACTGAAGCGTCGTGGCGTCGATCAGAGTGATCCGTCATACCTCGATCTGGAGGACAAGCTGACAGAGGAGTTCGCCTCGCAGATCGAACCGGACAAACGCAGAGTGATCGAAGCCGGTGGTCTCTATGTCGTGGGCACCGAGCGGCACGAGTCGAGACGAATCGACAATCAGCTGCGGGGCCGTTCCGGACGTCAGGGCGATCCGGGCGAAAGCAGGTTCTACCTGTCCCTGCAGGACGAGCTGATGCGTCGTTTCCAGGGCGAGTGGGTGTCCGGCATCATGGAGCGGCTGCGCATGCCCGAGGACCAGCCGATCGAGGCCAAGATGGTCTCCAAGTCGATCGAGCGTGCCCAACGCCAGGTCGAGTCCCAGAACTTCGAGATTCGCAAGAACGTCCTCAAGTACGACGAGGTGATGAACACCCAGCGGGAGAACGTCTACACATGGCGTAACTCGATTCTCGAGGGCACCGCATCCGAGGACCTCATCAATGACTGGGTCGAGGATGCTGTCACGTTGGTGGTCGAGACCCAGTTCCAAGGCATCGCCAAGTCCGAATGGGATTGGGATGCGTTGAAGAGAGAGCTGGAGCAGTTCTACCCGACCAAGATCGATGTCTCCCAGTTCGAGGGTGGCTATTCGATAGACGACGTCATCGACTTTGCCGTCGACGAGGCGCTGGAGCGCTATGAGGAGCGCGAGCAGGAGCTTGGCCGCGAGGTCATGACCAAAGTCGAGAAATCGGTGATGCTCTCTGTGATCGACAACAAATGGCGAGAGCATCTGTCGGAGATGGACTACCTCCGCGCCGGCATCGGCCTTCGAGCCATGGGACAGCGTGATCCGCTGACCGAGTACCAACGCGAGGCATACGAGATGTTCACCGAGCTGGTCGACTCGGTGAAACGAGACTCTGTGAGGTACCTGTTCCACGTCGAAGTGGCCCAGCCGAAGACCCAACCCCAGAGAGTCGAGGCGAACCCCACCGGAGGGCGGCCGACGCAGCAGGCGACCTCGGACAAGGTTGGCCGCAACGACCCGTGCCCGTGCGGCAGCGGGAAAAAGTACAAGCGCTGCCACGGCGCGGTGTGAGAAGTCCCGAAGCTTGTTCGGATCTCCTCATCACCTCATAAGCTGGTTGCCCCGTGGATATCACCGATCCAGCTTCATACGTGGCCGACCTGCGCAAGAGGCTCCACGATGCCCGCGGCTTCCTCGACTTGGACGGGAAAGCCGCCGAACTCGAGGAGCTTCGTGGCCAGGCGGCAGCGCCGGATCTCTGGGACGACCCCGACGAGGCTCGCAGGGTCAGCCAGAAGCTGGCGCGTTACGAGGGCATCTTTCACAAGGTCGACGGACTGGGATCCCAGATCGAGGATGCCGAGGTGTTGTTGGAGCTGGCAGCCGAGGCCGACGATGCCGACTCCCGGACCGAGGCGATCGAGTTGCTCAAGGGCGTCGCCGGGTCGCTGGACGAGCTCGAGCTCGAGTCGTTGTTCTTCGACGAGTACGACGACCAGGACGCCATCCTGAGTGTTCACGCCGGCGCCGGGGGCGTTGATGCTCAGGACTGGGCGGACATGATGGCCCGCATGTACCAACGATTCCTCTCTGACAGCGGGTTCGCCGTGACGGTGGAGGAGGTGACAGAGGGTGAGGAGGCCGGCATCAAGTCGGCCACGTTCACTGTCAAGGGCGACCGCGCCTACGGGACCCTGGAGTCCGAGCGTGGGGTCCACCGGCTGGTCCGGATCAGCCCATTCGACTCCAACGCGCGACGACACACCAGCTTCGCCGGAGTGGATGTCGTTCCCGATCTCGGGGACAGCGCCGATGTGGAGATCAACGAGGACGACCTCCGCATCGACACTTACCGATCACAGGGAGCAGGTGGCCAGCATGTCAACACCACCGACTCCGCGGTTCGAATAACCCACCTTCCAAGCGGGATCGTCGTCCAGTGTCAGAACGAGCGATCGCAGTTGCAAAACAAGGCCCGGGCGATGGCCATGCTCAAGGCCCGACTCGCCGTGCGGGCTCGGCTGGAGCGTGAGGAGCACCTCGCCGAGATTCGTGGTGACAAAGGTGAGGCGGCCTGGGGCCGCCAGGTGCGCTCTTATGTGCTGCAGCCCTATCAGATGGCCAAGGATCTGCGGACCGATTACGAGGTCGGCAATGTTCAAGGGGTGCTAGATGGTGATCTGAGCGGGTTCGTCGAGGCCTATCTGCGCTGGCGCAGGGCCCGCCACGAGACCGGCGATGATGCGGGGTAGTCGCCAGAACCCGGGTACCGTCGCACATTCCACAGCCGGTAGCCATCTGTCTGTGAGAATCTCCCCCCAATCCCCATGATCAGACTCGATCACGTCACCAAGGTCTACGAAGGCGGGACCGTCGCCGCCTATGACGTCTCACTCGACATCCAGAGGGGTGAGTTCGTATTCCTGGTGGGCGCTTCCGGCTCGGGTAAGTCGACGCTGATCCGCCTCATGCTTCGTGACGAACCGGTGACACGCGGAAAGATCTGGGTTGCCGGCAAGGACATCACCACTCTGCCCCGGTGGAAGATCCCCTACCTGCGCCGCTCGGTGGGGACCGTCTTTCAGGACTACAAGCTTCTGCCCAACAAGACCGTGAACGAGAACGTCGCCTTCGCCCTCGAGGTGTTGGGCCGACCCCAGTCCGTAATCGGCCCCCAGGTCGACCAGGTTCTGGAGCTCGTCGACCTCGCCGACAAGGCGAAGCGCTACCCGCGTCAACTCTCGGGTGGGGAGCAGCAGAGGGTGTCGGTGGCGCGTGCCTTCGTGAACCGTCCGCCGATCATGCTCTGCGACGAGCCAACCGGGAACCTCGACCCCAAGACATCAGTCGGCATCATGAGGCTCCTCGACCGCATCAACAGGACCGGGACAACGATCGTCATGGCCACTCACGACCACGCCATAGTCGATGCGATGAAACGACGGGTAGTGGCGCTGGAAAATGGCAAAGTCGTCCGCGACGACGAGACCGGCGGCTACGAAGCAGCCGCCGGAGAGTCATGAGAAAAGTCCTCTACCTGATGCGGGAGGCATTCCTCTCCCTGAGGCGCAACCTCCTCATCGTCGCCGGGGCGATCCTCGCCGTGTTCATCTCGCTGTCGCTCGCCCTCGGGGCCCTGGTCGTCAACGAGATCCTTCGACTCAACACCCTCGCCTGGCAACAAGGCGTCCACGTGGTTGCCTTCCTCAACGACGAGGGCGCCAGCGGAGTGCCCGTCGGGTCACATGTCCAGTTCCTCGAAGAGATCCGGGGCTGGGACGAGGTCGAGGACGCCTTCTATTTCGACAAGAGCCAGGCCTGGCAGGAGTACCAGGAGATCTTCGCCGGTCAGGAAGAGATGCTCGACATCGACCCGACGATCCTCCCCGCTTCGATCCGAATCGAGCTGACCGACATCGAGCTGCACAACTCGGTCCGGTTCAAGCTGGAGCAGCGGTCCACCCTGATCAGGGACGGACGGGTGCGCACTGCTGCCGAGTCGATCGAGCAGCTGCAGAGCCTGTCCAACGTCCTCAACGTGTTGGGCCTGGGGATGTCGATCGTGCTGGGTATCGCTGCGGTCGTGTTGATCGCCAACACCATCCGGCTGGCGATCTATGCCCGCCGCGACGAGGTTTCGATCATGAAGCTGGTGGGTGCCTCCAACTGGTTCATCCGGGTGCCCTTCTTACTGGAGGGGTTGATCGAGGGGCTGGTCGGCGCAGGTCTGGCGGTCCTCGTCGTTTGGCTGGGGGCATCCAACCTGGCATCGGCTGCAGAGGCATTTGCCCTCTTCCGCCTCGACATCAGCCAGCGCTTCTTCTTCACGTGGGGTCTTCTGTTCATCATCTTCGGGGCGCTTGCCGGTGTCCTGGGATCGTTGCTCGGTCTCAGCAAGTATCTGCGTGACGCAGACGGAACCGGTCCCGACGTCCCCACCGGGTTCTGATGACCGCCCCGGGCCGTTCCGGGAAGGCCGAGGATCGCGAGGGCAAGGTCGGGAGGGTCAAGGTGGTTGCCACCAATCGTCGGGCCCGTCGCAACTACACGGTCCTCGACTCGTACGAGGCGGGATTGGCCCTGGTCGGCTCCGAAGTCAAGTCACTTCGTGAGGGTCGTATGGAGCTGAAAGACTCCTACGGCGACATCCGCCACGGCGAGGCCTATCTGGTGGGTGCACACATCGGGCCCTACGAGTTCGCCCGCGACGGTGGCCACGAGCCGGAGCGAGAGCGGAAGCTCCTCCTCCACCGTCGAGAGATCGACCGTATCGCCGGTCAGGTGGCGGAGAAGGGGCTGACCTTGGTGCCCCTCCAGGTCTATTTCAAGGATGGAAAGGCCAAAGTGGAGTTGGCCCTCGCCAAAGGGAAGACGACCGTCGACAAGCGTCACACCCTCCGCGACCGCGAGCATCAACGCGAGATGGAACGTGCCCAGAAGAGGCGCCGATAGCCAACCACCCCCACAATCGGCGAACCCAGGGTTCCACACACCGCTCAGCGAAGTCTGGCGCCCTGAGTTCGCAATCAGTTGGGTCACGATCGACCCTGCCAGTAGCATGGAAGGTTCACCCAGGGGGTGAAACGGTTTCGACGTTGAGTGTTGAGGCGTTGGAAGCGAGCCGGGGTCTCCGGGGCCCCGTCAACAAACCGGAACAACCAACAAGTGCCGAAGACAACTTCGCACTGGCTGCCTAATTAAGTAGCCCGTCCTCCTGGTCGGCTCCCGCCCGATCAGAACAGGGCGTCGCAATGCGGGATGCTCCGCTCGGGATTCCGGGACCGGGCGGAAAAGACCAACTCCGGATAGACGCAGGAAAACTCGTCGTCAGAGTTCCTGCTCTCGAAGCTCGCTGACGACTGCGCTCGGAGATGCCAGCGCTGACGGCTCAGCGGACCGGGGTTCGACTCCCCGCACCTCCACTCGGGCTCGCTTTTGGCGAGCCCGCGGCAAGGTCTATCAGACATGCAGTACGCACCACCACCCAACGAAGGCCAACTAGCGCGCGTGGCCGCAGGGATCGGCGCCGATTCGCTCGTCTACTCGCATCGCATCGATGGCGGTCTGGGATGCACGATGGATGTGCTGATGGACAACGGGACCCGGCTCGTGCTGCGTCGGTATGGCCCCTGGTACCGGGACCGCGGGGAGGACGCCGCTGCCCGCGAGACCCGCGCCCTCGAGCTGCTGCAGAAAGCAAACATACCGGCACCGGCACCGATCTGGCTCGACACCGACGGGATCTTCGACGAGCAAGCCATTCTGACCTCCTTCATCGACGCCAAGCCGGACCTGACGCCTTCGAACCCGTTCGACTGGGCCGAGCGTTTGGCCCAGGTGCTCGCCAGGGTCCACGACCTGCAACTCGATGCGAGTGACAGGGAAGTGTTCCCGCCCGGCGCCGGCGAAGACGAGCGTCGGGTATCGGAGAACCCGGAGACGGTGCTCGAGCACTCACTGGGCGAGGACCTGCTGAGACGACGGGTGGTCCTGGGCCAACGACGGGTCGACTCCGAGCCGGTCTTCAGCCACACCGACTTCTGGCCAGGGAACACGTTGTGGCGAAACGGTGAGCTCGCCGCGGTAATCGACTGGGAGTCGCCTGCCACTGGAGATCGGGAGATGGATGTGGCCTACTGCTCGCTCGACATCCGGTATCTGGGGATGGACAAGGTTGCCGACCGCTTCATCGGCATCTACAAGGAAGTCACCGGCCAGCCTTTGGCGAACCTGGCCCATTGGGAGGCGATCGGATTGTGCCGCCCCATGCCCGACATCGCCGCTTGGGTGCCGGTCTGGGTGACCATGGGTCGTCAAATGACCGACGAGAGGGCGAGGGCCGAGCACACCAGGGTGATCGAGGAGTTCCTCGACAGGACCGGGTAGGACCCCATCCATCCTCGTCGACGGCATTAGCGTCGTCAGACGTGAGCGGATTCCCTGATCGAGTGACGATCACCGAGTCTTCATCCCGCGATGGATTGCAATCACTCGCTGCCGATATTCCCACGAAATCGAAGTCGAAGCTCATCGACGACCTCGCCAGCACTGGGCTCACCAGCTTCGACGCGGTCTCTTTCGTGAGCCCGAAGTGGGTGCCCCAGATGGCGGACGGAGCCGAGGTGGTGGCCTCGGTCACCGCCACAGACGTCGATCTGATCGCGCTGGTGCCCAACATGAGAGGGCTGGAGAACGCCCTCGAGGCGGGTCTGACTCACGTGGCAGTCCTCACCGCGGCGTCAGACGCCTTCAGCGAGCGAAACATCAATGCCACCGTCGACGAGTCGATGCACCGGATCCGTCGCATCGTGCTGGAGGGCCCGGAGGATCTGCGATTCCGCGCTTACGTGTCCACGGCCACGCACTGCCCATACGAGGGAGAACAGGACCCCGATTGGGTGGCGCACCTGGCCGAGACGCTGGTCGATTGGGGTGTCCATGAGGTTTTCCTCGGTGAGACGATTGGTAAGGCCACACCCACCCATGTCAATCGGCTCATGGACGAAGTGCTCGATCTAGTCCCCGTCGACAAGGTGGGAGTGCACTTTCACGACACCTATGGCCAGGCGATCGCCAATACCGTGGTGGCGCTGGAACGGGGCGTCGACAAGATGGACTCGTCGGCCGGAGGATTGGGAGGTTGCCCGTATGCACCCGGTGCGTCGGGCAACGTGGCCACCGAAGATGTCCTTTGGCTTCTGGATGGCCTAGGGGTGAGTCATGGCGTGGAGATGGCTGGGGTCGCCAATGTGGCTCATCGTTTCTGCTCCGACCACAATCTCGTCTACAACAGCCGGGCCGGTAGGGCCTTGCTGGCTGCCCGGGACGAGGAATGAAGTCCATATACATCGATGAGGATCTCGCCGCGATCCGGGATCAGGTGCGCCGGTACGTGGAGATGGAGATCGTTCCCAATGTCGAGATGTGGGAGGAAAAACGGGAGGTACCGCGAGCCGTGCTCGAAGAGATGGGCAGGCTCGGGTTCTTCGGGCTGAGGATCCCTGAGGAATTCGGGGGAATCGGACAGGGGCACGTCGCGTCCGTGACGTTCGCCGAAGAGTTGGGGCGGTCCACGTCAGGTGGGTTCGCCATCACGATTCTGGTGCATACCGACCTGGCCTCTCCTTACGTCACCAATTTCGGGAGTGCCGAACAGAAGTCACGATGGCTGCCGAGGTTCGCGTCCGGCGAGATGATTACGGCGATAGGTGTGACCGAGCCCGACGCGGGCTCGGACGTGGCCGCGATCAGGACCACGGCGCGACGCGATGGGGACGGCTGGCGGTTGAACGGCACCAAGATGTTCATCACCAACGGTGCCATCGCCGACCTGGTGTTCGTGGCGGCGAAGACCAACCCCGACGTCAAGGGCTCTAGGGGCATTTCCATCTTCGCGGTGGAGGCCGGTGCTCCCGGGTTCGGCGCCAGCCGAGCGCTCGACAAGATGGGCTGGCATTCGTCGAATACCGCGGAGCTCGTCTTGGACGATGTCTGGGTCCCAGCGGACTGCCTCATCGGTGAGGAGAACCAGGGCTTCTACTACATCATGGGCAACTTCCAGAACGAGCGGCTGTCCATCATGGGCCAAGCCCTCGGGGAGGCTCAGAGGGCCCTGGAGCTGACCCTCGACTATGTGAAGGAGCGCAGGGCGTTCGGGGCGCCGCTATGGAGCATGCAGGCGATCAGACAGCGGCTGGCCATGCGTCAGGCGGAGCTGGATGCGGCTCGCGAGTTGACCTATCGAGCTGCCTGGTTGACGGATGAGGGAGAGGACACCATCAGGGAGGTATCCGAGGTGAAGGCACTGGTGGGCGAGTTGGTGAATGCCATCCTCTATGACTGCGTTCAGTTTCACGGAGGCATGGGGTACGTGGCCGAGACGGCGGTCGAGCGCCTCTACCGCGACGTCAGGATCCATTCCATCGGGGGCGGCGCCACCGAGGTCATGCTCGAGGAGATCGCCAAACGGCTCTAGTGGTGCCTCGTGGAACGTCTCGAATCACCCGCTCACGGTATCGTCGCCCGGTGATTGCAGAAGAGGCGGCTCGACTTCGACGCGAGTACGGGGCCGAAGGGCTGGTGGAGGCTCACATGGCCGCCGATCCTTTTGCACAGTTCGATCTGTGGCTTTCCGGGGTCTATGCGGCCGATCTCGAAGAGCCCACCGCCTTCGTGCTCGCCACGACTGACCCCGACGGCCGCCCATCCGCACGCGCGCTGCTGATGAAGGAGTTCTCTTCCGACGGCCTCGTCTTCTACACCGGCTTGTCCAGCCGGAAGAGCCGGGAACTGTCGTCGAACCCACGAGCCGCCGCGACTTTCGTATGGATCCCCCTCCATCGCCAGGTCCGTTTCGAGGGAGCGGTGGAATCGGTCGATACCGAAACGGCTGACGCATACTTCGCCACGAGGCCCCGCGGCGCCCAGTTGGCCGCTCACGCCTCCTCACAGAGCGCTGTCGTCACCAATCGGGAGGAGTTGGAGGCCCGCTATTCCCAGCTGGACGCAGAATTCGGTGAGGCCGACATCCCCCGGCCTCAGCACTGGGGTGGATGGCGCCTCGTCCCCGACTCTGTCGAGTTCTGGCAGGGCCGTGAGAATCGCTTCCACGACCGTGTTCGCTATCGACGGAACGATGGGGAGTGGTCGAAGGAACGACTGGCACCGTGAGAGTCCACGTCATTGGATCGTCGGGGACGTTCCCGAACAAAGCGAATCCAGCGTCCGGTTACATGATCGAACAGGGTTCGATGCGTGTCCTCTGTGACATCGGGCCTGGCATCTTCATGCGGCTGCCCGTGGAGTCAGACCTCATCGATGCAGTGGTTGTCTCCCACCAACACCCTGATCATTGCTCCGACCTGTTCGCCGCATTCCACGCCTGGACATATCGCCCCGAGCCCCGGGATCCGGTGCCGCTCTACGCCCCTCAGGTGGTGTGGGACCGTGTGGTCGGCTTCCTTGAGCAAGAGCCGCCCTGCTTCGACTTCCATCCGGTCACTACCGGCGACAGGGTGGACTTCGGTGAGCTGCATGTCGATTTTGTCGAGATGGATCACTCGGTCCCGACGTCAGGATCTAGATGGGAGGCCAACGGCCGGACCATGTTCTACACCGGCGACACCGGGCCTGGCGGCACCTGGCGGGAGATGGCCCGCGACGTCTCGGTGATGTTGTCCGAGGCCTCCTATCAGGGGCGGGTCGAGGACAAGCCGTGGGCTCATCATCTGACCGCCGGCGAGGCCGCCTCGATCGCCAGAGAGGTAGGTGCGGATTCGTTGACATTGACGCACATCCCCCCATATCTGGACAAGTCGGTGTCGGTCGCTGAGGCAGAGGCGATCTTCGATCGCCCGGTGCGGCTAGCAGTCCCCGGGGCGAGTTTTGACGTCTGAGTCGGCGAGGCAGGCTCATCGCGCTGGCGGCGGGTGCCTCCGCTTCAAGGACCGCGGCCGGGCATAATCAGGGAGTGAGTTGGCGTGGTCAGGCGATTTGTGGCCTGATCGCCACACTCGTGCTGACCGGCACGATCGCGATGCAGGCCACAGCCCAGGGCCCCGGGGTCCTGGTAGCCGATGTCGATGGGCCGATCACTCCGGTGATCGCAGATCACCTGGCGGCGGCGGTCGAGACTGCTGCCGAACAGGATGCCGTCCTGGTGGTGACTCTGGATACCCCGGGCGGCCTCGACACCTCGATGCGTGACATCGTGCAGAGCTTCCTCAATGCCCCGGTACCCGTAATCGTCTTCGTCCAGCCCGAAGGAGCACGGGCCGCTTCGGCAGGCACTTACATCACGATGGCGGCGCATGTGGCGGCCATGGCACCGGCGACGTCGATCGGTGCGGCCACCCCGGTCAATGCCGAGTCGGGCGAGTCCGCAAGCGAAAAGGTGATAAACGACGCCGCCGCGTTCGCCGTGTCGGTGGCAGAACGTCGGGATCGCAACACCGAGTTTGCCGAGGATGCAGTGCGCGAGGGAACCTCGATCACATCGACCGAAGCGATCGACCAGGACGTGGTCGATCTAGTGGCCGACGACCTCGACGAGCTCTTGGCCGCCGTCGACGGGAGGCGGGTCGAGGTACTCGGTGAAGAGATCACCCTGATGACGGCCGGGGTGACACCGCAGCCGTATGAGATGTCTACCTTCCTCCGGATCCTCGCCAGGATCGCCGATCCGAACCTAGCGCTCCTCTTCCTCTCCATCGGCACGCTCGCCGTGGTCTACGAGGCGGCAAACCCCGGTCTCGGATTCGCCGGGATCGCCGGGGTGATCCTGCTCCTCCTTGGGTTCTTTGCCCTTGCCGTCCTCCCGGTCCAAGCCGCCGGTTTGGCACTTCTCGTGCTGGCGATCGCCCTTTTCATCGGCGAGATCTTCGTGCCCGGCGTCGGCGTCCTCGCCGCAGGCGGGACCATTTCGCTGATCCTCGCCGGAATCTTCCTCTTCGAGGGGGAGGTCGGGGTGAGCCCACCAGTTCTGTGGCCCACTGCCCTGGTGATGGGGCTAGGGACCGCCATCGCCGGGCGGGCCGCCCTCAAGGCAAGGCTGCATCCTTCCACCACCGGGACCGATCTCCTCGTCGGCAGACGGGTGACGATCGTGGGAGATAGGGTGGGGGGGTGGTCGGGTTTCATAGACGGGTCCTGGTGGACGATTCGGCCGTCGCAAGGAGGCCTGGAGGCGGGCCAACCGGCGGAGATCGTCGCCGTCGAGGGAGTGGAGTTGGTCGTGGAACCGAGAGGAGAAGAGGATGAGCTCTGAAACTGCGATCGGGTGGGCCATCGCCGGCGTTCTCCTCATCATCATCCTTCGATCGGCCATCAAGATCCTTCCCGAGTATGAGAGGGGGGTCCTCTTCCGACTCGGTCGGGTCACGGGACCGCCGCGGGGGCCCGGACTCATCTTCATCATCCCTATCGTCGACCGGCTGTTGAGGGTGAGTCTCCGCATCGTGACGCTCGACATCCCCCCTCAGGACATCATCACCAAGGACAACGTGACGGTTCGAGTGAATGCAGTCGCCTACTTCCGGGTCGTCGATGCCAATCAGGCGATCCTGGAGATCGAGGACTTCAACTTCGGCACCTCCCAGGTGGCGCAGACCACGCTGCGCAGCATCATCGGCCAGGCAGAGCTCGACGAGTTGCTCATCAACCGGGATGAGATCAACAGACGGCTCCAGCAGATCATCGACACCCTGACAGATCCCTGGGGAGTCAAGGTCACTCTGGTCGAAGTGAAGGATGTCGAGCTCCCCGACGCCATGAGACGGGCTATGGCACGTCAGGCCGAATCGGAGCGGGACCGGCGAGCCAAGGTCATCCATGCTCTGGGCGAGCAGGAGGCGGCGGCCAACCTGGCCGAGGCGGCTCGGCTGCTCGAAGACCGCCCAGCCGCTCTACACCTTCGTGTCCTCCAGGCGATGACGGAGATCGCTGCCGAGCACAACTCGACCCTCATCTTCCCGCTGCCGATGGAGCTACTCCGGGTGCTCGACACTATGAGGTCGCCCGAGAAACCCGAGTAGGACAGGTCCTCTCGATCAGTGAGATAGCGTGGGCGCATGACTGATCGGTCCCCCGACGAGCTTCGCCCGGTAACGGTCGAGTTGGGGTTCACCGAGTCGACTCCCGGCTCGGTGCTCATCTCCATGGGGCGGACTCGTGTGCTCTGTACCGCCTCGCTCGAGCAAGAAGTGCCCAGGTGGATGCGAGACACCGGCAAAGGTTGGGTCACCGCCGAGTACGCGATGTTGCCAGGGTCGTCATCCGAGCGGATACGAAGGGACCACATCTCGGGAGGGCGCGCCAAAGAGATCTCGAGGTTGATAGGTCGCTCACTGCGTGCGGCCGTGAACCTGAAGACCATGGCTGAGGTCATGGTCCGTGTTGACTGTGATGTGATAGAGGCCGACGGAGGCACCCGGACCGCGGCCATCACGGGAGGCTGGATCGCCCTCCATCAGGCACTGCAGGATGCCGTCGATCGTGACCTCCTGAAGACCAATCCGATAATCGACGAGGTTGCCGCGATATCGGTGGGCATCGTTGGAGGAGAGAAGGTCCTGGACCTCGACTACGAGAAGGATGCCGGTGCCGAGGTCGACCTCAACGTGGTGATGAGCGGCCGGGGGCTGCTCATCGAGGTCCAGGGAACCGCCGAGGGGGCACCCTTCACCCGGGACGACCTCAATGACCTGCTCGATCTGGCCACCAAGGGCATCGAGGAGCTTCACGACATGCAGCGCAGGGCGGTAGCCGGATGATCCCGAGGCTGGTAGTGGCCTCGAAGAACCCGGACAAATTCACGGAGATCTTGGATGTGCTGGAAGGGTCCGGTCTCATGGGCGAGGTCGTGCAAGGTCTCGACTGGCCCGATGTCGCGGAGACGGCCGACACACTCGAAGGCAACGCCCTCCTCAAGGCGCGCTCGGTAGCGGCAACAACAGGCCTTCCCGTCATCGCCGACGACACCGGGCTCGAGGTCGATGCCCTCGCCGGGGATCCAGGAGTGAGAACGGCCCGGTTTGCCGGGCCTGACGCCAGCTACGAGGACAACGTGACGAAGCTGCTCGAGGTGCTCGACGGCGTCGAGGACAGAAGCGCACGGTTCAGGACGGTGGTGGCTCTGGCCTTCCCCGATGGTGTCGAGGTCACTGCAGCGGGATCGATAGACGGCCGCATCACCACTGAGAGACGGGGTGAGGGCGGCTTTGGCTATGACCCGGTCTTCGAGGTTGGCGGGGTGACCCTCGCCGAGATGAGCCTGGAGCAGAAGAACGCCCTTTCCCATCGGGCCCGGGCTTTGCGCTCGTTGCTCGAGTCGCTGCGGCTGTGACACCTCAGGTCGTCATCGTCGGGGGCGGTTTCGCCGGGCTCAACGCGGCCAAGGCCCTCAAGCGGGCCGAGGTCGACATCGTCATCATCGACCGTCGCAACTTCCACTTGTTCCAACCATTGCTGTACCAGGTGGCCATGGCCGCGCTGAACCCGTCGGACATCGCCTACCCCATCAGGTCGGTCTTCAAGAGACAGGAGAACGTCAAGAAAGTGATCCTGGGCGACGTCACCTCGATCGAGGTCGACAAGCGCCACGTGATCGTCGATGGGTGGGACTACGTCGAATACGACTATCTGATCCTGGCCACCGGGGCGACCCACTCGTATTTCGGCAATGACGATTGGGAGGACCACGCACCGGGCCTGAAGACGGTGGAGGACGCGCTCATCATGCGGGCCAACGTGTTGCGGGCGTTCGAAGCCGCGGACGCCAGAGGTGGGCCGGCGCCGACCTTCGTCGTCGTGGGTGGCGGCCCAACCGGTGTCGAGCTCGCCGGTGCGCTCATCGAGATCGCGGTCCATGCCTTGGGTCGTGAGTTCGATGCGATCGACCCTTCTACGGCTCGTGTCGTGCTGGTGGAGGGAACCGATCGCGTGCTTCCCCCGTATCCACCGGACCTGTCGGCGTCTGCGCAACGCCAGCTGGAGGATCTGGGTGTCGAGGTCATGACCGAGGCTCTCGTCTCCGAGATCGACGAAGGAGGTGTCACGCTGGCCTCAGGGGAGCGGATCGAGGCGGATGTCGTGCTGTGGGCGGCCGGCGTCCAGGCGTCCCCGATCGGTGCGATGGTCGGAAAAACGGATCGAAACGGCCGGGTTCTCGTGGAGGATGATCTCACGGTCCCCGGTCACCCCGAGATCTTCGTGGCAGGCGACCTGGCCTCGGTACGAGGTGTCCCGGGAGTGGCTCCCGCGGCCATGCAGATGGGTCGTCACGTGGCCAAGGAGATCACGACGGGGTGGCGGACCCGATTCCGCTATCGCAACAAGGGGTCCTTGGCCACCATCGGGCGAGCCCGGGCGGTGGCCGATCTCGGGGTCGTCAAGTTTGGGGGGTTCTTCGCCTGGCTCTCCTGGCTGGCGATCCACATCTTCTATCTGATCGGGTTCAGGAACCGGTTCTTCGTGCTCGCTGGTTGGGCCTGGCACTACCTGACGTTCCGGAGAGGTGCCCGGATCATCACTGGGTTACCGCCGAGCCGCTGATGAAGCTCCCTGATCTCCGGCCCTTCGGGATTTCTGTCAGCGGCGTGGTGCACGCTGGGAAGGATGAGGTGGAGAGGCTCAAATCAGAGGACCAACGACCCGTGGGCAGGAGCGCTTGTCTGCGCTCTACACGCCGCCCCGGGTTCGCAGATCTGTCACGACTGTGGCGTCAAGGCCTGGCAGATCCACGAGGGCGATCGCATGGCACATGAGGACTTCTATGTCCACGATGGCCTTTGGGATGCTGTCTGCCCTGACGACGATGTGATCGAGTGGACTGACCGCGGTGCCACCTATCGCGAGGGCAACTTCGTCCTCTGTATCGGCTGTTTCGAGGACCGGTTAGGTCGCCAGTTGACGAGCAAGGATTTTGCCGGACCACCGCAGAGGATGTACGGGATACCACCGTCCTATCGATTCAGAAGACGGTGGAGGGCCCGGAGCAACGAAAGCCCGGGTGCGGGCGAGAGGACTTGAACCTCCACGGGATCGCTCCCACAGGGACCTAAGCCCTGCGCGTCTGCCAATTCCGCCACACCCGCGTGATGGGTCGCTGTCCCGTGAATCTCGGCTGATTCATGGGATTCGGTGGGCCGCCCGGGACTCGAACCCGGAACCTTGGCGTTAAGAGCGCCCTGCACTGCCAGTTGTGCTAGCGGCCCGGCGGAATTCTAGATTTGGGTATGGGCAAGACCGAAATGGTCGGCGAAAGCGTCGATCCACTCCATCACGACGTTCCAGGCGTCCGAGGGCTTCCTCATCTTTACGGTGCAGATCCCATGCTCGAGATGGTTTTTGCGATGCCCCGTGCCCTTGGGTTTGATAAACGTCTTGTGGAAGTTGGCCCGGAGTAGGCCAGTTTCATGTCGCCAGTACGCCTTTGCCGCTGCCTCGTCGTTGCCCTCGTGTAGATGCAGAGCAATCGAGAATCTCGCGGATGGATCAATGAACGTTCGTACCCACCGAATGAACAACCTGAGGGCTCTGGGATCCGTGTTTGCCATGCTGACGCTGTTGCGCGTCTTTGCGCCCTCTGCCCAGTAGAGAACGACCCCCGAGACCCATTGAGAGTTGTCGAAGTAATCCTCGGCGACATCTCTGGCGATGGCACGCAGGGTTTTGATCTCGGCTATCCGCTTCCGATTCGTGTTCCTCGGGATACCAGGCTCCGGTGCCCGCCTTTCCTTGATTCCTTCGATCTGCCCCTCGGACAGCTCGATGTCCCGACACCAGTTGGCCAGCGTCGACTTCTTCACCGGGATCAGTTCCATGATCTCCCCGTAGGAAAGCCCCAGCCGACGCAGTTCACGGCCGAGCTCGGACCGTTCCCACCTCGACAATGATCCGTATCCCCTCGCCCGCTCGAGGAGTTCAGCCTCGAGTTCCATGATCCGAACATATGAATGGGCTGGGACAAGAAATCGGCTGCCGGTACCCTTAGGGGATTCGGGCTGTGGCGCAGCTTGGTAGCGCGCGTGCTTTGGGAGCACGAGGTCGTCGGTTCAAGTCCGACCAGCCCGACCGCACCTTTACAATAAGGGGACCGCGGGTGTAGCTCAATGGTAGAGCTCCAGCCTTCCAAGCTGGCGGTGAGGGTTCGATTCCCTTCACCCGCTCGAATGGGTCGACCCCAGGGTCAACTCAGCCCCCGCCCGATGAAATCGGGTTTGGTTCGATGCAATCGAACCTTGCCCCTGTAGCTCAACTGGATAGAGCAGCGGACTTCTAATCCGCAGGTTGGGGGTTCGAGTCCTCCCGGGGGCGCTGAAAGCCCATTCGCCTTGGTGGCCGTAGCTCAGCCTGGTAGAGCACCTGGTTGTGGTCCAGGATGTCGCGGGTTCAAGTCCCGTCGGTCACCCCATCAGGGCCGCCCGGCCTGGCCGGGCGGCCCGTACTCGGTCCCCGCGGGTACCAGGTACAGCGAAGCCCAAGAAGGAAACGAATGCCCACCACTGTCACCGAAACGAGCCAGTTCGAGCGAATCGTCCGCTTCGAACTGAGTGACGAGCAGATCAACGAGGCGAAGCGGGGCGCAGCCCGGAAACTCGCCCAGGAGATCAAGATCCACGGCTTTCGGCCTGGCAAGGCGCCCCTCCCCATCGTCGAGGCAACCGTTGGCGCCGATCGGGTCCGTCAGGAGGCAATAGAAGACCTGCTCAACCCGGTGTTGGGAGTGGTACTCGATGAAGAGGACATCCAGCCGGCGATCAACCCCGAGCTCGAGGGCATAGACGACGTGGATGGGGGAGTGGAGGTAGAGGTCAGGGTGACTCTCTGGCCCACGATCGCGGTGCCCAACTACAAGGATCGCACTCTGGAGGTGCCCAACCCTGCGGTGACCGATGAGGAGGTCAGTGAGCAGACCAAGCGAATGTTGGAGCAGTTCGCCACGGTCGAGGAGGTGGATCGCCCGGCTGCCGAGGGCGACTTCGTCTCGATCGATCTGAAGGCATCGAAAGACGGCGAGGACCTCGAGGACGCCAATGCGGAGGAAATCCTCTACGAGGTCGGCTCGGGATTGTTGGTCGAGGGGATGGACGAGCACTTGATCGGCGCCACCGCCAACGAAGACCTGGCCTTCGACGGAACGCTCCCGGAGGGTTTCGGGGAGCGAGCCGGCGAGAGGGTCGTCTTCACCGTCAAGGTGCACGAGGTCAAGGAGCGGATCCTCCCCGGCCTCGACGACGAATGGGTGGATGAGAACACCGAATTCGACACCGTCGAGGAGCTGATCGCCGCGCTGACCGATCGCCTCGAAGACGCCAAGCTGCGCGCCGTGTCGCGTGAGTACTCGGAAAAGGCGATGAGCACCCTCCGCGATGAGATCGAAGTCGACCTGCCCGAGGGGCTCGTCCGATCCGAGATGGATCGCCACCTCCACAACTTCCTCCACCGGCTGGAGGAGGCCGAGCTCACTCTGGACGACTACTTCCAGGCGTCGGGAATCACCCAGGAAGTGTTCCTCCAGGACCTGAGAAGCCAGGCAGATCTGTCGCTGCGGAACCGCCTCGTGCTCGAGGCGGTCATCGAGGCCGAGGGCATCGAACTGAGCCCGGACGACCTCTCCAACACGTTGCAGGCGCTGGCGGCGCAATCCGAGGACCCGGTTGCCTATCTGAAGGCCTTTCGCGAGAGCGGTCAAGAATTGGCACTGGCCAGTGATATTCTCCGAAACAGAGCGCTGGAAGCGATCCTCTCCAATGCCACCCCGGTTGACGAAGAGGGGAATCCAGTCGATTTGAGCGTGAATGTCAATGAAGTCGAGGCCGAACTGATCGACGAAGATGTCGTGTCGGCCGAGGAGGAAGAGGAATGAGAGCCGAGAACTACGTAATCCCCACCGTCTTCGAGCAGACGAGTCGAGGTGAGCGATATTTCGACATCTACAGCCGGCTCCTCAAAGACCGCATCATCTTCCTCGGGACCCCGATCGACGACACGATCGCCAATCTGATAATGGCTCAGCTGTTGCATCTCGAATCGGACGACCCCGACAAGGACATCTTCCTCTACATCAACTCGCCTGGTGGCTCGATAACGTCACTTTTCGCGATCTACGACACCATGCAGTACATCAAGCCCGACGTCAACACCGTCTGCATGGGCATGGCCGCTTCGGCTGCTGCTGTCATTCTGGCCGGTGGCGCCCATGGCAAGCGCTTTGCCCTTCCCCACGCCAGGGTGATGCTCCATCAGCCCCACGGTGGCACCCAGGGTCAAGCCTCCGACATCGAGATTCAGGCAAGACTCATCGTCCAGATGAGGGAACAGCTCAACCAGATCCTCGCCGATCACACCGGTCAGGAGCTCGACAAGATCGCCCAGGACACCGAACGTGACTACTGGATGATGGCCGCTGATGCAAAGGACTACGGAGTAATCGACGGAGTTCTCAGCCGCCGTGAGCTTGCCGCGGTAGCCTCTTCGTCCAACTAGCGGAGGAACGACTCTCACATGGCAAGACTCGGTGACGGCGGAGAGCTGGTGAAGTGCAGCTTCTGTGGCAAGTCCCAGAAGCAGGTTCGCAAGCTCATTGCAGGCCCCGGCGTCTACATATGTGACGAGTGCATCGATCTCTGTAACGAGATCATCGAAGAGGAGTTCTCCACTACCGAGGAGATCTCCTTCACCGAGTTGCCCAAGCCCTCCGAGATCAAGTTCTATCTCGACGACTACGTCGTGGGACAGGACGAGGCGAAGAAGAAGCTCTCGGTTGCCGTTTACAACCACTACAAGCGGATCCGCTCCGGGGACATCCAGCGCGAAGTCGAGCTGCAGAAGTCGAATATCATGCTGATCGGCCCCACCGGCAGCGGAAAGACGCTTCTCGCCCAGACGCTTGCCCGACAGCTGAATGTCCCCTTCGCCATCGCCGACGCCACCAGTCTCACCGAGGCCGGGTACGTCGGCGAGGACGTGGAGAACATCCTGTTGAAGTTGTTGCAGGCGGCCGACTACGACGTCAACCGGGCACAGCAGGGCATCATCTACATCGACGAGATCG
>Ga0256867_10000280_pt1 | contig 19664 bp, 20 predicted proteins | sample RVTome_15_FD_185939 | JGI IMG/M metagenome (GOLD analysis project Ga0256867, IMG submission 185939) | Soil microbial communities from uranium-contaminated site in the Upper Colorado River Basin, Wyoming, United States - RVT150D86 (HiSeq) ... | reverse complement strand
TCATCTCGATATAGGCGCAGTTGTGATAATAGGTATTACATTGCTCCTATTTCTTACGATCAGCAAAACAAGTAACGGCACCCTGCAACATCCCGACAAGATGCCCAATAAGATGCCCAATAAGATGCCCAATAAGATGCCCAATAAGATAATGGTAAAGCGCATGGCACCTACTGGGCAAGGGGGTGGAGAGGTGGGCTTGCGGGTGCCAGAGGCGCTCTTGGTCACCTTGCAAGAAGGTGATCTGGCCCGAGAAATTCCGGCGCCAGAGCTGCGGGTACCGACGCCGCTTCTCTTCCATTTGCAGAGGGGTAAAAGCGCGGATGCGTCACCCCTATCGGAGACACCCGCCGATTTCTAGAATGCCTGGCAACGTGCTCGCAGAAGCTAGCTCCGGCGGGTTCGCCAGCGACGGGATCGCGAATGGGGGCATAATGGAGCACGGCAATGCGCTGGGGCGTGCGCAGTTTCGCGAGCGCCGATTCCAGCTTCACTACTTCACCAATGGCTTCCTCGACGAAACGCTTGATCGCGTTTTCACCCCATGGCTGCAGAGACGCTTGCCCAAAACCACCCCCAAACCCCTTCACGCCTGCAAAACCGATCCCTTGGATCTCACAGGCCTCTCCGTCCAGCATATGAACACCGGCAGCCGAGAGGATCTGATTCACTTCTTCGGGTTGCCCTGCCTCATAATCGTGATTGCCGAGGACGGCGATAACCGGCATGGTTGCCGCCGCGTTGGCTAAGGCCTGCGCCAGCAGATGCGCCTCCTCGGGACGGCCATGATCGGTCAGATCTCCGCATAAGAGGAGTACATCGGCGTCTTAGGTAATATGTGAAAAGACCGCCTGCCACCTATCGGGTGGGGTTCTGGGGCAGTGCAGATCAGCGATGACTGCCAGGTGCACGCTCTCCTTCATCGTCATAGGGCCCCTCCTTCCTCGTGTATGGCCGCCGTCCACTGTGCGACGTCCTCGGCGCTCAGTCGGCCCGTGGGGGGCATCCGGGCGTCGTGATACCCCCATGAATCAATATCCACCAGATACTGCGCCCTTGAAAGCAGCGTTCCCTGGCAGACGGGCTCTGATCCGAGAGGACCATGCGTCTCGTGTTGCAAGTGGTCGATCAGCTCCTGCATGACCCAGTGTGGAATGCGGTCGCACTCGGCTGGATAGATGAAGCCAAAGAGAATGAGATGGCTCAAGAGCACCCGCCAGTGTCGTCCAAAGCGCTGCAGCACGCGCGGCCAGTCGAGGCTCTCCCCACAAGCGCGCAGCAAGTGGACCATGTCCGCGCCGTCATAGCGTTCACGTTCCATGATATAGGCCTTCGACCACAACATCTCTTCCGGCGGGCAGAACTGCACCGAGATGCCGTATATGTCCCCTTCAACGGCATGTACAAACCAGAGTTCGTCAACTTCGACGAGGCCGTTTCCCGAACTGAAAATCACATCCAGATGATCCTCCCCGCAGAAGGCTTTCCCAAGCCAGTGAGGCGATGTGAACGCGGTATGATAACCGGTAGCCTGGAGCACGGCTAAGGTGCGATGGCGGTCGTGAGGAAACACAAAGAGATCGAGATCCTTGGTTTGGCATGTGGTGCCAATATAATGTTTCAAGGCATATGCGCCACCGATGAGAAACGGTACGTGGGCTTCATGCAACGCCGTGAGGGCCCGGCGGTAGAAGGCATTCAGTCGGGGTTTCCCAGTCGTGTCACCTGGCACGTGTAAGGTCATCTTGCGCTCTCCCGTTGCACGTGTGATCGTCAAGACGCATGTGAGTCAGGTACTCTCTGTGTCATCCTGCTCGCGTCGTTGCTCTTAGCAGCACGCAGACACTTATGACGCATAAGAGCAATTTACGTGCCATACAGCCACGAAGAAGTCCTGCAGGTGTCTCAGAGGGAGTCCACGGGGTTACTCCGTGACGACAGGCTCCACCTCATCGTCCACATTCCTGCTCATATCTTGGTTCCTGTGTTCCTGCTCGAACATTTCCCATACGGTAAGACAGAGAGCTGCAATGATCGGACCGATGACCAGGCCTGACATCCCAAAGGCGGTCAGCCCTCCAAGCGTCGCCAGCAAGACCACGTAATCCGGCATACGGGTGTCACGACCAACCAGCATCGGACGGAGAACGTTATCCACTAGGCCAATGATCAGGCTGCCCACTCCGATGAGGATCAGACCCTTGACAACGGCTCCGTTGGCAAAGAAGATCAGGGCCGCCGGCCCCCAAATCAAAGCCGATCCCAAGGCAGGCAACAGCGAGAGCAGAGCCATCACCACGCCCCACAAGATGGCAGCGTTAATGCCGAGGATCCAAAAGATAAGACCCCCAAACGCCCCCTGTATCAGCGCAATGACAAGCGTCCCTTTGATCGTGGCCCGTGAAACTTCGGCAAATCTGGTAAATAAACGCCGTTCACGCTCATCACCCAGCGGGAGAAGACGGATCAAAGCCCTGACGAGCTGCGCTCCATCACGCAGAAAGAAGAAGAGTAAATAGAGCATTAAACAGAACATAACCCCAAAACGAAGCGCGTCTTGACCAATGTTGAAGGCTTGCGAGGCAAGCCACTGACTCGCCGTCACCGCCACGTTCGATAGGCCCTGCTGGAGTCGTTGCACATCGACGCCAAACTGGTCGAAATAGGCGGTTACGGAGGGCAGGGTATCGCGAAGGAACTGCAAAGGCTTCTGGACATCGATCTCGTTCGCGTCAATACGGGCATATAGATCGGCTGCTTCCTGTGTGATCGCCAATCCGATCAGTGAAAGGGGCAGAATCACGATCAAAATGATCATGACCAGCGTGAGACTTGCCACCAACGAAGGATAGGAGCCAAGAACCCTCAGCCCGTAGCGATAGCTCGGATGAAACAAAACGGCGAGGATGGTCGCCCAGAACAGCGGTTGGAGGAAATCCTGAATAAGCAGCCCAAAGGCAATCGTCGCTACGAGGACCAACGTGAGAAAGAACACATATTCGAGGGTTTTGTTTTGCATTGCGATATCTCTTCATAAGAGAGCTGCCATGGCCACCGTCTCAAGGTGTGCTAAGGTGTTCGTAAGGATAGGAGTGGGCAAATTCTGCACCACAACACCCTGCCGATTCAAGTCATGAGAAAAACCACGCACCATCTTACCTGAGGGGGAGGCGTCCTGTGCAGTTCAAAACGGCTTTTCTCTCATTATGAGAGAGATCTGACATGCCGACGCGTCTATGCCATTGGGCTGTCATGGTGTCTCGCTCCACTTCCAGTCGCGAATCTCCGGCAGGTCTTGCCCGTGGGTGGTGATGTAGTCCCGATGCGCCAGGAGTTGATCGCGCACTTTCTGTTTCATATACGCCGCGAGAGAGCCGAACTGCGGGACCCGGTCGATGACGTCGCCCACGAGGTGGAAGCGATCGAGGTCGTTGCGCACGACCATATCGAAAGGCGTCGTGGTCGTGCCTTCTTCCTTGTAGCCCCGCACGTGCAGATTCTGGTGATTCGTACGCCGGTAGGTGAGGCGATGGATCAGCCAGGGATAACCGTGGTAGGCAAAGATAATCGGCTTGTCAGGGGTGAACAGGATATCGAAGTCCCGGTCGGGCAGCCCATGCGGATGCTCTTCCTGGGGCTGCAGTTTCATCAGATCCACGACATTGATCACGCGGATCTTCAAATCTGGGGCATGGTGGCGCAGAAAGTGCACGGCCGCCAGGGTTTCCAAGGTGGGGACATCTCCGGCACAGGCCATGACGACATCGGGCTCGCCGCCGCGATCGTTACTCGCCCACTCCCAGATACCGATGCCCGCCGTACAGTGCTTCAGCGCCGCCTCCATGTCCAGGTACTGCAAGGCAGGCTGCTTCCCGGCCACGATCACATTGACGTAATGGCGGCTGCGCAGACAGTGATCGACCACCGACAACAGCGTGTTGGCATCAGGTGGCAGGTAGACGCGAATCACGTCGGCCTTTTTATTGAGCACATGATCGATAAAACCGGGATCCTGGTGCGAAAACCCGTTGTGATCCTGCTGCCACACGTGGGACGTCAGCAGGTAATTGAGCGAGGCGATGGGGCGGCGCCAAAGCACCTCATGGCGGGTCGTCTTGAGCCATTTGGCGTGTTGGTTGAACATCGAGTCCACAATGTGGATAAAAGCCTCATAGCAAGAAAAGAAGCCATGGCGGCCGGTGAGCAAATACCCTTCCAGCCAGCCCTGGCAGGTGTGTTCACTGAGGATTTCCATCACGCGACCGTCCGGTGCCAGGTGATCATCCTCCGGCAGGGTATCCGCCATCCAGCGTCGATCCGTTGCCTCAAAGACGGCGTCAAGCCGGTTCGAGACGGTCTCGTCTGGTCCGAAAATGCGAAAATTATGACTATCCTGATTGCGTTTGAGCACGTCTCGCAAGAAGACGCCGGCCATGTGCGTTGCTTCGGCGACCACCGTACCGGGGGCTGGCACATCGACGGCATAGGTCCGGAAATCCGGCATGTTCAGGTCTTTGAGGAGCAATCCACCGTTGGCATGGGGATTGGCTCCCATGCGGCGTCTGCCCGCAGGGGCGAGGGCAGCTAGGTCGGCTCGCAGTTTGCCGGTCGCATCGAAGAGGTCGTCCGGCTTGTAGCTCCGCATCCAGGTTTCGAGAAGGCTGATATGCTCGGGCTTCTCACTTAAGTCGCTCACCGGTATCTGATGCGAGCGCCAGAAATCCTCTGTTTTCAGGCCATCCACCTCTTTAGGGCCAGTCCAGCCTTTGGGTGTGCGCAGGACAATCATGGGCCACCGGGGGCGGGTGGCCTTGGCCTGGGCGCGCGCCTCGTCCTGTGCGGTTTTGATCTCGGCCATGACGGTATCCAGGGTGGCCGCCATAGCCTGGTGCAGGGTGGCCGCATCGGCGCCGGCCACGACATGGGGCTTATACCCGTAGCCGATGAACAGGCTCTCCAGTTCTTCAGGGCTGATGCGAGCGAGCACGGTCGGATTGGCAATTTTGTACCCATTGAGATGCAAGATGGGCAGCACCGCGCCATCGTGGATAGGATTCAAAAACTTGTTGGAGTGCCATGCGGTCGCCAAGGGACCCGTTTCGGCTTCTCCATCTCCCACAATACAGGCAACGATGAGATCGGGATTATCGAAAGCGGCGCCATAGGCGTGCGCGATGGCATAGCCGAGTTCGCCGCCCTCGTGGATAGAGCCTGGCGTTTCGGGACTCGTGTGACTAGAAATACCGCCAGGAAACGAAAACTGTTTAAAGAGCTTTTGCATGCCTTCGGCGTCTTGGGAAATATCGGGATAGATCTCGCTGTACGTGCCTTCCAGGTAGGTATTGGCGACGATACCCGGCGCACCGTGTCCAGGACCCGTCAGATAAATCATATTCAGGTCGTGCTTCTTGATCAGACGGTTGAGATGCACGTAAATGAAGTTGAGTCCCGGAGTTGTTCCCCAGTGTCCAAGCAGTCTGGGCTTGAGGTGCTCCGGGGCGAGAGCTTCCTGGAGTAGGGGATTGGCGCGGAGATAGATCTGGCCGACGGAGAGGTAATTGGCCGCTCGCCAATAGGCATCTATATGGTGCAGCTCTTGCGGTGACAGGGTCGCTGGCATGACATTCTCCTCGTGCGTGCAGCGTGCGGGGGGATTTAGCGGCATGGAAGTGCAATATCGATACCAGACAACACCTGCAAAGCCGGTGTTCTTACCGAGATGACACCCACGGCAAGCGGGCGATAGGTGGATATCTGTCGTGAGGCAGATTCGTTACGAGATCATCCACGCATGTCGTCTCGGGATTCCAACTCACGAGCAAGCGCAGATAACAGGGGTGCCCGGCAATGGGCCATGCGACTTCGAGCTCGGCGTGCTGTTGTTTGGGAAACTTCGAGGGAAGGGCTTTCCCATCGCGATCTTGGCAGGATTTGCTCTGCTGGCCGTCTTCACGATTGCTATCGGAAAGCCTTGTAGTACGACTAAGGTCCGGCATCTCTCATCAGATCGCTTGAACAATGAAGATCAGAGCAGCGATGCCGACGAGCACGATCACAATTGTCGTAAGCATTCCTTGATTCATTGGCTCTTCCTCGTGTGGGCTCGGGCCGACCAGCGCAGCCGTCTCTCCCCCGCACTCGCTTAGAGACGGGAGAGAGACGCACGCACAACTACCCTACTGCGACTTTGGCTGTGTCGTGCGACCCGACTGCCCCGGCTGGGTGCCCATACCTGACTGCCCCGACTGGGACTTGCGGATGGAGATTTCCACGCTGTCACCCTCTTGGAGAGTCGTCAGCATTTGCTGGGGGACCTGGAGTTCCACCGATTCCCCATCTTGCGTCCGCAAGGTGACCTTGCGATCTTGCTGATCGACCTCCTGCACGGTTGCCGAAATCCCCTGGCCCATTGCGCTTTGCCCTGAGTGCTGCGTCTTGTACTGGCTCGTCCCCGACGAGCTCGACTGGCCGGTGGACGTGGCGCCGGTCTTACCCGCCGCGAGCACAAACGTCGAGGCCGCCAGCAGCATACCCAAAGTGAGCGACAGTGTCTTCATCGATTTCATACGTTTCCTCCTGAAAGAAATGGAAAACCTATTCTCGTTATGGTCTATGGTCTGCGGATGCTAGATGCAGAGCCACCCATAACCAGTCCCTCCATGAGGGAGCAAGTTCTATGCCATACGTGCGTAAATGTAAATTCGTTCCTTTTGCTTGTCTCGCTCTATCCTTAAGAAAAACATTATGTTCATCGACTGCATACCTATTCTTTTTTTCCCGTTCTGCTAATGCCGTATCAGAGAGCATCTAAAATTGAGAGGCTTTTATCTCATTTTGAAAATCGAGAGTCAGCGGGTCTTGACCATAGGGTGATGTCCAGGATGAAACTACCTATTCTCAATTGCTTGACGATGGGAAGGCATTCAATGAGTGGGGCGCTGCGGACAGGAGAGACTCTTCTTCTCGCTTTGATCCACTGTTACTTCACCTCCAAACCGCGCCCTAGGGGGCATAGGCGCAACGATGGGCCTTCTATTTTGAGACACAACACTCTCAAAATGACTAACGCAGGCACAGGCCAGCATCCTTTTTACCCTCATCCGACATGGCATGATCAATCTAAGAGGCGAGAACTATGCGCTCCGCGTCTGGGCACCTCGCTGCCATCAGGTAGAAGTCGTGCTTGCCGGCCATGGTACACGTCCAATCCGCAGGGCTCCACGGCGCCTCGCAGGTTATCGATCCCGAGGCCTTTGAGTGGAGTGGCGAGCCCAAGGTTCAGTCTGGCATGGCTTTTACTTTTTTCATAAAAGAGCCCAGACATCAGATCTAAGCCAACGTGCCCCCACTAAGCGTATCGTGATTTGAAGGCTAACGAAGGACCACACGATGGATCAGCCAGTCAATACCACAGAAGCTCTAGAGGTCATCATCGCTATTCGTGAAGAAGTGTCAAAAGTGGTGATTGGTCAGTTACCTCTCCTCGAAAAATTGCTAAATGCGGTGCTGGCCGATGGGCATGTGTTGCTGGAAGGGGCTCCAGGATTAGCGAAAACCCAATTGGTGATGGCGCTTGGCAAGGCGACTGGCGGCAACTTCCGCCGCATACAGCTCCTGCCTGACATGATGCCGAGCGATATCACCGGGACATTAATTTACAACCCTGACAAACACTGCTTCCACGTGCAGAAAGGACCCCTCCTCGGCGCCCACTTCCTACTGGCTGACGAAATCAACCGCACCCCACCCAAGGTGCAGGCTGCCTTTCTCCAGGCCATGCAGGAACGCGAAGTCACACTGGGCAATGAGACGTATGGCCTTAACGATCCTTTCATGGTGCTAGCGACCCAAAATCCGATCGAAGAAGAGGGGACTTACCCTTTGCCGGAGGCGCAACTCGACCGTTTCCTATTCAAGCTCCTGGTCACGTATCCTGAGGAAACCGAAGAGCTGCGCCTGCTGGATCTGCCCACCCTTGACCAGCGCTATCCCTTACGAGCTGTCGAGACCGTGACCACACCGACGCAGCTTGTCGCCCTCCGGGAGCAGATCCGCGAGACGATTTACGTCAGTGACCAGATGAAGCGATACATCGTTCGCCTCGTCCGGGCGACACGGCATCCAGAGCTGTACGCGGGCTTGCAAGACCTCCGTGACAAAATCCGGTTAGGTGCGTCTCCCCGCGGGGGCACGATGAACCTACGCAAGGCATGCCGAGCCCGGGCATTTTTGCATCAACGCACCTATGTCCTGCCGGACGATGTGAAGGCCCTTGCGCCGGATGTCTTGCGCCATCGTATCCTGCTGGACTTCCGCGCCGAGGGAGCGGGTCTCACGCCTGAAGACGTCATCGAGCAGATTCTTGAGAAGGTGGAAATCCCATGATCGAGACCCTCTTGCAACGCGTCACTCGTATCCCGCTGCGCACCTGGTGCCGCGCCTATGATCCGCGGCTGGGGCGTGCGCCGAGTCGCTTGCGCGGCGCAGGCATGGAATTTGATCAGCTCAAGGAGTACCAGGAAGGCGATCGGATCCGTACCATCAATTGGGCAGCCACCGCGCGTCGGGGCAGAAGCCCCGTGGTGGTCAACACCTACTATGAGGAGAAAGAGCTGACGGTGATGCTGCTCGTTGATCTGAGCGCCTCGATGGAGTTTGGCAGTGTCCGTCTATCCAAAAAGGCCTTGGCTGCGGAAGTCAGCGCGTCACTGATCTACTCCGCCCTCGTCACGCATAATCGCGTCGGCTTCCTCGGCTTTACCTCTCAGGCCGACATCTACTGGCCACCTCGCTCGTTATGGGCCTATCAGCGGGGTATTCCGGAAGCCATATTGCAGGCCTCGTCGACGCGAGCGGAGGCCAATATCGAGGCGGCGGTGAGTGCTCTCGAAGACCGTCTCAAGTACCCCGCCCTCGTCTTCTTGATGTCTGATTTTTTGTCTGACGATCCGCAGCAATTCTCTCAAGCTTTGCTGCGACTTTGTAGGCGGCATGACCTCATTGCCCTGCCTATAACCGATCCGCGGGAGAGCACGCTGCCGCCGGGAAATGCACAGATGGCCATGCGTGACCTCGAAACCGGCGACGTCATTGTCTACCGTTTTTCCCGCCAAAACCGAGATGCCATGGCGACCCTGGCACAGGTGAGATATGCACAGCTACAGCAGGTGTTCCGCGCTCTGGGCATTGCCCATGTGATGGTGACTCCCCAGAGCGATTACCCTGCCGACCTGACGCAGGTGTTTCTCGGGCGCCGTCGGAGGAATACCGGGTGAAGAAGGTGGTCATATTCCTCGGACTAACGGCAATCATCGGCCTCTGTGGTTATCTGACCGTGCCGATTGTCGTCTCTGCCCGCTCAGAACCATCCGCTGCGTCATCGAAGCAGTTTCCCATCTTCTCGCGGTTTGAACTGCCGCGCAACTATGGGTACTTCATCGGGGATGAAATCCCGCTCACCCTAGTCATCGAAACCACCGGGGACATCGTGCTCGACCTGGTCAACCTGCCCAACAAAGGCTACCAGCACGGCCTCTTTGAGATCCGCGATCGCAAGACGACGTTTTCGACCGATGCCAATGCCACCAAGGTCTACCGCATTGCCTACACGCTACAATACTTTGGGCCAACTCCCTGGAGTGATCCCTTTGGGCCACTGGAAATTCTCTGTGCCCTGACCCCTGACCCTAACGTCTCTGGGCAGGCTCATATCTATAAGCGTCTGTTGACGCAGCCCATCGTGATTCATATGGCCCGCATCGGCCCCCTGCAGCCCACGGCGGTGCCACAGATGAAAGGACTTCAGGACGACCAGCGCTCCGTGGTGATCTGGCTATCTTTCACGCTTGGCATGGCCATGGTGTTCACCGCCATCGCGGGATGGGGGTGGCTATGCTATACCACTTGGCAACACCGCCGCACCCTGTCTTCCCATCTACCGACAGCGGCGGCGCAGGCGCTGCAAAGACTCAGACACGAAGGCGCATTCTTCTTCCATTCCCCTGAGGCATCCCCGCCTTCCGTGGGAGCCCGGCTCGACTATATCGTCCGCGAGTACCTGCATACCCAATACGGCGTCCCCGCCTTTAATCTGACTCCGCCTGAATTGGCGGTCCATCTCAACGGTTCTTTGGGCAACCCGGCCATCCTGAGCGTTCTAGAGCGATGTGCGAGTCTGAAATATCAGGCTCCCACCGCTATACCCATGATAGAGCGTCAGCTTTGGAAGGAAGCCACCACGTTATTTGAGGCACGTCAGGAGGAACAGGCGCCATGATCCAGCTAGCCCATCCTACCCTCCTGCTGCTAGGTGGCCTGTTGCTTATCCCCGTGCTGCTACGGCCGCGCCGTGCTTGGCACTATTCCTCGCTCCTCCTCCTCCAGGGCGGACAGCGATCGCATCCTGCAGCACGGCTGACGACATGGGTGACAGGCATCGCCCTATGCCTGCTACTCATCGCACTGGCCAGGCCGCAAGGCGGCTCTGTAGACACGCAGCAGGTGCGAGAAGTCCGGGACATCGTGCTGACGCTCGATCTTTCCCTCAGTATGGAAGGCAATATCGCTTCGACAAGGGGCAACGGTAAAGAAGGCAAGATCGACCTCGTGCAGCAAGCCGCCCTGGAGTTTGTACACAGACGCCAGCACGATCGCCTCGGCTTGCTTGTCTTCGGTGACGACGCTTTTGGTGTCTGGCCCCTCAGCACTGACAGTACCACCTTGCAGCAACGCTTGCAGCATCTCAAAACACTGCTGCCATCTGCTATGCGTGGTACAGATGTTGCCCAAGCACTTTTGCGCTCACTGGACCACTTCCAAGCCTGTGGGCAGTCCGATACCCAACTCCTACTCTTGTTCACCGATGGGCTTGATACCCTCGACCCTGCCGTGGAGGCGCACCTCGCGCAACGCCTGCAACAGCAGCAAGTCACCCTGTATGTGCTGGGTCTCGACCTCGAAAACGAGTCGCCGATCATGCAGCTCGTGCACCGGAGCCAAGGTCGGTATTTCAATATCACCAAAGCAGAAGAGTTGAATCACGCCTTGCAAGCCATTGATCGCTTAGAAACCTCTCAGGTCACCATGCGCCATATAGCGGACTATCAGGATTGGTATGCTCTCTTTGCCTTGCCAGGTTTGCTGTTGTTCGTGGTCTCTACCGTCTGCAAATCCGTCTGGGTCGTCGAAGTCTAGAAGGATACGATATGACAACCCCGCGCCATACCGACTTCTTTTTCAGTGTGCTATGCCTCGGCGGTATCGTGTGTGTGGCTTTTGCTCTGCAGCAGCACCGCTACGCTCGTTTTATCAGCGTAGGCAATCAGGCGGTAGCTGAAAAGCGCTTTGATACGCAGGAGTATGTGCGCGCCAGTCGCTCCTGGTTTGCCCGGCAAGACAAGTTGCTTTTCAATCAAGGGGTCCTGGCCTATCGGGCCGGCAATGTACCCCGTGCGGCCGATTACTTCCAGCGTGCCTCACAACACACCCAGAGTGTGACATTGCGCACCCAAACCCTCTATAACCTCAGCGTCGCGCTGCTCGCCGAGCAGGAAGCCGAGGGTGCGGCAACGCTGCTCAAAGAGGCGCTGCGCCTCAATCCCCACGATAAGGACACCAAATTCATGCTGGAGCGTCTCTATCACCTCATGCAGCACCAACGAGGGAAGCATGGAGAAGCTGCCCACGAGCAGGCGCCTGGACTGGGTCAAGAGACAGGTGAGGGGTCAAATGAGAAAGGGCAGGGGCGTTCGAGGCCCGCACCAAATATTTAGATGACGGGACAAAAGATGCTGTATTTTGACCAACCTGCCGCTTGCTGGCTGTTGCTGCTGCTGCCGGGTCTCCTGTTTCTCATGCATGTCGGTACCCAACGGAAAACGATATTTCTGCGCAGTTTCGGCGACCAAACGCTACTCCAGCAGACGGCCTCGCGCTTTCCTGCTCTGCAGCAGGGATGGTTGCTCACCACCCTGATGCTTCTGCCGGTTCTGGGTACGATCCTGGCTCTTGCCGACCCGCGTCTTCCCTATGGCATACAGCATCTACGTACCGGTACACTCGATGTCATCATGGTGTTCGATGTCTCCAAAAGTATGGCCGCCGAAGACTACGGCAGGCGGTCGCGTCTTAAACAAGCGCAGCAGGTCGCCAACCATCTCTTACCCCAACTCCGGGGCAACCGCGTGGGATTCGTCACCTTTGCCGGAACTAGCTTTCGCCAAGCCGAGTTGACGGACGACCTCAGCCCCCTGGCCTTCATCCTGCAGCACTGGATCAAGGTGGATGCGATTCAGGTGGGCGGTTCAGACCTCACACAGGCCATTGAAACGGCTCTGGCACTCTTCGCTAACGATGCCGCCCGTGAACAGATCATCCTTCTTTTTTCCGACGGTGGGACGGGGGAAAGCAACTCCCGCACAGTGCTCCGCCACGCCAGGCAGCGGGGTATTCGTATCATCGCGCTCGGGTTAGGCCACCGCAAGCCCGCAAAGATTCCGCAATACGATGCGCAGCACACCTTTACCGGATACATGCAGGCCCAGGGCCATCCCATTCTGACGCAGATCAATGAGGCCCCCTTACAACAACTTGCAGCGGCAACAGAAGGCATCTACCTGCACCTCCACCGCGGTGACGAGGCCCACCATCTGCTCACCCAACCGGCCGTTGTGGGCGAGGCCCTGGAGCGCGACGAAATTAAACTCTTTCAGCTCTTTCTCGGTATTGGCCTTCTCGCTTTTGGAGTCCAGAGGCTTCTTACCCGCTTGTAAGTTGAGGCGACAGCACCGATTCTAGACCCAGATAGATAGACCGCGGTGCCGTACCGCAAGTCCGGGCTAAACTGCTCACAACTTGGGCATCACATCGCGCTCATAAAATTGGAAGAAGCCCTCTTGATCGGGCCCGATTTGATGGATATAGACGTGATCGTATCCCGCTTTAGCGAACATCTTAATTTCCTCAAGATGGCGTTCGGGATCGGGACCGCAGACAATCTTCTCCCCTACATCTTCTTCACGCACCATCTGGATTGCCTGCTCAAAAAACGCGGGACTCGGAAGTTCTTGCGATAACTCGCCCGGGACGCCGCTGTTGGGCCAGTGCTCGTAGACCGTACGCCTTGCAGTTGCCTCATCCTGAGCCCAGCAGACGGTGAGATGACCATAGCGCGGTTTACCGCTGCCGCCAGCCACCTGAAACCGCTCGACGATATCTTCCACCGGTGCGATGTTGATCAGGCCGTCTCCGATGCGGCCGGCGACCTCGGCGGCATGCGGCCCGCTGGCGGCCACCATAATGGGCGGCAGCTTCTCCGGCAGGGTGTAAATGCGGGCATTTTCAACCGTGTAATGCTCGCCACGGTGGGTACACGTCTCGCCCTGCCAGAGGAGGCGAATGACCACCACGGCCTCTTCCAGTTGAGCGAGCCGAAGATCATGGGGTGGCCAGCGGTGCCCCAGAATATGCTCGTTGAGATTTTCGCCCGTTCCCACGCCCAGGAAGAAGCGCCCAGGCATCATGGCGGCAGAGGTAGCTGCCGCCTGGGCAATGATGGCCGGGTGAATCCGCGTGGTGGGACACGTCACGCCGGTCCCCAGGCGGAGGTGCTGCGTCGTTTGCGCAATACCGCCAATGACACTCCAGACAAAGGGGCTCTGTCCCTGGCGCTCAACCCAGGGATGATAATGGTCCGAGATCAGAGCAAACGTAAAGCCTGTTTTCTCAGCCCGTTGCGCATACCGGACCAGGTCGTTGGGAGGGTGTTCTTCGCACGACAATGAATAACCAATCTCGACCATTGTCTTCTCTCTTCTCTTAGATGCTCTCCGTTTCCTACACTGGGCCAGTGTATTGACCTAGTGTCAGTCGGCACGAAATAGCGGCCTGCCGAGGCCGCTATCCCACCCCGAAGCTCGGGAGATCGCCCTTGGTTCATTCACACTCAGCTCAGAGTCAGGCGCAAACGTTCCTGGACAGCCCTAACGATGGGATCAACGCTGGGGCACGGCCACGGGCGGGCGTTCGCTGGAACCCTCCTGGCGCGCTGGCTCGCCCTCTCCAAAATGATTGCACCCGCTGTCGCCCGTCACGAGCAATTGGAACGGCCGCAACTGCTCTTCGATGCACATTCCTGTCGTTTGCTCTGCGATCGGCGCTTGCGGTTCGATCTGCCACCACTGGCAATGCATGCACTCACCCCAATTTTGCGTATTCATAGTTGAACCTCCTTTGATTGCACTTGTAGACATGAAGCTTTCTCCATGCTATTCATTCAGGCATGCCAAACCGAGGAAGATACCGCAGGGACGAGGCATACAGCTCAGCATTCCGGGTCTCATAAGCGCATGTGAGTATCGCCCATACCGAGGGGCGTCTGAAATATAGCTCCAAGTCCTAATGCGTCGTTAACGTGCCTCGTCCCCACAGCTCAGCCGTGAGGCCTTACTACCTACGTTAGCAGTTGCAACCCTGATGACCACAGCCTTGTCCCTGGGGGTGGCCGTTGGCGCAGGCTTCGCTGCAATAATGCTGGCCGTTACGTTCCACACTGTGATTTTGGTCGACTTCGCACGTGCAGTTGTGTTCACAGGCACATTGCATGATTCTCATCCTTCTATAACTAATGGTGGCGACAGCCAGGCCGTCTTCTTCCTGTCGGGCAGGCGACTGCTCCTTCGACTCCGGCTCGCTTTATGGGGTTTGCCGCGGCCACTGGAGCACCCGGGCCGTTCATTCTACCTTCATCACCCGGGGCAGAACTTCAAGGTTGCAAAATAGGTGCCATCTACAGAACCATAGACGTCATTAGCGGTAGGGGGAGGGCACAATCTGGCTACATGTCCCACGGCTAGACGCCTGTTTGAGAGGGCTCCTGCTCAATCGGGTTGCGGAGAGAACTGGAGGTGCGACACGATGACCAGACTCGATCATCGCGTCTTTGGCGTGACGTACACTCTTAAAATGAGAGATCAATTCTCAGATTGACTGCCCAGCGCGAACCGCGGTACTCATGTTCTTTCCGCACGAGACGTGCTCATCGGAGGCGCTTGACAAGGCGTTTTGGTCACTTTATGCTGACAGCGTCAGACTTACTTTTCTGGGCGTCTCTCCCAGCTCCTGGCAAAACCTCGCATGACTTCTGGGACGCAACAGGTTAAGGGACATGACCCGCACCACATCCAAAATGCTTGCCGTGTTCTGTATCGGCATCGTCTTTATGCTGGGTGTCTCCTGTCACTTCCATGCCGCGCCTCATAGCCATATCATGGTAGCTGGGGACCACCCCGACCATCCCGAGCCTGCTGCCGCATCAGCCGTTGATGATCTCTCCTGTCTGGTGGCGGTGGTGCCGGATATCGGCACTCTCTTTTCCTTGCCGTTTTTCACCCATGAGCTCTCCCATCCTGTGGTCAAACGTCTGGTGCCCGCGGTAGAATTCGACATCCCGCCTCGGTTTTCCATCTAACTAAACGGCTTCTGGTCAATCCCCTCACGATGCCGGTTGTGAAGAGCAGTGTATCTGCGTTTGTGCAGAGCGCTAGTGGCCGTGTTGGGTCCGGTTGACAGGGGATCGTTGCTTTCAAGTAGACCCGACCCTATTGGCGCCCTGACAGCTTACACAGGTGTGCGTTGCCGGGATATTTCGGCTATCAGTTGCGCTTATGGCAGATGGCTTGATTAAGCCTGTCATGGCGCATCCGTGCGCGTAGAAGCTGTAAACGCGTCGCCGTTCTCATCTCTTTCTATACGCAACGCGAGGGGTTGGCAGGATGCGTTGTCTTGCCATGCCGATTCACCCGCCAGATGGAGGAACGTCCAATGCCTAAGCTATACGCTTGGTATAGTCTTGCACTTGTGTTAACCCTCGGATTTATGTTGACCTTTTCTGCGGCAGATCAAAAGTATAGTCAGCATCGCCACCACGAGGATCAAAAAGACCCTCACGGTGCTCGAAACGGTCGCCACGGTCACCACGGTCACATGCATCGCCACGACAAGTGGGAAGTCCCCCCGCTGGAATATGCCAATAGGCGCAGCGACCGCTGGACGGATGACGCGGCTATTGCCCGTGGCAAGAAGCTTTTCGAAACGAACTGCGTGGTTTGTCACGGCTCTGATGGCCGCGGCACGGGACCGGCAGCCAAAACCCTGCCCCATGCGCCTGCCGATTTGACCTACCACTTTCATATGCAGCCTGGCGACGGAGATGCCTATCTCTTCTGGCGCATCAGTGAAGGCGGCACAGTCGAGCCCTTTAAGTCGATGAAGTCCACCATGCCCGCCTTTAAAACGGTGTTAAGCGAAGATCAACGCTGGGATGTGCTGGCTTATGTCCATGACCAATTTCATCAGGGCTTCAAGTCAGAGACGATGCCAAAATCCGTCAGCGGGGAAGGAACGATCATCGCGGTGGTCCCCGATCGTGAGCAAGTCGTCGTCGACCACAAAAAAATCGAAGGCTTCATGGCAGCCATGACCATGGGCTATAAAGTCCGCCCGATATCCCTTCTCGACAGGATTAGTGCGGGCGATCAAGTCCGCTTCACTATCGACACCCAGCAAAACGCGATCATCAAGATTGAGAAGCTGAAAAAATGAGGACACATAAGCGCATGAGTGAATTATTCGACCGTCTGATGCGATTGACAAGTCGGCTTGTGAGAAAGCGAGCGAGAGGGGTGTTAGTCGTTTTGAGCCTGTTGGCCCTCACCGCCTGTACTGCTTATACGCCGCCGCCGTTAACAACCGCTCATCCGGCTCACCCGGAGGCCATGACGGTGCCGGAAATGCCGCCGTCCAACACGCTTGCCTATGAACCGGCGGATATACCTTCGACCCAGCCAGCGGCCGCGGTGCTTGCGATGGCTCAGGGTGCGGCGGCTGGCGTCCAAGTGGCCGGCACGGAGCCAAAGGTAGTCGTAGGGGAGGGTGCCGTGATCGCGGTAGTGCCCAGTAGTAGTCAGATTGTCGTGGATCACAAAGAGATTAAAGGCTTTATGGACGCCATGACGATGGGCTACCGGGTAGAGCCACCCAGTCTTCTTGAGGGCGTGAAAGCGGGTGATCGGATCCACTTCACCATCGATCCACAGAAGAACGTCATTGTCAAGATTGAGCCCACTAGCCAACGGACGTTTGTAGGCGAAGGCAAGGTGGTTGCCGTGGTACCCAATACGCAGCAACTCGTGATTGAACACGGCGACATCAAAGGGTTGATGGACGCCATGACCATGGGCTTTCAGGTGGCGTCGCCCGCCCTTCTTGCGGGCCTCAAGGCGGGTGACCGCGTCCGGTTTACTATCGATGCTCAGGAAAAGGCGATTGTCCAGATCGAGAAGCTGGACCCGTGATGGCAACCACAGGAGAACCGACATGACATCTGACTGCCAGTTGCCTTTGCCCGGTCGAGTGCAATGGCCATACAAGATACGCTCGGTGGTGGGGCTGCTTGTTTTGTTGACCGGTTGTACCACCTTTGACCAGAGAGCGGGATTCGCCGACCTGAGCGCAGCGGTCCAAGACCGCAGCGGCCTGCGCCTGGCCTGGAATCTGGGCACGGAGCTAGAGGCGCAAGTAGCGGAGGAGGTCCGCGGACTGTTAGCCGGTAAGCTGACGGCTGAGACAGCCACGCAGATTGCTTTACTGAACAATCGGGACCTTCAGGCCCTGTATGCTGAACTCGGCGTTGCCCAGGCCGACCTGGTCCAGGCGGGGCTTTTGGAAAATCCGATTTTTGATTTGAGCGCCACCTTTCCGCTTGAAGGCGGTGATCCCGACCTGGAGTTGGGCGTGGCGCTCGGGTTTCTGAACATTTTTTATATGCCCCTGCGCAAGCGGGTGGCCGAAGCCCAGTTTGAAGCCGCCAAGTTGCGAGTGACGGGTGAGGTGCTCGACTTTGCCGCCCGCGTTCGAGCCGCGTTTTACCGCCACCAAGCCAATGCGCAGATGGTGGATTTACTGCAGGCGATCACGCGGGGGCTCGCTGCCGCCTTGGATGTGGCGCAGCGTCTCTATGCGGCGGGCAACATCACAGCCCTTGATTTGGCGAGGGAACGTGCACTGGCGGAGGAGTCAAAGCTACAGCTCGCTGCCGCTGAGATGGCCGTGCGCCAGAGCCGCGAACAACTCAATGACGTGATGGGGCTCTGGGGGCAACAGGCCGCTTGGGAAATCGACCCCCGTCTCCCCGATATGCCCGCCCAACAGATACCGGTTGAAGGATTGGAGGGTCAAGCTCTCCGTCAAAGCCTCGCTTTGGCCAGCACCAGACAAGAGATGATCGCGCTGGGTAAACGGTTGGGATTCAGCCGAGCCGCTGCCCTTTTCCCTGATCTGGAAGTGGGCGCTCTGGCGGAGCGTAACGAAGGCGAATGGGAAGTCGGCCCTACCTTGGAATTCCCCCTTCCCCTGTTCGATCAGGGCCAAGCGCGCATCGGACGCGCCGCGGTGGAACTGCGCCGGACCTACCAAGCCTACTATGCCCTGGCCGTCCGGATTCGCGCCACGGCCCGACGGGTGCGCGACCGGGTGCAAGGCGCCCGGAATCGGGCCGTGTACTACCGAGATATTTTGCTACCCTTACGCGAGCGCATCGTCAACGAATCCCAGTTGCAATACAACGCCATGCAGATCGGCGTCTTTGACCTCTTGCGGTCTCAGGAACAGCAAATTCGAGCGGCAGTGGCCTACATTGAGGCGCAACTCGACTACTGGTTGGCCCGCACGGACCTCGACCATCTCCTGAGTGGTGGCTTACCGGGTGCAGGTGGGGCTGAAAACGGCGTACAGGCTCCGTCAAATGGCGCCGCTGCAAACGGTGGATATTAACGACTAAAGGACATCATCATGCGTATTTCCAGACGTAACCTATTGGGTCTCGCCACGGCTGCTGCTGGCAGCCTCGCGGCATGGGCAGGCGGCGTTCAGGCCCACACGAGGGGTCCCTCCAGACGCTACCAGCCGTCGTCGGCACTGCGGTACGACGACGAGGGCAACCGCTTGCACTGGGAAAAAAGCTACAGCGGCGGGCCGCTCAACGTGAGACCGCTGCCGCCGGGACGGCCCGGCAAAGATTACCAGTCAGTGGTGGTCCCAACCGGCTACACGCTTCCGTTTAAGATCGTCGATGGTGTCAAAGTCTTTCACCTGATTTTGGAGGAGGTTGAGCATCATTTCGACACCGGCTTGAAGGCCACGTGTTGGGCCTATAACAACTATGTCAACAGCACGGTCATCGAGGCGGTCGAAGGCGAACGCATCCGCATTTACGTTACCAACCGCTTGCGCGTCCCGTCTTCGGTTCACTGGCACGGGATTTATCTGCCCAACGGCATGGACGGCGTCAGCGGCCTCACCCAGCCCCACATCAAGCCGGGTGAGACCTTCAAATACGAGTGGACCCTGCGCCAGTACGGAACCTATATGTACCACTCGCATCACGACACCATGACCCAGGAAGGCATGGGGCTTACGGGGATGTTTGTCATTCATCCGCGCCATCCCAAGCCGGAATACCATGTGGACCGCGATTTCGTCATCATGCTCAGCGAGTGGGCCATCGTCGCCGGCACGTCTCGCCCCAATACCCTGGAAATGAGTGATTTCAATATCCTGACCATGAACGGCAAGTGCTTCCGTCCACTGCGCCCTGGGTGTGTAAGACC
>Ga0256867_10000279_pt1 | contig 19665 bp, 15 predicted proteins | sample RVTome_15_FD_185939 | JGI IMG/M metagenome (GOLD analysis project Ga0256867, IMG submission 185939) | Soil microbial communities from uranium-contaminated site in the Upper Colorado River Basin, Wyoming, United States - RVT150D86 (HiSeq) ... | reverse complement strand
GGGAATGCATCCGACGTTGGTGCACGTGCCGCCGAGGGCGGGCTTGCCTGCTGCCGTTCTCCACTCGTCGATGCAGGCGGTCTTGAGCCCCAACTGCGCCGCGCGGATCGCCGCAATATAGCCGCCGGGCCCGCCGCCGATCACCACCACGTCAAAGGATTTGGCCATATTCGTGAATAGTGAATGGTGAATGGTGAATGGATCGAACCCATCAGGTCAGCAACGCTTCCATTCACCATTCACGATTCACCATTCACGCCTCATCAGATATCGAGGAGAATGCGGGCCGGATCCTCGAGCGCTTCCTTGATCGCGACCAGCGCCAGCACGGCTTCGCGGCCGTCGATGATGCGGTGATCGTAGGACAGCGCGAGATAGTTCACCGGCCGGATCACGACCTGGCCGTTCTCCGCCACCGGGCGCTCGCGTGTCGCGTGCACGCCGAGGATCGCGCTCTGCGGCGGGTTGATGATGGGGGTAGAGAGCATCGACCCGAAGACCCCGCCGTTCGAAATCGAGAACGTGCCGCCGGTCAGATCCTCGATCCCGAGCTTGCCCTCCTGCGCGCGCTTGCCGAAATCGGCAATCTGCTTCTCGATCTCGGCAAGCGTCAGCTGGTCGGCGTTGCGGATGATGGGTACCACCAGGCCGCGCGGACTCGCCACCGCCATCCCGATGTCGTAGTAGCCGTGATAGACGATGTCGTTGCCGTCGATCGAGGCGTTGACAATCGGGTAGCGCCTGAGCGCGTGAAGCGCCGCCTTCACGAAAAACGACATGAACCCGAGCCTGACCCCGTGCTCCTTCTCGAAACGCTCCCGGTAGCGGTTGCGGAGATCGATGACCGGCTGCATGTTGGCTTCGTTGAAGGTCGTGAGGATCGCCGCCGTCTGCTGCGACTGCACGAGGCGCTCGGCGATGCGCGCGCGCAGCCGCGACATCGGCACGCGGCTCTCGGGCCGCTCACCCAGCGAGCCGAGATCCACGGCCGGGGCAGGTGCCCGGGCCCGGCGCTCTTCTGCCTTGGGTGCGGGCTCCGCGCGCGCCTCAACCGCGCGTGCGACGTCCTCCTTGGTCACGCGCCCGCCGCGGCCGGTGCCCGTGACGGCAGCCGTATCGACTTCCTTCTCCGCCGCAAGCTTCCGCGCAGCCGGCATGACCGCCGGCTCGGGTGTTTTCGCCGCAGGGGCGGGGCGGGCCTTCTCTTCCGCTTTGGGCGCTGCGGCGGTCTCAGCTGGACCGGCTTCCGTGTCGATCTGCGCGATCACCTCCTTGCTGACCACCGTGCCGCCGTCGCTCTTGATGATCTTCGTGAGCACGCCGCTCTCCGGCGCCGGGGTCTCGAGCACGACCTTGTCGGTCTCGATATCGACCAGGTTCTCGTCGCGCTTGACGTAATCTCCCGGCTTCTTGTGCCACGAGAGCAGCGTCGCTTCCGCGACGGATTCGGAGAGCTGCGGAACCCTGACTTCGATGATCATGACGATCGCCTCGTGCGGCCCGCCTAGTGCCGTTCCAACTTGTGCAGACCGAGGGAGAGGTATGGATGCACCAGTGCGTTCGGGACAACGAGTTGGAACGGCACTAGTACTCCTCGCCCGCCGTAAGCGGCCGCGGGCGCCGGCTCATCCGGCGCGGTTCGCTGCCCCCCGACATCGTCAATGCCTGCTCCACCAGCTCCTTTTGCTGCTTGTCGTGCAGCTGCTTGTAGCCCGGCGCCGGACTCGCGGAGGACTCCCGGCCGGCGTAGAAGAGCTTCTGGTGCGCAAGGAGATGGCGCAGAAGATAGTGCTGGATATGGCGCCAGGCGCCCTGGTTCCTCGGTTCTTCCTGGCACCAGACGATCTCCGTGGCCTTGCTGTAGCGCTCGATCTGAGCGCGGAAGTCGCCGTGCGGGAAGGGATAAAGCTGGGCGATGCGGACGAGAGGCAGATTGGAAACGCCCTGCTCCCTGCGCGCGGCGCGCAGGTCATAGAAGACCTTGCCGCTGCAGAAGATGACGCGCTCGACCTTCTCCGGTTCGATTTCCTGCGCGTCCCAGTCCTCGTTGACCGGACGGAAACGGTCGTTCGCGAACTCTTCAAGCGGCGACATCGATTCCTTGTGACGCAGCAGGCTCTTGGGCGTGAACAGGATGAGGGGCTTGCGGTAGGGCCGGATCATCTGCCGGCGCAGGAGGTAATACATCTGCACCGGCGTTGCCGGAACGCAGACCTGCATGTTGTAGTCCGCGCAGAGCTGCAGGAAGCGCTCGATGCGCCCGGAGGAATGCTCCGGGCCCGCGCCTTCGTAGCCGTGCGGCAGGAAGAGCGTGAGCCCGCACATGCGGCCCCATTTCACCTCGCCCGACGCGATGAACTGGTCGATCACGACCTGGGCGCCGTTCGCGAAATCGCCGTACTGGGCCTCCCAGATGATGAGCTCGTTCGGGGAGGACGTGGCGTAGCCGTACTCGAAGCCGAGGACGGCTTCCTCCGAGAGCACCGAGTCGATCACCACGAAATCGCCCTGGTCGGCGCTGACATGCTGCAGCGGCACGTAGCTGCCCTGGCCCCAGCGCTCGCGGTTCTGGTCATGCAGCACCGCGTGGCGATGGAAAAACGTCCCGCGGCCGCTGTCCTGCCCGGAGAGGCGCACCCCGTAGCCCTCCTTCAGAAGGGTCGCGTACGCCAGGGTTTCCGCCATGCCCCAGTCGAGCGGAAGCTTACCCTCGGCCATCAGCCGCCGCTCGCTCAAGATGCGGTCGACGCGCGGGTGCAGCTTGAGGTTTTTGGGAACCTCGGTGACCTTTCGTCCCAGCTCCTTCAAGAGCTCGAGCGGCAGGCGCGTGTCGTCGCGCTCGTTCCACTGCGTGCCCTTGAACGGCTTCCAGTCAGTCTCGAACGGCGGCCGGTAGTCGGCCATGATCGTCTTGTTGGTATGGTAGCCGCGATCCAGCGCGTGGCGGTAGGTCTTCACCATTTCCTCGGGCTCGCCGGTCCCGACCACGCTTTCCTCGACCAGCCGGTTGCCGTAAAGAGTGCTCGGTGTCGGCAGCTGATGGATCCTCTTGTACATCAGCGGCTGCGTGACCATCGGCTCGTCCTGCTCGTTGTGCCCGAGCCGGCGGTAGCAGACGAGGTCGACCACCACATCCTTGTGGAATTGCATGCGGTAGTCGAGCGCGATCTCGGCGACCATGCACACCGCCTCGGGGTCGTTGCCGTTGACGTGGAAGATGGGCGCTTCCAGCATCTTGGAGACATCCGTGCAGTAGAGAGTCGAGCGCGCGTCCCGCGGGTCCGAGATCGTGAACCCGATCTGGTTGTTGATGACGATGTGCACCGTGCCGCCCGTGCCGAATCCGCGCGTCTGGGCAAGGTTGAGCGTCTCCATCACCACGCCCTGTGCGGAATAGGATGCGTCGCCGTGGATGAGCACCGGCAGGACCTGGTCGCCCTTATGATCCCGGCGGCGGTGCTGCCTTGCCCGGACCGAGCCTTCCACCACCGGGTCGACGATCTCGAGGTGCGACGGATTGAACGCCAGCGTGACGTGCATCGGGCCGCCCGGCGTCATTACATTGGCGGAGAAGCCTTCGTGGTAGCGCACGTCGCCGGCGAGCGTCGCCACCGCATGCTTGCCCTCGAACTCGGCGAAGAGAACGCCTGGCATCTTGCCAAGCGTGTTCACGAGCACGTTGAGCCGCCCGCGATGCGCCATGCCGATGACGAGCTCCTGCACTCCGGCTGTGCCCGCGCGCTGCAGCAGGTTGTCGAGCATCGGTATCAGGCTGTCCCCGCCCTCCAGGGAGAAGCGGGTCTGGCCCACGTAGCGCGTGTGCAGGTACTTCTCCAGGGTCTCCGCCGCGACCAGCCGCTCGAGGATGTGCTTCTTGTAGTCGGCGTCGTAGGCGGGCGTTGCGCGCACGCCTTCGAGACGCTCCGAGATCCAGCGCTTCTGCGGTACATCGGAGATGTACATGTACTCGGCGCCGATCGTCCGGCAGTACGTGTCCCTCAGAAGCGACAGGATGTCGGCGAGCTTCATCTCGGCCGGCGCAACCAGCGTGCCGGTATTGAATACCGATTCCATGTCCGAGTCGGTCAGGCCGTGGAACGCGGGATCGAGCTCCGGGATGGAGGGCTTCTCGAGACGCTTGAGCGGATCCAGGTTGGCGAGCCGGATGCCCTGGAAGCGATAGGCCGAAATGAGCTGGAGCACGGCGAACTGCTTCTGCCAGGCGCCCTCGGCCCCACGGCCGGAAACGCCGGCCGTCGGCCGCCGCTCGCGGGCAAGCCGCACGAAACGTTCCTGCACCTCGTAATGCGATACGTCGGGCGCGCCGTCGTCGAGCTTCTGCAGCTCGTCGAAATAGCTGCGCCAGCGCGGCTCGACAGAGGCGGGATCCCTGAGGTAGGTCTCGTAGAGCGCCTCGATGAAGGGCGCGTTCGCGCCGAAGAGATAGGAATTGCCCAGCATCTCTTTCATCATCGCCGCACCCGCCTCGCCTTCAATGTAACTCCCTCTCCCCGCTCACGCGGGGAGAGGGAGGGGGTGAGGGGCAAGGCGCCCGCAAGTTTCATACGAGAAACAACGCCGCTCGCTGTCCCCCTCACCCTAGCTCCCCCCCACAGGGGGAGAGGGAATTCTTGAGGTGGCTTTTGGTCATCAGGGACTCGGCATCGCGCTACTTGCGTTTCGCCATGGGGACGAAGTCGCGGCGCTTGGCGCCGGTGAAGAGCTGGCGGGGCCGCCCGATCTTCTGGTCCGGGTCGCCGATCAGCTCGTTCCACTGCGCGATCCAGCCCACCGTGCGCGCGAGCGCGAAGACGGCCGTGAACATGCTGACCGGGATGCCGAGCGCCTTGTAGACGATGCCCGAGTAGAAATCGACGTTGGGATAGAGCTTGCGCTGGATGAAGTATTCGTCCTCCAGCGCCACCTTCTCGAGGGCGAGGGCAAGCTTGAAGAGCTTGTCGTCCTTGAGGTCGAGCTCCTCGAGCACCTCGTGGCAGGTTTTCTGGATGATCTTGGCGCGGGGATCGTAGTTCTTGTAGACGCGATGGCCGAAGCCCATCAGCATGGCGTGCCCGTCCTTCTCCTTCACGCGCTTGATGAAGGCCGGGATGTTCTTCGCGTCCTCGATCTCGCCGAGCATCTTCAGCACGGCCTCGTTGGCACCCCCGTGCGCCGGCCCCCACAGGCTTGCGATGCCCGCGGAGATGCACGCAAACGGGTTGGCCCCGGTCGACCCCGCGAGCCGTACCGTGGAGGTCGAGGCATTCTGCTCATGGTCGGCGTGCAGGATCAGTACGCGCTCCATGGCGCGGGAGAGCACGGGATTGGGCTTGTATTCATCGCAAGGCGTGCCGAACATCATGTAGAGGAAATTGTCGACGTACGGGAGCGAGTTCCTCGGGTACATGAAGGGCTGGCCCAGGTTGTACTTGTAGGTCATCGCCGTGATGGTCGGGAGTTTCGCGATCAGGCGGAAGGCGGATATCTCCCGGCTGCGGGTGTCATAGATGTCGATCGAATCGTGATAGAACGCGGAGAGCGCGCCGACCACTCCGCACAGCACGGCCATCGGGTGCGCATCGCGCCGGAAACCGGTGTAGAAGCGCGAGAGCTGCTCGTGCACCATCGTATGCCGGGTCACGATATTGACGAAATCGTCGAGCTGCTTCCTGTTCGGCAGCTCTCCGTGCAGGATGAGATAGGCGACCTCCAGGAAGCTGCAGCTCTCGGCAAGCTGCTCGATGGGATAGCCGCGGTACTGAAGGATCCCGGCCTCGCCGTCGATATAGGTGATGCTCGAGCGGCAACTCGCCGTGGACATGAAGCCGGGATCGTAGGTGAATTTCCCGGTCTTCCCGTAGAGCGCGCGCACGTCGATCACGTCAGGCCCCTCGGTGCCGCCCAGGACCGGGAAATCGATCGGAGGCGTGCCATCCGTGAAACTCAGTGTCGCCAGTTTTTCCGCCATAACTATCCCCGTTTATTCAGAGTATTATATCGATTAGATCAGGTATTACATTAAAACTATATCGGCCTTACGAGGAGCGCAGCAAATCGACCAGCCGCCGGTAGCGCGTCTCTGTCGGGGTGCTCCTCCCGAGCGCCCAGTCGAGCAGGTCATTGTCCGGACGCTCGAGCAGGTCCCGGAAGACTGTCCGGGCCTCCTCGTCGAGCCCCTCGTAGTGGCGATCCATGAACCGCCCGAGGATGAGATCGAGCTCGAGCAACCCCCGCCGGCAATGCCAACGCACCCGATCGGCCTCGGACATGGGCGCTCTCAAACCGTGCGCTTCACCAGGAGTTCCTTGATCTTGCCGATCGCCCGCGTGGGATTGAGCCCCTTCGGACACACGTCCACGCAGTTCATGATGGTATGACAGCGAAACAGGCGGTAAGGGTCCTCGAGATCGTCGAGGCGCTCGCTGGTGGCCTGATCGCGCGTGTCGGCGAGGAACCGATAGGCCTGCAGCAGGCCGGCCGGCCCGACGAACTTGTCGGGGTTCCACCAGAATGACGGGCACGCGGTCGTGCAGCACGCGCACAGGATGCATTCGTAGAGCCCGTCAAGCTCTTCGCGATCCTCGGGGGCCTGCAGGCGCTCTTTTTCCGGCGGAGGGTCGTTGTTGATCAGGTATGGCTTTACCGAATCGTATTGCTTGAAGAACTGCGACATGTCCACGATCAGATCGCGGATCACGGGCAGCCCCGGCAGCGGCCGGATCACGACCGGGTCCCGCAGGTCGATGAGCTTGGTGACACACGCCAGGCCGTTCCTGCCGTTGATGTTCATCCCGTCCGATCCGCACACCCCTTCGCGACACGAGCGGCGAAACACGAGACTGTCGTCCTGCTCCTTGATGCGCACCAGCGCGTCGAGCAGCATGCGGTCCGTCGGCTGGAGCACGACATCGTAATTCTGCATGCGCGGCTTCTCATCAACCTCGGGGTTGTAACGATAGATCGAGAACTTCATCAGCTGCTCCGGGGATCCGTAAATCGTAAAACGTGAAACGTAAATCGAAACCGCCCTGCCGCTCGTCGAACGTTCCGCTTACGATCCACGATTCACCATTCACCATTCACGTCAATAAACACGGGCCTTCGGCTCGAATGGCTCGACTGTCAACGGTGTTCCATGCACCGGCTTGTATCCCAGCCGGTCGCCGCTCTTGTACCACAGTGTATGCTTCAGCCAGTTCTCGTCGTCACGCTCGGGGCAATCGGCCCGGTCATGCGCGCCACGACTCTCCTTGCGTGCTTCCGCCGAGACGAGCGATGCCACCGCGGTCTCGACCAGGTTGTCGAGCTCCAGGGCCTCGACTCGCGCGGTATTGAACGTCTTGCTCTTGTCCTGAATCCCCGTGCGGCGCGCGCGTTCCGCCACTTCCTTGATCTTCTTCACGCCCTCGACCAGCAGCTCCGGAAACCGGAATACCCCGCAATGGTGCTGCATGGTCCGCCGCAGCTCCGCGCCCACGTCGGCCACGCGCTCGCCATTCTTCTGCCCGTCAAGGCGCGCCAGCCGCTGCAAGGTCTGCTCACCGGCATCCTGCGGCAGCGCCGGATGCGTCCGCCCTTCCTCGCGCAGGTACTGGATCACGCGCTCGCCGGCAGACTTGCCGAACACGAGCAGGTCGAGCAACGAGTTGCACCCCAGCCGGTTTGCACCGTGCACGGAGACGCATGAGCACTCCCCCGCCGCGTAGAAGCCCGGCACCACGGATTCGGGATCGCCATTCCGCGGCGCCACCACCTCGCCGCGATAGTTGGTGGGTATGCCGCCCATCTGGTAGTGGCAGGTCGGAACCACCGGGATCGGATCCTTGACCGGGTCGACATTGGCAAACTTCTTTGCGATCTCGCGGATGCCGGGCAATCGCTTGCTGATCGTTTCTTCACCCAGGTGGTCGAGTTTGAGCAGGATGCAATCGCCGTCGGGCCCCGCGCCCCGCCCCTCCTTGATTTCCGTGGCCATCGCGCGCGATACGATGTCGCGGCTGGCAAGATCCTTTGCGTTCGGCGCATAGCGCTCCATGAAGCGCTCGCCGTCCTTGTTGAGGAGATAGCCGCCCTCGCCGCGCACACCCTCGGTAATCAGCACGCCCGCGCCGGCGACACCGGTTGGATGGAACTGCCAGAATTCCATGTCCTGGAGCGGGATCCCCGCGCGCGCGGTCATGCCCAGCCCGTCGCCGGTATTGATGAACGCGTTGGTACTCTCTGCGAAAATGCGTCCCGCACCGCCGGTGGCGAAAACCGTCGCCTTCGCCTGCAGGATCATCGCGTCGCCGGTCTCCATCTCGAGCGCCGTGACGCCCAGGACGGTGCCGTCCCGGGCGCGGATCAGGTCGAGCGCCATCCACTCCACGAAAAATTGCGTGTGCTCCTTGAGATTAGCCTGATACAGGGTGTGCAGCAGCGCATGACCGGTGCGATCGGCCGCGGCGCAGGCGCGTGCAACCGGCGCGCTGCCGTATTCGCGCATGTGACCCCCGAACGGCCGCTGATAGATCTTGCCGCCTGCCAGTCGGTCAAAAGGCATTCCAATATGCTCGAGCTCGTAGACGACTTCGTTCGCCTTGCGGCACATGAACTCGATGGCATCCTGGTCCCCCAGGTAATCGGAGCCCTTCACGGTGTCATACATGTGCCAGTGCCAGTTATCGTCGTCGATGTTGCCGAGCGCTGCGGCCACCCCGCCCTGGGCCGCCACCGTGTGCGAGCGCGTGGGAAATACCTTGGACAGCACCGCGACCCTCAGATTCGCGCGCGCGAGCTCGAGCGCGGCGCGCAGGCCCGACCCGCCCCCTCCCACGATCACGGCGTCAAACGTCCTGACCGGCAGACTCATCTATAGTCCCCACAGGATCTGAACGGACCACACTGCATAACAGATCAGGGCGCCGATCACGACGATGTAGAACGCAAGACGCAGCCCCGGGTCCTTGATGTAGTCCATGACGATGTCGCGCATGCCGATCCACGCGTGGTAGTAGAGGCTCAGCAGGAAGAGCACGGTGGAGAACCGCACGGCCGGCAGGCCCCACAGCCCCTTCCAGTGCAGGTAATCGAGCGCGGGCATGCGGATGAAAACGAGCACCATGAGCACCGAATAGACCGCCATCACGAGCGCGGTGATCCGCTGGGCGAGCCAATCGCGCAGCCCGTAGTGAGCCCCGACCACCTCGCGCTTCACCATATCCAGGCTCCGATCAGGAGCGTCAGGGCGACGCTCACCGCGAGCACTGCCCAGGCACTAGCGCGCGCGGGGCCGAGATCGCTCCCGTAGTCGAGGTCGATGGCGAGGTAGCGGATTCCCGCGCAGAAATGATGCAGGTAAGCCCAGACGAGGCCGAGAGCGACGAGCTTCCAGAACGGATGCGCCAGCACGGTCATGAGCGCCTCAAAGGACCGGGGCGACTCGAGGCTCACCTGCATCGCGTAGAGCAGCAACGGGAGAACGAGGAACAACGCGGCACCGAAGACCCGGTGCATGATCGAAATCACGCCCGGCAATGGCAAACGGATCTGAAAGAGATTGAGATACTTCGGTCTCGGCTTGGCCATCAGCTGTTTCTGGTCAGGACTGGAATCAGGGGGGCTTAAGAATCTGATCGTAGCGCGCCGACGGGAGAACTGCCTGCTTTCCGCGTGGGGATTCTAGCAGTTTTTGATGCACCGCATAAGCGTCGGCGACTTGCGCAACCTGCTGATCCGTGACGCACTCTGATGAACGCTTGCGCTGCCAGCGAAGCTTGTCACTTCAATGCAACGTTCGCTATGATCGCCGCTTGACACGCGGGCGGCGGCGTTGCGTTGCTCGCGTCGCCTGCTTCTTTCCATCACGCAAAACCTCGTCCCGTATAACAGGAGTCCACTTGATGAAACGCCCCACGCGCGTGGCGGTGACCGGGGCCGCCGGTCAGATCGGCTACAGCCTGCTCTTCCGGATCGCCAGCGGCGAGATGCTCGGCAAGGACCAGACCGTCGCGCTTCAGTTGCTGGAAATCCCCGATCCCAAGGTCCAGAAGGCGCTGACCGGCGTGGTGATGGAACTGGATGACTGCGCCTTTCCCCTGCTGGCCGGAGTGACTGCCAGCGCCGATCCGCTGGTCGCCTTCAAGGACGCCGACATCGCTCTTCTCGTGGGCGCCCGGCCGCGCGGTCCCGGGATGGAGCGCAAGGATCTCCTCGATGCGAACGGCAAGATCTTTGCGCCTCAGGGCAAGGCGCTGTCCGAGGTCGCCAGCCGGGACGTCAAAGTCCTGGTAGTGGGCAATCCGGCGAATACGAACTGCCTCATCGCGATGAAGAATGCGCCCGGGCTCACGCCGCGCAATTTCAGCTCGATGATGCGCCTGGATCACAATCGCGCGCTCACCCAGGTCGCGCAGAAGACCGGCAAGCCCGTCGCCAGCGTGCGAAAGATGACCGTCTGGGGCAACCACTCCGCGACCCAGTACCCCGACGTCTTCCATGCGGAGGTGGACGGAATGAATGCAGCGAAGCTCATTAACGATCAGAAGTGGCTCGAAACCTACTTCATTCCGACCATCCAGAATCGGGGCGCCGCCGTCATCGATGCGCGCGGCCTGTCTTCGGCCGCGAGCGCGGCCAACGCTGCCATGGACCATGTTCGCGACTGGGTCTACGGAACCCGGGACGGAGACTGGGTGAGCATGGGAATCGCCTCAGACGGCAGCTACGACGTTCCGGAAGGGGTCATCTACGGCTACCCCTGCGTCTGCCGGGACGGCGCCCCGGAGATCGTGAAGGGTCTCGACGTCAGTGAATTCAGCCATGGCCGCATGACGGCCACCCTCAAGGAGCTGCACGAGGAGCGGGACGCCATCCGCCACTTGCTCGGTTGACGGCTGGTGAGCAGTCAGCGGTTAGAGGTAAGCGGTGTGACGCCCGTTTCCCGCCGTAACCGATACCATGTGTCCTCCGCTTACCGCTTACCGCTCACCGCTTACCCAAAGGACAATCGATGAGCAATAAGGAAACGTCGACGGCGTTCAAGCCCAAGAAATCCGTCGCCCTCTCAGGCGTCGAGGCCGGCAGCACCGCGCTGTGCACGGTCGAGCGCAGCGGCAACGATCTGCATTATCGCGGCTACGACATCCTCGACATCGCCGAGAGTTGCGAGTTCGAGGAAATTGCTCATCTGCTGGTGCATGAGAAGCTTCCCAATGCGGCGGAGCTCGCCTCGTACAAGCGCAAACTCAAGTCGTTGCGCGCCCTCCCCGACCCGGTCAAGGCGACGCTCGAGCAGATTCCCGCCTCCGCGCATCCGATGGACGTTCTGCGCACCGGCTGCTCCATGCTCGGCGCCGTGGAACCGGAGAGCGATGATCACAACATGGCCGGCGCGCGCGACATCGCGGACCGCCTGATGGCGTCTTTCGGGTCGATGCTGCTCTACTGGCATCACTACAGCCGCAGCAAACGACGCATCGAAGTCGAAACCGGGGACGATTCGATCGGGGGGCATTTCCTGACGCTGCTCCATGGCAGGCCGGCAAAGCCGCTCTGGATAAAAGCGATGCATACCTCCCTCAATCTTTATGCCGAGCACGAATTCAACGCGTCCACGTTTGCGGCGCGCGTCGTAGCCGGTACCGGCTCGGACATGCATTCGGCCATCACCGGCGCCATCGGAACGCTCAAAGGTCCCAAGCACGGCGGGGCCAACGAGGTCGGATTCGAGGTGATGAACCGCTACGAGACGCCCGACTCGGCCGAGCGCGACATCGCCTCGCGCGTCCGCAACAAGGAAGTGGTCATCGGATTCGGCCACCCGGTCTACACCATTGCCGATCCACGCAACAAGGTGATCAAGGAAGTGGCGCGACGGTTGTCTCAGGATGCGGGCGAGATGGAGATGTTCGAGATCGCCGAGCGCATCGAGCAGGTGATGATGCGCGAGAAGAGGATGTTCGCGAACCTCGACTGGTTCTCAGCCGTGTCCTATCACCGCATGGGCGTGCCGACTCCGATGTTCACGCCGATCTTCGTGATCGCGCGCACCAGCGGCTGGTCAGCCCACGTGATCGAGCAGCGAATCGACAACAAGATCATCCGCCCCACTGCGGTCTATACGGGCCCCGAACCGAGGAAGTTCGTGCCCATCCAGGAAAGAAAGTGAGCACGCGACTCTCGAACGTCAGGCCCAGGTTCGACAAGGTCCTGACGGACATCGCCGACTACGTCACGAGCTACCGCATCCGGAGCGGGGAGGCCTACCACACGGCCCGATTGTGCCTGATGGATACGCTCGGGTGCGGGCTCGAGGCGCTCGAGTACCCCGCCTGCACCAAGCTGCTGGGTCCCGTGGTGCCGGGCACCGTGGTGCCCAACGGCGCGAAGGTGCCGGGAACGCCGTACCAGCTCGACCCCGTCACCGCCGCCTTCAACCTCGGCGCCATGATCCGCTGGCTCGACTTCAACGACACCTGGCTTGCCGCCGAATGGGGCCATCCGTCGGACAATCTGGGCGGAATTCTCGCGACAGCGGACTGGCTGTCGCGCACCCGTATTGCGCAGCGCAGGCAGCCGCTCCTCATGCGCGACGTGCTCACTGCGATGATCAAGGCACACGAGATCCAGGGCGTCATCGCGCTCGAGAACAGCTTCAACCGCGTGGGGCTCGATCACGTCGTCCTGGTGAAGGTCGCATCGACGGCGGTCGTGACCCATATGCTGGGCGGAACGCACGACGAGATCCTCAACGCGCTGTCGAACGCATGGATCGATGGCCAATCCCTGCGGACCTATCGCCATGCGCCCAATACGGGCTCGCGCAAGTCCTGGGCCGCGGGCGATGCGACGAGCCGCGCGGTGCGCCTTGGCCTGATGGCGCTCAAGGGAGAGATGGGCTATCCCTCCGCCCTCACTGCGAAGTCCTGGGGATTCCAGGATGTCCTCTTCAAAGGCCGGCCGTTGCGTTTCAAGCGCCCGTACGGCTCGTACGTGATGGAGAACGTGCTCTTCAAGATCTCGTTTCCCGCAGAATTCCACGCTCAGACTGCCGTGGAGGCCGCGATCAGGCTGCATCCGCAGGTCAAGGACCGGCTCGATCAGATTCGCAAGGTCATCATCACGACGCATGAGTCGGCCATCAGAATCATCGACAAGAAGGGTCCGTTGCACAATCCTGCCGACCGCGACCACTGCTTGCAGTACATGGCCGCGATCGGCCTCATCAAGGGCGCTCTGGTCGCCTCCGATTACGAAGATGACGTCGCCCGGGATCCGCGCGTCGACGCGCTTCGCGCCAGGATGCAATGCGTGGAGAACCGGCAATGGACGCGCGACTATCTCGACCCCGCCAGGCGCTCGATCGCCAACGCGATCCAGGTCATCTTCCGTGACGGCTCCCGGTCCGGGAATGTGGCGGTCGAGTACCCCGTGGGGCATCGCCGCCGGCGCAAGGAAGGCATGCCCCTGCTCGAGGCCAAGTTCCGGACCAACCTTGCGCGCCGCTTTCCGCCCAAGCAGCAGCGCGCGATCCTGGCGGCATGCCGCGACCAGGCGCGGCTGGAGTCAATCCCGGTGCATGAGTTCGTCGACCTCTTCGCGGTCTAACCCCCGTGGTCGACCACCAGGTCGAAGTCGACGTGCGCGGCACTGCGGATGCCCTGGCCCGCAACCTGAAGTTCGAGTACCGCCGCAACGGCGAGCTGGTGAACTCCCCTCCTGCCCGAGAGGGGATTCCGTCTTGTTACGTCCTCTTACCGCTTACGAACCGAGGCCGCGCTTACCGGAGACTTTGCGGCTTTCCGGCCGATGGCCGCGTTGACCGCGGGCATGACCTTTTCGGCCATGAGTTCCATCGAGCGGCGCGCGAGGCGCTCGTCCGCCCAGTCGTGGCCGGCGTAGAGCAGCGTGCCGAAATCCCCGACCGTCTCGCGAAACGCGAGCAGCTGATCGACGACGCTCGCGACGCTGCCGCAGATCACCAGCGTGTCGAGCAGGTACTCCACGGTGACGGCGCCGTCCTCCATCTCGACGTCCTGCTTGAAGATGTCGACGCTGCCGCGGCTCTTCCGTTTCGTCAGGAGATTCCAATAGTAGAAGCCGTAGGGGCCCAGCGGGTCCATGGCGTAGCGCCGCGCCGCGGCATCGTCCTCGCAGACGAAAACGCTCTTGCACACGCGCCAGTCGGCCCGTTCCGCCGGAAAACCACCTGCCACGCAGCCCTTTTCATACATCGGCCAGTGGGTTGCCGCCCACACCGGCTGCAGGAAGTTCGCCGTGATCGGCTTCCATCCGCGCGCTGCCGCGGCGGTCAGGCCTCGCGAATAGGGCACGATGGCGGTCACGACGATCGGCGGATGCGGTTTCTGGTAAGGCGTCAGCATCACGCCCTGTCCTGCCTCGGCGAGAAGCGTGCGTTTCGTGGAAAGCTTCCAGTAGCGGCCTTCCAGGTTGTAGGGCGGTTGTCCCGCCCAGAGCGCGAGAATGTGATCGATCGACTCGACGAACATCGCGTTGCGGTCCTCGTCGAGGTTGCCGAACATTTCCATGTCCGAGCGAAGCCCGCCCGGACCGATGCCGAAGAGGAAGCGCCCTTCGAGCAGATGGTCGATCATGGCCACGGTCGCCGCGACCTGCGCCGGATGGCTGTTGGGAAGGTTGACGGTCCCGCTCCCGAGCCGGATGTTCTTCGCCTCGTGGGCCACGCTCGCGATGAACGCCAGGCACGAAGGAATCGATTCGCACACGTCCGTGACGTGCTCGCCGATCAGCGCCTCCGCATAGCCGAGCCGGTCGGCGAGCAGGACGGCCTCCCGGTCCTCCTTGAGCGTCTGCGTGTAGTTGCGGCCCGGGGGATGCATGGGCATGGTGAAAAAGCCGAGCTTCATGAAACCGCCGATGAATCCCGTTCCAATGATCGCCACTCACTCCTCATTATTGCCAGTCCGCGACGGGGCTGGAGATGGACATTGGAACGGGATGAACGCCGATTCACGCCGATAACTGCAAGATGGGCCATACTGCTGAATCCCTTTCGCGCGAGGTAGCGAGCGTAAGTTGCGAAGAGAGAGCTGTCAAATGCAACGCAGTTTGAAGCGCCGCAAATGTCATGTAATCTCACCGTTTGGGATGTTCCGTTCCCGATCCGTGTTGATCTGCGTTCATCTGCGGGTGCAACGGTCTTAGATGAAAATCGTCGCGAAGTTCGAGATTCACTATTCGCAGTTCCTCGATCCGCTGGGCAGGCCGCTTCAGCCGCTTCCGCCGTTTGCGGGTGATTCCAGGGAGCTCCTCCACCTGTATCGCTGGATGGTGCTCATGCGCGCCTACGACGCCAAGGCGATCGCGTTGCAGCGCACGGGGCAGCTCGGGACCTTCGCCTCGCTCCTCGGCCACGAGGCCGTTCAGGCCGGAGCCGGCAGCGCGATGCAGCTCGACGACGTCTTCCTCGGCACCTATCGCGAAAACGGCTTGCAGCTCATGCGCGGCGTCACGATCAGGGAAATGTTCCTCTACTGGGGCGGCGACGAGCGCGGGAGCCATTACGCCGCGGCGCGCCGCGACTTCCCCATCTGCGTCACGATCGCCGCCCACGTGACCCATGCGGCGGGCGCTGCCTACGCGATGAAGCTCAGGCGCGAGGCACGCGCAGTCGTGTGCGCGATGGGTGACGGTGCCACCTCCAAAGGGGATTTCTACGAGGGGCTCAATGCGGCGGGGGCGTGGCAGCTTCCGCTGGTTCTCCTCGTCACGAACAACCAGTGGGCGATCTCGGTGCCGCGGCGCCTGCAAAGCCACGCGCAGACGCTCGCGCAGAAGGCGATATCGGCCGGCGTCGAAGGCCTGCAGATCGACGGCAATGACGTCATCGCCGTGCGTCATGCGGTCGATGAGGCCCTCGCCAGGGCGCGCTCGGGCAAAGGCCCGACGTTGATCGAGGCCCTCACCTACCGCCTGTCCGATCACACGACGGCGGATGACGCCACGCGCTATCGCAGCCCCGATGAGCTCGCCGAAGCCTGGAAGCTCGAGCCTCTCCTTCGATTGCGCTCGTATCTCACCGCCTGCGGCGCGTGGGACAAGGCGCGCGAAGATGAGCTTCTCAGGGAATGCAACGACGAGGTGCAGGCTGCCGCCCAGGCCTATCTCGACACGCCGGCCCCCGGCCCGGAGCAGATGTTCGACCACCTTTACGCGCGGCTTCCCGCGGCCCTCCAGCGGCAACGCGCCGCCGCAGTTGGACAATGATCAACCACCAAAGCCGCCACAGAGATCACAGAGAACACAGAGACGTGGGTTTTCAAGGTGAAGCGGTCCTGAACCTCCTTGCCTCGGTGCTCTCTGTGTTCTCTGTGGCTATCGGATTTTGAAACATGGCGCAGATCACGCTCGTTGAGGCCGTCAACCTTGCGCTCAGGCGCGCGATGGAAGACGACACGAATGTGGTCGTCCTCGGACAGGATGTGGGTGTGGACGGCGGCGTTTTCCGCGCGACCGTCGGGCTCACCGAGCGCTTTGGCGCGGAGCGCGTCATTGATACGCCCCTCGCCGAGGCGCTCATTGCCGGGATGGCGATCGGAATGGCGGTCGAGGGCCTCAGACCGGTGGCGGAGATCCAGTTCTCGGGCTTTGGCTACACCGTGATCGACCAGCTCGTGAACCACGCCGGGCGCCTGCGCCATCGCACGCAGGGCCGGCTCGCCTGCCCGATAGTGCTGCGCACCCCGTGCGGCGCGGGCATACACGCCCCCGAGCACCATTCCGAGAGCCCCGAGTCGATGTTCGCCCACATTCCCGGCATTCGCGTGGTCTACCCCTCCTCTCCGCGCCGCGCCTACGGGCTGCTGCTCGCGGCCATCCGCGATCCCGATCCCGTGGTGTTTCTCGAGCCCACGCGGCTCTATCGCCTCTTCAAGGAAGACGTTCCCGATGACGGGCAGGCCCTGGCGCTCGACGCCTGTGTCACGCTGCGCGAAGGAACCGATATCACCCTCGTCACCTGGGGCCCCATGGTGTCGGAGACGCTTGGCGCTGCCGATGAGCTCGGCTCCCAGGGAATCGCCGCCGAAGTCATCGATGTGGCGACGCTCAAGCCGCTCGATCTCGATTCGATCCTTTCCTCTGTGGCGAGAACCGGGCGCTGCGTGGTCGTGACCGAGGCTGCGCGGACCTGCAGCTTTGCCTCCGAGATTGCAGCTGGAATTGCCGAGGAAGGGCTGCTCACCCTGCTCGCCCCCGTGCACCGGGTGACCGGCTACGACGTGGTGCCGCCGCTCTACCGCCTCGAGCAGGAAAACATCCCGAGCCGGCAGCGGATCATCGCTGCGGCCAGGAGGGCCCTGGCCTTCGCTTAAGAATGGACTGCACTGCTATGATTCCAGCAGCCAGTCCCATTGCGGACGTCCTTTCGACGGTAGCGTGATCATGCTCGGCCCGTCCATTCCTACCCTAGACCCGATTCGAGATCTTTGATAAAAACTTTTCATCCATGAAAATTTTCAAGCTGCCGGATCTGGGCGAAGGCCTGCAGGAGGCCGAGATCGTCAAGTGGCACGTCGCGCCAGGCGATGAGGTGAAAGCGGATGCGCCCATGGTGTCAGTCGAGACCGCGAAGGCCGTTGTCGATATTCCGGCTCCCTATTCCGGCAAGGTCGTCAGGCTCTACGGCAAGCCCGGCGACATCGCGCACATCGGCGCCCCGCTGGTGGCCTTCGAGGGCGAGAGCGACGCTTCCGATGCCGGAACCGTGGTCGGGAAAGTCGAAGTGGGAGAGAAGCTCGTGCCGCAGGCGCCGGCCGCCCCCGCCCCGGCAAGCGGCGGCATCAAGGCGACCCCCGCAGTGCGGGCGCTGGCGCGGAAATTGAATGTCGATCTCGCGATGGTGACGCCCACCGGCGCCGACGGGCTCACCACCGCGCACGACGTGCAGCGCGCGGCGCGCATCCTCGCCGAGGCCGGCCCGATCGAGATGATGCGCGGGGTGCGGCGGGCGATGGCGCAGAACATGGAGCTCGCGACCGCCGAGGTGGCCTCGGCCACCATCATGGACGACGCCGACGTTGAGAGCTGGCCTGCGGGCACTCACACGATGATCCGCCTGATCCGCGCGCTCGTTGCGGGGTGCCGCGCTGAGCCCTGTCTCAACGCCTGGTACGACAGCGAGCGAATCGGGCGCTGGGTGGTGAAGACCGTGGATATCGGGATCGCGGTGGACACGCCCGACGGATTGCTGGTGCCGGTGCTGCGCAATTGTGGCGAGCGCAGCCCGGAGGATCTCGCGGCGGCGCTCGACAAGCTTGTCGCCGACACCCGCGCCCGCAAAATCCCGCCGGAGGAGCTGCGCGCCAACACCATCACCCTGTCGAACTACGGATCGATCGCGGGGCGCTACGCCTCGCCGGTCGTGCTGCCGCCGACGGTGGCAATTCTGGGCGCAGGCAGGATCACGAAGCAGGTCGTGGTGACGGAGGACAGGCCGGTGGTGCACCGGATGCTTCCGCTCTCGCTCACCTTTGACCACCGCGCGGTGACGGGCGGGGAGGCGGGGCGCTTTCTCAACGCCGTGATCGCCGACCTGCAGCGGCCAACTTGAAGGGCGTTAGTGGTGAGGACAAGTCATCTCAAAATCACCTCTCCCCCTTTGGGGGAGAGGTGTAGGGTGAGGGGGACGACGACCCGTGCTGTTCCTTCGTATCAAATTTCCAGGCCTGTTGCCCCTCACCCCCGCCCTCTCCCCGCTTCAGCGGGGAGAGGGGGAGTTCTTGAGCCCGCTTCTAGGTCACCGGTCACCGATCTACGGGGAGCTTGCGATCGTTCCAGTCGACCATTCCGTCCTTGAGGTTGTAGACGCGCTCGAAACCGAGGCCGTAGAGAATGGCGGCGGCGGTCGTGCTGCGCACGCCGGAGCGGCAGACCGCGACGATGCGCCGGCCGCGGTGGGGCTCGAGCTCGCCCGCCCGTCCCGCAAGCTCGCGAAGCGGGACCAGCTGGCTGCCCTTGATGTGGCCGAGAGGGCCCGTGTATTCGTTCGGCTCGCGCACGTCGACGACCAGGGGCGGATCCGCAGCATCCAGCATCGATTGCACCTCTGTAGCCGAGAGCTGGCGCACCTGGTTCAGCTCCGCGAGATCGGGAAATTTCGTCCTGTCATCCTCGATGGCGCTCTGGTTGGGCTGCAGCACCTCCTGGATCTTGTCCGGCATCGGGAAATTGATGCTCGCCATGAGATCGATGTACTGCTGCCGGGACTTTCCGGCGATGCGCGGATTGGTGCGCTTTTCCTGGCCGATGGTCGAGCTGATATTGCCCCGATAGTCGTGCGCCGGGAAGACGAGCGTCGCCTCGGGCAGCGAGAAGAGCTTCTTCGTGATGGAGTCGTACTGCTGTCCGGAGTCGCCGCCGGCGAAGTCCGCCCGCCCGGTGCCCTGTATCAGCAGAACGTCTCCCGTGAAGACCCGGTCCTCCACGTGCAGGCTGACGCTGTCGGGCGTGTGTCCCGGCGTATGCAGGACGCGGGCGCGCACGTCGCCCACCACGATTTCGTCACCCTCCTCCACGTGATGCGTCACGGCGGGCGCCGGTGCGCGCCGGTGCATGATGAGCCGCGCGTCGACCAGCTCGCAGAGCTGAAACGAGCCCGTCGGGTGGTCCGCATGGGTATGGGTGTCGAGCACGGAGTCAAGCGTC
>Ga0256867_10000277_pt1 | contig 19701 bp, 20 predicted proteins | sample RVTome_15_FD_185939 | JGI IMG/M metagenome (GOLD analysis project Ga0256867, IMG submission 185939) | Soil microbial communities from uranium-contaminated site in the Upper Colorado River Basin, Wyoming, United States - RVT150D86 (HiSeq) ... | reverse complement strand
GCCACAGGGCGCGGGCACCGCCTCCTTCGGCATCGGCGTCGCGACCGACGGCGACGACATCTACCTCGGTGCCGGTGGGTCGGACTTCGTGGCGAAGTACGCACCGAGCGGGAACCAGATCTGGAAACGCGACACGTCCGGCTCGGCGCAGGCCGTGGCGGTCAGCGGCGACGACCTGATCGTCGGCGGGCACTTCCTCGAGATCGGCGACCAGCCCGGCGACACCTGCGGGTTCAAGTCGTCCAACCCCGGCACGCTCGACCCCAACGACGAGTGCGCGAGCAGGGAACGCCTCGCGGCGTATTCGCTCGACGGCTCGCTCCGTTCGTGGGACCCGTCGGTGACCGGGAAGTACAACGGGGTGTGGGCGATCGCGCTCGACGCCGGGAGCGTCCACATCGGCGGCGAGTTCAAGAAGGTGCACGGCGTGGCCCAGACGTTCTACGCCCGGCTCGATCCCGGTGGGTCCTCATCCTCGCAGGCGACGACGACGACCCCCGTGCTCGCCGAGCTCGTGACGTCGTCGCCGATCCCGGTTCAGCCGAACCGCGAGGTCTCGTTCACCCTGCGATGCCCGGATGCAGCGAACCCGTGCGACGGCTCGGTGAGATTGATCGCTGCCGGAAGCAAGCAGGCGGGACCCGACCTGATCGCGCTCGGTCCGCTCGGCGAGGCGACGTACACCGTCACGTTGAACGACGCAGCGTGGAACAAGCTGATGTCCAAGCCGAACGGCAAGGTCGGCGGCTCCCTGAAGCTCACGGCCACCGGCGGCTCGGAGACGACCCTCAGCGACACGATCAAGATCCAGCTGGAGCTGGTGTAGCGGGTCCCGACGCCGCGCCCGGTCGACCGGTGGCACCGGGGGCTGCACGTCGGCTTCGGGGTGCAGCGGTGGACGGCGCCGCCCGGCTCGACGTCTCGCGGTAGGGTTTGGCATGGCTGCGGCGGCGTTCGCGAGTGGGCTCGTTGCCGGCGGAGACGACCGGTCCCTCGGGTCCGCCGGCCATGCCGTCACCTCGGCATCGATCCCGTCGGTGCGAGGGCACTCCGGGATCGAGCAGCGGTACCCGGTCCGGGTGGGGCGCGTGGCGTGAGCGGGGGGCCGGAGACGACGGCGGCGAGCACCACCCGGCTCTCGCGGTCGACCCTGCTCGCCTTGCTCGCCATGGGCGTGGCGGTGCTCGTCATCGCGAACGATTTCACGGCCCTGAGCGTCGCGCTGCCCGCGATGGAGAGCGACCTCGACTCCGACCTCACCACGGTTCAGTGGGTGATCAACGGGTACGCGCTCGTGTTCGGCATCCTGATCGTGCCGGGTGGAAGGCTCGCCGACATGTTCGGCCGTCGGCGAACGTTCGTCGTCGGCGCGGTCATCTTCGCCGCGTTCTCGTTGCTCGGCGGCTTGGCGCCCGGGATCGTCTGGTTGATCGGCTGCCGGGCGCTGATGGGCATCGGGGGCGCCTTGATGTGGCCGGCGGTTCTCGGGATGACGTTCGCGATCCTGCCCGAGGAGAAGGCCGGGCTGGCCGGCGGCCTGATCCTCGGTGCGGCCGGGTTCGGCAACGCCATCGGGCCGCTGATCGGAGGCACGCTGACCGACACCGTGGGGTGGCGATGGATCTTCTTCCTCAACGTGCCGATCGCCCTGCTCGCGATCGCGATCACGCTCCGCACGGTCCACCTCACCCAGGAACGGAGCGCCGACCGACGGATCGATGTCGCCGGCATCCTGGTGCTCACGATCGGCCTGCTCGCGTTGCTGGTCGCGCTCGACGAGGGCTCGAGCTCGGGCTGGACGAGCCCGCTCATCCTGGGGCTGTTCGCGGTCGGTGCGGTGTTCCTTGGAGTGTTCGTCGTCGTCGAGCGTCGCGAAGGCGACCGTGCCTTGGTGCCGCCCGATGTCATGTCGAACCGGGCGTTCGCGACCGCCGCTCTCGCCGTCTTGCTGATGTCGGCGATCTTCTTCGCCGCGCTGCTCTACCTGCCGCAGTTCATGTCGAAGGAGCTCGGCTTCTCGGCCATCCGGTCCGGGGCGGGGCTGCTGCCTGCCATGGGCATGTTCGCGATCGTCTCGTTCGTCGCCGGGCCGCTCTACGGGAGGCTCGGCGCGAAACCGGTTGTCTCGACCGGCGCCGCCTGCCTGACCGTCGGCATGGCGCTCCTCTCCCGCCTCGACGCGTCGACCACCTACACCGAACTGGTCCCCGGCATGCTCGTGCTCGGGCTCGGCATCGGTCTGTTCTACTCGTCGATCACCACCGTGGGGGTCACGGCGCTCGATCCGGCGCGCGCCAGCCTCGCCGGCGGGATCGTCTACATGTGCCAGATCGCGGGGGGTTCGGTCGGGCTCGGGCTCAACACGGCGCTCGTCGCGTCCCGAGACTCGCTGCCGGACGGCATCGGCCTCGCGTTCACGGTCGACGCGTTCCTGGCGCTGTGCGGTCTGGTGGTCTCGTTGTTCTTCATCGGCGGTCGGATCGAACGAGAACGTCTGCGACACCTGCAGTGGCGCCATCGCGCGCACGCCTGAGTCGTTAGCGTGGGCCCGCACGTGTTTCCGTGGAACGATCCTGATCGAGGAGGAAGCCATGCGAGCTATCCGCGTCCATGAGCCGGGTGATCCAGACGTCATGGTGCTGGAGGACGGCGACCTGGCCGAGCCGTCGGAAGGCCAGGCGCTCGTCGGCATCGACGTCGCGGGGGTGAACATGATCGACGTACAACAGCGGTCCGGGAACTACCCGGTTCCGATGCCCTACACGCCGGGCACCGAGGGCGCCGGCGAGGTGCTCGAGGTGGGCGCCGGAGTGAACCACGTGGCGCCGGGCGACCGGGTCGCGTACGCGATGGTGCGGGGCTCCTACGCCGAGTCGGCGCTCGTGCCGGCCGACCGCCTCGTCCCGGTCCCCGATGGGCTCGGCGCGGACGTGGCTGCCGCCGTCTTGCTGCAGGGCATGACCGCTCAATTCCTCGTCGAGTCGATCGCGCCGCTGGAAGCCGGCGACGTCGTCGTGGTCCACGCGGCGGCCGGCGGCGTCGGGCTGCTGCTCACCCAGATGGGCGCGCGGCGCGGCCTGGTCGTCGTGGGGACCACCTCGACGGCCGGGAAGGCCGAGATCGCCCTGGCCGCAGGTGCCACCGACGTCGTCGTCCGTGGATCTCGCGAGGTCTCCGAGGTCGTGCGCACCCACGGCGACGGGCGCGGGGCCCGCATCGTGTTCGACTCGATCGCCAAGGACACGTTCGAGGACAGCCTGGCCTCTCTCGGACGCCGGGGAACCCTCGTGGTCTACGGCCAATCGAGTGGACCGGTGCCGCCGTTCGACATCCGCCGTCTCCAGGGCCCGGGGTCGGTGTTCCTGACCCGCCCGATCCTCGGCGACTACACGGTGACGCGTGACGAGCTGCTGTGGCGCGCCGGCGAGATCTTCTCGATGGTCGCCGGCGGAGAGCTCGACGTTCGCGTGCACGAGCGGTTCCCGCTGGAACGCGCTCCAGACGCACATCGAGCGTTGGCGAGCGGCACCACGAGCGGCAAGCTCCTCCTCGAGACCGGACGCTGACGGCTCCGGGGATCAACCACTCCCGTTGCCGGCTACGCTGACCTCGTCGCCGCCGGTGATCTCGAGTGGGCCGCTGCCGAGCTCCATGCCTCCGATCCGGGCGCCAAGGCCCGACGGCTTGACGGTGAGCGAGCGCAGGCCGGTCGCGAGGACCACCTGCATCGTGCCGGGCTCGGGCGAGGACCGCGGTCGGAGGCCTCCGTAGTAGAAGCCGAGGATGCGCTCGGTCGACCAGCCTCGGCGGGCCTTCCCGTAGGCGCCCCACTGCACCATGCCGACCCCGTGTCCCCAGCCTCGTCCGTCGACGACCAGCGAACGTCCGACGGAGGCCAGCGCGAACCAGCCCGAGGGGATCGTCACGGGGAGTCCGTCGCTCGGGTACCTGCGCGGCAGCAGGCACGCGGCCCACGAGTTCACGGCGTCGCGAAGCGACCCCGCGTCGATCGAACGGCGCTCGCCGTCACCCGCGAGCCGGACCGTCGAGCCCTCGACCGCCACCGACCCGATGGACACCCCCCTCGGCCAGGCTCCGTCGGCGCGCAGCACGGTCGTGAGGTCGCGCACCGGGAGTTCCACCTGCCACCTCGACACGGGGGAGGCGCCGTCGTCACGCTCGACGACCGGCCGCAGGTACGGGAGCGGCGAGCTTCCGAACACCTCGTCGTTGCCGTACGTGCGTCCGTTCGAGGTCGAGAAGTACACCGTGTCGGCCGGACGACCGCCGGACAGCAGCACCTGCCCTCGTGTCTGCCGCACGGCCCGATACCATCGGTGCATCCCCGGCGGGCGTGGCTGCGGGATGCCGCCGTAGACCTGGCAGTCGGCCGTGCCGCAGATCGGGGTGCCCAGGTCCTCGCCCTGCCCGCCCGACCACCCCGTACGCGCGAGCACGTAGGAGCGCGCCGCGATGGCCTGGGCTTCCAGAGCGGCCTTCGGCCATGTGGGCGGGACCTCGGCGATGCCCTCGAGATAGGCCTGGAAATCGAGCGTCACCGCGACCGTCAGGGTGCCGTCGTCGACGGCACGGATCGCCAGGGTCCCGGGGTATCGTCCGTCGAGCGTCGGGCGCTCGGCGTCCACGCAGCGCGACGGTCGCCACGGGTAGAGGCCTCGGACGCGGAAAGAGCCGCTCCGCGGCGGCCGGACGAGGATCCGCTGCCCGGTGACCCGGAACGCGCCGGAGTCCGGCGCGACCGTCGGCTCCGGCGGTGCCGTCGGAGCGGGGGATGTGACGCTGGGTGGGCCCGCTGAGGGCGTCGTCGCGGACGGCTGCTCGTCGACGGGCTCGGATGGTGTGCACGCCCCGGACAGGGCGACCACGACGATCGCCGCGCTTGAAGCTCGAACGAGTGGTCGCTCCCGCATGTACGACCCACTCTAGGCCGCCCTCGCGTAGGCTCCGAACCACGGGTCGAGGAGGGGATGCCATGGCCACGGGGGAGCGGGGAACCACGACGATCGTCGAGCAACTGTGGAGGCGGCTCGGCGAGGAGGACTGGGACGGCGCCAGGGAGCTGATGCACGACGACTACGTGCTGGAGTGGCCGCAGTCGGGGGAGCGGATCGAAGGACCCGACGACTCCCTGGCGATCGACCGGAACTTCCCTGGCGGCCTCCCGGCCATCCGCTTCCGCCGCGCGATCGGCTCGGGCGATCTCGAGGTGGGCGAGGCGGAGCTCGAGTACGCCGACGGCAGCGTGTACCAAGCCGTGAGCATCGCCGAGATCCGCGACGGGAAGGTCTACCGGCAGACCGGCTACTTCGCTCAGCCCTTCGAGGCTCCCCAGTGGCGCGCTCAGTGGGTCCACCGGATGTCGCGATGAGCTCAGCCGAGACGTCGGTCGCGAGCCAGGGCCCCATGACCCCCGCGCGAAAGCGCTGGACGATGATCGCCGTCGTCCTCGGGTCGTCCGTGGTGTTCCTCGACACGTCGGTCGTGAACCTCGCGCTGCCTCGCATCGGCGAGGACCTGCCCTCCGACCTGCTCGGCACGCTCGAGGCGCAGTCCTACGTCGCATACGGCTATTTCGTAACGCTCAGCGCCCTGCTGATCCTGGCCGGCGGGCTCACCGACTACCACGGGCGCCGGAAGATGTTCTCCTTCGGGCTGCTCGGTTTCGCCGCGACCTCGCTGTTGTGCGGCATCGCTCCCTCGATCGAGTTCCTCATCGTCGCTCGCGTGCTGCAGGGTGCAGCAGGTGCGTTCGTCGTACCGGGGTCGCTCTCGATCATCACGGCGAGCTTCGAGGGCGAGGAACGGGGCCGGGCGTTCGGCGTCTGGGCGGGCGCCTCGGCTGCGACATCGATCCTCGGACCGTTCGTGGGAGGCCTGTTGGTCAACACGATCTCCTGGCGGATGGCGTTCCTGATCAACCTCCCGTTGTTGGCGATCGCGTACCTCGCGACGGTTCGATACGTGCCCGAGTCTCGCGACCCCGACGCCACCGGGCACTTCGACTGGCTCGGCTCGTTCGTGATCGTGCTCGCCGTCGGAGGGCTCGCGTTCGGCACGATCCGAGGACAGCAGCAGGGCTGGGGGGAGCCGGTCGCCCTGACCAGCCTCGTCGTCGGCGCCCTCGCCGCGATCGCGTTCCCGTTCCTGATGGTGAAGCGTCGCGATCCGCTGGTGCCGCCACGCCTGTTCCGGTCGAGGAACTTCACGGTCACGAACCTGTCGACGCTCGTGATCTACGGCGCGCTCTACGTCTCGCTGACGTTCCAGGGGATCTTCCTGATCGGCACGCTCGGCTACAACGAGCAGGCCGCGGGCATCGCCGGCATCCCCGCGTCGCTGCTGCTCGTGCTGTTCTCGACCCGGTTCGGGAAGCTCGCCGCCCGTCACGGCCCACGCCTCTACATGGCGCTCGGTCCGGCGATCATGGCCCTCGGGCTGCTGTGGTACGTCCGGATCCCCTCCGACAGCTCGGCCTGGGTGTTCGGGGGCGGCGAGGGGTCGTCGATCCTGCCGCCCGCGGACTACTTCGTCGACCTGCTGCCCGCGCTGCTCGTCTTCGGCGCCGGCCTGATGATCATGGTCGCGCCGCTCACGACCGCGCTGATGACGTCGGTGCCCGAGAGCAACGCCGGCGTGGCCTCCGCCATCAACAACGCGATCTCGCGCGTGGGCTCGCCGCTCGTGACGGCCGTGATCTTCGTGGCCGTCGCCTCGAGCTTCTACGCGTCGATCGCGAGGCAGGTGCCGGGCACGGACGTGGACTCGCGCGAGTTCCAGTCCGAGGTCGCGCCGTTGAACCGACCCTCGGGCGGGGTCTCGCCCGAGATCCGAACCGCGGCCCGAGCGGCCTCCACCGACGCGTTCCGCCTGGCGATGCTCGTCTCGGTGGCCTTGCTCTTGGCCGGTGCTGCGATCAACGCGACCGGTATCCGCAACCCGGGCGCGCAGGGGCGGCACGCGGGTCCCGGAGGTGAGCAGCCACCGGGCGACGCCGTGGGTGCCGGGGGCCCGTTGCGTGCGTCGGTGGCGCCGGGTGACGCCGATCGTTCTCCACCCGAGCCGACCGGCCCTGCGAGAGAGTCCTGACCTCGGCGCCGGCTAGCGGCCGGTGAGCGAGAAATGCATGTAGTCCTTCAACGTCACCCAGTCGCCGCCCCACTCCCAGCCGATCCTGGCGAAGGAGCGGACCACGACGTCGCCGCGGTGGATCATGCCGGGGTCGCGTCGCGCCCGGTCGGTGTACGGCTTCGCCGCGCGCCGGAGCACCGATCCGTCGGAGCGCACGTAGGGATTCTCGAGCGGATTGATGTCGATCGCCCATCCGTAGGAATGGTGGGAGAGCGATCCGGGGTTGCCCGTTGCCGGCCGGCAGTTGAACGACGAGGAGCGGTCGTGGGTGCTGAACCAGTCACGGCGTTCGGGAGGGCGGTACCGCGGGGGCAGGGCGATGTGACGGATCGGGAACCGGACCTCGAACAACCGCCGGAAGACCCAGAGCACGTCGCGTGCCACGGTCTCGTGCACGATCAGCGGACCCGACCGCACGTGCCCCTCGAAGTTCCAGTGGCTGACGCGCACGTGGCGGAGGTCGTCGATCCCCACGGGGCATCCGGGATGCCAGTTCCGACCGACCAACCGTTGCCGCAGGAAGGGTCCGATCCGGAACACACCTCCGTCGAACCGCGGTTCCGGCTGCCCTGCTGAGGCCGCCGGCGTGGCGGTCGGGTGGCTGGTGACGGGCTGAACGGCGACGGGTGTGCCGGGTCTGACGATGACGGGCGTGGTCGCATCGGCGCCGACGACGGCCTCGGAGGCCACCGCCACGATGGCGCCGGCGAGCACGATGCCGGTGAGGCGCCTGATGGTGCGATCTTACGGCTCGCACGATGGTCGCGGACCTGCGCCCTAGGACGTTCGCCGTCGCGAGGGCGCTGGATGGCGCTCGTCAGCAGGCGCCCCGTACGTCAACATGGGCGACGGCAGCATCGTGAACGACCGTAGAGACCCGTCCCCCCCGGAGGTCCCCGTGAAGATCCAGATCCTCTGCACGCTCGGTCCGGCGTCCATGCACCCCGAGATCATCCGTGAGCTCGACGCGCGGAACGTGGACCTGTTCCGCATCAATCTCTCCCACACCGCGCTGGAACGTGTGGAACCCGCGATCGAGCTTATCCAGGGATGTTCGTCCACCCCGATCTGCCTGGACACCGAGGGTGCGCAGGTGAGATGCGGAGAGGTGGCCGACGGGGTCGTGCTCGAAGAGGGAAGCGAGGTCGATCTCGTCGCGGATCGCGTCGTCGGCTCCACCTCGACGGTGACGTTGTGGCCCGCCACGCTCTTCGAGGCGTTGGCCGTGGGCAGCCTGCTGGAGATCGACTTCGACGGCGCCAGGCTTCGGGTCACCGACGTCGCCGAGCGCGGAGCGCGCGCACTGGTCACGAGCACCGGTCGCATGCGGTCCAACAAGGGCGTCACCGTCGCTCCGCCTCCGGACCTCCCGGCGCTCTCCGAGAAGGACGAGGCGGCGATCGAGCTGGGTGCGCGGCACGGGATCGCCGACTACGCGCTCTCGTTCGCGAGCAACGCCGACGAGGTGGCCCGCATCCGTTCGCTGGCCCCGCAGGGCGCGAACGTCATCGCGAAGATCGAGAGCCGTGTCGGAGTGCGCAACATGGACGCGATCATCGACGCCGCCGACGCGGTCCTCATCGACCGCGGCGACCTCTCGCGGGAGGTTCCGTTCGAGCTCGTCCCCTACTACCAGAAGACGATCATCCGGCATGCGAACCGCTGGAACCGCCCGGTCTACGTCGCGACGAACCTCCTCGAGTCGATGGTCACCAGCCGGGTGCCGACGATCGCGGAGTCCAACGACATCGCCAACACCCTGCTCGACGGTGTGCACGGCCTCGTGCTGGCCGCTGAGACGGCGGTCGGGATCGACCCGGTCGCGTCGGTCGACATGGTGCTCCGAGGCATCAGTGCGTTCGAACGCTCAACGCAGATCCGTCTCGAGGACAACGAGCTGGAGCTGCCGGCTCAGTAGCACTGCTCGGCAGGCGCCACCCGTCCACCGCTCACGCGAGCAGCGGCCTGATCAGGCTGTCCCCGTACCATCGCCCGGCCGGCGGCGATCCTGCCGCACGTGATCCTGCTCGGACTCCTGCCAGACCTCCTCGACGTTCTCGACGTTGAACCCGTACTCGAAGACGAGCGTGCCTCCGTAGGCTGCCCCGAACATCACGAGGCCCGCGGCGAGCACCGACAGCACGAGCCACGCCGTTTGCGTCTGGGCTTCGTCGAAAGCCGGGATCCGTAGCAAGAGGTCGACGAGCGTGATCACCGTGACCGTGACCATGACGGTCGCGTGCCAGTTGATCGTGCGCCACACCTGCGTTCGCTTCGCCCGGCCGATCGGCCCGGACCTTCTGTCACGAGGGATCCCCTTCCACCAGTCGAGGAAGCCGGTGAGCGCGGCGCCCAGGCTCACGACGAACCCGGCCACCATCACGAACGTGGCCGCCGCGAAGAAGTCCTGCGCCTTCGCATCGTCGGCCGGCGAGAGATACGAGATCAGATCGAAGACCGCCGCCAACGAGTAACAGACGATGGGGAAGTCGGTGAGCGGCGGATGGAACGGTTTGCCGGTGAATCCCCTCAGCCCCTGGGATCGGCGCCCCTTCAGCCGCCAGGTCGGGCGGATAGAGTAGATCTTCGGCATGGGCCCTCCTTCCCTCTCGGGGAGGAGTCAACCGCATGCGGGAGCTTCGTGCACGGGTCCGATCCGTGCCGGCCTCGATCAGTACCCGGGTCGCCCCGCGCCTTCCTCGGTCACAGCCTTGCCCGAGGCGTCGACGACGTACCAGACGTCGCCGATGGCCTGGCCCTTCGTGTCACCCGGGGTCTGGTCGGAGGCGAAGTAATAGAGGGGGTGGCCGTCGTAGGTCACCTGCACCTCACCGTCGTCGCGTTCGGTCGTGCCGAGCAGCGCTTCGTCGGTGCCCTCACCGGCGGTCGGTGCCTCGTCGACCAATGGGGGCCACGTTGCGGCGCAGTCGTCGTAGCAGGTGCTCGACCCGTCGGTGTCGGACTCGAACAGGTACAGGGTGATCCCCTCCGCGTCGACGAGGATCGAGCCGAGATCCGAGTCGGCCACGGCCACGGTGCCCTCGGCGGAGGCGTCGGCATCGGGGCTTTCGTCGGCCTCGGCGGCCGGCGATCCCTGTGCCGGGCTTTCACCACCGTCGTCGTCGGCGCACGCGGCGAGCATCGTCGCGAACGCCAATCCGATCGCGACCGACCGCATCGCTCCGATCCTCATGGTCGTCGTCTCCTTCCGCCAGGGGGCCGTCGTGACATCGACGGGGATACGGGGTTTGCACCGAGCGCGTTCAACTCCGTACGAGATCGAACCGTCCGGATGCTGGGCCCGTACCCTGAAACGGGCCATGGGTGCAGCACGCTTCGATCTCGACGAGCGCGGCATCAGAGCCGCGTACTCGGCGCATGCCGGGGAGATGTTCGGCTTCGCGGTGCGGTCGCTCAACGACCACGGCCTCGCCGAGGAGGCCGTGCAGGAGACGTTCGTGCGTGCATGGAGGTTCGGCGACCGGTTCGACCCACAGCTCGGCAGCCTTCGTGGCTGGCTCTTCGCGATCCTGCGGCACGTGGTCATCGACATGGCCCGGGCACGCGCGATCTGGCCCGAACCTGCATCCGACGAGACGATCGAGGGTTCGGCCGACGCCGTCTCGGCCGAGGACCGACTGGAAGAGGCGCTGATCGCCTGGCAGATCGAGGAGGCGCTGCGACGCATCGGCGAGGACCATCGGCGCGTGGTGCTCGAGACGTACTTCCGGCGACGCCCCTACGCGGAGGTCGCGTCGGAGCTCGGCATCCCCGAAGGCACGGTCAAGAGCCGCGTGTACTACGCCCTACGAGCGCTGCGGCTCGCACTGGAGGAGATGGGGTGGGATGACCACTCGTCCTGACGACCATGTGCGCCCGCTGCTGGGAGCGTTCGTGCTCGGTCACCTCGAGCCCGCCGACGTCACCGCGGTGCGCGCCCATCTCGAGGGCTGTGCCGCGTGCCGGGTGGAGGCGGCCGAGCTGGCGGCGGTCGCCGGTCTGTTGCCGCTTGCCGACCCCGAACGCCTGGGCACGTCGGCCGAGCCCCCCGGAGAGATGCTCGACCAGGTGCTCACCCGGATCGAACGGGAGCGTGGCGTCCGCGATCGGGCTCGTCGGCGCTCGGTGGCGGTCCGCTTGGCCGCCGTGGCCGCCGTGCTCGCCCTCGTGGCCTTCGTGGGGCAGATCGCGCTCGGACCTCCCGAGCCTTCGGGTGGCGAGATCGTTGCCCTCACCGCGGCCCGGCCCGGCGTGCTGGGAGAGGCCGTGCTGCACGAGGATCCGACCAGCACGTGGGTCGAGATCACCACCTCCGGGCTCTCCTCGGGCGAGACGTACGCCGTGTGGTTCGAGGAGACCGGCACGGGGGATCGTACGCCGCTCGGCACCTTCGTCGGGGTCGAGGGCGACCTCTACATCAGCCTCTACTCGACGCTGCCGCGCGACCACGTCGCCTCGATCGGTGTGAGCACTCCCGACGGGTCCACGGTGATGGAAGGCCGCGTGCCGGCACCCGTCGCCTCCTAGCCGGCCGTCCGTCGCCGAACCTCCTCAGGCGCCGTCGGGCGGACGGAGGACGAATCGGTCTCCCGCCTCTGTGACCTCGGCGTCCAGCACGGCGCCGTCCACGTCGGTGGCCAGTTCCGGTGCGACGAAGACGTCGACACCGTCGGCCTGCGTCGGCACGTCGGCCTCCGTCGGGCGGTCGACCGTCGTGAGCACGATGCGGGTCGAGCCGTCGTCGGTGGAACGAGCTACCAGGCGGATCGCATCACCCGAGATCTCCTCCCGGGCGAGGATCTCTCGGAACAAGGTCGCAGCTTGGTCGGTCACGAGCAGCATCCGATCTCCTCTCCTCCGGATCGCCTGCGGTTGCCGACGTGTCGGCGGGGGGCAGGCGCAGATCGTCCCCTTCCGGGGTCACGGGCCCTCGTTCCCGGGAGGCCTCAGATCGAAACGTGACGCGACAACGCCGCGCTCGTGCACCCCGGCCGTGCAGGAGGATCGCGGGCGGTGGTTACGGGGACGCCGCCGGCATCGGCGGAGCCGCCGGGGTCTCGGGCGTCGCCGGGGTCGTCGCCGAGCGGCGCATCGCCACCCACAAGACACCCAGTCCGAAGATCGCGGTGACGATCCACACGAGGCCGCCGGCGACGGGGATCAGGGCCAGCAGCCGCAGGATGCCCCAGCCCGCCAGGAACGCCACGAAGCGCGACCTCGGCCACGCGACGAGCCTGCGCCCGAGCGCGTGTGCGCCCGCCACGTACCCGATCGTGTACAACAAGGCGAGCCCGAGCAGCAGGAACAACCCCAGTGGGATGGCCACGACGATCGCGACCAGCAGGACGGCGACGACCGGCAGCAGGAAGAACGCGACCGCACCGAACCCGATCGCCGCTCCCGTCTGGGAGCGGGCGGCGTCGTGGATCGCCCGGTCGAGCCCCGGAGCGAGGGCGAGCAGGAACAGCCCGAGCAGCAACGTCGAGATCGAGTAGCCGATCCACCAGGCGAAGCGACTGGCGAAGCCGAAGCTCGCCCAGTCGAACTCAGCCCCGACGCGGCGTTGCTCCCCTCCGATCGTCGCCCCGTCCTCGACGGTCGGCGACTCGACCGTGACGAGGTTGCCTTCGATCGTCGCCCCCGAGCGCACCACCACCGATCCGTTGAACACGACGACGTCCCGGTCGACCGTCCCCGAGATGACCACGGGGCCGTTGAACACCACGAGGCTCTCGCGGACGGTGCCGTCGATCGTGGCCGGGCCGTCGAAGATCACCGCGCTGCCGACCGTCTCGCCCTCGGCGACCACCAGGCTTCCGGTCAGCACGACCAGGTCGTCGCGGGAGTCGACGTCCTGGGCTCGGGCGGGGGCGGCGATCAGGACGAGCGCGGCGACGAGTCCGCCGATCACGAGGCCGGAGACAGCCGCGGTGTGGTTGTGGCGCGAGCGTGGACGCAACGGACTCCTCCGACGGTCGACTGGCCCGACCCTACGGCGGCTCCTGGCTCCTCGCAACTCGGCGGCGCACGCATGCGTTCGGTCCGCGGGTCGAGGGAAGGTCATACTGAACGAGATGGCCGGACCGCTCCGCGTGACCGACTCGGTCGTGGTTCCCGAAGGGGAACTGCGTTGGCGCTTCAGCCGGTCCCCGGGACCGGGAGGCCAGTCGGTGAACACCGCCGACTCCCGCGTCGAGCTCAGCCTCGACATCGCGACGACGAGCGCGCTCGGGCCCACCCTGCGTGCACGAGCCCTCGAGCGGCTCGATCGCCGGCTCGTCGGGGGCGTGCTCACGACCGTCGCTTCGGAGCATCGGTCGCAGCTGCGGAACCGTGAGGCCGCGCGCGACCGCATGGCCGAGATGCTTCGGGAAGCGATCGCGCCGCCACCTCGACCGCGCCGGCGGACGAAGGCGACCCGCGCCTCGGTCGAGCGACGGCTGGCCGCGAAGAAACGGCGTGGGAGGACGAAGCGTCTGCGCCGCCCCGACGAAGACTGACCCGGTCCCATGCTCCGACCGCGAGCTCCACGTAAGCTGTTCGGCATGCGTCGACCCTCCGTTGTCCTGTTGGCCTCGATCGTGGGCATGTCGCTGCTCACCGTCGTGACGCCGGCCGCGGCGACCGAGTACCAGGCCGACGCCTGGATCAAGCTCTGCGGTTTGAGCACCGGGTGCACGATCGATCCGCTTCCCCATCCGTGGAAGGGCCGCAACGTCTACAACGGGACGGCCGCGAAGCAGACGGTCGCGGTTCGCCTGGAAGACGGTGAGGGCGCGCGATTCTGGATCACCGTGCAGAACGACGGCGACCAACCCGACACGCTGACGGTCGAGGGGTGCAGAGGCACGCGTCACTTCACGCTGAACGCGGTGCTGATGGGCAAACACAAGCGCCCGAACTGGAAGGCCCGGAACGTCACGAAGGCCTTCAGACAGGGCACGCTCTCGTTCGACCTGCCGCCCGCGTCCGAGGGCAAGAAGAAGGTGTTCACCGTCAACATCATCGCGAGCACCCACCGCGAAGGCATCTCCTACACGTGCACGATCCGCGTGCGTTCGGCCGGGCGATGGGGGGCCCGTGACACCGTCGCCGCGAAGCTGACCACCTACTGATCGAAGGAGACGGGAACCATGGGCACGACACGCGTCGCCAACGCCGAATGGCACGGCAGCCTCACCGAGGGGAACGGCACGACCAGCCTCGATTCGAGCGGGCTGGGTTCGTTCGACGTCACGTGGGCCGCCCGCACCGAGGAGCCCGGCGGACGCACGAGCCCCGAGGAGCTCATCGCAGCTGCACACGCGGCGTGTTTCTCGATGGCGCTGTCGAACGTGCTCGCGAAAGGCGGCACGCCCCCGACGACGTTGCGGACCCGCGCCGAGGTCGACTTCCAGCCGGGGGAGGGCATCACGGGCATCAGGCTCGAGTCTTCGGGCGACGTGCCGGGGCTCGACGCCGAGGGGTTCCGTGCCGCGGCCGAGGACGCCAAGCTGAATTGCCCGGTCTCGAAGGCCGTCGCGGTACCGATCAGCCTGACCTTCGTCTGAGCGCCCTCACGGCGCCGCTCACCGCGGGCGCCGAGACTCCTCCAGCGCGGCGCGACGCCGATGCTCCTCGGCTGTCGCGTGGTCTCCCCGGCGTTCCGACACGTGGGCGAGCGCCCGCCACGTCCATCCGGCGAGCTGCCGCTCGCCGAGTTCTTCGCTGATCGCGATCGCTCGCTGCAGGTCTCGTTCCGCTTCGTCGTAGCGACCGAGCTCACGTTGGGCGATGCCGCGCTCGGCGAGCGCGTCGCCCAGCTCCCACCGGGCACCGAGCTCGGTGTAGATCTCGATGCCGCGATCGAAGTAGGGGAGCGACTTCTCGAAGTCGCGGCGTTCCTCGAGCAGCCTGCCTTCCTGCACGGTGGCGACGGCGAGGCTGAACCGGTCCCCCATGTCGATGGCCGTCTCCCGGGCCCGTTCGATCGTGGCGGTCGCTTCATCGAGCCGGCCGAGGTCGCCGATCACGATCGAGAGCGAGACGAGCGCCCGCACGAGGGCCCATCGGTCCTCGACCGAGCTCGCGATCTCGAGCGCTCGGCGCCAGGTCGCCTCGGCCTCCTCGAGCAGGTTGCGGGTCCACGGCACCCACCCCGCGAACAGCAGTGTTCGGGCGATCGCGTCGGGGTCGCCGAGGCGCTCCGCCGCCTCGAGGGCGCTGGCCAGCTGCCGCTCCGCCAGGTCGAGGTCGGCCGCGACGTTGATCGAGATGTCGCCGAGGAAGCGCAGCGCGAGAGAGAGCGCGACGTCGTCGTCGAGGCGCGTGGCGAGGTCGGCAGCCTGCTCGAGCACCTCCGTGGCGCCCGGGTACTCGCCGAGCCAGTAGAACGCCTCTCCCATGCCGGCGAGCACGCGCGCCTCTCGAACGCCCCACAGTCGGCCGTCGCCCGCGAGCGCGAGCGCGCGCCGGTAGCGATCGAGCGCTGAACGATTCTCCATGCGTCGGCGCGCGCGGTCACCGGCTTCGGCCAGGGCGTCGGCAGCGCGGTCGGGGAGCGTTCGTGTGTTCGGCTCGAGGTCGACGGCCGCGAAGGCAGCTTGTTCGAGATGGTCGGCGGCCCAGGATCGGTGCCCGTCGGCGACGAGCCGATCGGCGACCGCCACGTGCAGCTCCCGCCGCTGTCGCTTCGGCAGGCTCGCGTAGGCGACGTCGCGCAGGGTCTGATGCCGGAAGCGCCAACGAGGCGCCCCGTCGTCGATGCGATCGAACAGCTCCGCGTCCTCGAGCTCCGACAACCGCGCCTCCACCGCCTCCCCGGCCGGAGCGAGAGCTCGCACCTCCTCGAGGTCGAACGACGAGAGGAACACCGATGTGCGCCGGGCGAGCTCGCGTGTCGGCGGTCGCAGGGAGTCGATGCGCGCCGCGACGACGGCTTGTACGGTCGGCGGCACGGCGTGGGTGTGCGTGCGCCCCTCGCGCAGTAACCAACCGGTCGTCTCGATGATGAAGAACGGGTTGCCGCCGGCTCGATCGGCGATCTCCCCGGCCTCTCGCGGGTCGATCCGGTCTCCGCCGGCCTGCCGGACGAGCTCGACCGCATCGTCTCGGGACAGCGGCGCCATCTCGATCTCGACGCGATGGGACGCGCTCTCGCCCCATCCGGGTCGCAGCTCGTGCAGCTCCGGGCGAGCGAGCACCAGCACGAGAGCGGAGCCCCGCCGGCCCGACGACACGAGCCGCTCGACCAGGTCGAGCATGGGGGCCGCCAGCTGGTGAGCATCTTCGAACTCGAGCACCACCGGCAGGCCCGAGCTGAGGCCGTCGACCACGCGCAGGAACCCGCTCTGCACGTCGTCGACGAACGCGGACTCGTCTCGTCCGGGCTCTGCGACCCCTAGGCTGAGACCGAGTCCCGCCGCCACGCGTTCGCTCTCGCTCGAGTCGCAGCAGCCGTCGACGAGCTCCCGGAGGCGCCGGGTGACCTGTTCCGGCGGGTCGTTCTCGTCGATGCCCGCGAGCTGGCGCACGATCGCGGCGACCGGGGCGAAGCTGGCGCTGCCGGCGGGCACCTGTGCGTGTCCGTGGAGCACCGCGACACCGGGCTCGAGGCCCGCGATGAGCTCGTCGGCCAGACGCGTCTTGCCAGCCCCCGCCTCGCCCGTGATCGTCACGAGCGTCGGGGTGCCGCCCGCTACCACCCGATGGAAGGACTCGCGGAGCGAGGTGAGCTCGGGGCTATGGCCCACGAACGGGATCGTTCGCCTGACGGACCTGGTCGTGAGACCGAGCACCGGGTGCACGCGGAGGCGCTCGTCGAACCCCTTCGCCTCGACCTCACGCGCTTCACCGAAGGACACGGCGGCCAGGGTGAGCGAGTGCGCCGTGGCGCCGACCAACACCTCATCAGGCGCGGCGGCGCTCTGAATGCGCGCGGCGGCGTTCACCACCGACCCGGTCACGAGCAGCTGCTCCGACGGACCCGTGCCCGTCGCCGCCTCGCCTGTTTCGATTCCCACCCGGACCTCGAGGTCGACCTCGAGCGCGAGCTCGGCGCGCATGCGGCGGGCTCGCTCGCGGATCGCGAACCCCGCGCGGACCGCTCTCAGCGCGTCGTCCTCGTGCGCCTGGTGCAGCCCGAAGACCGCCATCACAGCGTCGCCGATGAACTTCTCCGGGCGTCCTCGCAGGTTCAGCAGCTCCTGTGTCGCGGCGTCGTAGAAGCGCCCGAGCACCTCACGGGCACGCTCGGCGTCGAGGCGCTGCGCGAGCCCGGTTGAATCGACGAGGTCGGCGAACAGGACCGTCACGATCCTGCGCTCGTCGGTGGCGAGCGAGCTCGCGACCGCGGCCCCGCACCCGGGGCAGAATCGGGCGTCGTCGGGAAGGGGGCGTCCGCAGACGGCACACGTCATGGCGTCCAGCATAGGAGCCGGACACGACAGTCCCGGCCCTTCTCGGGAGGCCCCGAGACAGGCTGCTAGGCAGAGAGTTCGCGATCGAGGGGCGTGCGGAACCTCGGCGTGATGCCGACGTCGCCGAGCCATCGCCCGAGCCGTTCGCGCTCGGCCCCGATCGCGGCGGCGACGTCGGCGCCGACCGGTTCGAGCAACCGGGTCACGATCTCACCATCGGCGCCCTGCGCCCAGCCTCCGACCACCCGTCCATCGGCCCAGATCGTGGGCCCGGCGTTCCCGTTGCGGTCGAACAACTTCCCGGCGTGATCGCCGAGGTACCAGTCGCGTTCCTTCCACCCCATCACGGTGGCGTCGAGCGACGGGAGGAGCGCGATCCAGGGATCGGGCGCCGCCACGGGTTCGAGGTCGTCGGGAAGGACCCACCCGGTCCCACCCTCGAGCTCGACCTCGACGGCGTCGACCGCGCCCAGGGTCGAGGCTGCGAGCTTCGCGGTCCAGCCGGTCCACCATCGGAGGTCGGTCGTGGTTGCCGGCCCGAACGCCCCGAGCCATCGGCGCAGCAGCTCGGCGCATGCCTCGGCACTCGGGACGACGGGCAGCCCCCCATCGAGCCAGCGTTCGGTCGGTGCCCACCGGTACTGACCGGACATCCACGAGCCCGCCGGGCGCACGCGCACGACGCGCCCCTCGGTCGCGAGCAGGAACAGCACCCGGGTCGAGACCCCGACGGTGCCGCCCCAGGACTTGCCCTCGCCGAACGAGAGCTTCGTCGCGAGCTCGGGTACATCGGCGGCGAGCTCCCGCGCGCCCGCCTCGCCCCGTGACTCGAGGGCGGCCATGGTTCGGCTCGAGACCCGGTCGAGCCACCGAGCGGGGTCCTCGGCGATGCCCTGCTCGCCGAGCATCGCGATCAGCCGCTTGCGCTGGCCGGGGACGAGCGCTTTCGTGCACGCCTCGTTCATCACCCCGGCGAGGTCGACGGGCACGACGAAGAGCGTGCGACGCATGCCGAGCATGCGCACGAGCGATCTCCGTTCGTACAGAGCGTCCTCGAGCAGCGTCGGCTCGAAGCCCTCGACGCGCGCCCATGCCGAGAGGAAGACGCTCGCCGGGTCGCTCGAGTGGGATCCGACGAGGGCCTCGACGGCCTCGTCCACGCCCGGGACCGGACGCGCCAGTCGATGACGCACACCCAGGCGTGCCCGGCGCTCGTCGGCGTCGATCGTTCGCACGGAAGCATCATCGCGGACGGCTCCCCGTATCGTGTCCTGAATGTCCGAGGAGCACGTGCGAGCGAACCGCGGGGCCTGGGATGCCGACGCGGGCGACTGGGTCGATCGCGGTCGCCGCGATTGGGCCCGTGAGGAGATCGGCTGGGGCATCTGGCACGTGCCCGAGTCGGAGCTGCGGCTGCTCCCCGACCTCGAGGGCATCGACGTGGTCGAGCTCGGATGCGGCACCGGGTACGTATCGGCCTGGCTCGCTCGCCGCGGCGCGCGACCGGTCGGCCTCGACAACTCGGGCGCGCAGCTCGCCACGGCGGCGTCGTTCCAGCAGGAGTTCGGTCTCCGGTTCCCCTTGATCCACGCCGACGCCGAACGGCCCCCTCTTCGCGACGCCTCGTTCGATCTCGCGATCTCGGAGTACGGCGCGGCGATCTGGTGCGATCCCTACCGCTGGATCCCCGAGGCCGCACGGCTTCTGCGCCCCGGCGGGCGCCTGGTCTTCGTCGGCCATTCCTATCTGTCGATGCTGACGTTTCCCGACGACGACCTGCCGGCGGGGGAGACGCTCGTGCGGCCGCACTTCGGCATGCATCGGTTCGTCTGGCCCGATGCCGATGGCGCGGTGGAATTCGCGATCCCGCACGGAGAGATGATCCGCCTGCTGCGCACGAGCGGGTTCGAGGTCGAGGATCTGGTCGAGTATCGGGCGCCCGACGACGCCGAGCCCCCATCGGACCCGCTCGCCACGGTCGAGTGGTCACGCAGATGGCCGATCGAGGAAGCCTGGAAGGCGCGGAAGCGCTGAGGGGCTCCTTCGGGGGCTCGGGTACGCTTCCCGCCCGATGACTCCCGATCGGATCCAGACCGAACGTCTGGTGCTGCGGCGCTCGCAGCCGGACGATGCCGGCGCGATCTCGGCGTACCGC
>Ga0256867_10000276_pt1 | contig 19752 bp, 14 predicted proteins | sample RVTome_15_FD_185939 | JGI IMG/M metagenome (GOLD analysis project Ga0256867, IMG submission 185939) | Soil microbial communities from uranium-contaminated site in the Upper Colorado River Basin, Wyoming, United States - RVT150D86 (HiSeq) ... | reverse complement strand
CGTCATTGTCCATAGTCACCGGCAATCCAGTCGCTGCCTGTATTTCGCTGGCCAGGGGCAAGTTGCGCCATTTGAAGGTAGGAATGAACAGCTCCTTTCCTGCCGGATCCACGAGTCCAGGCAAACTGACACCGATTCCTTCAATCGTGCCGTTGTTTCTTCTAATCAGTTTGCGAGCCCGATCGACGATCTCGTTCGTCGTCTGTCCAGCATCGGGATTAGTTTCAAACGTTTCCTGGTGCAGCACTCGGCCCGCGAGATCGCTCGTGCCCACGATGGTTCGCTTGGTTCCAAGGTCCACGCCAATCGCGACAGCATCTGCAGTGCGAAGCGACAAAAGGATTGGCGGGCGCCCGCCACTCGATTCACCACTGACTTCTTCGATCAGTCCGTCGACCCGCAACTCCTCAACGATCAAGGAAACTGTTGAGCGCTGGAGAGCTGTTTCATGCGCAATCTCAGCGCGCGAGATCGGGCCTCTTTCGCGTACGTAATTCAATACGATCTGGCGATTGATATCGCGAATCGTATTGGAGCGCGCCACATTTGCTTTCTTTAGGTCTATTCGTCGCATACCGCAAAACCGCCGGCGCCGGACAACCGGGATGGAAGGAAGCCAGAAGGATCGGGGCTAGAATTCAAGGGACAAATCAATAAGCATAATTAGTACATAGCTAACTTCCAGTCAACACCTTTTGTGGTTTCGCCACAAAAGAGCACAAGAAACACAAACGATTAATTAGAGCTTCAGGGCTCAATGACCAAAACTCCCTGTGCTTCTTGTGCTCTTTTGTGGCCTTTCAGGTCTTTGCGGCGTTATACTGCCACACATTCAAAACCGGGAGGTCTCCTATGAAATGCTCATGGATTGCGCTGGCTCTCGTGTTGTTTTTCGGTGCGCCGGTTTTCGCACAAAATCCTCCTGGCGGCCCTCCTCCCATCGATCGCAGAACAAACACCGATCGCCTCCGCCAGCAAGACATGAGTAATCGTGAATGGCAGCTAAGGAATTTTGGTACCGAACCCGGGCGACCAAAGGATCGACGAGAGCTTGAAGCTCTGATGGCGCAGACTGAGGAGGACTTCAATCGTATTTTAACTCTTCACAACCAAATCGCTCGCTCAATTTCCTCCAACAACGCTCTCGACTATCAATTTGTTTCAGACGCAACAGGTGAGATTAAAAAGCGAGCCAGCCGAGTTCAGTCGAGCCTGCATCTGGCTCCGGAAGAAGGTCAGGCGCTCGAGAAGTTGGAAGAACTCAAAGACTCGGAAATGAAAGACGCCCTGATAAAACTATGCAAGCAGATCCGAAGCTTTGTCACTAATCCAACAATCGAAAATCCCAACACGATCGATGCCAAACAATTAACAAGAGCCCGGCGTGATCTCGAGGGCCTCATTCAACTGAGCCTGCAGATTAAGAAAGACGCAGATAAACTTACCAAGACTCGAAAGTAGCCTCGGATTTTCACGAATGAACGCGGATCAGCCTCTGATTAGTGTTGATCCGTGAAATCTGTGGCTAAAGATTATTGAGGCGTTGGCGTGGGCGACGCCGGCGGCGTTCTCGCAAACACTATCGGTTCCTGCGTGGTCACTCCCTTTCCTTCCTGAACGATTACAAACTGGTTGGCTTTGACGTTTGCGATGATCTCTTTTCGATTGCCCGGCCAGGTGATTTCCAGATTAAGAGTCGTTCCCTCTTCAGGCTTGCCTAGTCCGAAGGTCAAAGGCAGTTCGGACTGCGAACCATAACTCGACCCCGTGCGCACCATGCCGTACAACGTCTTACCTTTGGATGTTTTTACGACCACCTTAGCACCGATACCATTACGGTTGGATCTGGTTCCTATCGTTTTCACGCGCAACAGATCGTTCTGATTCGCGTTCTCATTTCGCAGCAGGCGAGCTGGTCCATTGCTTGTCGTAACAAGCAGATCGAGATCTCCGTCATTATCGAAGTCACCATAAGCCGCGCCGCGCCCGACAATGGCGCGATTCAACGCACGACCGAGTTTTCTCGTCACTTCTTCAAACTTTTTCCTGCCGCGGTTGCGAAAAAGGTGGGGTGGTTGGGCGTATTTAACGCTGGGTTGGACCACACTGATGTCGTCGGAAACGTGTCCGTTAACTGCGAATATGTCGAGCATTCCATCAAGATCGTAGTCGAAGAAGAAGCAGGCAAAGGTCAGCGACTGTGCAGACATCCTGCCGATCCCGGATGCGGGCGCTTCGTCTGTAAACAACCCGGAACCATCGTTGTGATAAAGCGCAATACTTTCATTCGTGAAATTTCCAATCACAACGCTCTGCCTGCCCGATCCGTCGTAGTCAGCCGCGTCGACTCCCATGCCGGCGCGAGCAGTTCCTGCTTCGCTGAACGCGACGCCGGCAATAACGGCGTTGTCGGCGAACGTGCCGTCGTGGTTGTTGCGATAGAGGTTGTTTGGTTCGGTGTCGTTAGCCACGAAGAGATCCAGCCAGCCGTCATTGTCGTAATCCAGTAATGCGACGCCCAAAGTCTTGCCGGCTGGGTCGTTGAGACCTGCGCGCTCAGTGACGTTTTCAAACGTGCCGTTGCCGCGATTTCGATACAACGACGGACTTTGACCCTTGTAAGTTTGTGGAGTGCAATACGATTTGTTTTTTCCATCGAGGGTGCAGGTCTGGTCCGTCTCCACCGTCCACTCGACATAATTTCCAACAAACAGATCCAGCCTGCCGTCGTTATCGAAATCGAACCATGCGGCACTTGTTGAGAACCCGGGATCTCCAACGCCGGCTCTCCGCGTGACGTCTGCAAACTTTCCACCGCCAAGGTTGCGAAAGAGACGATTTGGACCAACGCAGGTGATGTAAATATCTTCGTTTCCGTCGTTATCGTAATCGGCAATTGCCACTCCGATGCCGTACATTTCGACGCCCAAACCAACCTGATGAGTTACATCCGTAAACGTACCGTCTTTGTTGTTTCGATAGAGCGCCAGAAACGACTTGCGCTTTTTGTTTTCCGGCCAGTCCATTGAGTTGACGAACAGGATGTCCTGCCATCCGTCGTTGTCGTAGTCAAAAAACGCACAACCGGCGCCGATCGTTTCGGGAAGATATTTTTTCCCGAACGCGCCGCTGTTGTGTTTGAAACGAATGCCTGCCTGAGCGGTAACGTCGGTGAATTCAATCGGGCCTGAAGGACGTGGTGGTGTCGGACTCGGGGAAGGCGATGCGACTGCGGACAGTTCGGAGGAAGGATTCGCGACCGGCGCCACGGGCGCTGACTGTTTGCATCCAGCAAAGAAAGCAACACAAACTAAAAGACCAAGAAGACGCTCCGCGTAATCTCTGCGACCTCTGCGTCTCTGCGGTAAATCAATATGTAACAACCTGTTTACCGCAGAGACGCAGAGGACGCTGAGATTGCGCAGAGATAAACTTTGCAAAACTAGGCGACTACTCCTGTTTTAGCGGAACGCCGGGATTCCAGCCAGATCTCGATCAGCATCGCTGCCGGGCCAACAATGAACAGTGCGTAGAGCGGCGCGTAGACCACATGATTGAGACGCAGCAACATCTCCGCGAACGCAACGATGAAAACGACGATACATTGCCACTTCCTGGACTTCACTGTCGTCTTCGGATCCGTAACCATGAAGAACACGAAGAGCTGGTACATCGGTCCCGTTATCGGAGAAATCTCGGAGCGCCACGGATCTCCTGTAATCCAACTGCGCACGAATGCAAAAGCTAAAAAGGAGAGCACATAAGTCACGCTGACGTGAATCCGCTTTGCGCGCCAGATAATGACCGATCCCAGAATCCAGATCACAAGCAGCGGCCAAATGAAGTTTCCCCACTGGATAGTCAACGCCGCCACCGTCTCGGGCGCGAGGAACAACAGCACGCAAATCCCAAAGTTCGACGGGTTCCAAAGATGCCGTCCCTTCACTCGCAACACATACTTCGACATGATCGAAAGCACACTGCACAAAGCGAAAGGCCATAAAGCCGGCGAGCGAATAAGAATGCCTACACTGATACCTGAGATGTACGCATTGGCGAGATTGAGCCACTTACCAAAAAAGATCCGGCCCAGTATCAACTCGGCCACGAGAGCGCAAACAATCGCGAGCGCAGCCCTTTCGTAACCTTCGAGAATGCCGTACGCAAAATGGCCTACCACCAAAATAGTGGTAATAAAAAGCGGCGGGATGTAACGGTTATCGAGAGAGATCTTCCGCCCCGAGACTTGAAGAGTCGGAGTGCCCACAGGTTGGGCAGCCGATTGGCTCATGCTGACTCCTTGATCTGATGGAGTTGTCCAAAGACGGGTTTTTTAATCGTCTCAATCTTACCTGACGGCCAACGAATCTCGACTTTTTCGATTCGCGGATTCTTCCCGACACCAAAATGAAGGCGTCGCTGATTCTGCGAACAAAAGCCACTGCCGCCCGAGACGTGTTGCACCTGTTGGCGGCCATCCCAAAACAAGCGTACTTCTGCTCCGATTGCACTGCGATTACTCGCCGCGCCTTCTAGCTCAAAACTGACCCAATTGTTCTCAGGCGTCACATTGTTTTTGTAAATAAGCAATGGCCCTTTTTGATTCGCGACTACGACGTCCAGCACGCCGCGATTCCACAAATCCACCAACGCCACAGCACGTCCATCAAAAACATCACGAGCTCCCACAGCCTGGGCCACGTTTACAAACTTACCCGCGCCGTCGTTGAGCCAAACTCTCTTTTGCTGATAACCCGACAAGCTTCGACCATCCATTGCCGGCCAGTGCGCCGCATCGGAAATGATGGTCGAATTGCCACCGGCGATCTTTGAGAAGTCGTACCAGTAATTCATGTTGCGATCGGCCGAGATGTAGCCGTTAACCAGATAAAGATCGAGCGTGCCATCGTTATTGAGATCGCCGAACTGAGCGCCAAAACTCCATGCGCCCATCTCGACGTCCATGGCGCGCGCAAGGTTATCGTATTTAAGCAAGTCGCCCCTGGTTCCTTCGCGAGGCACCCAAAGGTTGTTTCCCTGTATCAGAACACCCTCTTCGGAAATGTTTGAAACGTAAATCGAATACCTGCCGTCATTGAGAATATCTCCCACCGAGGCGTTCATGCCGCTCTTTGGCGAAAAACCAACTCCGGTTTGCTTGCCGACTTCACGAAACTGCTTGCCGTCGTTGAAGAAGAGCTCGGAGATGCCGTAATCGTTTGCGATGAAGAGATCCTGATAACCGGTGCCGCGAAGGTCCGCGACAGTTGCAGCTAACGCCCACCGCCGCGTATCGATCCCGACTTTTTGACTGACTTCTTCGAATGAGCCGTCACCCAGATTCCGGAAGAGATATTTACGTCCGCCATTTTTCGCGTACTCAAAACTCTCCGGCATCATCTTCGTGTTCTTCAGGTGCCAAAGGTCCACGTCTTCCGCATAATAGCCGCCCAAAAAAAGGTCAAGTAGCCCATCGCGGTCGTAGTCAAACCAAACCGCGGTGTTCGCATTGACCCACGCCGGTAGCCCTGCCTTGTCACTCACTCGAGAAAACTTCTGCCCGGCGTCGTTATGAAAAAGTTCCGGCTTACCCCACTTGTACAGGAAGAGATCTTCGTAACCGTCGTTGTCGTAGTCGCCCCAGACGGTTCCCATCGAGACTCCGGTCCCAACCTGGTTGAGATCCGCTACGCCCATTTCTGCGGCGACATCTTTAAAGGTGCCGTCAGCGTTGTTTTTGTAGAGCGCGTTCTTACTTCCTTCGCCGCTGTTCGTTACATAGAGATCGGCCCAGCCATCGCGATTGAAATCCACAACCGACACGGCCGCACCCATCGATGCAACTTGCGGCATGATGTGATCCAATCGATGGTCCAACGTGGGCGCCTGGTGAATAAAGTTGATCGCTGAAGCCCTGGCCACTTCGTCGAGGTGAAATCCATAGCGGTTCAAAGCTGCCGTTGCGTCGAGCGCACTGTTCGCGCGCTCACGTCGAGAAGCCAGTTGCTTCATGACCAGCGGCACTGCCAGCAAGGCGATGAAAACGAGAACGAGGACGATTCTTGCCACCTTACGACCGCTCATTTCTTCTGCTTCGACCTCATTGCACTCTTAAAGACATCAGGCGTTACATATCGGGTGTGGTAATTCTGCCAATCTTCCGGAAAACGACGATACACCCATTCGTCCTCGAGCCGGCCCGGCGGAGTTATGTACTCGTTTTTAGCGTGATAGGGCAAAGGCAGAACGGTTTTAGAGAAAGTGGAATTGTAATCTCCATCCTTGATCCACCCATCGCCCACTATTACATAGTCGCGCACCCAGCCGGACGGCGGTGAAGATGGTGCCGCGAAACGAAACGTCATCTCATCGCCCGCGTTCATTATGACGTAGCGATCGTCAGCGCGCATCAAGAGCTCTCGCACATCACCGAACCGCGTATAGTAGCCAGTCAGATCGCGCCAAATCTGTTTGGAACTCGATAGACGATTATAGTCTGGTATTTCAGGCGACGAATTGTTCGCCCGGTTGATAACAGAATAACCTCGATGATGCAGATCTGCCGTGTCGGGATTCAACCGCATAATCCGCGTCTCGGCGCCCGGAAAACCTACAGCCCACTCGAGCGAATCCCAGTAAACCTCCAGATTGGTTCGCAGGCGCAGTTGACGCGGAATGCCTGATCTAAACACATTTGTCAGATCAAACAAACAGATCTTGTTGCGCCCGGCCGGAAATCCCATGTTGGATCTCACAACTTTCCAGCCACCGTGTCCGTCAGGAATCTCCAAACTTAAAGGCTTCGCCTGTTCTTGTTGTCCCTGGCTGATAGCAACGTTGATCGAAGAGTCGGTCGGGTGCATCCAGCCATTCGCAATCAACCAAAGCGGACCGCTCGCCGGCGCATCGTCGCCCAGATCGATCTCGACATAGTGATCTCGCGTGACGCCCTGATACCTACCTCGTCCGAAGGTTTCAAGGTAGTTTCCGTCCAGCGTATTTACAATGTTGGTGACATCCTGTCCGTTGTCGTCAACTGCGCGGGCGATCTTGCGAGGTGTTGATACAGTTGTGACGGCGAGCTTCGGTGCAGGAATAACGAAGCGTTCGTCAACGAATATTTCTGTCCCTTCGGGATGATCTACAACCATCAGGCTGAGATGATCGTAATAATAAGTCTCCCAGAGTTCGGCAGAGATTCTTATGTCGTAATAACCATCAAGAGGTACAAGCTGATCCCGGCCAATCTTGTACCACTCCTCAGTAGCCTCGACTCGTGCAGTGCCCAGTGTGTTGATCCGTAAGCCAATCGCAGACCCCCAGGGCACAGAGTCCTTGACGAACTCCATCTGCTTACCGTTGTAGGCAAAAAGAAACGGACACGAACCCTTCAATCGCTGCTCAGTCACTATCTCCTGATCGGCTTTCACTTCAAAGTCAGCACGGACCGTTCCATTGGGCCATGTAACGCGAATCACATCCGCAGTCGTCTGTTCACCCAGGCCGAAGTGAAGCACTGGCCCAGTGATCGGTTGTTTTTGAACCAGCAATCCTGAGCGTATTTCCATCTCGCCGCCGATACCAAACGAGTTGATGCGTTGATCGCCGGTTGCCTGGCTCGCACGTGGCCGCACGATTTGCCAGTGATAGTTTTTTGAGCCCTGGTTGATCGCATGCTGAGGTTGTCCGTCACTGGAGAGTCCTAATAGATCGATTCGTCCATCACCATTGATATCGGCAGTAGTAAAAACGCGAGCGGGTCCGGCTTGTTTATCAAGCTGCTCGAGATTTCCGGTTTCGTCACTTAACCAAACGATGGCACCGCTGTTCGAAGAAAGCGTCAGATCAATCCCGCCGTTGTTATCCAGATCTGATATGAGGAGCCGAAGTTCTCCGTCAGCGTAATTAGTTAAGGTAACTCTTGCTATCTCCGTAACTTCCCACTCTCTGCCTTCATTCTTATCTGAGATGCGAACCACGACGCCGGTCTCTTGCACTACTATCAGATCAAGCACGCCGTCGTCGTTCATGTCGGCGATACTGATTGCCTTCGCTGGCTTCAGGTCGCCAGGTAATGAACGTTCAATGAATTGCCCCTGTCGTTCATTACTAAAAACATAAAGCTTTCCGGATGTATCGACGAAGGCGCCGTCCGGGTCGCCGTCCGCGTCGAGATCGGCCCAGGCGAAAGCTCGAACTCCTGAAACTCCTGCAAAAGGATTACTCTGGGTAAAGCTGCCGTCGCCGTTGTTTCTTAAGCAGATCGGTTCTCCCTGGTCGGATCCCAGTATCACGTCGAGATCACCGTCGGCCTCAATATCGGCACTCCACGCGCCCGTGTAGTTGGCATTCAAAACAGCCGCAGGCAGTTTCGACTGCCCTGTCACGTCGGTGAAAGCATTTGGACCATCCTGGCGGAATAAGCGAACTCCACCGGCGCCGGCCAACACGATGTCTGTTTTGAAATCGTAATTTAGGTCGATTGCGAGCAGGCCATTTACTTTGGGCGGGACCTGGGAAGAGCCTCCAGGAAACGGTAAAGTCGCGCCACCGGCAAAGCGCACCTCGCGCGCGTTTGCCGTGGCTATTACCGGAGCACCTGAGCCATCCAGCGAAATTGTTCCGATCCAGTCTTGCCGGTCCGTTCCTGCCGCAGGTATCGGGGCGGGCGGAAATGTGAGCCCGGTGTCTGCGGCTGCATTCGTGAATACTGGAGTTTCCAGGCGGAGAAAGTGATTGAAAGGAATAGCTTCCTCTCCGGGCGGCGGTTTGATCGCTGCAAGACTCTGTCTGTACTCTGGAAGCTGCAACAGAACGTTTTTCAAGAACGTCGCGCGGGTCGCGGCGGCGCTCATGTCGCCGCTATTGGCCGCCTCTCCAACTGCCGCAACACGCTCTTTGACTTCAGGTGACCACGATGAAGAACGCGCAGTGACCTTCGCCAAGGTTGATTTGAGCGTCTCGGCATCGCCCCGTTTTGCCGCCACACGCGCTAATTCAACAAGGGCCGCGATGTTGTCAGGTTGGGCAGCGAGAATCTTCTGCATCAGCAGTTGAAATTCGTCTGCGGCCTTTTCGTCACCTTGCCGCTCAACTTCCTCGGCTAATTTGTAAGTGGCTATTAGATTTCCATGGTCCAGGTCGACTGCTCTTCGGAGCTCTTTGATGGCTTCAGCATTGTTACCGCGACTGCTTTCGAGCAGTCCGAGAAGGTAATGGATGTCGCTGTTTTCGGGCGAGAGATCCCGCGCGCGTTGGAGTCGTTCGGATGCCGTTTCATAGTTTCGCTGGCGCAGCGCTAAGAGGCCCCAGTTGGCCCAACCAGCCGGTTCTGTGGGAGCGAGCTGAGCAAACTGCGATAGCTTTGCGTCAGCCTGCACATCGTGACCCACCTCCAATGCCGCGAGGCCGATGTAGAACGTTCGGACCAGCTCGTTGTATTCGGGAGAAGACTTCGGAGGAAGATTGCTGCCGGGACGACACGCGCTGAACGCGAAAAAAGCCACTAGCACCAATATGATCCTGGGGGAGGTTCTTTTTGCCGGCATGCTTGATTAGATAATTGTGCCTTTGCGCGTTTGCGGGAAACTTCGCACAATGTAGCACAGTCACAGTAATCAATAGGCGTTCACCTGAATCTAGTGTGGTGTCTCTAAAGTTCGCTGAATTGATCATCGGGGCTAATGCCCCGCTCGGCTTTGTCAGCGAACTTTAGAAACAGGACATAAGTATGACACGTTTCAAAACTGCGCTTTTCCTTCTGGCACTCTCGATCGGTGTGCTTACAGCGGCTTCGTTATTAAATCCAAGCTCCGCTCATCGTCAAAACCAACAATCAAAAGCGAATGCCCGCGAAGAAGCATATCGCTCGAATAATATTGGCGTCGCACTGCTCGAACAGTTCAAACACAAGGAAGCCTCTGATGCTTTCAAACGCGCATTGCAACTGGAGCCCGGTTTAGCACTCGCGCGCATCAATCTCGGCATCGCACTCTTTAATTTGCCCGATCTGCCGGCCGCACAAAAAGAACTGCAAGCCGCCAGTGCACTTGCGCCTTCAGCGCCACAACCGCATTACATTCTGGGTCTCCTGGCGAAAACCGAAAACCGAACGGAGGAAGCAATTGCCTCCTTTCAAAAAGTCTTGAGCATCGATCCCAACGATGTCGGTGCGAATGTAAACCTGGGCCAACTTTACGCGCAGCAGCGAAAATACCCGGAAGCCATCGCGGTATTACGAACCGGGTTGGCGGCCGAGCCTTACAACGCGACCGCGCTCTATAACCTTGGCACTTCGTTAATGCGCGCGGGTCAAAGGGTCGAGGGGCAGAAAGTAATCGCACAGTTTCAGGAATTGCGTCAACGTGGGACAGGCACAACACTGGGATCAAACTATCTCGAGCAAGGCCGCTACGCCGAGGCGATCGCGTCCACAGGCGCCGAGCCTGAGCTGGTCGATAAACGCACTCCCGAAGTTGTGTTCACCGATGTTACAGCGACAGTGATGCCGGCAGTTGAATGGCCTGTTACTGATTCCGCTGCTGAACAAAGCGGTGGCGTCGCGCTGCTCTTTGATTATGACCTCGATGGTGATCTTGATTTTTTCGAAGCCGCAGGCACCAAACAACGTCTGTTGCGCAATGACGGTGGCAAGTTTACCGATGTCACTGCACAGTCTGGAGCTTTAACAAAAGAATTGAGCCCCGCCTATGGAGCAATCGCCGGCGACTATGACAACGATGGCCGGCCGGATCTGTTTGTTCTTCGTTCCGGGACCAGCACGCTCTATCACAACGACGGCAATGGGAGTTTTTCGGATGTGACTGCCGCCGCAAAAATTCCATCCTATCCTCACGCCGCGAGGTCCACAGCTTTCGCTGACGTCGATCATGATGGCGACCTGGACATTTTGATCGCCGGTGAAGGGCAGGTACTGTTGCGAAACAACGGCAACCGCACGTTCAGCGATCAAACTGCCGAAGCAAAACTTGCCGGCAAAGTCTCGGCTCAGTCGATTGTGCCCACTGACTTTGACAACAGACGCGACATCGACCTATTGATTGCTTCAACTGAAAAGATCTCGCTCTGGCGTAACATGCGTGACGGAACATTCCGCGACGTTGCAACTGACGTCGGCCTGAGTTCTCCGGAAGGCAAGGGTGCCACTAGTGTCGCTGCCGGCGATCTAAACAAAGACGGCTACACCGACTTTTATTTCTCCAGCGGTCCCACGGGTTACTTCGCGCTCAGCAATGGCAAAGAGCGTTTTCAAATTACGCAAGCCCCCGGCAACAGCGATGCTTCGCAATTCATCGACTACGATAACGATGGGCTACTGGATCTCATCTTGGTGGCGCAAACGGAGTTGAGAGTCCTGCGCAATACAGGCGATTCATGGATCGATGTAAGTAGTAGGGCGACGCAGGGGATCGCAGCGCGAAGCAGCGCTTCATCATCTCGATCGCCTGTTCTGATATCCGGTGATATCGATGGCGATGGCGATACCGACATTATTTTCGGAGTTCCTGGTGGAGGATTGAAAGTTGCGCGCAACGATGGCGGCAACTCCAACCGTTCCCTGCGCCTTGGGCTTGTTGGTAAAGTCAGCAATCGCAGTGGCGTTGGCAGTAAGATCGAAATACGAGCGGGGAGCCTTGCACAGAAATTGGAAACCTACTCAGCCTCACCTGCGCCTGCGCCCGCTGACGTTCTTTTTGGACTTGGCAAACGCACGACTGTCGACGCCGTGCGCGTCTTGTGGCCTGCCGGGATCCTTCAAGCCGAAACAGAATTTACAAGTGCTGGTGGTCCAACCAAGTCGTTGATAACGCTTTCTCTTACAGAGTTGGACCGCAAACCTTCTTCGTGCCCGTATCTCTACGTTTGGAATGGGGAACGATTTGAATTTGTCACCGACTTCATGGGCGGCGGCGAGATGGGCCATCTGGATGCGCCTGGCATCTACAATACTCCCGATCCCGACGAGTACGTACGCATCAGAGGAGATCAGTTGCGCGAGCGCAACGGAAGGTACGAACTGCGTGTGACTAACGAGTTGGAGGAGGCCGTGTTTCTAGATCGACTCCAGTTGATTTCACTGGCCCATCCTCAGAATGTAGAAGTGTATCCAAATGAAGGCCTTACGGTTCCGCCGCAACCGTTTAGACTTTACACCACTCGCAATGCACGCGTTCCTGTCGCCGCCGTCGATGAGCATGGACACGACGTTCTCTCACGCATAGCGCATGTGGACCGCGACTACCCGGACGATTTTCAGCTTCAGGAAATACGTGGCTATGCGAGCGATCACGAGTTGACGCTGAAACTCGATTCGGATTCATCAGCGCGAGGACGCACTTTGTTGCTGTTGACTGGTTGGACCGATTACGCATGGTCCAGCGATAACCTTGCCGCGTCTCAAAGCGGAAAGAGTTTGCGATTGCCGGCGCTTCAGGTAAAGGACAAGCGCGGGCGCTGGAAGACTGTTATCGAGAACGTCGGCATCCCGGTAGGCCGGCCTCAAACCGTTGTCGTTGATCTAACGGGTAAGTTTTTGAGCGCCAGCCGAGAAGTTCGCATCGTTACAAACATGCGCATCTACTGGGATCAGATTCTGGTAGACACTTCCGGCGAAGACTACCGCCTGCAATTGACGCGGCTCGATCCATCAATTGCCGAGCTGCGTTGGCGCGGGTTCTCTCTTGAATACTCGCCTGATGGGCGACAGCCATTGAGCTACGACTACAAAAAGGTATCGTTCACGTCGCCGTGGAAAGTGATGACTGGACGCTACACGCGTGAGGGCGACGTACGCGAGTTGTTGCTCGAGTCTGACGACATGTTTGTGATATCAAAACCTGGTGATGAACTGATCTTATCGTTTGCCGCAGACAAACTGCCTGCGCTGCCAAAGGGATGGACGCGCACGTTTCTGCTCTATGCCGATGGTTTTAGCAAGGAAATGGACATCAACTCGGCGAGTCCCGATCAGGTTGGTCCACTTCCCTTCCACGGTATGAGCAAATATCCATACACCTGGCCCGAGCGCTATCCACTGACGGAGAAGCAACGAAGATACCTGGAGGAGTACAACACGCGCGTCGTCACATCATCCGTACCGTCTATCGCGGCGGAACTTTTTAAACCCGAAAGGATCACAGAATTTACAAGGAACAAGTATTGAGAGTAGTGTCACGATTTTGGTTTCTGTCAAAATAATGATGGAACATATCAGGTATTCAGTTGCAGCCTGTCAGACGGATTTGCCGAATCCAGTCGAGAGACGTGCGATGCGCGCAAACACGGATCGCATTCTCTCGATGATCGATTCAGCGGTTGCCGGCGCCGCTCCTTTTCTGCCCGTCCGTCTTGTGGTCTTTCCCGAGTTTGCGCACTCGGCGCCTGTCTTCCCAACCGCCACAGAGTTGATCGAGAAGCTCGCGATTCCGATCCCAAACGAGCACACGGAGCGGCTCCAACAGAAAGCAAAAGAATACGATATTTACATTCAGAGCGGATCGATGCTCGAGGTTGAGCCAAAATGGCCCGGCCACGTCTTCAACACCACCTGCCTTATCGGGCCTGAAGGTGTGCTTTACAAATATCGCAAAGTGAATACGTGGATCCCTTACGAGGTCCATACCAGTCCGCACGATTTAGCCGGCTACGACGAACCGTTGTTTCCAGTCGCTGACACCCCGATTGGACGGCTCGGTTGCGCAATCTGTTACGACTGGTTGTTTCCCGAAGCGATGAGGCAGTTAACGGCGAATGGCGCGGAAGTGTTGCTGCGCGTGTCGGCGTACATGGATCCCTGGGGCGCGACCGAGCCGATGGCGTGGTGGACCATCGTGAATCGTTGTCGCGCGCTCGAAAATACGGCGTATGTCGTGGCCGCAAACCAGGGCGCGAGCTTGAAACATTATCCGCCCTATTCATGGCCGGGTGGCAGCCAGGTGGTCGATTTCGATGGGCGCCTGCTCGCGGAAGCATCTCCAGGACCTGGCGAACGGATCGTCGTTGCTCCGGTAGATATCTCGGCTTTGCGTCATGAACGTGCCGCCCGACGCGGTCATCACATGCTCGCCCACCTGCGCACCGAGGCCTATCCGGTATATCAACAACACCAATATCCGCCGCCTCTCGAAGATCAAAGCTCAGCGCAATTGAGTTATGAGAAAAACAATCTGTTGATTGATGAGGCTAAACGAAATCTCAAATGAAAAACCACAAAGGTTGTTTTCTCTCTCTGAAACCCCTCAAACCTTGAGGAAAAGCTTACGTCGATAAAGAATCCACATTAGTCCCAGCCAAACCAAAACGAAGGCTATTGCGAATGCGAGCGAAGCGTTAACGGGCGACGCCCATGACGCAAACAAATTTTGGTAAATCCAGGGACCCAGCAGGACGCCACCCACCCTAATCTCGCCCAGCAATGAAGCCATTATTCCGGCTCCGACGTAGAGTGCAATTGCATTGAGACCAAAAACCTCGAAGGGCCCGGCCCATCTGCGGTAACCCTTAATATCGATAAACCAATAACAGAGCGCGAGGAACTGCAGCGCTAAACCGCCGGTAAAAAGCACGTACGAGCTGGTCCATAGCGCCTTGTTAATTGGAAAGAAGGAGTTCCAGGCCCAGCCGACGGCGACGCAGACCGCGCCAACAACAAACAGACCCGCCGTTTTTTCAAATCGCGTTTTTTCCGTTCGCAGCCAATGACCTGTTAATACTCCAATTAGAGTTGTTGCGAGGGCCGGAATCGTGCTTAAGAGTCCTTCCGGATCGTAAACTTTCGCCTGTGCCCAAACGTGCTTTCCCAGGACGACGCGATCGACGTACGAGGGTAAGCTACCTTCTTTCGTAAGATCACCCGCGGTATAACCTGGCGCCGGAATAAACTTCAGCATGAACCAGTAAACAAGAAGCAAGCCGATAGTAATTGCTACCTGAGTTCTAACTTTGGTGTTGAGAAATATGATCGAGGCGAAGAAATAACAGACGGCGATTCGTTGCAGCACACCCGGAATGCGAAACTCTGCAAGGCCAAAATACGGAAAGCCGTTGAGGAAGAGTCCAATCGCAAAAATGATCAAACTGCGCTTGATAATTTTCAAATAGAGGTCTCGGGTGCTGCCGCCCCTTTCAACCCGTTTGCCAAAGGCGAGGGTTATTGCCACGCCAACGATGAAAAGGAAGAACGGAAAAACCAGGTCCGTTGGCGTCCAGCCGTGCCAACTCGCATGTTGAAGAGGCCCGTAGATGTGTTGCCACGTGCCTGGATTGTTTACCAGGACCATTCCGGCGATTGTGATTCCGCGAAAAACGTCGAGCGACACGAGTCGGTGAGTTTCAATAGGAATGGAAGATGTCGGCATCGGCGGCGAATTCTAGCACAGGTAGTTTCCCGCAAAGGCGCAAAGATGTTTTTGATTTCGCCAAAGTGAAAGTTCTCTTTGCGCCCTTGCGCCGTTGCGGGAAACTATCCTCGCTAAGAGGAGACAGACGTCAATGCGTAAAAAAGTCGTCCGAATGATCCACGTACCTGATGTGCGTGCGACTGTCCACTGGTACCAGAGCATAGGCTTCACAGTTGTTGCCACCTACGCAGATGAAACGGGCGAAGGATTGAGTTTCGGCCTTGTCTCGTTTGGAGTGGCCTAAAACAAGACGTTGAGGGTCCAATCTGTGGATCAGTCCGAGGCTTTCTGTCTAGGTGTCTTTGTGGTTGAGATCTGTTTCGTCTTTGTCCGTTTGCTTGCCCGTTCGTATTCACTGATGAGCTGAGCCTCGGCCAGAAGCGCGTTTCGGAAAGAGCCAAGCACCTTGAGAAGTAAATCTAGTTTTCGCAGGCTCTCACGTCGCGCACGCACAGTGCCGAGAAAGAATTCGAGCTGGATACGGCGACGACAGTCAGCAATAGTCAGCATGTAATGGCCCCACTTGTATTCACCCCCACGACTCGATTCAACTTCCGCCAGGATGTAAGAAGTGTGACCAGTTGAGACTGATGTGAGAAACGCTCGTTTTCGGAAAGGAAAATTATTCATGTGAGGTCAAGCTCTATAACCATTGAAATAATATGCCGCTCGCGTATAATACGCAGGCTCAACCTCCTTGTCAACGATATTAGTTAAATGTCGTCCTCATTCAGGATGAGAAAGAGGAATAGGAATGGACCTGCTCGACTACGTCGCAGCAAGAATTAGAGATCTGCGCGTCAGCTACAACAGCGGTGAAGGACTTTCGCAGGATGCACTTGCGACTCACCTGAAACTTGCTCCAAACACGATCTCTAGATGGGAAACAGGAACTTATCGTCCCGGCCTCAAAGACCTCGAACGGATTTCACGTTTCTTCGGCGTGTCGATTATGTCTTTCTTTCCGCCGGAAATGGTCGATGAAGATGAAGATGAAAACCTCAAAGCCCTCTTACGTGCAGCCAGACAGTTACATCCTGCAGACCTGGAGGAGTTGAGAAAGTACGCGGAGTTTCGCAGGGCACGCGGCATCTATCAGGGAAAGACTCGGCCTCAGCCCGGTCGAAAAGGAGGTAAACACAAGTGAATCTACAAAGCTACTACGAAGATCTCAAAGTGCTGGCGCGACGAGTGCGCGCAGAACATGGACTGTCGTCTCCACGCGTTCTCGCAAGCGACCTCATGAGGATCTATGCGCAGCACGGAATCATAGTCGATGAATGGCCGTATCGATTTAGAAATCTGCGAGGCGCGTTTATTAACGATCATCTCGGCACTACAGTCATGCTCGCGAAGGGTCTGCCACGGGATCCAATGGTTTTCACAATGGCTCATGAACTAAAACATTTCTTTCGCGATCGGGATCTCGGGATTTCTTATTGCGACCACTCGAATTTGAATAAGAGTCTCGAGGTAGGAGCTGAGATTTTCGCTGCCGAGCTTCTTTTCCCCGACCGCGATTTTGTCGCGCATATGGAGATGATGGGTATTCGAAGAGATCAATGTCTCCCCAAATCGCTCATCCATCTGAAGCAAAAGACCGGAACAACCCTTAGTTATGCCGGGTTGGCCATTAAGGCTGAGAGACTTGGGTACGCACCAGCCCATTCCTTAACGACAATCAAAACTTGGCGCAGATTTGAGGGGTTGTATGGTGCGCCATCGCAAAGAGCGGTAGGCAGGGGCAGAGTGCAGGCAAAGTAGTTTCGCTTTCCTGCCCCTGCAAACTGCTCCTGCACCTGCCCTACTATCGTCCGCGATTGTTCTTAACTCTCTGCGGGCGTCCTGCGGCACTACCTCGAGTGGCTAGAGGTCGGAAGATTGGAGTTACCTGCCCACGCACTTTCGCCTCTTTAAAAGGAACGGAAACAGAAGGCGGCGAAGGTGATTCGCCGTGCGATATTAAGCGCAGAGTTTCACCGCGTCGCTGAGCGTGGCAGCAATGGAACTTACCTTTGTACTCAATGAGATATATTGGACGCTCAAATTCCGGCCAGGAGCCACTCACAACAGTTTTAACTTTCGGATCCAACTGAAGCAGGCTACCTGGCGGTATTAGGGGCCACATCATCCGATCCGACAAACCGGTGAGCACTAAAGGGCCTCGGTCCCAATCGATGTCGAGCATCAGCAATATTGGAATATCCGACCAGGCGCTAAGAAGGCGACGCATCGCGCTCGCCGGGTCTTGCAATAGAGTAGTCAGTTCTCTCTTGTCCACGATTACGCTTCGCTCACTGAGACATTAACGAAACATGCATTCGCATCGCACTTAAGTTGCGCACTTTTCCGGGATACCGAACGGCACGATAAAAACTGAGCGAAAGAAACGCGGATAGTTCAAAGTCGCGGTCCATGACTCCCTGATAACCTGAGTGGTTTGTTCGTGATTCCGGAAAAAAGGTTGACATGCTCCCATGACCGCATTAACATCCGCCGCAAGCAGGATCCGAATGCATTCACCGTTAGTTAGAGGTGACTTTGCCCGGCACTCCTGAGTCCTGCAGAAAGTTTTCAACCATAAATTGACACGTTCAAACTGAGTGACTCGGATTCGTATTCGTGTTCCTTTTATTTTCTTCACTTTAACTTGCTTTTTTCGTTTGAGATCTCATCGACCACCCTTCCGGACTGCTCCTGCACCGAGTCAGAAGCCTGACGCAAACGATCACGAAATCGCCGCCGCACCAGGATAAATACCGGTATCAACGGCAAGACAATTAGCGTTAGTCGGTAATTCAGCACCAGCATCGTGGTCATGACCAGTGTAAAGACGGTCACCATTCGGAGCACGCCTGGAATCACCTCACCGCTGAGAGTTCCGATTTGATCAACATCGACCTGGAGGCGATGCAACGTGTCGCCTAAAGGTCTGTTGTCGTGATACTCAGCGGAGAGGCGTTGAAGGTGACGCAGCAAACTCAGCCTCGCTCGGAAAGTCATTTTTTGAACTGCCCGAAAATTGAGCATCGAGGAGAGGCTGTCAAATCCGAGACGGCCCATGTAAGTTAGGAAAAAGGCTACAGCAACCAGCGGCAACCAACTGACGCGTCGATTTGGAATGATGTCATCAATCAGGAACCTTACGATGAGTGGATCGATAAGAACGAGTGTGCTGGCAAAAACTACAAATAGATAACTCCCAAGATGTAGACGCAGACAGGGTTTGACTTGTGAAGCGAGCCACCGGAACTCATTGGACTGGCTTATTCGCATGTTTGGATCAACGGATTATCTCGAGATATTTTTTGCCGGCATCGACTTTATCTTTCGAACTTCCGCTAACTGCGACTCGAGATCGACACAGCCGGTGCTAAACCCGATCACTCGACCGATAATCTCGGCTTCTCTGGTATAGGTGAAGCGACGCACGCTGGCCGGCGAAGAGTGGTGCGGAATGATCAGCAACTGATTACCTTGCAATTCACACCACCCACACGCATATGCTTCGCGCAGCTCGATGAAAAATATCGGTCGTTCGTATTCGTTGCGCCAGGCGACAGTTCCCAGCTTGTTCTGGCTTGTATCGATCTTCAGGAGCGCACTCGGACGTATCATCGGATACATCGTGAAGTCAGCGGACCCGAGATGACCGTAGATAACGCTCGGCGCAACATCTTCGCCACCTGCAAGTTGGCGTGCACTCATCGCCTCCAATTCCGGAATTAAATTCGTCGATAACTGGACAGAAGGATTGGAACTTCCCGACAGTGAACGACCGTTACCGTTACTTTTGTTTGATATCAATTGCGTGAGCTGCGGATCCGCAACGGGTTCGTATTTTTCTTTGTCGTCTACGTCGACATTGTAGAGTCGAACAAGATCCAGAAAGTTAGCGTGATAGATCACACTCAGGCTGAACAGCTTACAAATGCTCGGTTCGGAGACACCATTCTCCAGTTGGGCCAGCCACCCATTTGAGATAAAGAACCTCTTGTCTCCTTTGACATCCGCAATTCTGCGACTTGCCTGCTCGACTTCGCGAACAGTGATGTTGCGCTTATTACGGAGGCTTTTTAGCTTTTGCCCAGCTGCCACAGTAGTCCTCGCAAAATGATCTGCCGGGAGGTACTTGAACTTCTGGGCACGACTGTCTTTTGGCCAGCCCTGTTTCTGTCGCCCCTACGTGGCTCATTGCCTTTTGGGGCACTGAACCAGGACGACTTTTCGGACAAGGCTCCAAGACTGCTTTTAAGGTTCGAGACAAGTGTACAGATCAGTGCAAACCCGTTACTAGAACAATTTTTTTTGTCCGACATAAGGGAATGCTTTG
>Ga0256867_10000275_pt1 | contig 19806 bp, 19 predicted proteins | sample RVTome_15_FD_185939 | JGI IMG/M metagenome (GOLD analysis project Ga0256867, IMG submission 185939) | Soil microbial communities from uranium-contaminated site in the Upper Colorado River Basin, Wyoming, United States - RVT150D86 (HiSeq) ... | reverse complement strand
CCCTAAGTCCCTGAGTTGTCTGGCATCCTCGGTCCGAGATGCCTGTCAGGCCCTAGACAAACCAGCGCATAATGCGCGCTGCCGAACACTGGAACCGTCGTCATCACCCGTCCGAGAACCGGCATTATGCGCTAGCGGACCATCAGCTCACGCAACCCCTATCCCTCGGAGACTGTCCGGCCGGTACGCCGAGCCCACTCCTTGATTTCGGACTTCAACCACATCTTGCACCGACCTCCCCCAAAGTCGATCACAGGCCGCGGCATGTCCGCGTATCTCTTCTGATAGGTGCTAACGCTGTTGGGATGCGACAGATCGAGGAGCTCCGCAACTCCATGGGCATCCACCAGATCGTTTGTATCGACCAACGGCATCCGAGGAGTCTAGAACCGTTGACTCCTACTCTGACGTCAACTAGAGTCTAAAATCATAGACTGCTAGGGCTGCCCCGACGGTGCGGAAACACCTCGGGGCTTGGCCGGTACCTGCTTAGGAGGTCCCGACATGTCAGAGGGTATCGCACATACTGCTGCCCTTCCGACGCGGCTGGCGCCTCGTGTTGCTCTTGAACTGGCCTTGGACCATTCGACTGTCGACCGTTCGGACCAGTATCTGTTGTGGGTGGGTCGGCTACTGCCGAAGCTGGGCCGCTTCCTCGAAGACGCCCGTGGCGTCCACGACATCCGCCTGGTGGCGACCCGGGATGTAGCGGCCTGGGTTGATGCTGCACTCTCCTCTGGGGTTCGGCCATCGGTCGCAACTCGTCACAACCGAAGGTCGGCTGCGTCGGCCGGGTTCCGGCTTCTTCGCGAACTCGGGTTGGTCGACCACGACCCGACGCTCGATCTTGATCTTCCTGAGCGGGATCGTGGCCGCCATACGCGTCCACTGACGGATTCTGAGGTGGAGGCTGGGAGGGCAGCGAGTCGCCGCACCCTGTCCGAATCTCGTCTACCGGCTGTGTGGGCTCTTGCCGAAGCGAGCGCAACAACACATGAGATACCACGGGTTCGAACCGAGGACGTCGACCTCGACTCGGGGACGGTACGGCTGTCGGGTTCAGCCAAGACGCAACCTCGGACGGCTGAACTCACCGCGTGGGGTGTCAACGCAATAACAGCTCGCCTGGAAGCTCTCCCCGCACAGAACATGTCTCTGACATATCAGGGCAAAGGCTCAGCCAGGTCGATGCAAGCGTCGTCATCGGCTGCTCTGGCGAAGATCCTCAAAGAAGCTGGACTCCGGACAGACCCTTCGGTCAAACCCGAATCGGTTCGAGCTTGGGCCGGACTGCGGGTGTGGATACAAACCGGGCTCATCGAAACCGCAGCACGAGCACTCGGATGCACGTCGTTGGACACCGCGGCGACCGTCATCGGCTACGAATGGGCGGAGGTCGAATGAACCCGGCAGCGGGCCGATACAACCGGCTCAGCAGAGGCACCCGCCAACGGGTCGCATACGACAACGGATTCATCTGGGAGATCGCCCGAGCAATCGACTACCCACCCGACACCACCGGCCGACCGAACACCCATCCCCTCTGGGTGTACTACCTGTGGATGATCCTCATCCACGAATACGGGTCGAGCCGGAAAGTCGAAGAAGCATTCGAAGACAAAGCTCACGGACCATGGCCACACATCCGCCAGACAGCCCAGCGTGAACTCACAGACAAACCCCCCCTCATACCCCCGGCGGATCCCCCATCACGCAACCAGTTCAACTACGCGCTCAAACACCACCTGCCCGCCCACACCGAAACCATCACCAGCATCATCAGAAACAGATCCCAACGCCTCGCCGCCGCCCTCGGACTAGGAACAGACACTGCCCCAGGTTCGATCTCCAGACCCTCAACCCAGCGGGTCGCCTACGGCGACGTCACCGTCATGACCGCCAGAAGCAAAATCCTCCCCAAACACGCCAGGGTCGTAGACGAGACCACCGGCGAAATCCGACACCGACGTCACGACCCAGACATCGGGTTACACACAACCGGAGGCGGCAACGTCATCCCCGGACTCCCCTACGCCTTCACCCACATCCGCGGACCAAGACGAAACGAACAAGTAATCCTCGCCATCGACCCGATCACACCCGACGGGCCCACCGAAGGCAACATCGTCGTCGACCAATACCTCCAAGCAGCCCAACACCTACCCGGCCTAGTCGGATACGCCTACGACAGAGCCCTCCGCGGAACCCACCTCGACCGCCTCCTAAAAGCAGGACACATAGGACTCGTAGGAGTCCACAAGACCAAAGGCAAACCCCCAGACCGATACCACGGACAAGAAACCCACCACCCCAACACCGGACCCCCACGACCAGTGGACATCCACCTCGTCGCCGGAGCACCACACATCCGCACCCACGACGTCGACGGAAACCAACACTTCACCGCCCTAACCCTCCGCCGCATCAACAAGCGGATCAACAATACAGACCAAACCGTCAGACTCTCAGCCGAATACGACGGACCCACCCCAACCGGCGGACCCGACGGCTACATCCGGATCCGACTAGACCAAACCGCCGAAGACAAGATCACCGGCTACAACCGACCAGAACACCTCAGAGCGTTCCCCGAAACCCACCAAACCTTCAACACCATCCAAAAACCACTACGAGCCTCGGCCGAATCCGCCAACCGATACATCGACGACCACCACCCCCGAGAACGTCTCCACCACTACGGGTTCCAACGCAACACCCTCAGCATGCTCGCCTGGCAAGCCCACCAAAACGCACAAACCGAAACCATCTTCGCCCAACACCCACTCCCCCACCCCGAACCCCTCTCACAAACCGGCTAGCAAGAAGCCGACCCCCAATCACCCGAAGCCCATCAACCGGGTGTGCCAGCACACGACTGACTCCAATCCCACAGCCCCCGAGAGCATCCAAGATCCACCCGACTCCCGATTACCCTGCTCCAAGACGCCACCCCCGGCAACCGACGCCCAGTTGTCAACCACATTCCCAACCAATCCCGCCCTCGTAGCTCAGGGGATAGAGCACCGGTTTCCTAAACCGGGTGTCCCAGGTTCGAATCCTGGCGAGGGCGCCGTTCTCTACTTGCGTCTCCCCAGCGGCGGGAGGAAGGCGGCCAGGAACACCAGGATCCCAGACCCGAAGACCGACCCCGGGATCAGGTAGTTCCTCCCTTCGTTCCAACGCCGGGTCATGAAGGCCTCTGCCTCCGCCTCGGTGCCTTCGAACACGATGGTGGTGACAGGATGACCTTGTGCGTTGACCGACCGCTCGTCGATGTCGAACACACGGGTGACCCCTCCAGAGAGCTCCGATCCCCCGACTGCGTTCCCTCCGTACTCGGTCTCGATCGACCAGGCGCCCATGCCGACCAGGACCAGCACCAGCCCCACCACTCCGACTGCTACCCGCTGTCTGACCGTTGGCTGCCACCGCACGACTCGCTCCTCTCTCATGAGACTCATGCGGTCATTGTCCGACCGCCCCAACCAGCCGTATATCGGGGTATACCCTCACCCCGGACTGGGACGAAGATCCGAATCTGTCCGGGTCGGGTCCTACGGTCCCGGCATGAGCGACTTGCCAATCGACGTCATCCGGAGCAAGAGACGCAAGCGCACCGTCTCGGGCTCCCTCACCCAAGGTCGAATACGGGTGCTGGTCCCCGATGGTCTCCACCCCGCAGAAGAGGCCAGGCTGGTCGAGGCGGTCACCACCCGGGTTGCCCGCAAGGCGACTTCGGCTGACGTGGACCTCACCGAGCGCGCCGCCCGGCTCGCCAGCCGATACGGCCTCCCGAGGCCGGTCGAGATCGTGTGGTCCCATCGACAGAAGCAGCGGTGGGGCTCCTGTACGCCAGGAGAGAGGCGGATCCGAATCTCGAGCCGCCTCGCCACTGTGCCGGGATGGGTCCTCGACTGGGTGGTCGTCCACGAGCTGGCACATCTCGAGGTGGCCGGCCACGGTCCCCGATTCCAGGCGCTGGTGGGACGTTACGAGCTGGCGGAGCGGGCCGAGGGCTACCTCATCGCCAAGAGCGAAGGGCGGTCAGACACTGGAGCCTCCGCAGGCACTACCAGACGGACAGGGCTGTCAGTGAACTAGCCCAAAGGTCATCATCGAGCCGTCTCGGCTCGTCGATCGATGTAGGCCATGGCGGGTGTCGCGGTCACCCCGTGGACGACCACCGAGATCACCACGACCAGGGCGGTGATCGCCCATACCTGCTCGATCTGGATGAACTCCACCTGGTTGGAGGCATGGGCCAGGTAATAGAACGAGCCAACCCCCCGAATCCCGAAGAAGGCGATGGCGGCCTGTTCGCGGCCGGGCATGGGAGAGCGTGCCAGTCCCGCCATCCCGGCCAGAGGGCGGACGACGAGGACGATCGCCACCGCGACCAAAGCTCCCCGCCAGTCCAGGTAGCCGAGGATCCCGCTGGTGAGAGCCCCTCCGAAGAGGACGAGGACGATGGCACTCAACAAGCGTTCGATCTGGTCGGAGAACTGGTGCATCATCTCGAGGTAGGAGTGTTTCCGTTCTTGATTGCGGATGACGACCGCAGCCACGAACACGGCCAGGAACCCGTAGCCGCCCACCATCTCGGTCCCGGCGTAGGCGATCAAAGTGGCGGCGAGGGCGATCATCCCGTCCCTGGTCCTGGGCAGGGGTGAGCGGCGGGCGAAAATCGCCAGCGCCAAGAGCCTTCCGACCACCAAACCCCCCAATAGCCCCACGGTGAGCTTGTAGACCAATTCGACGAAAAGAAAGTCGCCCAGCCAACCCGCAGGCGCCACACCGTTGAGGGCGATGAGGATGGCGAGGTTGGTGAAAGGGAACGCCAGTCCGTCGTTGAGCCCCGCCTCCGAGGTGAGGGCGAAGCGCACCTCATCGCCGTCGTCGTCGTCCCTGGCCGGCGCCGGGACCTGGACGTCGCTCGCCAGCACCGGGTCGGTGGGGGCGAGGACCGCGCCGAGGAGAACTGCCGCCGCCGGAGTGAGCCCCAGAGCCCAGAGGCCCAATCCGGCGACTGCGGCGATGGTGAGCGGCATCGTGATCGCCAGCAATTTGACAGTCGATCCCCACGATCTCCGGTCCGGCACCCGGTTGATCGCCAGCCCGGCACCCATCAAGGCGGTGATGACTCCGATCTCGGTGAGCGTCTCGGTGGCGTCGGCAAATTCGATCGGGTCCGGACGGATGAGCCCGAAGGGAAGCGAGAAGAGAATTGCTCCACCCGCGACGAAGATGATCGGATAAGACAGCGGCCGCCGTCTGAGGACGTAGGGCAGGCCCACCACTCCGAAGGCGGCCAGGCCGAGAACCAGCAGTACCAGCTCGTATTCTTCGATGAGCTCGCTCACCGCCCCCCACCAGAGTGGCGGAACCAGGCAGGCCGCGAGCGATGCATTGGTTCATTCAACCAGGCTGCCGCCCCGGTGCCCGGTCAGGTGCAGGAGGCTGCGGCGGGACCGCCGGTGCCACGCGATGGTCGGAGGACGACTCAGCTATCCGGGGTTGGCTCCGGGTCGGCCAGGCTCCGCCGCCGCCACCTCAGCACGAGCCATCCCCCAAACCCGGAAAGCAGAATCACCGCCATCGCGATGTGCACCAACCCCGATGTGGACCGCCACCACTCGGCCGCGTAGTAGCCGATGGCGGTGAAGACCGAGGCCCACAACAGGGCTCCGATGCCATTGGCCACCGCGAACCTCATCCTGCCCATCTCGGCCATGCCGGCGAGAGCCGGCACGAGTGCCCGGGTTATCTGGTTGAACCGGGCCACCGTGACCAGGGCTCCGGCTTCCGGGCCGGAGAGCATGGGACGCAGCTCGACCATCTTGGCGCCTAGCCGGCGGGAGATCGGCTCCCAACTCATCAGCCCCGGCCCGTAGCGACGCCCGATCCCATAACCGAACGCTCCCCCGGCGACCGAGCCGAGGGTGGCCACCGCTGCGAGCTCGATCGGGCCCACCCCGGCCGGTAGCCCGAGTGCGGCCGCGGCCACCAAGGCGATCTCCCCGGGGAAGACCAGACTGAGAAACGCCGCGGACTCGCCGAAGGTCAGGGCTCCAACGACCAGATAGATGAGCCAGGGGTCGAGGGAGGCGAGAAGGGCTTCCATGCCTCAATCATGCTGAGAATGTGCCTCGCTGTCGATGGGGGATGACCCCGAACCACCCCTGCCTCGTAGTGGCTCTCCTGAGGAGCGGGCCTACTTCACCCAGGTTGGTAGGCGCGCCGGGCCCGTTCGATGGCAGCATATGCCTCGGGTGCGTCCTGCCAGCCCTCGACATTGGTCTTCTTCCCCTCGAGCTCTTTGTAGATGGAGAAGAAGTGCTCGAGCTCGCGGAGGAGGTGCCCGGGGACATCTGCGAGCTCCTCGGCGTTCCTCCACACGGGGTCGCCTAGGGGGACCCCGAGCACCTTGAGGTCCTCTCTCCCCTGGTCCTCCATCACGAACAGCCCCACCGGTCTGATCGTTATCCAACAGCCGGGGAAAGTCGGCTCACTGACCAGGGCGAGGGCGTCGAGAGGATCGTCGTCATCGGCCAGGGTCTCCGGAATGAACCCATAGTCGGCCGGGTATCTGGTGGCGGTGAAGAGCATCCGGTCGAGGTAGATGCGGCCGGACTCGTGATCGTGCTCGTACTTGTTGCGGCTTCCCTTTGGAATCTCCACCTGCATATCGATCAGCATCGGCACGAAGTTACCCGGCGGCATGCCTGATAGCGTCGACGTGGTCCATGACCGATTTCCACTACGAGCCCCTCAGCTACCTGGACGCCTCTTTTCTCGCTTTGGAGACGAGGACCTCGCACATGCATGTGACCGGTGTGGCCATCTTCGATGCCTCCCCGCTGAAGGCCGCTGACGGTGGCATCGAAATGGATCGCATCCGCGCCCACATCCGTTCGAAGCTGCAATACATCCCCCGCTACCGGCAGCGTCTCGAGTGGGTGCCTTATGACCGACGGCCGGTCTGGGTGGATGATGAGCACTTCGACTTCGACTACCACGTGCGGCACACCTCCCTGCCCCGACCGGGGACCGACCAACAGCTGCGAGACCTCGCCGGTCGCATCGTCTCGACCAAGCTCGACCGGAACAAGCCGCTGTGGGAGCTTTGGGTGGCCGAGGGGCTCTCCGGCGACCGGTTCGCCATCATCGCCAAGATCCACCACTGCATGATCGACGGGCTCAGCGGAGTCGACCTCACCACCATCCTGCTCAACGTCTCCCCCGACTCGACGATCGAGCACCCCCCGGAGTGGGTGCCCCGCCCGGCGCCCACTCCGACACAGCTGGCCGTGGCCGAGGCGGCGCGTCTCACCCGGCGTCTCGTCGACGGGCTGACCAATGTCGGAGAGATGATCCGGGAGGGTCGGGCGGTCACCGATCGCGCCCTCGACAAGTCGGCCGCGGCGATCAGCTCACTGCGCTCGGGATGGCTCTCCCCGTCGGACAGGACACCACTCAACCCGGACATCGGCCCCAATCGTCGCTTCAACTGGACAGAGATGGACCTGGAGGACGTCAAGGCGGTCAAGAACAGCCTCGGCGGATCGGTGAACGACGTCGTCCTCTCCGTCACCGCGGGCGCGGTTCGTCGATTTCTCATCGACAACCGCGGGTATCAGCCGTCCGGGGTCGGATTCCGGGCGATGAATCCGGTGTCGACCCGCAGCGCCGGTCAACAAGGCGAGATGGGAAACCAGGTGGCGATGTGGCTCGTCGACCTGCCCATCGGGGACCGCGATCCCAGCTCGAGGTACGAGGCAATCAAGGAGTCGACCAGAAACCTCAAGCAGACCAACCAGGCACTGGGCGCTGCCACCATCGTCGAGTTGAGCTCGGGCACCCCGATCACCTTGCTCGCCCTGGCCAGCAGGCTCGTCGGCCCGCGCATCCGCCCCTTCAACATGACGGTGACCAACATCCCCGGGCCCCAATTCCCCATGTATCTGCTGGAGTCGCAGATGCTGGCCAGCTATCCGATGGTTCCCCTCTGGGCCCAGCACGGCATCGGGGTGGCCCTGTTCTCATACAACGGGCGGCTGTTCTGGGGAGTCCAGGCCGACTACGACACCCTCCCCGACACCGACGATTTCATCGGCGCCTTGCACGAGTCCTTCGACGAGTTGAGAAAGCTCGCCGAGTCTTGATGGCGCGGCCCGCTCCCGGACCGAGTCTTTGACCCTGCTCGCCGCCTTGGGTGGTGCGGTGTTGATCTCCTTCTCGGCGATCTTTTTCGCCCTGTCCGAGGTGTCTGCCCTCACTGGTGCCTTCTACCGGGCCGGCTATGCGTTACCGCTGCTCTTCTTGGTCTGGTGGCTGCGCAGGAGCGGGGATCGTCGGCCGGCGCAACGTCGATGGATCGCCGTCGGAGCAGGATTGTCGATGGGCGCCGACCTGTTCTCCTGGCACAGCTCTATCGACTACATCGGCGCCGGGCTGGCGACACTGCTCGCCAACACTTCGGTGATCTTCGTGGCTGTCGCGGCCTGGGTCCTCCTTGGCGAACGGCCCCGCAGGACGACGATGGTGGCCATCCCGGTCATCCTCCTCGGCGTGGCGCTGGTCTCGGGGCTGGGACAGGGCGATGCCTTCGGGGTCAACCCGGTCCGGGGCACGGTCCTCGCCCTCCTCGCCGCGATGTTCTACGCCATCTTCATCCTCGGATTTCGCCATTCGAACGACGAGCAGGCCCCGGCGGCGGGACCGCTCATGGAGGCGACGTTCGGTGCCCTCATCGCCATCCTGGCCATCGGTCTGGTCGGCCCGGGCATCGAATTCGGTTTCAGCTGGCCGTCGCACGGCTGGCTGCTCGCGCTGGCAACCGGCTCCCAGGTGGTCGGCTGGCTGGCCATCGGCTACGCCCTCCCCCGGCTACCTGCTGTGGAGACCGCCACCATCATCCTCCTTCAGCCCGCCCTGACCATGTTGTGGGGGACGCTGATCTTCGACGAGCGACCTTCGGCGCTGCAGATAGTGGGTGCGGTCATCGTGCTCACCGGAGTGGCCTTCGTGGCCGGCGTCAGGGCACGGCGGGTTCCCGCCGTGCCCTGACCCGGGGCTCAGCCTGCGAGGAGAATCACCACCAGCCTGCCGGTAGGCCCCTCGACGACCGCCACCCCGACCCGGTCGAAGTCGGGGGATTCGATCATCGAGCGTCCACCCGCCGACTCGAAGATCCCCTCGTAGGCCGCCACCGCTGTCCCGGCCAACCCCACCCCGTTGTCACACTCGATCACCTGGTACGACCGCTGAGCGAGAGTGGTCGCACAATCCTGCAGCCTTTGGAGACGCCCCGACGTGTATTGCCCGATGGCATGGTCTTCGGCCAGGTCGGTCAGGGCCTCGACGACCTGCACCGCGCCGAGACCGACCCCGACACGGTGCTCGTTGAGACGCCCCACGAGCTGTTCGGCTTCACCCCTCACCTGACGGATCTCGTCGCTTCTCGCCGGAGGGATCTCGAGGACCTCGACCCCCTCGGGCACCGCCCGAGGTGACCCGAAGATCTCCCGGAGCGAGGCCATCGCCGACATGACGTTGTCACCGGCCAGAGACTCGAAGAGACGACGGGGCAACGCCTCCTCCCCGGCGATGAGCTGGGCGACATTCGACTCGTCGAAACGGTCACGCCAGTCGCTGGGAAGCGGGAGGGCCGAGATCAAGCTGAACACGATCAGCACCACGACCACACCCCAGCCGACGGCCACCGCAGCCCCGCCCACCCGGTTGACCATGGAGAGACCGGGGAGGTTCATCACTTTCGACAGATAGCTGGCGGCGATGCTGAGAAGGGCGCCGAAGAGCACGAAGAGCACGACTCCCGCCCCGATACGGGCCACCTCGGGGCCCACCCCGAAACTGTCGATGAGGAAGTCGCCGAACGGTGCCGAGAGCCGAAAGGCAATCCAGATACCGACGACCAGACCCACCAGGTCGAGAATCTCCCGGACGAACCCTCGCATCCAGCCGCGCACCAGCATGGCGGCGAGAGCCAATCCCAGAATGAAGTCGATCACGAGGCGTCACCGGTAGTGGGTGTCAGGTACAAGGGCTCAGTATCGAACAATCCAGTCCCGGTACCTAGCACCTGCCAAGCGGGGGGTCACAGATCCACTGGATCGGTGACCCGGATCCTCATGCGCTTGTTCGCCTTGCCCTTCGACTCGGTCTTGACCACTTCGACATGCCCCACCTCGAGAGTCGAGTTGACATGAGTGCCGCCGTCGGCCTGCCGATCGAGGCCCTTGATGTCGACCACCCTGATCTCGGTGACGAACTCGGGTATCAGGTTGACCTTGGTCCGGATCAGGTCGGGATCCTGGAGGGCGATCTCACGGGCCATCACCATGATCTCCGTCGGGTAGCCCTTCACCAGCTCTTCGTTGAGTTTGCGCTCGACCTCGTTACCGAACTCGACGGAGATCGAGTCGAGCTCGAAGTCCATCCGCGCCTCACCGGGCGTCATATTGCCCCCGGTCACCTTGGCCCCGAAATCGCGGTAGATGACACCTGAGAGCGCATGAAGTGCGGTGTGGGTGCGCATGGTGACGTAGCGACGATCCCAGTCGATGGCGCCCTCGACGGGCGTGCCGGGGTCAGGTAGCACCGAGTCGGCGGCCACGACGTGGAACGGCTTGCCATCCTTGCGGATGGTGTCGATCACCTCGACCGATCCGCCATCCCAGACGATGGTCCCGACATCTCCCGGCTGGCCCCCACCCCGGGCATAGAACACGGTGCGATCGAGGAACAGACCTCCCCCGGACACCTCCAGGACCCGACCTTCCGCCTTGGAGAGGTAGGAGTCGGTCGCCGCCAACTCTTCTGTGGGCCCGTTTCCAGCCATCCGCCGACTCTAGGTAGCCGAGACGGGAAGTACGTCGGCTGCGACGACGGTATGCCCGGTGAGGATCCTGCTCGTCTCCCCTGAGTCGAGGTCGTGTACGACAACTCCGGTCAGGCCGGGAGCGATCACAAAACGGGAGTCGGAGGACCACGCCACCCACGGCGACGAGTGGTTCGACGCCATGCTCACCTCGGAGCCCCCGGTGGTGTCCAGCACCGCCACTCCGGCGGTGCCGCCCAACGCCACACTTCGCCCGTCGGGGGCGAACGAAGCGGTGAGAACCCGTCCAACAGAAACCGCTGCCGAACCGAGACCCCGCACCCCACCTCCGGACGACAGCAGCTTCAACCCATCGTCATCGACGAGTATCCAACCCGTGTGGTGCGATCCCAGGGCAACCCCGGGCTCGTTGTCCTTGAGCCGTCCGTCAGGAGTCAGCAGCACCACCACGTCGTTGTCGGTCTGGATGGCATACCCCCAGTCTCCCCATGCCGCCAGTGACCCGCCGTTGATCGCTTCGGTGGTGATCGGCTTGGGGATCAGATTCGCCGAGACACGGAACAGCCTCCACTCGCCATCGGTCTCGGTGGTGAACGACAGCTCAGCCGAATCCGAGTCGTGCCAGGCGAAGCTGGTGACACCGGAGATGACGGGTCGGATACCGTTGAACCGCCCCATCGACAACAGGAGACCGTCCAGATCCGGCACCTGCTCGGACAACGCCAGGAACTGACCCGTGGCATCGAAGCGGACATTCGAACCCCCCGTCATCGAACGTACGACCAGAGGTCCTCTCAGCGGCCATAGGAGATGGTCGAGACCACTTCCGACTCCGTCGCCGACTCCGACCAACGCATCCGGGAATCCGGAGACGGCTCCTGAGATCCCGACATTGGACCGGTCCTCCGGTGGGGTCACCTCTTGGTCGATTGTCGGCTCGGTGACCACCCCCACCCCGGTCGGGACGTCAGCGGGATAGGTCACCACCACCCCCACACCCAGGCCGAACACAAAGCCGACTGCTGCGAGGATCCAGCCGGATTTGGGCCTGGAAACCGACCTCGACCCATCGACGCCGTCCTCGATCACCATGGACTCGCGTGCCATGCCCCAAACCGTAGGCCATAAATGAAATTGGGTGTTTCCCGAAGTACCTGGGCAATCAAGCGCCGAGGGGAGCCATGACGAGATCTCCACGAACGAAGAGGTCATCGAGGCCTACCTGGGGCGGCCGGCGGACCTGGAGGGCGCGACACCAGCGAACGGAACGGCCGGACCCCAGTCCTCGAGTTCCGTGGATTCAACACCCACTACGGCGCGGCCCATATCCTCAAGGACGTCGATCTCGAGATCTATGAAGGGGAGATGGTGTGTCTGCTGGGGGGAAATGCCTCGGGCAAGACGAAGACTCTCAAGACCATTCTCGGCATCGTCGAGCCAAGCGACGGCTCGGTGCATCTCGACGGCCAGGCGGTCAATAGCTGGGCCACTGCCAAGCGGGTCAGGGCGGGGGTTTCGATGGTTCCCGAGAACCGCCGCCTTTTCAAGAGGATGACGGTGAGAGAGAACCTGGAGATAGGTGCGTACCTCCGCGACGACGTGGAGAACTTCGAGTCGGACATGGAGCACATCGTCGAGCTCTTCCCCAGGGTGAAGGAACGGCTCGGCCAGAAGGCGGGGACGCTCTGCGGTGGCGAACAACAGATGGTCGCAATGAGAAGGGCACTGAGTAACGGTTGAGGCACCTTGGTGATAAGACCGTTAGGGCAACTCCAGATCCATGACCCAACGATGTCTTCATCGAGTGCACCAAGGTGAACGCTCGACGGAGTCGTGGTGAGGCGCCGATGGACCTGAGACCTACGAACCGACTCTCTCCGCAGTTGGGGCCCTGTATGTGCGCCGGGGCTACGAGGCAATGGGGATAAGTCTTGACTCCGGGTCGGAGCGCCAGTACGGGAACCCGACAGGGAGGCTGGGAACCAACCCAGGGCTGGCATGGACCCACACTCCCGCCCTTCTAGTCCGTCTCCCCCAGGTAGGCGATCCGCATCTGGGGATTGGCCAGCAGGCCCTGGGCAGTGTCGGAGAGCACGATCTGGCCGGTCTGCAGGACGTACCCCCGATCGGCGATCGATAGAGCCATGTTGGCGTTCTGCTCCACAACGAACACCGTGGTGCCCGCCTGGTTGATCTGTTCGATGATCTCGAAGTTCTGGGCCACCAGAACCGGCGCCAGACCCATCGAGGGCTCGTCCATCAACAGCACCTTGGGGCGGGCCATCAGCGCCCGGCCCACCGCCACCATCTGCTGCTCTCCCCCGGAGAGGGTGCCTGCTTTCTGGCTGAGCCGCTCTTTGACGCGGGGGAAGAGCTCGAAGATCCGTTCCATGTCGGCTTCGATCCCGTCCTTATTGCGCAGGTAGGCGCCGATCTCCAGGTTCTCCCTGACGCTCATTCGCCGGAAGAGGCGGCGGTTCTCAGGGACCATGGATACCCCCTGCTCGACCCTCTTGCTGGTCGGCCAATCGGAGACCACCTCACCATCGAGAAGCACCTCGCCGGACGTGGGGATCACCATCCCGAGCACCGTCTTGAGGGTGGTTGTCTTTCCCGAGGCATTACCGCCCAGCAGGCAGACGATCTCCCCCTGACGCACCTCCAGGTCGACGTCTTTGAGCACTTGTACCGGCCCGTAGTGGGTGTTCACCCCCCGGAACTCGAGAACCGGTGCTTCTTTGTCGGTCATGGTGATCCCTAGATGCCTGCCGGCGACTCTGCCGGCCGCTCCCCGGTGGTAGGCCGTCCCAGATACGCCTCGATGACCCCCTCGTCTTGGGAGACCACCTCATAGGAGCCTTGGGCGATGGTCACCCCATGGTCCAGGACCACCACCCGGTCGGAGACGTCCCGCACCACCCGCATGTCGTGCTCGATGACCACGATGGTGAAGCCCTGATCGTCGCGCAGCTTGGCGATGAGCTCGGTGAGCTCCTGAGTCTCACGGGGGTTCATCCCGGCGGTGGGCTCGTCGAGGAGGAGAAGGTCCGGCTGGGTGGCGACGGCTCGGGCGATCTCGAGCCGCCGCCGGTTGGCGTAGGACAGTGAGGAGGCATGCTGTTCGAAGCGGTATCCCACCAAGCGCGTTCCGAAGAAAGCCAGGGTCTCCTTGGCCCGCTCCCTGATCTCTGCCTCCTCGCGCACGAAGGCCGGTGTGCGGAACAAGGCTGCCAGGACGCCTCGATTCGTCCGGCAGTGCTGGGCCACCATGACATTCTCCAGCACAGTCATGTTGGGGAAGAGGCGCACATTCTGGAAGGTGCGGGCGATTCCCAGCTTGGTGATCTGGTCGGCGCTGAGTCCCCCGATCTCCTCGTCCCAGAACCGAACCTCTCCCTGATCAGGGGGGTACATCCCGCTGACCAGGTTGAAGAAGGTGGTCTTCCCGGCACCGTTGGGCCCGATCAGGCTGACGATCTCGCCCTGGTCGATGTGAAAGTCGACGCCGCCCAGGGCGGACAGGCCTCCGAACCGCTTGGTCAGCTCTCGGACCTCGAGAAGAGCCGTCATTGGCCTCCCCCCGACTCGGCGGGGGCTGCGGCCCGGGGCTGGAGCCAGGCATCCTGGAACTCCTCTTCCTCGTGCAGCTCCCGGGCACGGCGGGCGCTGGGCAAGAGGCCCTCAGGACGCTGCAGCATCATCCACACCAGGATGGCTCCGTAGAGCAGCAATTTGAACTCTCCGAACTCACGTAACAGCCCGGGCTGGGTCGGCCCGCCCAGGATGCCGATCAGCACCACCGCTCCCAGCGCCACTCCTCGCAGGCTCCCCATCCCGCCCACGATCACGACTACCAGGATGATGATCGACTGCACGATCTCGAAGCTGTGCGGGAAGATGGTCCCCAGCTTGACGGCGAACAGCGCCCCGCCGAACGAGGCCAGCATGGCCCCCATGACGAAGGCGAGCAACTTGTTGGTGACGGTGTTGACCCCCATCGTCTGGGCGACCTGCTCGTCCTCCCGCACCGCCATCCAGGCCCGCCCGACACGCGATCCCTCGAGCCTCCACGAGACGAAAGCGGCGATGGCGACGAACACCAGGATGATCCGGAACATCGAGGGAGGGTTGATGCCGATGACGGTCCAGGTGAGGAAGGTGGGAAACGCCAGTCCACCGGCGATGGCGGCTATGCCTCCGACCATCATTGCCATCCCGGGCCCAGTGGAGTAGGAGACACCGGGTATCGGGTCGGCTTCGGCGCGCTCAATGCGCCCTGCTTCCCGCCAGCGCAAAAAGCCGACGATGAGCACGATGATCCCGGCCGCGGCCACCACGTATCCGAAGTTGACGCGAATGCCGGATCCCGAGGTGCCGAGGGGGGAGATTCCGAGGATTCCCTGTGCCGCCCCGAAAACGTTGTCGAGCCAGTCGGAGAGGAAGAGGAGCCGGGCTATCTCGCCGAATCCCAGGGTCACGATCGCCAGGTAGTCGCCACGCATCCGGATCACCGGGGTTCCGATAATCAACCCGGCGATGGCCGCCATCAGCAGCACCCAGGGAAGAGCCTCGAAGAACGCCAGCTCGGGGGTGATCTTCGGCGAGCGCGGCGAGGTGAGTATCGCCGTGGTGTAGGCCCCGACGGCGAAGAAGGCTACGTAGCCGAGGTCGAGAAGGCCGGCGTAGCCGACCACGATGTTGAGACCGAGGGCGAGGAGGATGAACAGTCCCACGTTCGACAGCAGCTCATTGAGAAGGGTGCCGAGCAAGGAAGGGAGGTAGGAGCCCAGGGCGAGCAAAAGCAAAGCGAGGCCCAACATGATGCGCCGACGCCCGGTGTCGGGGATCTCCTCAAACCGGGAGAAAACCTGTGACGCTCGAGTGGCCAGCGTCAGCTTGAAGGCGATGGCGCCGGCGAAGACCAACAGTGCGGCGACGGGAGTGAGTCCACGGGATGGCTGGTAGATCAAGCCGTCGACACCGATGAGTCCGACCTGGCGAAGCACATTGCCGATCAGCAGCTCGAGAAACGCCACCAGGAAGACCCACAACATCCCGGTCCAGAGCGCCGAGAGGTACCGAGGCGGGAGGAGGTGCAGGGCCCCACCAAGGGTGCCCACGACGGCTGCTGCTGCGATGAGGATGAGGGCGCCGGTGACCGGTTCCTCACCCGGACCAAGCAGCTCCAAGGTCCGCGGGGTCAGATTGATCAAAATGCCCCGCAGGTTCACCAGATCGGCGATGACCAGGAAGGTGCCGGTGATGAGGCCACTGAGGGCTCCGGTGACAGCCCCGGCGACCACGTTGTGAGCCCCGGGACGGGGCGGCTCTATGCCCTCGAGCACCGGCCGCTTCGACGAGCTGTAACCCAAATAGAGAGGTATCCAGAGCAGGACGGCGTACCCGAGGTTGAGGAAGGGATCAATGATCTTGCGGCGGTCGAAGATCTCCAGCATGCCGATGGCGGAGATGAACACAGCCGCGATACCCCCGACCAGGCCCCACATCAGGACCTTGCGGGGCTGGACCTCGGATAGCAGCCCTCGTGGGGGGGCCACCGCCACCGTCGAGGCGGTCATCCCCTCTCCTCCACGGCGAGGCGCTCCCCCAGAAGGCCGACCGGGCGGATCATGAGGACCCCGATCAAAACGACGAAGGCGATCAGGTCCACCAGTTGGGAGGCTCCTGGAATCACCACGCGGAATCCGGGAAGGACGGTGAAGGAGAACACCGCGAAGAGCGATCCGATAATCAGCAGGCTCATCGCTCCCGCGGTGTGGCGGACGTGGTGACTACGGAGACGGCGAGACCCCCAAAGGGCCGCTGCCAACGCGGTGATGCCGACCAGATAGGCCAGCCATGTTGGGACCGGCCAGCGGAGACTGGAGAGCAGGGTGGGACCGGCGGACTCCATCATCCCCAGGATCAACCCACCCAGCATGGCACCGGGAAGGTTCCCGATTCCCCCCAAGACGGCGGCGGTGAATGCCTTGATACCGGGGAGGAACCCGGTGAGGAAGAATACGCTCCGGAAGAGGAAAGCCCACATCACTCCGGCGATCCCGGCCATCACCCCCCCGACCGCGAAGGTGGTGACGATGGTCCGGTCGACGTTGATTCCCATCAGCGCGGCGATCTCCTTGTCCTCGGCCACCGCCCGGATGGCCCGTCCGGTACGAGACCGGGTCACGAACCACCACAGCCCCAACATCGCCGCCGCGGCGACTCCGAGAACCAGCAGTCTTGCGGCCTCGATCTCCAGACCGAGCACGGATACCCTTTGTTGCAGGGCTGAAGGTCGCTCCGGATACCGCTTGAAGCCGGCCCCGAACAGCCCCCGGACGGCGTATTGGAGAAAGAAGGAGACCCCGATCGAGGTGATCAGCGGGATCAGCCGCGGGGCCCCGCGCAGCGGGCGGTAAGCCACCCGTTCCACCACGACCGCAACCGTCGTCGAGGCGAGCACCGCGGTGAGCACCACGATGAGGAAGGCGACCGGGAACGACTCGGTCCAAAGTCCCGCACGAAAGAGCGCGTCGGCCACGAAGAAGCCGGACATGGCGCCGAACATGAAGACCTCTCCGTGGGCGAAGTTGATGAATCCGAGGATTCCGTAGACCATCGAATAGCCCAGGGCGATCAGTCCGTACATGGCACCGATCGCCAGCCCTCCGACGAAGACGTCCCGCCAGGCCGCCGCGCTGAGACCCTCTCCTGTCACCTGGAGGGTGATGGCGCCCACCGCCGCCCAGATGGCGAAGAACCCCAGGAACGACTTCATCCCATTGACGAAGACATCTACGGCCACCGTGGGACGATCAGCCCGCAGGCGACTACGCCGTTCCGCTGCGATGTCGACCACCAAAGCTCTCCTATCGAGGATCGTACGCCATACCGGAGGTCGGGGGAGGATAGCCACCCCTTATGTGCCGCTGCAGTGGCGGCTCCAGCCCCCTCTATCCACACTTACGGTCGACCGCAAACAGACCGGGACCCGACCATTGAGTCGGGTCCCGGCCGTCAGGTCGTCATCATCCGTTTGACGGCTACTCGAAGTCCTCCGAACCGTACGTCTTGGCCACCTCCACCGCCAACAGGTCGGTAATGCTCGTATCGGTGTGGTGGGCGATCATGATCGCCTGGCTTCCACAGTCGCCGAAGTCGAGGCATCCCAGGGTCCCGGTCAGGCCGGCGAAACCCTCCATGTCGGCCAGGTGGTCGCGCAGACCCTGGCGGGGGATGCGCAGCACTCCGTCGGAGCCGACCACACCGACCTCGCCGATGGCGGTGAGCACCATGATCGTAGCGTCGTAGGTGTGGGCATGGAATGCCGCCGTTGGGTCCTCGCCGTACGTATCGATGTACCGCTGGCGAAGATCGTCGTAGGTGACTCCGGTGGCGCTGACGTTCTCGCCGATGCCCAGGTCCGGACTGGAGAAGTACATCCCCTCAGACTCCGGAATACCGAGGAAGTCCGAGACGAACAAGCCGTCCGCCCCAAACCACACCACATCCTCCAGCCCGGCGATGCCGTCCTTTTGGGTGATGATGAAGTCACCCGCCGGCTGGAAGATGGGGAAGTACACCACCTCGACGTCGGCTGCGGCAATGTCGGTGAGGAGCGCCGTCATGTCGGTCTGGTCCGGATCCACCGCAGTGAACAGCGGCACCTCGCCACCCAGAATCTCAAAGAAGCCCTGGAAGGCCGTGGCCAGCCCCTGGGTATAGGGGTCGCCGTCGTGCACCGCCGCGGCCCGTGTGAAGCCGAGCTCGTTGAAGACGAAATCGGCCACGGACGCTCCCTGGAACTCGTCATTGTGCGCCGTCCGGAAGAATCCCTCGTGGTAGTTCTCACCGGGCGTGCCGGGGTTGGTCAGGATGTAGGAGGTCATGCTGGGCCCCGTCACCGAGCCCGAGAACACGCTCAGGCCGGCAGCGCTGTAAATCGGCACTGCGGCGGCCGCCGCGCCGGAGCAGGTGGTCCCGATCACCGCCACGACGTTCTCCTGGGCGACGATGTTCTGGGCTCCCGACTGTCCGCCCTCAGAACGGCAGAGGTCGTCCTCGGGGGTTCCCAGCTCCACCGGAAAGCCGAGGACCTCAGGGAAGTCCTCGAGGGCGAGCTCGACGCCGCGCACCTGATCGGTCCCCAGGAACGAGACCGCGCCTGAGATCGCCTGGTGGGCCCGAATCTGGACCGAATCGCCGGGTTGCACCTCCACGACGCCGATTGGATCGGTTACCTCATCCGTCGCTGCCGTGGTACCCGCCCCGTCGCCGTCTCCGCAGGCGGCTACCCCGAGGGCGAAGACCACCAGCAAGGCACCAAGGTGCCTCCAGCTGATCTTTTCACTCATTTTCAATTCACCTCCATATCGAAAAACGGATCGGAGGCAGCCCCCGACCCGCCGGGTGGGAGTGTAACCAACAGATGACGAAGGGGCGCAGAAAAACGTCGTTACCGACAGGAGCATGGAGATTTGGGACGCGGATTGCCTTGGCGTTGGCCGGGGCGGGAATACCCTCTTGGCGGTGTTGAGTCGTGAGGAGAAGGCGATTTTGGATTTTGAGCGGTACGTGGGCAATCGGGATGCTCCATCGCTTCGGTCTCGAGCCTTTGCAGGACCGTTTCGATTGGATGAGGGACCATACCGATGGTTCGTGGGGCGTCGGCTTCATCGCTGAGGATCTCGATCGGGTCCGTGAGGAGTTTGAGCTGGCAGCCGATTCGGCTCCGGTAGTCGAGCTGTTCTGGGGGAAGCCGGATCTGAGCGCTGTTGAGGCGATTCACCAGGGAGGTGGGCTGGCGTTTTGGCAGGTCGGTTCTGTAGGCGAGGCTCTCGCCGCAGCCGACGCTGGTTGCGACGCGGTCGTTGCCCAGGGGATCGAGGCCGGTGGCCATGTGCGCGGCACTCTCCCATTGCTCGCGTTTCTCGACGCCCTCG
>Ga0256867_10000274_pt1 | contig 19830 bp, 19 predicted proteins | sample RVTome_15_FD_185939 | JGI IMG/M metagenome (GOLD analysis project Ga0256867, IMG submission 185939) | Soil microbial communities from uranium-contaminated site in the Upper Colorado River Basin, Wyoming, United States - RVT150D86 (HiSeq) ... | reverse complement strand
GATACTGGATCTTCCTTCGGATCATCCGGCGGTCGGTTTCGAGCTGCGTCTCGCCCGGCCCGCGCAGACCGATACCGCCGCGAATGCGCGAAAGGTGGGTCCACATCCGGGTGAGGCGTGGCAGCATGTACTCGAGCTGCGCCAGCTCCACCTGCTGCTTGGCCTCGGCGGACCGCGCGCGGGTGGAGAAGATGTCGAGAATGACTTCCGCGCGGTCCATCACCCGGACCGCGAGCTCCTTTTCGAGGTTGGAGCCCTGGACCGGGGTGAGCTCCTCGTCGAAGATCGCGAGGCTCGCGTTGCACTCCGCGAGCCGGACCTTGAGCTCCTCGACCTTGCCCTCGCCGATCAAGGTGGCCGGGCTGGGCGAGGCGACGTGCTGGTAGAGCTGGCCGACCACTTGCGCGCCGGCCGTATCCACGAGCCGGGCCAGCTCATCGAGATGCTCCTGGAGGTGTTCGGCGTCACTCGACCCCTTCCGGGGGGCCGCGACGAGGAGCGCGCGTTCGACAGGCGCCTGGATGGAGATCAATTCGCGGATGGGTCGGCCTCAGTGCAGGGTTTCGTCAAAGATAACGGCTCCGGGTTCCTCACCCTTCCTCCCTCCGCTTTCGCCACCACGCCAGGCGCTCCGCCACCTTCTTCTCGAAGCCGTGCTCTCCCGGCGCATAGAGCGACCGGCCCCGGAGCGCTTCGGGGAGGTGCTCCTGGGGCACGTAGTGCTCCGGGTCGTCGTGCGCATACCGATACCCGGCGCCGTAGCCGAGCTCCTTCATGAGCGCGGTGGGCGCGTTGCGGAGATGGAGCGGCACCGGGGCGGCGGGGGACTCGCGCGCCAGCTCCAGCGCGGCGGAGAGCGCCAGCACCACGCTGTTGGACTTGGGCGCCGTCGCGAGGTAAATCGTCATCTCGGCGAGCGGGAGGAAGCCCTCGGGTGGCCCGAGCTGCTGATACGCCGTGCGCGCGGCGACGGCGACCTGGAGCGCCTGCGGGTCCGCGAGGCCAATGTCCTCCGCCGCCATGGCGGTGGCACGCCGGAACAGCACCAGCGGATCCTCCCCACCCTCGAGCATCCGTGCCATCCAGTACAGGGCGCCGTCGGGATCGCTCCCGCGCAGCGATTTGTGGTACGCGGAGAGGAGGTTGAAATGCTCTTCGCCCGACTGGTCGTACTTCGGGACCCGGCGGGCCAGTGCCTCCGCGGCCGCCTCGCGGGTGATGCGTCCCCCGGCGCCCACGTGCAGGGAGGCGGCCTCCAGTGCGGTCAGCGCGCGCCGCGCGTCGCCGTCGACCTGTTCGGCGATGAGTGCCAGGGCCTCCTCGTCGAGGGCGAGCTCCAGGCGGCCCAGACCGCGCTCCGGGTCGCCGAGCGCGGACCTGACCAGCCGGGCGATGTCGTGCGTGGTGAGCGGCTGGAGCACGAACACCTGGCATCGGGAGAGCAGCGCGGCGTTCAGGCTGAAGCTCGGATTCTCGGTGGTGGCCCCGATGAGGGTGACCGTTCCCTTCTCCACGTGGGGCAGGAAGGCGTCCTGCTGCGCGCGGTTGAAGCGGTGGATCTCGTCGCAGAAGAGAATCGTGCCCCGCCCGAGTCGGCGCCGCTCCTCCGCCTCGCGAATGATTTCCCGCACCCGCTGCACGCCTTCGGTCACCGCGCTGAAGCCGACGAAGGCGCGTCCGGTGTACCGGGCCACGAGCTTGGCGAGAGTCGTCTTGCCGGTGCCGGGCGGGCCCCAGAGAATCACGCTGCCCAGATCCCCGCGGCGCAGGGCATCGCCCAGCGCGCGGCCCGGAGCGAGGAGGTGCTCCTGGCCGACGAACGCCTCCAGCGTCTCGGGCCGCATCCGCGCGGCCAGAGGACCCTGAAGCGTGAAGAGCCCTGGCTGTTCGATGGTCATTGGGCTCGAACGGGAAGGAGGGAGCCCAGCAGGATCAGCGCCACGGCTCCACCCAGGAAGGCGAGGGTCATCCGGATGCTCCGGCCCGCCTGCAGCTCGGGGACCAGGTTGGACGCCGCCACGTAGATCGTCACGCCGGCGGCGAGGGCGAGCCCGTGGGTGGCCAGCGACGCCACCGATTCGGTGAGCACGGCTCCAAGAATGGTCGCGAGGCCGAGCGCGAGGCCGGCCCCGATCGCGCCGCGACGCCCCTGGCCGCCCGCCAGCATGAGGCTGGAGATGGTGACGCCTTCCGGCAGCTTGTGGAGCACGACCGCCAGAAAAAACAGCAGCCCCAGCTCCGCCGACACCAGGAACCCGCTCGCGATGGCCACTCCGTCGAAGAACGCATGAAGCCCGAGACCCATGAGCGCGCTGTAGACCGCTCCCCGGGAGACGGCGTGGGTCTCCTCCCCGAAATGGAAGTGCGGCGGAATCACGTGCTGCGCCACGTGCACGAGGAGATACCCTCCCATCACGAACATCCCGACGCTCCAGGGGTTTTCGCTCGAGGTGAACACCTCCGGGAGCACGCCGATCAGCACGAGGGCCAGCATGAACCCGGCCCCGAACGCGAGGGAGGTCTCAATGAAGAGCATGCTGCGCCGCTCGCGGTGGACCATGGCGAACGCGCCGATCACGTTGCCGAGCGCCGCCCCCGCCGCGAGGAGCAGCGGGCTCAGCGCCACGATGCCACCAGGGCGAGCAGCCGGTCGCGCGAGTTGAGGGCGGGATCGGCGAGGACGGCGTCGAGGAGGCGGTCGAGGAGCCGGCCGATCTCCGGCCCGCGCGCGACGCCGGCGGCAAGCAGATCATCGCCGCGTACGGCCAGCGTGCCGCGCGATACCGGCTCGCCGGCGGCGCGGACGGATTCGACCGCCGCCCGCCAGGGCGCGGGTGCGCCGCGCCGCCATTCGTCCAGCAGCAGCAGATCGTCGGCGGCGGCTCCCGTCGCGGCCAGCCAGCGGCGGACGGCCTCACGGGTGTCGACAGCGGGGGCAGGCGGCCCTTTCGCCGCGGCGGCCGCGCGTGCGATCTCCAGGCTGGAGCCACGCAGTCGCGCGACGACGCCGGCCGGCGCCTCGCACACCGCCACGGTCAGCAGCACCGGATCACGCGGGCGGGGGTCGCCCGCGGTCAGAGGGTACCGTTCCCGCAGCTCGGGGATCCACCTGGCGGCGGCCCCCGCTTCCTGCCACAACGTCACGAGCCTCGCGACGGATCTCGCGGTCTCGAGCCCCTTGAACCACTCGTCGCGGACGCGCTCCGCGGAAAGACCCTCGAGCCCGCCGGAGAGGGCCTTCGCAGCGCGCCAGGTGCCGGGCTCGATGGCGAAGCCGAAGCGAGCGGAGAAGCGCAGCGCCCGCAGGATCCTGAGATAATCCTCGCGGAAGCGTGCCTCCGGATCGCCGACGGCGCGGATGATGCCGTCGGCCAGGTCGGCGGCTCCGGCGAACGGATCCTTCCACTCGTGGCGGAGCGGGTGGTAGGCGAGCGCGTTGATGGTGAAATCGCGCCGGGCGAGGTCTTCCTCGAGCGACGCCCCGTACTCGACCACCGCGCGGCGGCCGTCGGTCGCAACGTCGCGGCGAAACGTGGTGACCTCGTGCAGCACGCGCTTGCGATCCAGCACACCCACGGTCCCGAACCTGACTCCGACGGCGACGGTGCGGGGAAACAGCTTCTGCACGGTCTCCGGGTCGGCTGCCGTGGCGAGGTCGACATCGTCGGCGGGATGGCCGAGCAGGCGGTCGCGGAGGGCCCCGCCGACGCACCAGGTCTCGTGGCCGGCCTGTTCCAGCCGCCCCGCGATCTCGGCGATCTCCTCGGAGAACTCGAGGCGGCCCAGCGGGGTTCCCGGGCTCATCCTAACCCGCCGCCATACGGCATGCCGGCCGAGAGGGCGAGTGCCAGCTCGAGACGCGCCAGGGCCGGCGTCCGCGGCCCCGCGGGCAGCACCCCGAGCGAGAGGAGCTGCCCACCCCCGCCCTCGAAGGCGTACTCGCCGCCGACTTCTCCGAACGGGCAGCGACTCGCCAGCACGACCGGCTTCCGCTCGCTCAGCCAGCGCCCCACCGCGGGGAGCACGCCCGGGGGCGCGTTGCCCCGGCCGAACGCTTCGAGGACCACCCCGTCGAAGTGAGGCCGCGCGAGGTCGAGCAGGGCGCCGTCGTCACCGAGGAGCAGGGGGATGAGCGCCACCCGGGCGGTGAGCTGTCCCCCCCGCAGGACCGCGCGGCGCACCGGCGGACCGCCGAACCACACGCCGTCGTCGTCCACGGTGCCGAGGGGCGACGCGTGCGGGGCTCCGAACGCGTCCGGGTCGCTGGTATGCAGCTTGGCCACGTCGTGTCCGTCGAAGACCTTTCCCGCGAAGACGACCATCGCGGGGCGCCCCGCCGCGAGGGGGGCGGCGGCTACCCGCACGGCGTCCCGGAGATTGCGCGGGCCGTCCCATCCGGCGTCGCTCGAGGTGCGCATGGCGCCGGTGAGCACGACCGGCGCGTCGCGGGGCAGGGTCCGCGCGAACAGGTACGCGATCTCTTCCAGGGTGTCGGTCCCGTGGGTGACGACGACGCCGGCGGCACCGCCGTCGAGAATCGCCGCCACCCGATCGCGAAGCGCGCAGACCGCACCGGGGCCCCGATGCACGGCGGGGAGCCGCTCCCAGTCCTCGATCCGCACCTCGGCGGCGAGGTCGCCCACCAGATCGAGCAGCCCGCGCCCATCGAGGGCGGGCACGTTGCCGCCCGCTTCGGCGCTCCGTTGCATGGAGATCGTGCCGCCGGTGGCGAGAAGGGTGATCATGACGGTGAGCGGTGAGCAGTGAGCGGTGAACGACCTGACGGAAACCGCTGGTCCCGCTTACCGCCTACCGCGAACCGCTCACCGGGTGCCTCACCCACAGAGCACGCTCCCGCCGTTCACATTCAGGACTTCCCCGGTGACGTGGCGGGCCAGATCGCTCAGGAGGAAGAGGATCGGACCGGCGATGTCTTCCGGGGGCGGAATGCGCTGGAGAGGAATCGTCTGGACGATGCGCTCCCGGCCTCCGGCCGTGTAGGGCACGGTACTCATCTCGGTCTCGACCCATCCCGGCGCCACGCAGTTGACCGTGATGCCGGGCGCGCACTCGACGGCGAGCGACTTCGTCATGGACACGAGCGCGCCCTTGGTCGCCGCGTAGTCGGTGTGCCAGGCCTCGCCCCGCTGCGCCGCGGTGCTCGAGACCAGCACGATCCGGCCGCCGGGTCGCAGGAGGCCAAGCGCGGCGCGCGTGCTCAGGAACACGGCGTCGAGATTCTGGGCCATCGTCGAGCGCCACCGTTCCTCCGGGAGCGAGGCGAGGGGCACCTCCTCGGAGGGCCAGACGCCCGCGTTGGCGACGAAGCCGTCGAGCCCGCCGAACGCGGCCTTGCACTCCCGAAAGACGCGATCGACCACCCGCGACTCGGCCAGGTCGCCGCCGGCCACGAAGGCGCGCCTCCCCATGCCCCGCACCTCCTTGGCGACGGCCTCCGCATCGGCGGCGCGGGTATGGTAGGTGATGCCGACGTGGGCCCCCGCGCGGGCACACAGCAGCGCGGTCGACCGGCCGATGCCACGGGAGCCGCCGGTGATCAGGATCGACTGGCCGGCCAGCGAGATCATCCGGCCAGCTCCCGCTCGACTTCCCCGACGATGCAATGCTCCAGGGCGAGATGCAGCTCCTGGATCCGGCTGGTCTCCTGAGACGGAATCACGATCGACAGATCGGCCAGCGACCGGAGCGGCCCGCCCCCCTTGCCCAGGAACGCCACGACGGTCATGCCCCGGGAGCGCCCGGCACGTGCCGCGGCGAGGAGATTGGGACTCGCCCCGCTCGTGCTGTGCAGGATGAGGACGTCGCCTGGGTGGCCGAGCGCCTCGATCTGCCTGGCGAAGATCTGCTCGAACCCGAGATCGTTGCCGGCCGCCGTGAGCGTCGACGTGTCGGTGGTGAGCGCCGTGGCCGCCAAGGCCTGCCGCGGCCCGAGGAACCGCACCAGGTACTCCGCGGCGACATGCTGCGCGGCCGCGGCGCCTCCGCCGTTGCCGGCGAAGTAGAGGCGGCCACCGGCCTTCAGTGCCGCGGCGTAACAGCGCGCGATCCCCGCCACCTCGGCCGCAAGTGCGGCGGTCGCCTCCGCGGTGCGGGCCAGGTCGGCGAGTCCCTCGCGGATCCGTCGTTCCACCGTCACTCCTCCGTGCCGAAGAGGTCTTTCAAGCGCGTGAACAGGCCGGTTTTGATCTGGAGCGCCGGCACCGGATCCAGCGGCTGCTGGGCCAGGATGGCCCCGGGGTTCTTCCGGGCCAGCAGGTCGGCCACGTGCTCCCCGCCCTGTTCGCACAGCATGCGATACGGCACCAGCAATGAGCGCCCGTCACCATGATTGTCGGCGGCCATGATGTCCGCCAGTCCATGCGCGAGCAGCTCCCGGGCACGCTGGCCTCGGCGGCCGGGCTGGAAGATCGTGGTGGCGTCCACCTGCATCACCGCGCCCAGCGACTTCCATTGCCAGGCCGCGTTGGGGGTCGTGGCGGCGTACCGCTCGGGGTGCGCGAGCACCGGGGTCAGTCCCAGCCGGATTATCTGCATCAGCGCGTTCGACACGGCCGGCGCGCTCGCGAAGCGGCTGAACTCGACCAGAATGAACCGGGTGCCCGCCAGCGTGAGGCCCGGCCCGGAGCGCAGTTCCTCACCGACCGGACGATCGAGCATGAGCTCGACGCCGCGATAGAGCTCGATCCCCTGCGGCGCTTTCACGCTGAGCTGACGGAACGCGGCGTCGTGGGCTTCGGGGATCCCTTTCGCGATCCGGCTGACCGTATGGTGCGGGGTCAGGCATACGGCGGTGACTCCGCCGTCGCGCATCGTGGTGAGCACCGCGACGGACTGCTCCACGGATTTCGACCCGTCGTCGACTCCCGGCAGGAGGTGACAATGAAGGTCGATCACCGAATCGCCCCGCCCGCGGCACGCAGCGCACCAGCGAAGCCGGCGAGCTCGGCCGGACGGCTCTCGGATTGCCGGAGCAAGGCGAGGGTGAGGAGGGCGTCGGCGGCGAGCAGGTCGAGTGCCGCCGCGCGGTCGCTGGGCCGCGCGAGCGCTGCCGCCAGCGCATCCATGGCGGCCCGGGCGAGGCGGTTCGCCGCGTCCGGCTGATCCTCGACGCCCCGCAGGAAGGCCGCGGCCCGCTCCCGCAAGGCGACGGGTGCGCCCTCGCTGCGCGCCGCGAACCACGCGAGGGAATCGTTCAGCGGCCGGCCAGCCATTCCTCGACGAGCCGCGGCGTGGCCTGACGGGCGTCGGTCAACCGCCCGACGTCGCCCGCGCTTCCCGAAGCGAACGCCGGCCGTCCCCCGCCCCGACCGCCGCTCACCGCGGCGACCCGGTTCAGAAGATCGCCCGCCCGAAGCCCCCGCTGAATGAGGTCGTCCGTGAGTGCCACGTGAATCGCTCCACGGCCCGCCGTGCCGAATAGCACGAGAACCGACTCCTTGCGTCCTTCGCGAAACCGGTCCGCGACCTGGCCCACCTCGTCACGATCCTCGGCGGTAGTATCCGCCACGGTCAGGGCCACGCCACCGATCTCGTGTCGCTGGCCGTCGGCCTGGCCGGCCCCGCCCTGCCTGAGTGCTTCGCGAAGCCGGTGCTCAAGCTTGTCCTTCTCCTCGAGCAGTTGTTCAATCCTGCGGGCGAGCTGCTCGGGGTTGGCCTTGAGCAGGTCGCCCGCTTCGGCGATCCGCCGCTCGAGCGTGTCAACGACTCCGTACGCGACCGGACCGGTCACCGCCTCGACTCGGCGCACGCCGGCGGCCACGCCGCCCTGCGAGGTGACCTGGAAGAGCCCGAGCGCCCCGGTCGAGCCCACGTGGGTGCCGCCGCAGAGCTCGATGGAATCTCCCATCGTGACGACCCGCACCCGCTCGCCGTACTTGTCCGCGAAGAAGGCCATCGCACCGAGGGCGAGTGCCGCCTGCAGGGGCATCTCCCGCGTCTCGACCGGGTCGTTCGCCCAGATGCGCTCGTTCACCTCGTGTTCGATCAAATCGAGCGTGGCCCGGTCGACCGGCCCGTGATGGCTGAAGTCGAAGCGCAGTCGGTCCGGCTCGACCAGGGAACCCTGCTGCCGCACGTGGGCGCCGAGCCGCCGCCGAAGCGCGGCATGCATCAGATGGGTGGCGCTGTGATTCCGCTCGATGTTCCGCCGGCGAGCCGTGTCGACCGCGGCGTGGAGCGGGGTCGGCTCGAAGGCGCCGGAGAAGCGTCCCCCGACCACGGTGCCCCGCTCGTCCCGGCGCACCGAGTCGACCGAGAGGGTCCATCCGTCACCGCGCAGCAGGCCGGTGTCGCTTACCTGGCCGCCGGATTCCAGATAGAACGGGTTGTGCCTGAGCAGCAGCTCCACCCGGCCCTGCTCCTGCCGGAAAGCGAGCGGCTCGGTGTCGATCGAGGTCGCCTCATAGCCGACGAACTTCTGGCGGCCGCGCTTGACGACCGTCCACTTCGGGCCTCGGGTCTGACGCACGGACGCACCGCCGGCCAGCCCGCGAGTGCCCCGGGCAGCCCTCGATCGCACCCGCTGCGCGTCGAGCGCCTGCTCGAAGCCCGCAACATCCACGTCGACGTTGCGCTCCGCCGCGATGAGCTGGGTCAAGTCCACGGGGAAGCCATAGGTGTCATAGAGCCGGAACACGTCTTCGCCGGGAATCGTCCGGGCCGAGGTCGCGAAGATCTGCTCCAGACGTTCGAGGCCGCCCGCGATCGTCTCGAGGAAGCGCTCTTCCTCGTTGCGGGTCCAGGTGTGAATCTCTCCCTGCTTGGACCGCAGATCGGGATACACCCCTCCCAGCAGATCGGCGACCAGCCCGGTGAGCGGCGCCAGCGTCGGCTCCCGCCGTCCAAGCAGCCAGGCGTGGCGTACCGCGCGCCGGAGAATGCGCCGCAGGACGTACCCGCGGCCCTCGTTGCTGGGGTACACCCCGTCGGCCAGGAGGAACGAGACCGCCCGGGCGTGATCCGCGAGCACGCGGTACGACACCCCCGCGCCGGTCCGCGTGCGCGGGTACGGCTGGCCCACCAGCTCGCCGACCCGATCGAGCAGCGGAAGAAAGAGATCGGTGTGAAAGTTGTCGTCCTGGCCCTGGAGCACCGCCGCGATGCGCTCGAGGCCCGCGCCGGTATCGACCGAGGGCTTCGGAAGCGGAGTGAGCGTGCCGTCCGCGGACCGGTCGTACTGCATGAACACCAGGTTCCAGATCTCGAGAAAACGGCCCGACTCCGCCAGCTCCTCGAACTGGTCCCGGGTGATGCTTGCGGGCACGGCGCCGTCGCGCGCCTCGAGGTCCACGTAGATCTCGGAGCACGGTCCGCAGGGACCGGTGTCTCCCATCTGCCAGAAGTTGTCCTTATCGGAAAGGCCGTAGATGCGCTCGTCCGGCAATCCGGTGAGCTCGCGCCAGAGGCGGCGCGCTTCATCGTCCTGGTGGTGGACGCTCACCCGCAGGCGATCAGGGTGGATACCGAGCAGCTCCGGCGAGGTGACCAGCTCCCAGGCGAAGGCGATGGCTTCCCGCTTGAAGTAGTCGCCGAAGGAGAAATTCCCCAGCATCTCGAAAAAGGTGTGGTGCCGCCTTGTCAGGCCGACCTGCTCGAGATCGTTGTGCTTGCCGCCCGCCCGAACGCACTTCTGGCAGGAGACGGCGCGGAGGTACTCGCGCTGCTCCTGGCCCAGGAAGGTGCGCTTGAACTGCACCATCCCGGCGTTGGTAAACAGCAGGGTTGGATCGTCCGCCAGCACCAGGGGGGACGAATCGACCTCGCGGTGGCCTCGGGTGGCAAAAAAACTCAGAAACAGACTGCGGATCTGCGCGGAATGCATGGGGGGAATATATAGACGCGGTGAGCGGTAAGCGGTGAGCGGTGAACGGTGAGCGGTGAGCAGTCAGCGGGACCTGCCCGCCTGGGTCAGCCCTTGGCTCCAGTGAGGTACCGGGCCGCTTCCCGCTTACCGCTCACCGCCTACCGCTCACCGGTTTTCAGCAGCCGGCCCACCATCTGCCGCACCGAGTCGCCCCCGTACCCGCGGCGAGCCAGAAAGGCCACCAGGCGCCGCCGTTGTGCACTCGCCGGAAGGCCTTTGAGCTGCCCCAGGCGCTTCCGCGCCAGTGCTTCGGCATCCGGGTACTGCCCGTTGTCGGACCCCAGGACCTCTCCGAGGATGCGATCGACCACGCCGCGCTCGACGCCGAGCGCAGTCAGATCGCGGCGCAGACGGAGCGGACCGCGGCCGCGTGCCGCGCGGGTCTCGATGTAGTGGCGCGTGAAGGTCCGATCGTCCACGATCCCCATCTGGGACGCCTTGTCCACCGCCGCCTGCGCGGCCTTCGCCGGGTGCCCTTTCTGCATCAGGCGCCGAGCCAGATCCCGGGCCGCAAACGGCCGGCGCTCCAGTAACCGGAATGCGGTCCGAAGCGCCGCCTCCTGATCCGCGGCAGCGGAAAGGCGCCCGAACTGCGCGTCATCGACGAGGTGGCCGGCCGTGATCGCCTCTGCCTCCACCGCTTCGGCGGCGAGGGTGAAGAGCGGGCGGCCCTCCACCATGATGCGCACGCTCCCCGCCCGCCGGGCGTCGGGCACGATGGCCCCGACCACCCGGCGGTATCCCGGCGTTACCTCACTCGGCGTCGCGGTCATCCGGGACGCCGTTCGGCGAACGCACGCCGAGGAATTCCTTCACGCGCTCCTCGACTTGAGTCATGAGATCGTGATTGTCGCGCAGGAAGAGCTTGGCGTTTTCCCTGCCCTGCCCAATCCGCTGATCGCCATAGCTGTACCACGCCCCGGACTTCTGGATGATGTTGGCCTCGGCGGCGAGATCGACGACCAGCCCCGCGTGGCTGATGCCCTCATCGAACATCACGTCGAACTCGGCCTGCTTGAAGGGCGGGGCCACCTTGTTCTTGACGACCTTGACCCGCACCCGGTTGCCGATGACCGTCTCCCGCTCCTTGACCGGCCCGATGCGGCGGATGTCGAGCCGCACCGACGCATAGAACTTGAGCGCCTTGCCGCCGGTGGTGGTCTCGGGGTTACCGAACATCACGCCGATCTTCTCGCGCAGCTGATTGATGAACACCACGGCCGTGTTCGAGCGGTTGATGGCGCCGGCCAGCTTGCGGAGCGCCTGGCTCATCAGGCGAGCCTGCAGCCCCATGTGGCTGTCGCCCATCTCGCCCTCGATTTCCGCCTTGGGCACGAGCGCGGCCACCGAGTCGATGACGATGATGTCTACCGCGCCGGAGCGGACCAGAATCTCCACGATCTCCAGAGCCTGCTCGCCGGTATCGGGTTGAGAGACGAGGAGGTTGTCGACATCGACGCCCAGCTTCTTGGCGTACTCCACGTCGAGCGCGTGCTCGGCGTCGACGTAGGCCCCGACCCCGCCCAGCTTCTGGACGTTGGCCACGAGATGGAGGCAGAGCGTGGTCTTGCCGGACGACTCCGGTCCGTACACCTCGGTGATCCTGCCCCGGGGCACCCCGCCGATACCGATGGCAGCATCGAGGTTGATGGCGCCGGTGGAAATGGCCTGAATCCGCTCACGGGGGCTCTCCGAGCCCATCCGCATGATGGACCCCTTGCCGAGCTGCTTTTCGATCTGGGTAATGGCGAGGTTGAGGGCCTTCCGGCGCTCGGTATCGAGGCCAGTGCCGGTGGACGGACTCGGAGTAGGGGGCATCGGAACAGCCTTTCATTTATAAAGTGGAGCATTTTGCTTCACAATACTACTTCCTACAAGCTAATGCCGAAGGTTTGCCGAAACAAGACGGCACTTATTCACTTTTCCACATCACGCCAGGCATCCTCGATGTGCGTTATCTGGGGAATCCGCGACGAGCCCGCCTCAGCCACTCCGATCAAGTCGAACCTGTAGGAGTCGTCGGGGAGGCCGAACCTGAGCTGCCAGAGGCGGGCGACGCGGGACAGCACCCCGCGCTTGCGTCGGGTGACGGATTGCTCCGGGGTCCCGAAGCGAAACGACCGCCTGGTCTTGACCTCGATAAAGGCGACGAGGCTCCCTTTGCGTGCCACGAGGTCCATGTCGTGGTGCCCAAGACGGAACCGGTGGGCTTCGATCGACCAGCCGTGTTGGAGGAGGTACGACATGGCCGCTCGCTCCCCGGCGATCCCGCGGCGGTGCCGCGGGTCTTTCCAGGTGAGCAGCGGGTCGGGAGGAGGGGCCGTTGGCATGGCCCCAGAGTTACACCCGCTCTATCGCGCCCGTGTCACCCAAACGTCTCGCGACCGGGACGGAAGAACGCAGACTGCTAGAGCTTCCCGCCCGCGTGGGCGCGGACGATATCGCTCCGGGAAATGACCCCCGCCAGCTCGCCGTCCTGTTCCACGAAGAGCCGGTGGACCTCACCGTACTCCATCTGGAGCGAGGCTTCCCGCACCTCGGTGTCGGCCGTGACCGTGAGCGGCGGGCTGGTCATGAGGTCGGACACGAGGGTCGTGGTGAGCATGCGGGCCCGGGCTTCCTCGTCACCGGCTTCCGCCTCGGCGGCGAGAATGTCGGAGGCCGAGATCGTGCCGACGAGCTTGTTGTGTCGGTCGACGACGGCCAGCCCCCCGATCCGCGAATCGGCCAGCTGCGCGACGGCATCGCTCACCGGCGCATCCCCGCGGATGGTCACCACGTCTGTGGTCATGAGCTCGGTCACTCTCATCGATGCCCTCCTTGACGGTGCGGGTGCGTTTCCCGATACGACGCTGATCCTCGCCAGCACCGACACACTACCCCATCCTACATGAAGGAGGGTACAATGGAGCCTGAAGGCGCCTTGTTCACTCACGCCCAGGAGGGACCATGAGCAGCATCGTCAAGGTGATCGAGATCATCGCCCAGTCGGAAAAGAGCTGGGATGACGCCGCCCGGGTTGCGGTGAGGGAGGCTGCAAAGACCGTGAAGCAAATCAAGAGCGTGTGGGTGGACAATTTCTCGGCGGAGTGCGAAAACAACAAGATCGTCCGGTACCGCGCAAACGTGAAGATCTCGTTTATCGTGGAAGGGCGTTCCTAGCGGCCCGAGTATTCGTCGAGCTGATCGAATCCGATCTGCACATCGCGCGGCTTGCTGCCGTCCGGCGGCCCGAGAATGCCCGCCTCGTGCAGCTGATCGATGATCCGGGCCGCCCGTCCGTATCCGATTCGCAGCTTTCGCTGCAGCAGTGACGTCGACCCGCCCTGGTTCTGGATGCACACCTCGGCGGCCTCCCGGAAGAGCGCGTCGCGCTCACCGGTTTCGTATGGCTCGCCGTCGCCGCCTTCTTCGGAGGCTTCCTGAGCCCGCATGACCGCGAGAATGTCCTCTTCCGGCGCCGCCCCCGTCGGCGCCTGCGCGTTGTCGCGGAACCAGTCCATCAGCCGCTCGGTTTCCTCGGTCCCGATGAAGGCCCCCTGAATCCGCAGGGCTTCGCTCTTCCCTGGCGGCAGAAACAGCATATCGCCGTTGCCGAGCAGTGCTTCGGCCCCGTTCTGGTCGAGGATCGTCCGGCTATCGACTTTGGATGCCACCCGGAACGCGATCCGGCTGGGGAAGTTGGCCTTGATGAGGCCGGTGATCACGTTCACCGACGGACGCTGGGTTGCCAGGATGAGGTGGATCCCGATGGCTCGCGCCTTCTGCGCCAGCATGGCGAGCGGCGTCTCCACCTCCCCCTGCACCGTCATCATGAGGTCGGCCAGCTCGTCCACGATGATCACGATGTACGGGAGCTTCCCTTCGGTATAGGCCACCGCCTCGGGCGGGGGAGGGGGCGTTGACTCGGCCTCTGCGCTGATCTGGGCCAGGCTCGGCTTCGGCCTCGACGGGAGCTTGAGCTCCTTTCCTTCTTCGACCTTGCGGTTGAAGTCCACGACGTTCCGCGCGGTATTCGCGTGGAACAGCTCGTACCGCCGGTTCATCTCCTGCACCGCCCATTTGAGCACCCGCGCCGCGTCGTGGTTGTTGGTCACCACCGGATGCCGGAGGTGCGGCAGGGCGTTGTACATCGAGAGCTCCACCATCTTCGGATCGATCATCAGCATCCGGAGATCGGCCTTCGTGTAGCGATACACCAGCGCCGTGACGATGGTGTTGATCGCGACCGACTTGCCCGACCCGGTTGCCCCGGCGATGAGCAGGTGGGGCATCTTGGCGAGATCGGTGACTACCGGCATGCCCTCGAGGTCGCGGCCGAGCGCGATCGGGAGGACGGCCCGGCCGCGCTGCCATTCGCCGCTCTCCAGCAGCTCGCGCAGGGTCACCATCTTGGCGGTGGGATTGGGCACCTCCACCCCCACGGCGCCCTTGCCGGGAATGGGGGCCACCCGGATGCTCATGGCGCGCATCGTGATGGCGAGGTCGTCGGCCAGCGAGATGATCCGCCCCGCCTTGACGCCCGAGGCGGGCACGATCTCGAACTGAGTGACCACCGGACCGCTGGTCCGCCCGGCGATGGAGCCTTCCACCTTGAAGGTGCGGAGCGTGTCCAGGAGCCGCTGCCCCAGCTTGTCGAGCTCCGCTTCGTCGGCGGCCGTGTCCTGCTGGGGCGGCTTGGCGAGCAGGTCGTTGTGCGGCAGCTTGGCATCTCCCCGCGGGGCCGCGGCATCCGCGGACTTCCGCGCCGGCTCCTTCTTCACCCGCGGGTCCTTCCGGGCAGGCAGGGGCGCGTCTCCGTCGTCGTCGTCGATGGCACTGCTGAACCGGCGCTTGGTCGGCTCGGCCGCCGATCCGACCGCCAGGCGCGCGCCGGGTTCCTCCGCCGGCTTTTTCTCGAGCCGGTGAAGCGGGTGCCACGCAAGGGTCAGCAGGGTGAGCGCGCACACGGCAAGGAACGCGGCGAGGGTGCCGCCCGTTTGCCCGATGATCTCCACGACCCCCCGCGCCGCCAGGCCCGGGAGAATTCCGGTCAGCCGGGCGGAGAGCCCCCATTCGGCGAGCGGCGGATCGAAGGCGGGCGGGCGGATGTCGGCCAGGACGCCGATCGCGAATGGAATGATCAGCGCCAGCCCCCCGACCAGCCAGGCGGTCCGTTTCATGTCCAGCCGCGGCACGCGGTCGAGGCCGGCGAGAAACAGGGCGAGGCCCAGGAGCGGAACGCCTACGGCGCCGGCCCCGACATAGCGCCACAACGCGTCGCCCAGTCCACGTCCCAGCGGCCCGGTCGGCACCGGCGGCATCAGGGCCAGGGTCGCGAAGATCCCCAACACCAGGGCGGCGATCGCGCCGAGCCGGCGGCGATCCGCCGGATCCATCACGGAGCCGTCACCCCGGCGGCGGAGACCGCCGTGATCCGCCGCTCGTGGAAGAGCGGCAGCACGGGATAGGCGTTTTCGCGGCCGGCGTCGGCCACGTCGCCGGCCATGCCGTGCCGGGCCAGCAGTCGCCCGGCCAGGCATCGGGTGAGCGGGCGCTCCCAGCTCATCCCGTACCGGCGGACCAGGTCGACGGCGACGAGCGCCGCATCATTGAGTCCCTTCCGGGTACGGCGCCGGCCGAGCGCCTCGTAGGCCAGCCGTCCGGCGGCATAGGCGTCTTCGAGCGCAAAGCGGGATTCCCGACCGGCGCACAGAATGATCAGGTCCTTCCGCTCCCGCCAGAGCTCGTGCGCCCGCGCCCCGGCGAGGGCCAGATTGGCCGCAGCGGCGACGTACGTCTCACTGGCGGCCTGGGCGGCCAGCAGGGCGGCGGTCCCGTTGGTGGTGGTCATCACCAGCGTCTTGCCGCGCACCGCGGACTCGACCATTTCCAGCGGGCTGTTGCCGAGCGCAAATCCCGGAATGCGCTCGCTCCCCCGCTCCCCGGCCAGGACCACGTCTTCGGGACCGAGCGTCTGGGCCAGCCGGGTGGCCTCCTCCGCGCTGGAGACCGGCACGACCGCTCGGGCACCGTGATGCAACGCGGCGCAGATGGTGGTGGTGGCGCGAAGCACATCGATGACGAAGACCGCGCGACCCGCCGCCTCGTGGGGAACGAAGCCGGCGGGAGAGAAGAGAACCTCGAGCTTCATGGATCGGATCGGAGGAGGTGGCTTTCGCGTTCGAGGAAGCGGGTGTCCACGTCACCGGCCACGAACGCGGGATGACGGATCACGCGGGCCAGGAACGGGATCGTCGTGGTGACCCCTTCGAGTATAAAGCTGTCGAGTGCCTGGCCCATGCGGGCAAGCGCTTCGGCCCGGTCGCGGCCGTGGACGATCACCTTCGCCAGCAATGAATCGTAATGCGGCGGGACCGAATAGCCGGCATACACGTGGGTATCGACCCGGACGCCGGGCCCGCCCGGCGGATGATACGCGGTGATGAGTCCCGGACACGGCTGGAAGTTCCGGGCGGGGTCTTCCGCGTTGACGCGGCATTCGATCGCATGGCCTCGGAGCCCGTTGAGCTCCGCGGGGAGCCCGAGCGGGTCGCCGGCGGCCACATGAATCTGTTCCTTCACGATATCGAAGCCGGTGACCATTTCGGTCACCGGATGCTCGACCTGAATCCGAGTGTTCATCTCCATGAAATAGAAGCTGCCGTCGGTATCGAGGAGAAACTCGAGCGTCCCCGCCCCGACGTACCCGATGGCGGACGCGAGCGCGATGGCCGCGTCGCCCATGCGGGTGCGCAGCTCCGGCGTGAGCGCCGGGCTCGGGCTTTCCTCGATCAGCTTCTGGTGGCGCCGCTGCACCGAGCAGTCGCGCTCCCCCAGGTGGACCACCCGGCCCTGGGTGTCACCCAGCACCTGGATCTCCACGTGCCGGGGCCGCTCCAGGTATTTCTCCACGTAGACATCGCCGTTCCCGAAGGCGGCCAGAGCTTCGTTCTGTGCCAGGGAAAAGAGCTGGGCGAACTGCTCCGGGGTGTGGGCGATCCGCATGCCCTTCCCACCGCCGCCCGCGGTGGCCTTGATGATCACCGGGAACCCGAGGTCGTCGGCGACCGTACCCCCCTCCTCCACGTCGCTCAGGATGCCCTCCGAGCCGGGCACGGTGGGCACGCCCGCTTCCTTGGCCAGCCGCCGGGCGCTCGCCTTGTCGCCCATGGCGCGGATCTGGTCGGCGGTGGGGCCGATGAAGGTGATGTTGGACGCCTTACAGATCTCGGCGAACTCCGCATTCTCCGCCAGGAATCCGTAGCCGGGATGGATGGCGTCCGCACCGGTGATCTCGGCGGCGGCGATGATCCGGGGGATATTGAGGTACGACTGCCGGCCGGGCGCCGGGCCGATACACACGTCGTCGTCCGCGAAGCGCACGTGGAGCGATTCGCGGTCGGCTTCGCTGTAGACGGCGACGGTGGCAATGCCCAGCTCGCGGCAAGCGCGAATGACCCGCAGCGCGATTTCGCCGCGGTTTGCGATGAGCACCTTGGTGAACATCAGACGGCGTTCAGCCCGAAGCGCGCCATGCCGTCAGGGCGTCATTTCACGGGTGAGATCCCGCGGGGGCCCGGCGCTCTGATCGTCCGGATCGGTGAAGGTCCGGTCGGAGGCGGCGGTGACGCCGGCGGCCCGGAGCGCGAACTCGCTCGGGTTGGTCGCATAGTGCAGGGCGCTCTCGTAGCTGATCGCGCCCGACTTGAACCAGCCCATCAGCGACTGGTCGAAGGTCTGCATCTTGTAGGAGACCGACCCGTCGGCGATCAGGTCGGGAATACTGAGCGATTTTTCGATGCTGCGGATGTTCTCGGCGACCGCGGCCGTGTTAATGAGGACTTCGCACGCAGGCACCCGGCCCCGGCCGTCGGCGCGCGGCACCAGCCGGAGCGAGACGATGGCCGCCAGGGCGGTCGAGAGGAGCGAGCGGATCTCCACCTGCTGGTGCGGTGGATAGAACGACAGGATCCGGCTGATCGACTGCGTCGCGTCCGTCGTGTGGAGCGTGGAAAAGACCAGGTGCCCCGTGTCGGCTGCCTTGAGACCGGTGTCGAGGGTCTCCTGGTCGCGGATCTCACCCACGAGAATGACGTCGGGATCCTGCCGCAGCACGTGGCGCAGCGCATTGGCGAACGAGAGCGTGTCGCTCCCGACCTCGCGCTGAGAAATGTTGGCCATCGAGTCGCGGTGCAGGAACTCGATGGGATCTTCGATGGTGATGCAGTTGACCCGGCGGTGCCGGTTGATGTGGTTGATCATCGCCGCGAGCGCCGTCGACTTCCCCGATCCGGTGATGCCGGTGACCAGCACCAATCCGCGCGGCTTGAGCGAGATCGTTTCGAGCACCTCGGGGAGGTTGAGCTCCCGGATGCTGTGCACCTCGTACGGAATGGCGCGGAAGGCGAACGCCAGGGTGCCGCGCTGCTGGTAAATGTTGGTGCGGAACCGGCCGACGCCCGGCACGCCGATCGCAAAGTCGGATTCCTTCTTCTCGGCGAACTCCTTGACCTGCCGGGGCGTCATGATCTGCTCGGCCAGGTGCTTGAGCTCCTCGGGCCGGATCGGCGCCATCGGGAGGGGCCCGAGGTCGCCGTTGACGCGCACCGTCGGGGGGCGGCCGACTTTGAGATGCAGGTCGGAGCCGCCTTTCTGCACCATCTGCGAAATGGCTTGCTTGAAGTTGAAGGGGACCGCGGTGGGCGGTCCGTCGGGTGCTTGCAGGTCAGCCATGGGGATCCACCCGGAAGAGGACCTGGCTGAATTCGACGGGCTGCGCATCATCCGCGAGCACCTCGCGAATCACGCCGCCGAACTCCGCCTCGATCTCGTTCATGATCTTCATCGCTTCGATGATGCACACGGTCTGCCCCGGGGAGACCCGCGATCCCACCTTGACGTACGGGTCGGCCCCGGGCTCGGGCGATTTGTAGTAGGTGCCCACCATGGGAGACTTGATCTCCTTGAGCGCCGTGACGGCCGCGGTCGCCGCGTCACCGGCGGGCCCGGCTCCGCCGGGGTGCGAGGCGCCGGGAAGCCCCGTGACGGGAACCGGCTGGGGCAGCGGCATCGGCGCCGGCGCCGGAAACCCGAAATGACCCCCGGTCCGCGTGATCACGACGCCGGTGCCGAACAGGCCCTTGAGCTCGATCGAGCCGATCTCCGGCGAGTCCCGCAGCAGATCGGCCAGACGCTTCACGTCCTTGAAGTCGATCCCCTTGAGGCCGGGGACCTTCTGGACGAGCAGGGCCAGCTCCTTCATCTCGTCGGCCTTCATACGGGAAGGCATACCGGTCCACGCCGGCAAAGCAAGCGAGTCATCCTTCGTCCGAGGTAGAGGCCTGAGAACCTGCGTTGTGTCCCTGCGGCGCGCGGGAGCGGCCGCGCCCCATGTCCTGCTTAGACCAGCTCGAGCAGCTCGGTGCGTCCGCTGGAAAGGCACCTGGGGCCGCCCGCCGCCAGGTGGACATCGTCCTCCAGACGAATACCGCCCCAGCCCTCAAGATAGATCCCCGGCTCGATAGTGACCACGGCTCCCTCCGGAAGGGGGTCCTCCACGGTCCGGGCCAGCCGCGGGGCCTCGTGAACGTCCAGTCCGATCCCGTGACCCAGGGAATGCCCGAACGATGGCCCGAAACCCGCCGCAGTGATGACGTCGCGCGCGAGCGCATCCGCTTCCCGCCCCGGCATGCCGGCCCGAATCATGTCGCGCGCAGCACGCTGCGCCTGCCGGACGACCTCGTACACCTCCTGCTGGCGCTGATCCGCGCGCGCGCCGACCACGACCGTCCGGGTAAGATCGGCGCAGTAGCCGCGCACTCGGGCGCCGAAATCCAGCAGCAGCCATTCCCCCCGCCCGATGGGCCGGGCGGTGGACCGGGCGTGCGGCAGCGCGCTCCGGGGTCCCGAGGCGACAATGGTGGGAAAGGGATGCCATTCGCTGCCCCTTCCGCGGAGCTCGTGCT
>Ga0256867_10000273_pt1 | contig 19833 bp, 19 predicted proteins | sample RVTome_15_FD_185939 | JGI IMG/M metagenome (GOLD analysis project Ga0256867, IMG submission 185939) | Soil microbial communities from uranium-contaminated site in the Upper Colorado River Basin, Wyoming, United States - RVT150D86 (HiSeq) ... | reverse complement strand
CGTGAGACAGTTCGGTCCCTATCCGCTGCGGGCGCAGGAGACTTGAGAAGGGCTGTCCCTAGTACGAGAGGACCGGGACGGACGAACCTCTGGTGTGCCAGTTGTTCCGCCAGGAGCACGGCTGGTTGGCTACGTTCGGAAGAGATAACCGCTGAAAGCATCTAAGCGGGAAGCTCGCTTCAAGATGAGGTCTCCCACAGGGTCGACCTGGTAAGGCCCCCAGCTAGACGACTGGGTTGATAGGCCGGATGTGGAAGCGTGGCAACACGTGGAGCTGACCGGTACTAATAGGCCGAGGACTTGACCAACACATCATCATGCTGCGTCCACTGTGCGGTTCCCGAGATACGGTCGGGCACCACGCCACATCTCAACAGAGTTCCGGCGGCCATAGCGAGAGGGAAACGCCCGGTCCCATTCCGAACCCGGAAGCTAAGCCTCCCAGCGCCGATGGTACTGCCCCGGAGACGGGGTGGGAGAGTAGGACGCCGCCGGACACACGCGATACGAAGGGCCACCCACCACGACGGCGGGTGGCCCTTCGTGCGTTGTGCCGCCATGATTCCCCCTGTCCGTGATCCCAGGAGTGCCGATGGCCGACGACCGCGAGCACGACCGCCCGGACCGTGGTCGCCGCGTGGACCGCGGCCGGCCGCCGGCGGACCGCGACGACTCGCGTGCCGACCCGCCGACCGATCCGGATGTCACCGGCCGGGAGCTGGACGACGAGGTCCGCTCCGAGCTCGGCACGTTGAGCGGAGGTGCCGCAGGCGCCGTCGCGCGCCACCTGGTCATGGCCGGACGGCTGCTCGACGACGATCCGGCGCTGGCGTACCGGCACGCGCTCGCCGCTCGCCGGCGCGCCGCACGGGTCGGGGTCGTGCGGGAGGCGGCGGGTGTCGCCGCGTATGCGGCGGGCCGGTACGCGGACGCGCTGGCCGAACTGCGGGCGGCCAGGCGTATCACCGGTTCGGCCGCCTACCTGCCGATGATGGCCGACAGCGAGCGAGGGCTCGGCCGGCCACGACGCGCCCTCGACCTGGCTGCGGACCCCGCCGTCGCCGGTCTCGACATCGCGGACCGGATGGAGATCCTCATCGTGGCGGCCGGCGCACGTCGCGACCTCGGTCAGCTCGAGTCCGCAGCCGTGTCGCTGCAGGTGCCCGAACTGCGGTCGGGTTCCGACCAGCCGTGGGTGGCGCGTCTGCGCTACGCCTACGCCGACGCGCTGGTCGCGCTGGGCCGGGTCGAGGAGGCGCGACGGTGGTTCCTCAAGGCCGCGGAGGCCGACCGGGACGAGCAGACCGATGCCGCCGAGCGGATCGAGGAGATCGATGCCGCGGCGGCCACCCCCGGTGACCGCTGAGGCCGCGCGGGTCCCGTTCTCCACACCGGCGCGGACGTGGGCCGGTGTGTCCACAGCCCACACCCGGGTGGTTCCCGCGCCGCTGACGTGCCCCGATGATGACGTCGTCCGCCCAGCGCCGCCGAGGAGACGTCCGTGACCGTCGCTCCCGTCCCCGTGCTCGACCACCGTAACGAGGTCCATCTGGTCGGGCGGGTGTCCGCCGACCCGATGTCGGTCACCCTGCCGAGCGGCGATGCCGTCGTGACGGTCCGGCTGGTGATCGAGCGCCCGAGGCCGCCGGCCGGCCGAGGTCGTCGCCGACAGGTCGACACGGTGGCGTGTGCGGCCTGGGGTTCTGGCCTGCGGCGCACGGTCCTGCGGTGGGGCCCGGGCGACATCGTCGAGGTGGACGGTGCGTTGCGACGCAGGTTCTGGCGGGCCGAAGGGGTTCCGCAGAGCCGCTACGAGGTCGAGCTCAGCTGCGCGCGGCGGCTGGCCCGGGCATCGGCGGCGGATCGGTGAGCAACCGCATGAGCAGCCCGGTCCGTGGCTTGGGCCCGAACGACGTCGACTTCCGTGGCATGCGCTCGCCACGCGCTGCGATCGCGAGGACGTCGCTGTGATGCACCGGGTTGAGCAGCAGGGCGACCCCGTCGCGGCGGTGCGCGGCGTCCACGGCATCTGCGGCGTCGTGGTGGTAGGCAACCCTGTCGTCGGTGTCGGCCACGCCCCACAGCCGGGCGAGGACCAGCTCGCAGGCGATGCTCGCGTCGAGCCGTCGCCACGTGGCCGACCGTCCCGGCGGCAGGGCCGCGTCCACGGCGGCGGGGTCGGGATCGGCGATCAGCACCCACTGTCGGCCATCGGCCAGGACGTACGCGGTGCCTGCGTGGCCGGCCTCGGACAAGGCCGTCAGCGGCTCCGCTCCGGCCGGCAGCGGGGTGACCACGCGGAAGACGGCGGCCGCCGCCGTGAGTGCCTGCGCGAGCGACAGCCGCGAGACGGACCGGTGGATGCCGGCGATCCGCAACGGGTGCCGGCTCGCGTCCACCAGCATGCTCAGGCCGCGCGCCGTCCCCGTTCCTCCCGAGGTCGGGGCGCGCGTTCCGTCGCTGTCGTCGCGGAGGCCATTCCCGGCATGCAGTGCACGATAGGCGGCGTAGCGGTGGTGCCCGTCGCCGATCAGCGCCTGCCGGCCGGCGAGGTCGGCCTCGATCCGGCCCAGCACGTCGGGATCTGTCAGCCGCCAGATGCGGTGTCTCGCGCCGTCGGCGGTCGTCGTCTCGAGCAGCGGCGGCGTCGGCACCGTGCCGTCCACGACGTCGCTCGCGTAGCCGTCGCCGTCGTAGGTCAGCAGGATCGGCTCGAGCTGCGCCGCGGTCGCGGCCATGAGGGCCGTCCGATCGGCGACCGGGCCGGGGAGGACGTCCTCGTGGGGCAGCACCACCCGCTCGGCCGGGTCGTGCAGCGACACGGCTCCGACCAGTCCGAGTGCCATCGCCGTGCCGTTCACGTGTTCGTAGACGTACAGCGCCGCGTGGCGGTCGCGACTGAGGATGCCCGTCCGGAGCCAGTGCCGCAGGTCACGCGCCGCGTGCGCGTACCGGTCCTCCGCCGATCCGGGTCGCGGCAGGATCAGCCGCACCACGTTGTGCGGGTCGATTGCCTCCCAGGTCGCCACTCCCGCCTCGCCGATGACGTCGTACGGAGGGCAGGTCACCGAGGCGAGGTCCGCCACCCGGCCGGGTGCGTAACGCAGCGCCCGGAACGGCGCGAGCCGCAGCGGGCGCGCGCCGACCTCGGTGCGCCCGGAGTCGGTCATCCGGGGATGGTACGGCGGCGTGGGCCGGTGCTGCCCCCGGCCAGGCACTGGGAGTATCACCGCATGCGCACCCTGGCCGAGACCTACGACGTCGCCCTCGTCGACCTCGACGGCGTCGTCTACGTGGGGCCTGATGCGGTCGACCACGCCGCCGCGGCGCTGGCAGAGGCGCGGCGGGCCGGGATGCGCCTCGCATTCGTCACCAACAACGCGGCTCGGCCGCCGCACGCGGTGGCCGAGCACCTCGGTCGGCTGGGCGTCGGCGTCGACGTGGACGAGGTGATCACGTCCGCCCAGGCCGCGGCGCGGGTGCTCGCCGAGGAGCTGCCGGCCGGTGCCCGGGTGCTGGTCGTCGGCGGTGAGGGGTTGGCGGTCGCGCTGAGCGAACGCGGCCTCACGCCGGTGAGCAGTGCGGACGCCGAGCCCGCCGCGGTCGCGTCGGGCTTCCATCCCGACGTGGGCTGGCGGCTGCTCGCGGAGGGGGCGTTCGCCGTCGCCACGGGCATCCTGTGGGTGGCCTCCAACACCGACCGCACCCTTCCGACGCCGCGTGGCATCGCGCCCGGCAACGGAACCCTCGTCGATGCGGTCCGGTCGGCCACCGGCCGTGACCCGATCGTGGCCGGCAAGCCTGAGCCTCCGATGCACCGGGAGATGGTCCTGCGCACCGGCGCCCGCCGCCCCCTGGTCGTCGGCGACCGCCTCGACACCGACATCGAGGGTGCGCGACGAGCCGGTGTCGACAGCCTCCTGGTGCTCACCGGTGTCACCGGTCCTGCTCAGCTCGTGAACGCGCCACCGCGGCACCGTCCGACGTTCCTGGCCGAGGACTTGCGGGCCCTGGCCGAGCCCCCGGACGCCCTGGCGGTCGCGCCCCGGCTGGTCGGTCACGGCGGATTCCGCGCGGCTGTCGAGCGGGGCCGTATCGTGGTGGATCGGCCGGCGTCCGGGCCCGGCGGCCGCTTCATCGACGCACTGCGGGCCATCTGCGGCGCCGCGTGGGCCGCGACCGACCAGGGCGAGCGGGTGGCCGGCGTCGACGCCGCGCTGGTCGAGGCGGACCGCCGTACCCACGCCCAGCCCGGCGGATCCGAGCGACGCACGACGACGTAGCGTGACCGCGACATCGGGCACAGAGACGAGACACGGAGGCGAGGTGGCATGACCGAGCAGCGAGCAGCGGACACCGCCGACCCCGGACCCGATCCCGTGAGCAGCACGGGTGACGCCCGCATCGACTCGGCGCTGGCGGCGCTCGACGGCCTGGACGAGACGCCGGTGCACGAACACGCGGCGGTCATCGAGGAGATCCACCGATCGCTGCAGGACGCCTTGGCGGACGAGGACGAGGACGGCTGACCCGGCGTGGCCGCGAGGCGGCGACTGGACGCCGAGCTGGTTCGGCGCGGACTGGCGCGGTCACGCGAGCAGGCCGCCACCCTGATCGCCGACGGGCGGGTCAGCGTCGCGGGCAGGGTCGCGTCGAAGTCGGCGACCGTTGTCGGCGGCGCCGAGCCGATCGTCGTCCGCGAGTCCGCCGACGCCGACGACTACGTGTCGCGCGGTGGGCACAAGCTGGCCGGCGCCCTCGACGTGTTCGCCGCCGAGGGTCTCGGCGTGACCGGGCGGCGATGCCTCGACGCCGGCGCGTCGACCGGCGGGTTCACCGATGTCCTCCTCCGGCGCGGGGCCGCCGAGGTGATCGCCGTCGACGTCGGGTACGGCCAGCTGGCCTGGTCGCTGCGCACCGATCCGCGGGTCGTCGTGCTCGACCGCACCAACGTTCGCGATCTCTCACCCGAGGTCGTCGGGAAGGCGGTCGACCTGGTGGTCGCCGACCTCTCGTTCATCTCGCTGCGGCTGGTGCTCGGACCCCTCGCCGATGTCGCGGCACCGGGTGGTGATCTCCTCGTCATGGTGAAGCCGCAGTTCGAAGTGGGCCGCGACCGGGTCGGCAGGAGTGGCGTCGTCCGCGACCCGGCCCAGCGGGCCGAGGCCGTACGCTCGGTCGCAGCCGCAGCCGGCGAGGTCGGGCTCGGCGTTGCCGGCGTGACGGCGAGCCCGTTGCCCGGTCCGTCGGGCAACGTCGAGTACTTCCTCTGGTTGCGGGCCGGCGCACCGCCGCTCGATCCGGCGGCCGCCGAGCGCGCCGTCCAGGAAGGACCAGAATGACCAGCGATCGCGCCGTGCTGCTGGTGGCCCATACCGGCCGACCGGAGGCCCGCCACGCGGCCAAGGAGACCGTCGACCTGCTGCACAAGGCCGGCGTCGCCGTCCGGGTGCTGCTCCCCGAGGCCGGCCAGCTCGATGTGGCGGGCGCCACCGTCGTCGAGCCGGGGCCCGATGCGGCGCACGCGTGCGAGCTGGTGATCGTGCTCGGCGGCGACGGCACCCTGCTCCGCGGGGCCGAGATCGCACGGCCGTCGGCGACCCCGGTACTCGGGGTCAACCTGGGCCACGTGGGCTTCCTCGCCGAGGCCGAGCGTGACGATCTCGGCTACGTCGTCGAGCACGTCGTCGCCCGCAGCTACCTGGTCGAGGAGCGGATGACGATCGACGTGCTCGTGCACCAGGACGGCGACGTCACAGCGCGCGAGTGGGCGGTCAACGAGGCCAGCGTCGAGAAGTCCAGCCGCGAACGGATGCTCGAGGTCGTGGCGGAGGTGGACGGCCGGCCGTTGTCGCGGTGGGGATGCGACGGCGTCGTCATGGCGACGCCCACCGGGTCGACCGCGTACGCCTTCAGCGCGGGTGGGCCGGTGGTGTGGCCGGAGGTCGAGGCGCTGCTCCTGGTTCCGATCAGCGCCCATGCGCTGTTCGCACGGCCGCTGGTCGTGGCGCCCGCGTCGCAGCTGGCCGTCACCATCCAGCCCATGACCGCAGGGGCTGTCCTCTGGTGCGACGGGCGCCGCACCGTCGACCTCCGGCCCGGCGCCCGGATCGAGGTTCGCCGGGGCCGACAGCCGGTCCGGCTGGCCCGTCTGCACCGGGCGCCGTTCACCGACCGGTTGGTGGCCAAGTTCGCACTCCCCGTGGAAGGTTGGCGCGGCGCGCGCCACGCCGTCGCGGGACCGGATGCCGCCGACGGCCGCGCGTAGGCTGCCGACCGTGCTGGAGCAGATCCGGATCCGTGGACTCGGCGTCATCGACGACGCCGAGCTGGAGCTGGGCCCGGGCTTCACGGCGGTCACCGGCGAGACCGGCGCGGGCAAGACCATGGTGCTCACCGGCCTCGGTCTGCTCATGGGTGGCCGTGCCGACGCCGGAGCCGTGCGTTCCGGAGCGGATCGGGCGGTCGTCGAGGGTCGCGTACGTGTCGATCCGGCCGGACCGGCGGCCAAGCGGGCCGCAGAGGCGGGCGCCGAGCTCGACGACGGCGACCTGTTGCTGTCCCGGGCCGTCTCCGCCGAGGGTCGCTCGCGCGCCCATCTCGGCGGTCGGTCCGTGCCGGTGGGCGTCCTCGCGGAGCTGGCCGACGACCTCGTCGCCGTTCACGGCCAGGGCGACCAGCGGCGGCTGCTGGGACCCACCCGCCAACGCGAGGCGCTCGACCGGTTCGCCGGTACCTCGGTGACCGAGCCGCTGTCGGCCTACGGCGACCGGTACCAACGGCTGCGCACCGTCCAGGCCGAGTTGGACGAGGTCACCGCCCGCGCACGCGAGCGGATGCGGGAGGCCGACCTGCTCCGGCTCGGCCTGGCCGAGATCGCTCAGGTCGAGCCGGAGCCAGGCGAGGACGTCGAGCTCGGCGCGGAGGAGCGGCGCCTGGCCCATTCCGACGGGCTGCGCCAGGCTGCGGTCTCCGCCCATGCGTGCCTCACCGCCGACGACACCGCCGTCGATGCCGCGGACGCCCTGGGACTGGTCGCGGCCGCCCGCCGATCGCTCGAGCCGCAGCAGGAGCACGATCCCGCGCTCGCCGCGCTGGCCGGCCGACTGGCGGAGGCCTCGTACCTGCTCGCCGACGTCGCGGCCGACCTCGCGTCCTACGCGGCCGACGTCGACACCGACCCCACGCGGCTGGCGGCCGTCCAGGAGCGGCGTGCGGCGCTCGGGACGCTCACCCGCAAGTACGGGGACGACGTCGACGCGGTCCTCGCCTGGGCTGACGACGCATCGCGCCGGCTGCTCCACCTCGACGGCGACGACCAGCGGGTCGCCCGCCTTGGGGAGGAGCGCGAGACTCTCCGGTCCGAGCTCTCCGACCTCGCCACCCGCATCTCCGTGGCTCGCGAGGAGGCGGCCCGGCGCTTCGCCGAGGCGGTCGGCGACGAGCTCGGTGCCCTGGCGATGCCGAACGCCCGGCTCGTCGTCGAAGTCCGTCGCCACGCCGACCCCGGCGGTCTCGTCGTGGGTGACCGGGCCGTCGCGTTCGGCCCCGCGGGGATCGACGAGGTCGAGATCCTGTTCGCGGCCCACGCGGGTGCCGCCCCCCGTCCGCTCGAGCGTGGCGCGTCCGGCGGCGAGCTGTCCCGCCTCATGCTCGCCGTCGAGGTCGTCTTCGCCGGTGCCGATCCGGTGCCGACGTTCGTCTTCGACGAGGTCGACGCCGGGGTCGGTGGGAAGGCGGCCGTCGAGGTGGGCCGGCGGCTGGCCCGATTGGCCCGCGACGCCCAGGTGCTCGTGGTCACGCACCTGCCACAGGTGGCGGCGTTCGCCGACCGGCACCTGCAGGTCGTGAAGACCGAGGACGGCCGGGTCACCAGCAGCGGGGTCGTCACCCTGGACGGCGCCGGTCGGGTCCTGGAACTGTCGCGGATGCTCGCCGGCCTCGAGGGCTCGGCCACGGCCCGGGCGCACGCCGAGGAACTCCTCGCGACGGCCGCCACCAGCAAGGCCGGCGCGCGCTGAGCACGACCCGGCTTCGTGCGACGACCGGCGACGCACCCTCCCGCACACCGGCACCCGGACGTGGCAGGATTCGGCCAGTGAGAATTCCCGCACTGCGTCGCAGCAGGTCCGCCGACCTGCCGGGCGTGAGTGGTGTCGTCCGCGTCGACCGGCGCACCAAGAACCTCACCAGGCGCCTACGCCCCGGTGAGATCGCCGTCATCGACCACGTCGACATCGACCGCGTCAGCGCCGAGGCCCTGGTGGCGTGCGGCGCCGGTGCTGTCGTCAACGTCAGACCGTCGGTCAGTGGGCGCTACCCCAACCTGGGTCCGGCGATCCTGGTCCAGGCGGGTATCCCCTTGCTCGACGCGGTGGGCCCGGACGTGCTCTCGCAGGTGCACGAGGGGGAGCGGCTGCGCGTCGACGGCAACGTCGTCTACCGCGACACGCCCACGGACAGCGTCGTCGTGGCGGAGGGACAGTTGCAGACCGATCACACCGTCGCCGGGCTGATGGAGGCCGCGCGACAGGGCCTGTCGGCGCAGCTGGAGGCGTTCGCCGCCAACACCATGGAGTACCTCAAGCGCGAACGCGATCTCCTGTTCGACGGCGTCGGCGTTCCGGACATCGATACCCGCATGCGCGACCGGCACGTTCTCATCGTGGTCCGCGGATACGACTACAAAGAGGACCTGGCCATGCTCGGTCCGTACATCCGCGAGTACCGCCCGGTGCTGATCGGCGTCGACGGCGGCGCCGACGCCCTCGCCGAGGCGGGCCTGCGGCCGGACCTGATCGTGGGCGACATGGACTCGGTCACGGACGCCACGCTGCGCGGCGGCGCCGAGTTGGTGGTGCATGCCTACCGGGACGGCCGCGCACCGGGCCTCGAACGGCTCGAGCGGCTCGGCCTGCGCGGTGTGCCGTTCCCGGCCGCAGGCACCAGCGAGGACGTCGCCATGCTGCTGGCCGACGACAAGGGCGCCAGCCTCATCGTGGCCGTCGGCACCCACGCGACGCTGGTCGAGTTCATGGACAAGGGCCGGGCCGGGATGGCCAGCACGTTCCTCACCCGATTGCGGGTCGGCAGCAAGCTCATCGACGCCAAAGGCGTCAGCCGCCTCTACCGGAGTCGGATCCCGGCCTGGACACTCGTCGTCCTGCTGGTGGCCGGGGTTCTCGCGGTGCTGGTGGCGATCATCGCCACGCCGACCGGCCAGGCATATCTCGATGTCCTCGGGTCCTGGTGGGATCGGTTCGTCTTCTGGCTGCAAGGGCTGTTCTGAAGTGATCGACTTCCGTTACCACCTGGTCTCCATCATCGCGATCTTCTTCGCTCTCGCCACCGGGATCGTGCTGGGCGCCGGCCCGCTGGACGAGCAGGTCGACGAGACGCTGGCGGACCAGATAGCCGACCTGCGGGAGCAGAACCAGCAGCTGCGCGACCAGGTCGTGGCGCTGGAGGCGAACACGGACTACCAGGAGAGCTTCATCCAGACCGTCACGCCGCAGTTGGTCGGCGACCGCCTCAGCAACCGCGACGTCCTGCTGGTCACGATGCCCGGTGCCGACGACGCCGTGGTCAGCGGCGTGCGCGACACCCTGGAGACGGCCGGCGCCACCGTCGAGGCAACGGTTGCCATCCAGCCGGCCTGGACCGACGCCGAGTCCGAGGCGGTGCTCGACGAGCTCGCCGCGCAGTTGGTGAGTTCCGGAACCACGTTGCCCGAGGACACCGACGGCTACGACCGTGCTGCCGCCGTCCTGGCCGGTGCACTGCTCGCGGCGACCGGCGAGGAAGGCACTGTCGACGATGCGGTCACGGCCGGCTTCGGCGCCGAAGAGCTCGGGCTGGTCACGATCGAGCCGACCTCCGACAACGAACCCCTCGTCGAGGCAACCCTCGCGGTGGTGGTCGCGGGGCCGCCACCGGAGGACGACGTCGACCGGCGCAACGGCGTCCTCCGCGGGCTGGTGTCCCACCTGGATGCCGCCGGCGCAGGGAGCGTGGTGGGCGGCGGGCCGTCCTCGTCCCGTGACGACGGTCTGCTGACCGCGATCCGCACCGACACCGACGTGTCCGAAGCGGTCTCGACCGTCGACTCCGTCGACCTCGCATCGGGCCGGGTCACCGTCGTGCTCGCCGCCGTCGAACAGGAGCAGGGCGGGAGCGGCAGTTACGGGAAGGTCGGCACGACCGACGGCCCCCTGCCGCCCGACGTCCTGGCCGAGCCTGCCGAGCCGTCCGAGCCGTCTGAGCCCTCCGACCAGCCCACGGGCGAGGGGGAGAGCTCGCCGTGAGCAGTGGGTGGCAGCGAACCGTCGGCACCGCGGCTGCGGGCGCGGTCGCCGCCGGCGTGGCCTGGGCCGCGCAGCGGCGGCTGGGCGGCGACCCACCCGGCGGTGTCCGGCAGTGGGAGCGGGTCAACCATCGTGGCCGCACCGTCTCGCTGGCTGCCGGACCGGCCGTGACGCTCGGAGCCGCCGTGGGAGCAGCTCTGGCCCCGGGAGCGTCCCGGCGGGTGCGAGGTGCGGGAGCTCTCGTCGCCGGCGCGGTCGGGGCAGTCGGCCTCTACGACGACCTGGCCGGGTCGTCGGCCAGCAAGGGGCTGCGCGGACATCTGTCGGCGCTGCGTCGCGGTGAGGTCACCAGCGGCGCGGTGAAGGTCGCGGTCATCGGCATGGCCGGCGTCGCCGGAGCCGCGGCCGTGAGCGACAACCCCGTCGACGCCGTCGTCGGCGGGGCCGCCGTCGCCGGGCACGCCAACCTGCTCAACCTTCTCGACCTGCGTCCGGGCCGTGCGCTCAAGGCCGTCGTCCTGCATGCTCCCCTCGCCCTGACCGCACCGGCCGGCGGGGTTGCGGCGGCCGCGGTCGGGGCCGGAGCCGCCGTTCTCCACGACGACCTCGCCGAACGCACGATGCTGGGCGACGCCGGCGCCAACGCGCTCGGCGCTGCACTCGGCCTGGCGCTGGTGGCGAGTGAGGGACGTACTGCGCGGCTGGTGCACCTCGGCGTCGTGACGGCGCTGACGCTCGCCAGCGAGAAGGTGAGCTTCACCCGGGTCATCGAGCGCACGCCCATTCTGCGCGAGCTGGACCACCTCGGGCGCCGGCAGTAACCCGGCCATGAGCCGCCACGGCAAGTTCGCCCTGGGGGCGGCGGCCGGCATCGCCGGCGGGGCCGCCCTGATCGGTGTCGCCAGCCTGGTCGCGAGGTTCGTCGGGTTCGGGCGGCAGTTGGTCTACCAGGGCACGGTCGGTGACACCGCGCTGGGCACCGTGTACACGACGTCCAACTTCGTCCCGGCGATCCTGTTCGAGGTGGTGGCCGGCGGAGCTCTCGCCGGAGTCGTCGTGCCTTTGGTCGTCGCCGCGGTCGACCGGGCCGACCGCGACGACGTCCGTGAGACCGCCGGGGCGCTGGTCGGGTGGGCCCTGCTCGTGCTGGTGCCGGTGGCCGCGGTCGCCGCGATGCTGGCGGGGCCGATCACGGGCTACATGTTGCAGGGAGAGGGCGGTGCGCAGACACAGCTCATGGCCGAGCGGATGCTGCGGGTCCTCGTGATCCAGATCCCGCTCTACGGCGTCGCGGCCGTGACCGCGGGCGTGCTGCAGGCCCACCGTCGGTTCCTGGCTCCGGCCGTCGCGCCGATCCTGTCGAGCGTGGTCGTGGCGGGCACGTACCTGGTGTTCGCGGCGTCGTTCGCCGGCGACCGGTCCGACCTCTCGTCGGTGCCGCGCTCAGCCGAGCTCCTGCTCTCGGTGGGAACCGTCCTCGGTGCCGCTGCGCTGGCGCTCACCACGCTCGTCCCGCTGCACTTCCTCGGCATCCGCGCCGTTCCCAGGCTGCGGTTCCCGTCCGGGCGCGGCCGCACCGCGGCGCGTCTGGCGGCGGCCGGGGCGACGATGGTGGCCGCCCAGCAGATCGCCATGTTCGTGCTCATCCCGGTGGTGAACGAGCAGGGCGGTGAGGGCCGCATCGTCACGTTCCAGAACACCTGGATGGTGTACCTGTTGCCCTTCGCCGTGCTCGCCGTGCCGATCGCGACCAGCACGTTCCCGGCGCTGGCGACCCAGGCGAGCCGGGGGGAGATGGCACAGTGGGCGCGGGCAACGCTGACGTCCACGCGTGCCGTCGTGGTAGCTGCCGGCCTGGGTGCGACGGCACTGGTCGCCGCCGCGTGGCCGATCGCGCGTTTCTTCGCGATCATCGGAGGCCACGGCACCGTGCCCGCCGAGGAGATGGCACGCGCCCTGGTGGCGTTCGCGCCCGGGCTGTTCGGCTTCTGCCTCGTCTACCACCTCAACCGAGCGCTGCTGGCGTCCGGACGCGTACGCCGCGTCGGCGTCGCCTCTGCGGCAGGCTGGCTCACGGTGGTCCTCGTGGCGATCGTCCTGACCGGGCTCGCGCCGCAGGGCTGGGTGGTCGCGGCGGTCGGGCTGGCACACACCGTCGGCATGACCGTCGCCGCGGTGATGTTGCTCCTCGCCGTGCGCCCAGGGTCGGCCCGGGCCGGTTGGCGGCCGCTGGCCAGGTCCGGCCTCGCGGCGGTCGGTGGCGCCGCGTGCGGCGGCGCCGTCGGCTGGGTCGTGGCAGGTGCGCTCGACGGCGGTGGCACATGGGCGACCGTCGCAGTGGGCGCACTGTCCGCGGCGGTGGGTGCACTCGTCTTCGGCGGCGTCGTCGCGGTCGTCGATCGCCGTGACCTTCGCGCGCTGATGCGGCGATGAAGGCCGCGATCGTGCTCGCGACGAGCACGGGAGGCGTCGGCACGCACGTCCTGTCGCTGGTGCGACGCCTGCCCGGCCTCGGTGTCGACGTCACGGTTCTCTGCCCCGAGGAGACGGAGCGACGGTTCGCCTTCCGCGCCGAGGGCTCGGCGTTCGTCCCGGTCGAGATCGCCACCGGGCCGCGCCCCCGCGCGGACGCCGCCGCGGTCGGCAGACTCCGCACCGCGTCATCCCGTGCCGACGTCGTCCACGCGCACGGGCTGCGTTCCGCGGCGCTGGCGGGGCTCGCTCTCGGCCGGCGGCGCCCGGGTCGCACGCCCTTCGTTGCCACCTGGCACAACGCCGTTGTGGCCGGCGGCGTCCGGGGGCGCCTTCTGCTGACCCTCGAAGCCCTCGCCGCCCGTCGTGCCGACGTCACGCTGGGCGCCTCGTCCGACCTGGTGGAGCGGGCCCGGCGGCTGGGCGCGCCGGACGCCCGGCTGGCACCCGTCGCGGCACCGGCGATGCCACCGTCGGAGCGCGACCGGACCGAGGTGCGCGCGCGGCTCGGCGCCGTGGGCCGCCCTCTCGTGCTCGCCGTCGGCCGGCTGGCGGCGCAGAAGGACTACGACACGCTGCTGGACGCGGTGGCCGGCTGGGGGCGGCGCGAGCCACAGCCACTCGTCGTGGTGGCCGGTTCCGGACCGGAGCACGACCGGCTGCAGCGGGTCATCGACGGCCGCGGTCTGGCGGTCCGCCTGCTCGGCCATCGTGACGACATTGCCGACCTGCTCGCGGCGGCGGACCTCTACGTGCTCACCTCGACCTGGGAGGCGCGCGCGCTGGTGGTCCAGGAAGCGATGCGTGCCGGCGTGGCGGTCGTCGCCACCGCGGTCGGTGGCGTGCCGGAGCTGGTGGGCGACGCCGCGGTCCTGGTCCCGGCCGGCGACGCCGAGGCGGTCGCCCGTGAGGTCGTCCGGCTTCTGGAAGACGACGAGCGTCGGCGTGAGGTGGCCGGGCGCGGGCTTGCACGGGCCGCGAGCTGGCCGGACGAGGACGACGTCGCCCGCCAGGTCGTCAGCGTGTACCGCGAGTTCGCCGGGCCCTAGATGTTAGGCTGGAACTCCGTGGACCACCGGTCGGACCGATACCACGGGAGCCCCCCATTGGCGCAGACAACACATCTGTTCGTCACCGGGGGCGTCGCCTCCTCGCTCGGCAAGGGCCTCACCGCCTCCAGTCTCGGCAACCTCCTCAGCGCCCGCGGCCTGCGCGTCACCATGCAGAAGCTCGACCCGTACCTCAACGTCGACCCCGGGACCATGAACCCGTTCCAGCACGGGGAAGTCTTCGTCACCGAGGACGGCGCCGAGACCGATCTCGACATCGGACACTACGAGCGGTTCCTCGACCGCGACCTCAACCGCTGGGCGAACGTGACCACCGGGCAGATCTACTCGACCGTCATCGCCAAGGAGCGGCGCGGCGAGTACCTCGGCGACACCGTCCAGGTCATCCCGCACATCACCAACGAGATCCGGGACCGCATGCTGGGGCTGGGCGGACCGGAGGTCGACGTGGTGATCCACGAGATCGGCGGCACGGTCGGCGACATCGAGTCGCTGCCGTTCCTCGAAGCAGCGCGCCAGGTCCGCCACGAGATCGGCCGCGACCGCTGCTTCTTCCTGCACGTGTCGCTGGTGCCGTTCATCGCGCCGTCGGGCGAGCTCAAGACCAAGCCCACCCAGCACTCCGTGGCCGCGCTGCGACAGGTCGGCATCCAGCCCGACGCCATCGTCTGCCGGTCCGACCGGCCGATCCCGCCGGGCATGAAGAAGAAGATCGCACTGACCTGCGACGTCGACACCGAAGCGGTGGTGGCAGCCGTCGACGCGCCGTCGATGTACGACATTCCCAAGGTGCTGCACGCCGAGGGCCTCGACGCCTACGTCGTGCGACGGCTCGGACTCTCCTTCCGCGACGTCGACTGGACCGCGTGGGACGAGTTGCTCCGCCGGGTTCACCATCCCCGCTACGAGGTCACCGTGGCCCTGGTCGGCAAGTACATCGACCTGCCCGATGCCTACCTGTCGGTGACGGAGGCGCTGCGCGCCGGCGGCTTCGCCAACGACGCACGCGTCCGGGTGCGGTGGGTACCGTCCGACGAGTGCGAGACGGCCGAGGGCGCGGCGGCCCATCTGCACGACGTCGACGCCGTGTGCGTCCCCGGTGGGTTCGGGGTACGGGGGATCGAGGGAAAGGTGGGTGCGATCACCTACGCCCGCGAGCACGGGGTGCCGGTCCTCGGCCTCTGTCTCGGCCTGCAGTGCATGGTCATCGAGTACGCGCGTAACGTCGCCGGTCTGGCCGACGCCAACTCGGCCGAGTTCGCACCCGAGTCGACGCACCCGGTCATCGCCACCATGGAGGACCAGAAGGACATCGTCGCCGGTGCGGGCGACCTGGGCGGCACCATGCGGTTGGGGTCGTACCCGGCATCGCTGCAGGCAGGCACCCTCGCCCGCACGCTCTACCGGTCCGACCACGTCGACGAACGGCACCGGCACCGCTACGAGGTCAACAACGCCTACCGCGAGCGGCTGACGGCCGCCGGGATGGTCTTCTCCGGGCTCTCTCCCGACGGCCGCCTGGTCGAGTTCGTCGAACTGCCGCGCGACGTGCACCCGTTCTTCATCGGCACCCAGGCGCACCCCGAGCTCAAGTCCCGGCCGACGCGGGCGCACCCGTTGTTCGCCGGCCTGATCGCGGTCGCCGTCGCGCGTCAACAGGAGACCCGGCTGCCGGTCGAGGTGGAGCCGGCGCCCTCGCTCGACGAGGAGATCCCGGCCGAGGTCGGGGCGACGCGGTGACACTCGGGGCAGCATCCCCGCCGCAGCTCGCCGATCGCCCGGAGCGCTGGCCCGTGTCGGCATCCGAGACGGTGCTGGACACCGCACGAGTGATCTCGGTCCGGCAGGACCGTCTCCGCTCTCCCGCCGACGGCGCCGAGTTCGTCCGCGACGTGGTGATACACCCCGGAGCGGTCGGCGTGGTCGCTCTCGACGACGACGAGCGCGTGCTGCTGGTCTCCCAGTACCGGCATCCGGTCGGGCACCGGTTGTTCGAGGTGCCGGCCGGGTTGCTGGACGTGCCGGGCGAGCCCTATCACCTCGCGGCGGCGCGCGAGCTCTACGAGGAGGGCCACGTGCGCGCGGACGAGTGGCGCGTGCTGGTCGACCTCTTCACCTCGCCCGGCATGACGACGGAGTCCACGCGAATCTTCCTGGCCCGCGGCCTCACGGCGGTCGCCGACGTCGACCGGCACGTCGGCGTCCACGAGGAGGCGGACATGCCCGTGTCGTGGGCACCGCTGCCCGACGTCGTCGACGCCGTACTCGCCGGGCGGCTGCACAGCCCGATCCTCGTCTCCGGCGTTCTGGCGGCGTGGGGCGCCCGCTCCCGTGGCGGTTACGACGCGCTCCGGCCGGCGGACGCCGTGTGGGCCGCGCGCGACGCCCAGGCCGGGTGATCGTCACTCGGCCGTGATCGCCGGCGGTGGCGCCGGTGGCGCCGGCAGGCGCGGCGGCATCCGGATGCCGAGGCGTCCCATCTCCAGCTCGGCCAGCGCCTGAACGATCTCGGGGTCGCCACGCCGCCACGCGGGCAGCAGGCCGTCACCGATCCTGGCCAGGCGCGACAGCTTGCGGGTCGCCAGCGCCCGCAGGGCGAGCAGCTCGACCCCGTCCGGGTCCGAGAGCACCATGCGCGCGGCCTCGGCCCGCCGAACCCAGAACAGCCGCGGCAGGATCCAGAACATGACCGCCAGCAGGATGAGGAAGCCGGCCGTCGCGACCCCGGCCAGGGTCGCGACGGTGCCGACGACGTCCTGCAACGTCTGGCCGGCACCCGCGATGTTGGCGGCCGCGCCGGCGGCCCCCTCGAACGGGGCCGAGATGGCGCCGCCGACCAGGGGGATGTCCGAGAGGTTGTCGCCCGCACCGGACAGGTTGTCCCTCATGCCGTCGCCGGCGTCCTCCAGCAGCCGGCCCGGGCCGGCGAGCGTGTCGATGAGGTCATAGACGGCCTTGCCGCCGAGCACGGCGAGGATGCACCACACGAGGCCGAGCACGTCGGCGACGATCTGGCGGAGGCGGTGTCCCGGCTGGTCGGCGTAAATGCGCACGATGCGGGTCTATCGCACGGGATGCCCTTGGAGCCACCCCGGCCCGGGCGTGTCCGGCCTCCGAGGCATCATCGGAACGTGAGCGTGCACCACATCCCGCTGCGGACACTGGCCGGTGCTCCGGCCACATTGCCGGCCCGAACCACCCTGCTGATCGTCAATGTCGCGTCCCGGTGCGGGTTCACCCCGCAGTACGCAGGGCTGGAGCGGCTGCACGAGCGGTTCGCCGGTGACGGGTTCTCGGTGGTGGGGTTCCCGTCAACGGACCGGGCCGGCATCCGCTCTACGCGGAACTGGTCGAGACGCCCGACGCCGACGGCCGGGCGGGGGACGTGCAGTGGAACTTCGAGAAGTTCCTGGTCGATCCGGCGGGTTCGGTCGTGGCGCGGTTCCGGACCCGTACCGACCCCGAGGCACCCGAGATCGTCGAAGCGATCAGGGCCAGCCTCCCGGACCGGGTGACCTAGACTCGGCGCCGCCGCCGGAACCGGCGACTGCCCGACAGCGTCGTCGGGCAGGACTCCCCGAAGGGGCGCGATCGACGTGCTGATCGGCATTCCCAGCGAGGTCAAGAACCACGAGTACCGCGTCGCGATCACTCCCGCGGGGGTCCACGAGCTGGTCCGGCACGGTCATGACGTCGTCGTCCAGCACGGCGCGGGTGTCGGCTCGTCGATCTCCGACGCCGAGTACAAGGCTGCCGGTGCCCGCGTCCTCGCCGCCGCCGACGACGTGTGGGGGGAAGCGGAGCTCGTCCTCAAGGTCAAGGAACCGGTGGCGGAGGAGTACGGCCGGATGCGTCGCGGACAGGTGCTGTTCACCTACCTGCACCTGGCGGCGGCGCGCGAATGCACCCAGGCCCTGCTCGACGCGGGGGTGACGTCCATCGCGTACGAGACCGTCCAACTGCCCGACGGCTCGCTCCCGCTCCTGGCGCCCATGAGCGAGGTGGCGGGCCGGATGGCCACCCAGGTGGGCGCGCACGTTCTCGAGCGGGCCCAGGGGGGTCGCGGCGTGCTCATGGGAGGCGTGCCCGGGGTGAAGGCGGCCAAGGTCGTCGTGATCGGCGCCGGGGTCTCCGGTATGAACGCCTCGGAGATCGCCCTCGGCATGCAGGCAGACGTCTGGATCCTCGACAAGAACGTCGCGCGCCTGCGCGAGGTCGACCGTGTCTACCGGGGACACGCGCAGACCATCACGTCCAACCTGTACGAGGTCGAGAAGGCCGTGCTCGACGCCGACCTCGTCATCGGAGCCGTCCTCGTCCCGGGCGCGAAGGCGCCGACGTTGGTCTCCAACGACCTGGTGGCCCGGATGCGTCCAGGCAGCGTCCTGGTCGACATCGCGATCGATCAGGGCGGCTGCTTCGAGGACTCCCGCCCCACCACGCACGCCAACCCGACCTACCGGGTCCACGACTCGATCTTCTACTGCGTGGCCAACATGCCCGGAGCAGTTCCCCACACCTCGACCTATGCCCTGACGAACGTCACGCTGCCCTACGCGGTCGAGCTCGCCGACCGTGGGTGGATGGACGCGCTGCGGGCGGACCCGGCCCTTGCGCTGGGGCTGAACACCCACGACGGCCGGGTGACCTATGGACCCGTGGCCGAGGCGCACGGCATGGAGGCGGTCGAGCTGCCCGACCTGTTGGCCTGAGCGTGGCCGAGACCTCCCTGGCTCGGGCCGTCAGGGGCTATCTGGACCACCTCGCCGTGGAGCGGGGCCTGGCGGCAAACACGCTGGCGTCGTACCGGCGCGACCTTCGTCGCTACTCGGCGTTCCTGGACGCCCGAGACGTCAGGGAGCCGGCTGCGATCGGCGAGGGCGACGTGACGGCGTTCCTTCGCAGCCTGCGCGAAGGCGACGCCGACCATCCTCCGCTGGGCGCCAGTTCGGCCGCCCGCACGGTGGTGGCCGTCCGCGGACTGCACCGCTTCCTGCACCGGGAATCGATGGTGCCGGCCGACGCCGCCAGTGCCGTCCGGCCGCCGACACCGCCGCGGCGACTGCCGAAGGCGATCTCGCTGGACCAGGTCGAACTGCTCCTCGCCGCCGCGACCGCCGACGAGACACCGTTGGCGCTGCGGGACCGGGCGTTGCTCGAGCTGCTCTACGGCACCGGATCGCGCATCTCCGAGGCGGTGGGCCTCGATCGCGACGACCTCGACCTCGACGCCGGCACCGTCCTGCTCCGCGGCAAGGGTGGCAAGCAGCGGGTCGTGCCCGTGGGCAGCTATGCCCGAGAGGCGGTCGACGCCTACCTGGTGCGGTCGCGGCCGTACCTGGCCGTCTCCGGCCCGTTCACGCCGGCGCTGTTCCTGAACGCACGTGGGGGCCGGCTGTCCCGCCAGAGCGCGTGGACGGTGCTGCGGACCGTCGCCGGGCGGGCGCACCTGTCGACCCACATCTCGCCGCACACGTTGCGGCACTCGTTCGCCACCCATCTGCTCGACGGCGGAGCCGACGTCCGGGTCGTCCAGGAGCTGCTCGGCCACGCCTCGGTCACGACCACGCAGATCTACACCCTGGTCACCGTCGACCGCCTGCGTGAGGTCTATGCCGCCGCCCACCCCCGCGCCCGCGCCCGGTAGGTGGACTACGGCAGCACCGTGTACCGGCCGCCACCATCACCGGGCCACGACCGAGGGCGGCTGGAGCTGGCGACGCGACGACGACGGCGTCATCACCTGGACCGCACCCACCGGCCACCAGTACGAGACGCGACGCCGTCGGTCCTCGGCGACCCACGATCGCACGACCCGCCGTCGTTCTGGTCACAGGTGGTCGCCGACGGCAGGCCGCGCCCGAGTGATCTGAACGCCGCTCCACACCACCGGTCGCACCGAGGCGTGGCGCGGCGCCGCCGGGCCGTGGCGGCCGCGAGGTAGGCTCGCGAGCCGACAGCGTCAGTTCGTCGTGGAGGAGCTCTGA
>Ga0256867_10000272_pt1 | contig 19848 bp, 22 predicted proteins | sample RVTome_15_FD_185939 | JGI IMG/M metagenome (GOLD analysis project Ga0256867, IMG submission 185939) | Soil microbial communities from uranium-contaminated site in the Upper Colorado River Basin, Wyoming, United States - RVT150D86 (HiSeq) ... | reverse complement strand
TGGGCGCCGCCAGCACCCCGGCCAGCGCGGCCAGCCCCACCCCGAACCCGTAGGTGAGCGTGATCATGCGCGGCACATTGATGCCGAAGGCCTGCACCAGGGCCGGGTTCTCGGTCGCCGCCCTCAGGTACGCCCCGAGCCTGGTCCGCTCGATGACGTACCAGGTCGCCAGGCACACCGCGAGCGAGAAGACGATGACCCAGCCCCGGTAGTTCGGCATGAACATGAAGCCCAGGTTGTGACCGCCGGTGAGCTGGGCGGGAATGCCGTACGGCAGTCCCGAGGACCCGTACTGGTGCCGGAACACGCCCTGGATGACGAGGGCCACGCCGAAGGTCAGCAGCAGGCCGTAGAGGTGGTCGAGGTGATAGAGCCGCTTGAGCATCGTGCGCTCGAGCACGATGCCGACCAGACCGACCACGATCGGCGCGATCAGCAGCGCCCACCAGTAGCCGAGACCCGCCCATTGCAGGCAGAAGTACGCGACGAATGCCCCCATCATGTACAGGGCGCCGTGGGCGAAGTTGATGATGTTCAGCAGACCGAAGATGACCGACAGCCCGAGGCTCAGCAGCGCGTAGAAGGCGCCGTTGATCAGCCCGATGAGGAGCTGGCCGAACAGCGCCTGGGTGGGGACGCCGAAGAGCGTCAGGGTCGCTCCTACTTCTTCACCAGGGGGCAGTCGCCCTGGTCGATCGGCCGGAAGGCCTGGTCGGCCGGGATCGTCGCGCGGATCTTGTAGTAGTCCCAGGGCTGCTTCGACTCGGCCGGCTTCTTGACCTCGACCAGGTAGGCCGGGTGGACCTTGCGGCCATCGGCCCGGATCGTCCCCTTGCCGAACAGCGGATCCTCCGTCCCCATCTCCTTCATCCTGGCGATGACCTTGGTCCCGTCGTCGCTCTTGAGCGCCGCCACGGCCTTGAGGTAGTGGAGCGTGCCCGCGTAGACGCCGGCGTGGATCATCGTGGGATGGATGCCGCGGTTGCGCTCGGCGAAGCGCTTGGCGAACGCCCGGGTCTGGTCGTTCATGTCCCAGTAGAACGTCGAGGTGAAGGTGAGGCCCTGCGCCTTGTCCAGCCCGAGCGCGTGGACGTCGGTGAGGAACACCAGCAGCCCGGCGAAGTTCTGCCCGCCCTGGACGATGCCGAACTCGGCGCCCTGCTTGATGGCGTTGGTCGTGTCGCCGCCGGCGTTGGCGAGGCCGACCACCTTCGCCTTGGAGGCCTGGGCCTGCAGCAGGAACGAGGAGAAGTCCTGGGTGTTGAGCGGGTGGCGCACCTTGCCCAGCACCTTGCCGCCGTTCTTGAGCACCACCGCCTCGACGTCGCGCTCGAGGGCGTGGCCGAACGCGTAGTCGGCCGTGATGAAGAACCAGGTGTCGCCGCCGGTCTTCACGACCGCGTTGCCGGTGCCGTTGGCCAGCGCCCAGGTGTCGTAGGTCCAGTGCACCGTGTTGGGCGAGCAGGCCTTGCCGGTGAGGTCGGACGACGCCGCCGACGAGACGACGAACGCCTTGCCCTTGTCGCGGGTGATCTGGTTGACGGCCAGCGCCACGCCGGAGTTGGGCACGTCGACGATCATGTCGACCTTGTCGGCGTCGTACCACTGGCGGGCGATCTGCGAGCCCACGTCGGGCTTGTTCTGGTGGTCGGCGAAGATGATCTCGACCTTCAGGCCCTTCTTGTCGGCGCCGAAGTCCTCGACGGCCATGCGGGCGGCGACGACGGAGCCCTGGCCGGCCAGGTCGGCGTAGAGGCTCGACTGGTCGTTGAGGACGCCGATCTTGACGATCCCGTCGGAAACCTGGGCGAACGCCGGCCCCGCCGTGAGGAGGGCGACCAGCGTCAGGGTGAGCGCGCGGGCGATGACCATGGGATGGCTCCTTGGTATGAGGATGGGTGTGGGGCGACTATACGCCAAGGTACTCGTGCAGCTTGTCCATGCTGGCCGCCAGGTCCGCGTTCGGGACCAGGTCCACGACCCGGCCGTGCTCGACGACGTAGTGCCGGTCGGCCACGGTGGCGGCGAAGCGAAAGTTCTGCTCGACGAGCAGGATCGTGAATCCCTCCCGCTTGAGCCGGGCGATCGTGCGGCCGATCTGCTCGACGATGACCGGAGCCAGGCCCTCGGTGGGCTCGTCGAGCAGCAGCAGGCGGGCGCCGGTCCTGAGAATCCGGCCGATGGCGAGCATCTGTTGCTCGCCGCCGGAGAGCTTGGTGCCCTGGCTGCGCAGCCGCTCCTTGAGATTCGGAAACAGGTCGAACACCGCGTCGAGGGTGAGGCCCCCGGGGCGAACCCGGGGCGGCAGCAAGAGGTTCTCCTCCACGGAGAGGCTGGCGAAGATGCCGCGCTCCTCGGGGCAGAAAGCCAGGCCCAGCCGGGCGATGGCGTTCGAGGGCAGCGTGATCAGCTCGGTGGCGCCGAAGCGCACCGAGCCCGTGCGCTTGCGCACGATGCCCATCACCGACTTGAGCGTCGTCGTCTTGCCGGCGCCGTTGCGGCCGAGCAGCGTCACCACCTCGCCCGGGAAGACCTCGAAGTCGACGCCGTGCAGCACGTGCGACTCGCCGTACCAGGCGTGGAGATCGCGCACGGTGAGCAGCGGCTCAGCCATGCGTCGAGCCCATGTACGCCTGGATCACCTGCGGATCGCGGGAGACGGTCGCATAGTCGCCCTCCGCCAGCACCTCGCCCCGGGCGAGCACGGTGATCGTGTTCGAGATGTTCTCCACCACGCTGAGGTTGTGCTCCACCATGAGCACCGTGCGGTTCACCGCCACCTGCTTGATCAGCGCCGAGATCCGGCCCACGTCCTCGTGGGCCATCCCCGCCGTCGGCTCGTCGAGCAGCATCATCTCGGGGTCGAGGGCCAGCGTGGTGGCGATCTCCAGCGCCCGCTTGCGCCCGTAGGGCAGCTCGACCGCGGGGGTGCCGGCGAACGGGGTCAACCCGACCGCCTCGATCAGCTCGCGCGCACGCTCGTTGAGGCCGTCCAGCACGCGCTCGGAGCGCCAGAAGTCGAACGAGCGGCCGCGCTTGCGCTGCAGGGCGACGCGCACGTTCTCGAGCACGGTGAGGTGCGGGAACACCGCCGAGATCTGGAACGAGCGCACGAGCCCCAGCCGGGCGATGTCGGCCGGCCGGCTGCCGGTGATGTCGCGCCCGTTGAACGAGATCCGGCCCGCCGTCGGGGTCAGGAAGTGCGTCAGCAGGTTGAAGCAGGTGGTCTTGCCGGCGCCGTTGGGCCCGATGAGCGCGTGGATGGTGGAGCGCCGGACCCTGAGATCGACGTTCTTGACCGCGACGAAGCCCCGGAACTCCTTCGTCAGCCCCCGCGTCTCGAGGATGACGTCGGGGGTGGCAGCCCGGGTCACGGCGTGGGTGGCCTGTTCCAGGAGGGAGCCGGCTCCGTCAGGCGCGGGCGAGGGTGGTAAACGGCTTCTCGCTTTTCCTGCCAGGCGCGGTTGGCCTCGGCGGTCTCCCACGAGGCCATGCAGTCGAGCTGGGCGGCCATCACGTCCTCGATGCTCGCCCGCGGGTCGCGGTGGAACGAGTCGTGGAGCAGCCGCTTGATGTGCGCATTCGCCGTCGGCGCCTGGTGACGCAGCCGCTCGAGCAGGCCCGCCAGCGTCGCGTCGACCTCGGCGGCCGGACACACCCAGTTCACGAGACCGATGGCGCGGGCCTCGGCCGGCGTCACGTCGTCGTTGAACAGCGCCAGCTCCTTGGCCCGGCCGAGCCCCACGATCCGGGCCAGGCGGAGCACCGCGCCGTCGGGGAGGATGCCATGGCGCGAGGCGCCGAGCCCGAGGACCGCGTCGTCGGCCGCCAGCCGCACGTCGCAGGCGAGCCCGAGCTGCAGCCCGCCCCCGATCGCGTGGCCGTGGAGCACGGCCAGCGAGACCTTCGGCATGTCTTCCAGGCAGTTGAGGGCGCGGATCCAGTGACGGTAGAACGCCTCCCCGATGGACCCCGCGGCCAGCGCCGTGCGGTCCATACCCGAGCAGAAGGCGCGACCGGCGCCGCGCACGACGACGACGGCGATCTCGGGATCGATCGCGGCGGTCTCGGCGTGGTCGGCCAGGGTCGCCGCCAGCGCGGTGTCGAGCGCGTTGAGCACGGCGGGCCGGTGCAGGGTGATCCACGCCACGCCGTCGGTGGCCCGGTACGTCACGGGGCTGTCGGTCATCGTCGATTGTGGAGGGCGTGCGAGAGGTTGTACGATCGCGTCTGTCCGCCGTCGCTCATCGAGCGTGCGGCCTAACGTATGGACTAATCGAGAGGATGTCAAGCGAGGCGCCCCGCGGACGCCCGCACAAGGAGGTCGCTGAATGCCATCGATCAGCCGGCGTCGCTTTCTCGTCTCCACCTCGGGCCTCCTCGTCGCCGGCGCGCTGGCGCCGGCCGTGGTGCGGGCGCAGACGTCCGTCAGGATCGGCACCGCGGTGCTGGGCGACTACTCCCTGGCCGGGCCGTTCATCGTGGCCGTCGAGCGGGGCTTCTTCCGCGCCGAGAACGTCGACGTCGAGTTCGTCCCCTTCCGCGGCGGACCCAATCTCGTCAAGGCCGTCATCTCCGGCGAGGTGCTGCTCGGTGCCGCCGGCAGCACCGACATCCTCGTCTTCCGGGAGGCGGGCATGCCGCTGAAGATGGTCGCCACCCATACCGAGGGCAACCACTTCACGCTCAACGTCGCGCCCGAGGTCCAGGGGGCCGGAGACCTCAAGGGCAAGTCCATCGGCGTCACCTCGGTCGGCGCCACCACCTGGGTCTTCGCGCGCATGGTCGCCAAGCAGCAGGGCTGGGACCCCGACCGCGACGTCAAGATCGTGGGCCTGGGCGGCCTCGACGCCCAGCTCGCCGCGCTGGCCCGCAAGGAGATCCACGCCTTCGTGTGGGGGGACGGGGGCGCCGTGACCCAGCTCGCCGGCAAGTCGAAGGTGCTCATGCGCCTGGACAAGGTCACCGCCCGGTGGATCAGCCAGATCCAGTACGTCTCCGAGGAGGGCATCCGGAGGCAGGACGACGACATCCGGAAGGTCATGAAGGGCCTCTTCGCGGCTATCCGCTACATGACCGAGCAGACCGCCGAGGCCGCCGGGATCATCTCGAAGAAGATCGGCTGGAGCCCGGAGGCCGTGCTGGCCGCCCACAGGATCTCGGGAGGCCTCATGTCCCACGACGGCACCGTGAGCGTGGAGGCGCTGCGCTCGATGCAGGACACGCTGCTGGAGCACGGCGTGATCAAGAAGCGGCTGCCGCTGGAGGAGCACGTCGCGCGGGGGTTCACGCCCGTGAAGCTCGGATGACGGCCCGGGCGTGGGCACTGCTCGCGCTGCTGTCGCTGGCCGCGCCGGGCGCCGCTCACGCCCAGTTCTTCCTGGCCGAGAAGCCGGACCCACCGTTCGCGGTCGGACCGCTGTTCGTGCGGGCCTCCGTCACCCCCACGCTGGGACCGCTCGTCGTCGACGTGCTGTTCTCGCTCGACGTGCCCCCGACCCGGAGCGCCGGCGACATCGAGCAGGATCTCGCCCTCGTCTGGCCGGGCGCCGTCATCGCCGATCCCGCCGTCGGTCCCGCCGATCCCGCTCTCGAGCGCTATCTCACCGAGCGCGGGTTCGCGGTGGTGGACAGCGGCCGGCTCGCGCTCACCGCCCGTAACCTCTACGGCGGCGGGGAGCGCGGCCGGCAACCGATCCCGGGCGGCGCGCCGTTCGCCAGCTTCGTGCGCGAGGGCGGCGCGCTCGGTCTGTCGTCGCCGGCCACGTGGATCCGGCTGCCCTGGGACCCCCGGTTCGTCAACCCCGTCTACATGATCCGGCTGCGCATGGCGACGCGCGGCCTCGTCAAGGCGCGGCCGGCGACCTGGCTGGAGCACGCGCTGTGGGGCGCGCGTCACCGGCTGTCGCTCTCGTTCCACGAGGTCCGCCACCGCGCGGTCTTCCCGATCTACTTCGAGCATCGCGAGCGCGTCGTCCGGCTCGGCGACGAGCCGGCCCAGCTCGTCGCCAACTTCGCCGACGCCGATCGTCTCAAGATCGACGAGATGACCCCGCAGTCGGCGCGGCGCCAGCTCAGCGAGACCCTGGAGAGCACCGACACCGTCGCGCTCTTCCTCGACCGCTCGGAGGGCATCACGCCGCAGGTGCTCAGCGTGCAGTTCGGCTACTTCACCCGGCTGCAGTCGTGGGCGCCGGTGCTCATCCCCACCCTGTTCTTCGTCCTCGGCAACGTGGCCGCCGTGCTGGTGCGCAACGTGGCCGAGCGGTTGAGCAAGCGGTGGATGGGGCGGGTCTTGGTCTGGCGGGCGCAAGACCAGCCCCAGGTACGGCAGCAGGGCACGGTGCTCGATCCGGCGACGCTGGCCCGCATCGTGCCGGGCGTGACGACCGCCGACGAGGTGCGAGCGCTGTGCGGCGCCGACGTCGAGGAGCAGTCGCGGCTCACCGACCCGGGCGGGCGGCGGCTGGTCTATCGGGGCCGGCGGGTCGTGCCCCGCCGCCGGCGCGCGTTCGGCTGGCTCTCCACCGTCTCCCACTGGGACGTCGAGCAGCACGAGGTGCACATCGAGCTGGAGCGTGACGTCGTCCGCGACGTCCAGGCCCGCGTGACGCGCTCACGCCTGGCCGTCCCCGAGCCTACCTGACGTCGGCGTCGGTGGGCTCGGGCAGGCGCCTCACCACGTACGGATTCAGCGTGATGTGCTCGCAGCAGGTGTAGCAGTAGAAGTCGAGCTCGAAGCCGGCCCGGGCGCCCATGAACTCCAGCCGCCGCGCGCAGCGCGTGTGCTGAAGCGAGCCGTCGGGGCCCCGGTGCACGGTCGCTACCGGGGGCATCGCGTCCCGCGAGGTCGTGAGCGTCCTGTCGATCGGGAGCGTGGCCATCGTGATCCTCCGCCTGTGACGTTCGAGCGACCCCGGCCTACTCCCGCCACAGCAGCGCCCAGCACAGCGCCGCCCCGCCGCCGCACAACGCGGCGACGACGGACAGGTACGCGGCCAGCTCGATCCAGGTCAGCATCGCGGGCGATGGACGAGCAAGCGACGTTCCAGACGATCCAGGCATCGGGAGACAGCAATTTCCAGGAGATGCGGATGGCGGCCGGCCGGGCGGTGGTCAGTCTTCGAACGGTCTGGCGGGGGGGCGCCGGCCAGGAATCGTCCGCCCCGACGGGCGGCGACGCGCTCAGCTACGCCAGCGGGCGAGCCGGTCGTTGAGCGCGTCCAGGCCGAGCACGATGCCGATGGACGCGGCCGACACCAGGGCGGTGGCGGCGAACAGCTCGGGGGCCTGGAAGCCGTTGGCGAGCGCGTTGAGGACGTGGCCCATCCCCCGGATGCCGGCGAACATCTCCACGATCAGCACGCCCAGCAGGCAGAACACGATGCCCAGGCGCATGCCGGCCAGCACGGTCGGCACGATGGCCGGCAGCACGACCTTCCAGTAGAGCTGCCAGGGACGGGCGCCGAAGGCGCGCGCCACGCTCACCAGCGTGCGGTCGACGTCGCGGACGCCACCGGCCACCAGCACCAGGATCGGAAAGACGCCGTGGATGGTGCCGTAGACGATGGCGGGAGTGGTCCCGAAGCCGAGCAGGAGCACGATCCAGGGCAGCACCAGGATCTTGGGCATCCCGTACAGCGCCAGCACGAAGGGGTTGAGCACCTCGCGCAGGAGGCGCACGGAGCCCAGGGCGAGGCCGCCCGCGACGCCGAGAACGACCGACAGCACGTAGGCGACGGCGGTCTTGGCGAGCGTGTCGCCGAGACCGGCCAGCGCGTCCCGGCCGATGCGCCCGAAGGCCCCGACCACCGCGCTCGGCGCCGGCACGAACAGCGGATCCACCCAGCCCGCGCGCGCCCCGCCCTCCCAGAGACCCAGCAGCGCCAGCAGGGTGACCGCCTGCAGCGCGACCACTCGTCCCCGGTCGGCCACGGCTACTCGGTCCATCGCCGGGCGCGGCGCTCGACCACGCTGGCCACCGCGTCGGAGCCGACGATCAGCACGAGCGTCACGCACACCAGGGCGACGTAGTCGGCGGTGCGGAAGAGACCGTAGGCGTGGTTGATGAGGGTGCCCATTCCGGCCTTGGCCCCGAGGATCTCGCCCACGACGACGCCGATGACGGTGAGCGCCAGGCCCGTGCGCAGCCCGCCCACGAGAGTGAACAGCATGGCCGGGATCATCACCTTGGCGAAGACCGCCGCCGGCCGGGCGCCGAACGCCCGGGCCACCGTCAGCATGTGCGGGTTCACCTGCCGGATGCCGGCGAGCACGGCCAGGGTGATGGGGAAGAAGCCCAGCAAGAACCCGAAGGCGATCTTCGAGGCCGCATCGAGCCCGAAGAAGAGCATCAGCGACGGGTACCAGACCACCGCCGGCACCGCGTACAGCGCCGCCACGATCGGCCCGAACGCCCGCCCCAGCAGCCGGTTGAGCCCCAGCGCCGCCCCCACGCCGACGCCGGCCGCGATCGCCAGCGCATAGGCGAGCGCGATCTCCCGCAGCGTCAGCAACAGGCTCGCCGGCAAGTCGGGATACGACTCGAGCGCCAGCAGGCGCCCGAGCGCCGGCACCACGGCCGACGGCGGCACGTACAGCAACGGGTTGGAGGCTCGAGCGCCGACCTCCCACGCGACCAGCGCGGTGATCAGGATCGCCAGGCGGACTGCGGGAACGCGGACGCTCATCCGGTCACGGCTCGCCCATGGCGCGGAGCGATTCGTCCTTGATCTCACTCCAGAGCTGCGCCCGCAGACCGACCATCGCGCTCGACTCCATCGCTCGGGGGTACGGCATCCGGAGCTCCAGCACGCTCTTGACGCAGCCGGGGCGAGCGGTCATGACGACGACACGGGTCGAGAGCGCGAGGGCTTCGTGCAGGCTGTGCGTGACGAAGAGCACCGTCTTGCTCGTGCGGCGCCAGATATCCAGCAGCCACTCGCCCATCAGGAGGCGGGTCTGCTCGTCGAGGGCGCCGAACGGCTCGTCCATCAGGACGATGGGGGTGTCGATGGCCAGGGCCCGGCCGATGGCGACGCGCTGGCGCATGCCGCCGGAGAGCTCGCGCGGGTACTTCGCCCCGAACTCGCGCAGGCCGAGCGGACCGAGCAGGTCGGTGGCGACGGCGCGGCGGCGCGCGCGGGCCACCCCCTGCAGCTCGAGACCGAACTCGACGTTCTCCAGCGTGGTCCGCCAGGGGAACAGGCCCGGGTCCTGGAACACCGTCGCCACGCGCCGGGGATCGGGCCCGGCGACCGCCCGGCCGTCGACGAGGACGCGGCCGGTGTCGGGAGCCACCAGGCCGCCGATCATGCCGAGCAGCGTCGACTTGCCGCAGCCGGAGGGGCCGATCAGGGTGCAGAACTCGCCGGCGCCGACGCCGAAGGAGACCTCGCGCAGCGCCTCGACCGGGCCGGACCTCGTCTGATAGCGCTTGCCGACCCGATCGACGGCGATCAGGTCGGTCACGAAAGCCGGAGGATCTCGCGGGCGATCACCATGCGCTGGATCTCGGAGGTGCCCTCGCCGATCTCGGTGAGCTTGGCGTCGCGGAAGATGCGCTCGACGGGGAACTCCGTGATGTAGCCGGCGCCGCCGTGGATCTGGACGGCCCTGGAGGCGGCCTTCATCGCCGCCTCGGAGGCGAAGACCTTGGCCATCGCGGCGGCGTGCATGGCCGGCCGCCCGGCGTCCTTGAGCCAGGCCGCCCGCAGCGTGAGCAGGCGCGCCACCTCCACCTCGGTGGCCATGTCGGCCAGCATGCCCTGCAGGCCGTTGAACTCGGCCAGCGTCCGGCCGAACGCGGAGCGCTGCTTCATGTACTTCACGGCCTGGTCCACCGCGGCCTGGGCGATGCCGACCGCCATGGCGGCCATGGCGATGCGGCCGCCCTCCAGCACCTGCATGGCCTGCACGAACCCCTGTCCCCGCTCGCCCAGCAGGTGGTCGGCGGACACCCGGGCGTCCTCGAAGATCAGCTCGGCGGTGTCCGAGGCGTGCAGCCCCAGCTTGCGGTACGGCCGGCCGGCGGTGAAGCCCGGCGTACCCTTCTCGACGACGAGGGCCGAGATTCCCCGCGCCTTCTTCTCGGGATCGGTGCGGGCCATGACCACGGCGACGCCACCGACGGAGGCGTTGGTGATGAACGCCTTGCTGCCATTGAGCACCCAGCCGCCGTCGCGCGGCTCGGCCCGGGTGCGCAGCGCGGCGGCGTCGGAGCCGGAGCCCGGCTCGGTCAGGCCCCAGGCGCCCAGCATCTCGCCGCTGGCCAGCTGCGGCAGCCACCGCCGCTTCTGCTCGGGCGAGCCGAACAGCGCGATGTGGTTCGTGCCCAGCGAGTTGTGGGCCCACATGGTGATGCCGACCGAGGCGTCGCCGCGATTCAGCTCCTCGACGATCAGGGCGTAGGAGACGTAGTCGAGGCCGGCCCCGCCGTACTCCTCGGGGACGAGCACGCCCATGAAGCCCAGCGGCCCGAGCTTGGCCACGATCTCGTGGGGGAACTCGTGCCGCTGGTCGTAGGGGGCGATCTTGTCGCCCAGCTCGGCGACGGCAAACTCGCGGGCGGCGTCACGGATGCGGCGCTGGTCGTCGGTCAGCTCGAAATCCATCGTGTCAACCGATCGGCGCCGTCCCCCGGCCCTCAGACAGCGGCGCGGATGTTCTCGCGGACGAAGCGGACGATGTCCTGCGTCGACGTGCCCGGCGTGAAGATCTCCTTCACGCCGATCGCCTTCAGCGCCCCGATGTCCTCGGGCGGGATGATGCCGCCGCCGAACACCGCCACGTCGTCGGCGTCCTGCTCGTGGAGCAGGTCGAGCACACGGGTGAAGAGATAGGTGTGGGCGCCGGAGAGCACGCTGAGCCCGATGGCGTCGGCGTCCTCCTGGAGCGCGGTGGCCACCACCTGCTCCGGCGTCTGGTGGAGACCGGTGTAGATCACCTCGAACCCCGCGTCCCGCAGCGCCCGGGCGACGATCTTGGCCCCGCGGTCGTGGCCGTCCAGGCCCGGCTTGGCGACGACGATGCGGACCGGCCGCTCGCTCACGAGCCGAGAGCCTCCCGCAGCCGCTCGCCGATGGCCTGGATCTGCGCGCGGTCGCCCGGCACCACCGGCCAGTCGAAGCCCTTGTCGTCGTTGTGCCACCGCGGGATGAGGTGCAGATGGTAGTGCGGCACCGACTGGAACGCGGCGGCGCCGTTGGCCTGGAGCATGTTCAGGCCGTCCAGCTTCACCGCGGTCCTGAGCGCGATCGCCACCTTCCGGGCGGCGGCCATGGCGGCCTGCAGATCCTCGACACCGGCGTCCCACAGCGTCGGGGCGTGCGTCTTGGTGATCACCAGGCAGTGGCCGGACGTGAGCGGGTTGATGTCCATGATCGCCAGCGTGCGATCGTCCTCGTACACGCGCATCGACGGCAGCTCCCCGTCGCGGATCTTGCAGAACACGCAGTCGGCGGCCATCGCGCGGTCCTAGACCACCACGGTCCAGCCGTGGGGGTCGGGCGCCGCACCGTACTGGATCGCGACGATCGTGTCGTAGAGCTTCTGGGCGAGCTCTCCGATCCGGCCCTCGTTGACGACCAGCCGGCGGCCCTTGTACGCCAGCTCGCCCACGGGCGAGATGACGGCGGCGGTGCCGGTGGCCCAGACCTCGCGCAGGGTGCCGGTGGCGGCGGCGGCGACCACCTCGTCGATCGTGATGGGGCGTTCCGTCACCCGCACGCCCCAGCTCCGCAGCAGCGTCAGCGCGGAGTCGCGGGTGACGCCGGCCAGGATGGTCCCCGCCAGGGGCGGCGTGATCACCTCGTCGCCGATACGCAGCATGATGTTGGAGGTGCCGACCTCCTCGATGTACTTGTGCTCCACGCCGTCGAGCCACAGCACCTGCGTGAAGCCCTCGTGCTTGGCCTCCTCGGCGGCGTAGAGACTGGCCGCGTAGTTCGCCGCGGTCTTCGCCTCGCCGAGCCCGCCCGCCACCGCCCGCACGTAGTCGTCGATCACCTTGATCCGGGTGGGGGCGAGACCCTCCGGGTAGTACGGCCCCACCGGGGAGAGGATCACGTAGTAGAGGTACTGCCGGGCCGGCCGCACGCCGAGGAACGGCTCGCTGGCGATCACGGTCGGGCGGATGTAGAGCGACGTCCCGACCGCCGAGGGCACCCACTCGCGGTCGACGTCGACCAGCGTCGTCCACGATTTGAGGACCAGCTCGGGATCGATCGCCGGGATGCACATGCGGTGCGCGGTGCGGTTGAGCCGGGCGACGTGCTTGTCGGGCCGGAACAGCCGGATCCTGCCGTCGGTACCGCGGAAAGCCTTGAGCCCCTCGAAGAGCGACTGACCGTAGTGCAGGACCGCGGTGGCCGGATCCAGCGGCAGCGGCCCGTAGGGCTCGATCCGCGGGTCGTACCAGCCCTTCTCCTCCTCGAAGTCCACCACGAACATGTGGTCCGTGAAGACCGTGCCGAACGCCAGGTCCTTGTCCTTCGGGCGTTCCTTCTTCCTGGTGGTCTTCTGGATCCGGATCGGGTCACTCATTCTCAGTCTCCTTCGCCGTATCTCTGAGATCAATCATCGATGACACGTCTCCCGCGAGCGATGAAAAGGCTCCAGATGCTAGGCGGCGACTGAGTGCCCGACTGAGGCGTACGCCGCGTACGCCGCAGGGAGGGCCGAAGGAGCCAACGACGCAGATGGGGCCTTTTCATCGCTCGCGTCAGAAAATGATCGGCTCGCGATAGAGCCCGAAGACCTGGCGGTAGACGTCGGAGATCTCGCCCAGGCTCGCGTAGTCCTTGACCGCGTCGACCAGCACCGGCATGACGTTGCCGCCGGTCCGGCAGGTGTCGGCGAGCTGTCGGAGCCGGCGCTCCACCCTCGCCATGTCACGTCCGGCCTTGAAGCGCCCGACCCGCTCGATCTGGTCGAGCTCGACCCGCTCGTCGATGCGCAGGTAGCTGATCGGCCGCTCGTCCTGCAGGACGTACTTGTTCACACCGACGGTCACCTTCTCGCCGCGGTCGTCCATGAGCTGGTACCGGTAGGCGGCGTCGGCGATCTCCTTCTGGGGATAGCCCTCGTCGATGGCGCGCACCATGCCGCCCATCGCGTCGATCCGCGCGATGTACTCCAGGGCGGCCGCCTCCATCTGGTCGGTCATGCGCTCCAGGTAGTAGGCGCCGCCCAGCGGGTCGGCGGTCATCGGCACCCCGGTCTCCTCGGCGAGGATCTGCTGGGTGCGCAGCGCGACGGTGACCGCCTCCTCGGTCGGCAGGGCCCACGTCTCGTCGTACGAGTTGGTGTGCAGCGACTGGGCCCCGCCCAGCACCGCCGCCAGCGCCTGCAGCGCGACCCGGGCGATGTTGTTCAGCGGCTGCTGGGCGGTGGCCGACACGCCGGCCGTCTGGGTGTGGGTGCGCAGCCGCATCGACTCCGGCTTCCGGGCGCCGTAACGCTCCTTCATGAACCGGGCCCAGATCCGCCGGGCGGCCCGCAGCTTGGCGATCTCCTCGAAGAAGTCGTTGTGGATGTCGAAGAAGAACGACAGGCGCGGCGCGAAGGCGTCGATGTCGAGCCCGCGGGCCAGCGCTGCCTCGACGTAGCCGAGGCCGTCGGCCAGGGTGAAGGCCAGCTCCTGCACCGCCGTCGCCCCCGCCTCACGGATGTGGTAGCCGGAGATCGACACGGGGTTGAAACGCGGCACGTGCCTGGACGTGAATTCGATCATGTCGGTGACGATGCGGACGGCGGGCTCCGGCGGACAGATCCATTCCTTCTGCGCGATGAACTCCTTGAGCATGTCGTTCTGCATGGTGCCGCCGAGGCGGTCCCAGGCCACGCCCTGCTGCTCGGCGATGGCCAGGTACATGGCCAGGGCGACCGAGGCCGTGCAGTTGATCGTCATCGAGGTCGTCACGTCGCCCAGGGGGATGTCGGCGAACAGCCGCTGAAAATCGTCCAGCGTGGAGATCGACACGCCCTCCTTGCCCACCTCGCCCCGGGCCCGCGGATGGTCCGCGTCGTACCCCATCAGGGCGGGCATGTCGAACGCGGTCGACAGCCCGGTCTGCCCTTGCGCCAGCAGATACTTGAATCGCTCGTTCGTGTCCTCCGGCCGGCCGAAGCCGGCGAACATCCGCATCGTCCACAGGCGTCCGCGGTACATCGTCGGGTAGACGCCACGGGTGAACGGGTATTCGCCCGGCCGGCCGAGCTTCTCCGCGTACGACCAGTCGCCGAGGCTCTCCGGCGTGTAGAGCGGCTCGACCGGGATACCCGACAGCGACTCGAACCGGACGGGCCTCTCGGGCTCGCGACTCATCGCTTCCTCCCCGCCACCCTGGCGATCATGCCCCGAGCACCTCGCGCGCGATCACGAGCTTCTGGATCTGCGAGGTGCCCTCGTAGAGCGCGGTGATCTTGGCGTCGCGGAAGTGACGCTCGACCTCGTAGTCCTTGATGAAGCCGTAGCCACCGTGGACCTGGATGGCGTCGGTCGTCACCTTCATGGCCATCTCCGCGCAGAACAGCTTGGCCATGGCGGCCGGCCGGGTGAACGGCTCGCCGCGGTCCTTCAGCGTCGCCGCCTGCCAGCACAGCAGGCGCCCGCCGTCGATGGCGGTCGCCATGTCGGCCAGCATCCACTGCACCATCTGGTGCTGGCCGATGAGGACCCCGAACGCCTTGCGCTCGCGCGCGTAGGCCACCGCGCGCTCGTAGGCGCCGGCGGCGATCCCGACGGCCTGGGCGCCGATGCCGATGCGCCCGCCGTCGATGGCGGTCAGCGCGATCCGGAAGCCCTGTCCTTCCTCGCCGATCCGGTTGGCGGCCGGCACCCGGACCTCCTCGAAGACCAGCTCGGCGGTGTCGGAGGCGCGGATGCCGAGCTTGTCCTCGGTCTTGGACACGGAGAATCCCGGCGTGCCCTTCTCCACCACGAACGCGCTGATCCCTCGGTGGGCCCGGGCTCGATCGGTCTGGGCGAAGACCAGCGCAAGCGCGCACTCCCGACCGTTGGTGATGAAGAGCTTACGCCCGGTGACGACGTAGTGCTCGCCGTCGCGCCGGGCGGTCGTGGCCTGGTTGGAGGCGTCGGAGCCGGCCTGGGGCTCGGTCAGCGCGAAGCAGCCGAGGGCGTGGCCGGAGGCGACGGGCTTGAGGAAGCGCGCGCGCTGCTCGTCGGTGCCGAACTTCGCGATCGGGTCGCCGTACAGCGAGTTGTTGACCGACATGACGACCGCGTGGGAGGCGCACGCCTTGGCGATCTCCTCCAGCGCCAGGACGTACGACACGGCGTCGGCGCCGGCTCCACCCCAGCGCTCCGGCACCGCGATGCCCATGAGCCCGAGCTCGCCCATCCGCTTGACCGTCTCGTGCGGGAAGCGGGCCTCGCGGTCGATCTCGGCGGCGATGGGGCGGATGTGCTCGTCGGCGAGCTCCCGGGCCATCGCCTGGATCATCGCCTGCTCGTCGGTCAGCTGCAGATTCATGGATTCCTCGCCGAGGTGGGCGACGCCCCCCTCGGACTCCTACTTCTCCAGGAGCCGTTTGAACTCTTTCGTCAGCTCCGGCACGACCTCGAACAGGTCGCCCACGATCCCGTAGTCGGCGATCTTGAAGATCGGCGCCTCGGGGTCCTTGTTGATGGCCACGATCACCTTCGAGGTGCGCATGCCGGCCAGGTGCTGGATGGCGCCGGAGACGCCGAACCCCATGTAGAGCTTGGGCGAGATCGTCCGGCCGGTCTGGCCGATCTGGAAGCGATGCGGCCGCCAGCCGGCGTCCACCGCCGCTCGTGACGCTCCGACGGCGGCGCCGATCACGCCGCCCAGCTCCTCGAGGATCACGTAGTTCTCGGGGCCCTTCATGCCGCGGCCGCCCGAGAGCACGATCTCGGCCTCGGTCAGCTCGGGCAGCCCGGTCGCGGCCTCCTCGCGGCGCTCGACGAACTTCATCTGCGCGGCCGGCACCGTCAGCGACGGGCGCTCGACCGTCGCGCTCGCGCCGGCCTGGGCCTCGGCCGGCTTGAACACGTTCGGCCGCAGCGTCGCCATCCACGGCTGCTTCGCCCAGGTGACCTTCGAGAGCAGCTTGCCGGCATACACGGGGCGCGTCGCCACCAGCGTGTCGCCGTTCATGGCGAGCGCGACGGAGTCGGCCGCGAGGCCGACACCGAGGCGGGCGGCCAGGCGCGCCATGAGCTCGCGCTGACGACTCGTCACCGGCGCCAGGATCGCCTTCGGCGATTCGCGAGCGGCCAGCTCGGCGACCGGCGGCGCCCAGACCTCGCCCCGGTAGGGCGCGAGCCCGGCGTTCTCGAGCAGCCAGACCCGCCCGGCACCCCAGGCGGCGAGCTGCTGAAGCCCGTCGTCGGTGGCCGCGTCGGTGAGCCACACCGCCTCGACCGGGCCGCCGAGGCGCGCGGCCTCGCCGATGACCTCGGCCATGACCTTCTTGGGCATCCCCCTGCGATCGTCCTCGACCAGGCACCAGAACGCGCCAGCCATGTTCATGATCTCCTTGTCAGATCGCCTTCGCGTCCTCGCGCAGGGCGCGGACCAGCTCCTTCACGGCGTCCTTGGTCTCGCCCTGGATGACGCGTCCCGGCGGCCGCGCGGGCAGCGCCTCGAGCGTGGTGACGCTCAGCTCGGGCGTCGTGGACGACAGGCCGAGGTCGCCGGCCTTCACGTCCTTGACCTCCTTCTTCTTGGCGCCCATGATCCCTTTCAGCGTCGGGTAGCGCGGCTCGTTCAGGCCCTTCTGGGCCGAGAGCACGGCGGGCAGCGGCAGCTCGAAGATCTCGAGGCCGCCCTCGACCTGGCGCCCGACGCGCACGCTCTTGGCGTCGGCGTCGACCGCTTCCTCCATGATCCAGGACGCGCAGGGCCAGCCGAGAACCTCGGCGAGCTGGGCGCCGACGGCGCCCATGTCGTCGTCGATCGCCTGCCGCCCGCACAGCACGAGCTGCGGCGCCTCCTGCCTGATCACGGCGGCGAGGGCCCGGGCCGTCGTCAGGGTGTCGGCGGCGGCGAGCGCGGGATCGTTGACGTGGATCGCGCGGTCGCAGCCCATGGCCAGCGCCGAGCGCAACGCCTCCTTGGCGCGATCGGGGCCGAGCGCGACCGCCACCACTTCGCCCTGGCCGCGCTTCTCCTTGATGCGGAGCGCCTCCTCCACGGCGAACTCGTCGTAGGGTGAAACGATCCACGTGATGCCGGCGGTGTCGATCTGGGTGCCGCCCCCGGCGATCTTCACCTGGGTGGCGGTGTCGGGCACCTGCTTGACCATGACCAGGATCTTCATGTCGTTGTCGCTCCTCGAAGTGGCGGCTGAGAGTCGTAGTGCAGGTCCCGGGTGATCCGGAAGCGATCGCCCGGGATGAAGACGCGATCGAAGACGACAGGCTGGCCGACCGCGTCGAAGGACACGCGCTCGGACTCGAAGGCGGGCGCGCCCGACGGACACGCGAGCGCGCCCGCCTCGCGCGGCCCCAGACGGATCGCCGACACCGCCTCGCGCGCCCGCACGACGACGATGCCCAGCTTGAACTCGAGCACCTGGCTGAGCGGCGTCTCGGCGAGGTCGGAGGTCAGCACGTCCTCGCCGATGCCGGCGGGCAGGAACGAGCGCTGCAGGCTCATGGGGTGGTCGTCGACGAGCCGGAGCCGCTCGACCATCACCACCCGGGCCCGCGGCCTCAGGCCCAGGCCGGCGCTCACGCGGCGGTCGGCCACGGTCGGCCGCGCATCGAGCACCCGAGTGGACACCGACTCGCCCTGCGCGGAGAGGTCGCCGGCGAACCGGCGCAGCTTGGTGATCTCGTAGTCGATGCTCGGCGCGGCGACGAAGGTCCCGAGGCCGTGCCGCCGCGTGATGAGGCTATCGCGCTCCAGCAGCTCGAGAGCCTGACGCAGGGTCATGAGCGTGACGCCGAAGTCTCGCGCGAGCCGGCGCTGGTTGGGCAACGGCGCGCCGGCCGTCCACTCGCCGCCGCGGATGCGCTCGCGCAGCGACTCGGCGATGCGGTGGTACCGCGGCGGGCGTCCGTTCACTCGACTCCTCTGTCGGTGTTCTAGAACTCTCGGTCGACGGCTCCATCGCGATCAGCGCCGATTTCGGGAGCATCAGAGCAACGACGACGGAGACTTGAGCGCCACCGCGACGACCGGCCTCATTGTAGATCCGATCGTCCGCCCCCGGCAACCCGATTTCCGGAACGGTCAGGACGCCGATTCGAACAGGTGACAGGCGACCTCGCGACCGTGGGCGGGGCGCAACGGCGGGACGTCGGGGGCGCAGCGCGGCAGCACATGGGGGCAGCGCGGGTGGAACCGGCACCCGGAGGGGGGATTGACGGGGCTCGGCACCTCGCCGGTCAGGATGATCTCGTCGCGCGTCTCGTCCGGATGCGACGGTAACGCGGCGGAGAACAGCGCCTGGGTGTAGGGGTGCCTGGGATCGGTGGCCACGGTCTTGGCCGGGCCGTACTCGACCAGCTGGCCGAGGTACATCACCGCGATGGAGTGGCTCATGTGGGCGACGGCCGCCAGGTCGTGGGCGATGAACAGATAGGCCAGTCCGAGATCGCGCTGCAGGTCGACCAGCAGGTTGAGGATCTGCGCGCGGATCGAGACGTCGAGCGCGGACACCGGCTCGTCCAGCACGACGAGCTTGGGCGACAGCGCCAGCGAGCGGGCGATGGCGATCCGCTGGCGCTGCCCGCCCGAGAACTCGTGCGGAAAGAGATCGGCCGAGCGCGCCGGCAAACCGACCATGTCCAGCAGCGTGGCCACCCGCTCGCTGGCCTTCGCCTTGTCGATCCTCTCGTTGGTGACGAGCGGCTCGGCGATGATCGCGCCGACGCGCATGCGCGGGTTCAGCGAGGCGAACGGATCCTGGAAGACCGCCTGCACCGAGCGGCGGTACTGGCGGAGGCCGGCGGCATCCAGCGACTGCAGCGAGCGGCCCTCGAACCGGATCTCGCCCGCCGTGGGCTCCTCGAGCTTCAGCACCAGCTTGGCCGTCGTCGATTTGCCGCAGCCCGACTCACCGACGACACCCAGCGTGCGGCCGGCCTCGATCGCGAACGACACGCCGTCGACGGCCCGTACCGCGCCGGGGTCGGACCCGAACAGGCCGCGCCGGAGCGGGAAGTGCTTGGTCAGGTTGCGCGCCTCCAGGAGCGTCGTCATGGCCGGGCCAGCCAGCAGCGGGCGGAGTGCTGCGCGGCCACGTCGAACGCGGGGGGCGCCTCCTCCCGGCAGTGGTCCATCACGCGGGGACAGCGGGCCTGGAACGAGCAGCCCGCTGGCAAGATCGCCAGGTCGGGCGGCTGGCCGTCGATGGCGGTCAGCCGCTCCGGGCCGCCCCCCATCCGCGGGATCGACTCGATCAGCGCCCGCGTGTAGGGATGCACCGGCATGTTGAAGATCTGGCGCACCGGCCCCGCCTCGATCACGCGCCCCGCGTACATGACCGCCACGCTGTCACACATGCGCGCCACGATCCCGAGGTTGTGGGTGATGAAGATCAGCGCCAGGCCGTGCTCGCGCTGGATGTCCCGCAGCAGCTTCAGGTACTGGGCCTGGATCGTCACGTCGAGGCTGGTGGTCGGCTCGTCGGCAATGAGCAGCTGGGGCTCGCACGAGATGGCGATGGCCCCCACGATGCGCTGGCGCATGCCGCCCGACATCTGGTGCGGGTACTCCCGCAGTCGCTGGGCGGCGGCCGGGATCTTCACCGACTTCAGCAGCGCCCCCGCCCGCTCGCGCGCGCTCCGGCGGGACGCGTTCTCGTGGACGCGCAACGACTCCCCCACCTGGTCGCCCACGGTGAAGAGCGGGT
>Ga0256867_10000271_pt1 | contig 19877 bp, 20 predicted proteins | sample RVTome_15_FD_185939 | JGI IMG/M metagenome (GOLD analysis project Ga0256867, IMG submission 185939) | Soil microbial communities from uranium-contaminated site in the Upper Colorado River Basin, Wyoming, United States - RVT150D86 (HiSeq) ... | reverse complement strand
AGCCGCTCGCCGAGGCGGTGGTGCATCTGCCGGGAAGCCACGACCACCTCGAGCCCCTGCTCGAAGTGGTCGCCGACGAGCTGAACGTGCACCGGGTGGTCTTCGCCGAGTCCGCCGAGTCGTTCGGACGCTGGCACGCGAAGCCGAACTTCAAGTCGCTCGGGCCCGCGCTCGGCGCCCGGGTGCAGGAGGTCGCCCGGGCACTGACGGCGGACGACGGATCCCTCGCCGCCGAGCTCGCGCGGGGGGGATCGGTCACGGTGCCGGCCTCGGGCGGCGACGTCACGCTGGAGCCCGACGACGTCGAACTGGCCCAAGACGTGCGGGAAGGATGGGGTGTGGGCAGCGAGGGCGGGATCACGCTCGCCCTCGACCTGCAGCTGACCGACGAGCTCCGACGCGAGGGAACGGCGAGGGAGCTCGTCCGGGCGATCCAGGAGGCCCGAAGGTCGGCCGGGCTCGACATCACCGATCGGATCCAGCTCGGCGTCGCGGCCGGGCCGGTCGTCGGCCGGGCGCTCACGGCGCACCGTGACGAGATCGCGGGGGAGACGTTGGCGGTGGACGTCATCCACGGTGAGGTCGAGGGCCCGATCCTCGAGTCGAGGATCGACGACGAGACCGTTCGGATCAGCGTGCGGCGGGCGGACTACGCCTCGCCCGCCGGCGCCTGAGCCACCCGTCGGCCAGAGCCACGATGGAGAGGACGCCGGTGACGATCGAGATGCCGACGATCGTCGCGCCCTGCTCGATCGCCAGTCCGGTGATCAGGGTCACCAGGCAGACCGAACCCAGCACGAACGCCGCGAGATAGCGGCCCGCGACATCGCGACCGTACGAGGCTCGATCGAACTTCCGGCTCAGTCCTCGCCCCAGAAGAGGTCCCGAAGCGAACGGTCGCCTTCGGACTCCCCGTCGGCACGCGCTCCCGCCGTGGCGGGCTCCTCGATCCGGACGGTGTCCTCACCGTCGGACGCTCGCGCGACCGGCGGCTCGCCGGCGGGCTCAGACGCTCCCTCCGGGGCGGATCGGGGCTTCGCGGCCGCCGGGGAGGACTCGGGCTCGGGAGCCTTGGCCGCGGTGGACGTCGCGGATGCCGTGGCGCTCTCGCCCGCAGTGGCGGTCGCCGGGGGGCGGCGCGAGGACTTCGCCATGTCCTTGACCGTCTCGGCATGCTCCTGCACGAGCCCGGCGAGCGACTGCAGGAACTCCCGTTCACGAACGATGAATGCGTTCACGGCCGTTCGACCACCTGGTCCGCCCGCAGTGGGGCCGCCAGCCCCGGCACGCGCCTCGGCGCTGATACGCGTCGCCTCGGCGCGAGCGCGGGCGATGATCTCGTCCGCCTGCCTGGAGACGTCGTCCAGGTCGGGCGACCCCACGACCGGGGCGGCGCCCCCGGCGCGGAGCCGATCGATCTCGGCGGACATCGCCGTGAACGTGTCTGTGATCTGGTCGAGGAACTCGTCGACGTCGCGCATCTTGTAGCCCCCGAAGCGCGAGACCCGGAATTCCTTCTGCTGGATGTCCATCGGCGTCAGGCGCGACGACGGAGCCGTGGACGTCTCGCCCGCCTGCCTGTCCTTCTTCCCCATGAGCCCCTCCCGTCAGCGGCACAACGCCGTCTGCAGCACGAAGATGATGATGAACGCCACCACGACCGAGAGATCGAACATACCGGCCGGGGGAAGGATGCGACGCAGCGCGCGCAGCGGTGGTTCGGTCACGTCGTACAACAGCTCGTATGCAGAGCGTAGCGGACCGGTGGCCGGCGGGCGCCACCCTGCGAGCTGGATCCAGCTCAGGATGACGCGCACCAGCAGGATCACCCAGAAGAGCGTGAGCGCGACGCAGACGAGCCGGATCATCGGGTCGAGAGGCTAACAGCAGCGCTGCGTGAGGTGAGGCGAGCGGTAGGCGCTCAGAACTGCGCTCAGAACTGGTTGTAGAAGCCGGTCCCGGCCAAGCGCTCCCGCTCTTCCGCCGAGACCTCGACGTCGGCGGGGCTGAGCAGGTAGACGCGGTTGGCCACCAGCTCGATCTTGCCATCGAGGCCGTAGACGAGCCCGCTGGCGAAGTCGACGAGACGACGAGCGATCGCATCCTCGGTCGACTGCAGGTTCATGATCACCGCGGTCCCGTCCTTGAACCGGTCGGCGACCTCCCGAGCCTCGTTGAAACGCTTCGGCTCGGACTTGTGGATCGAGCTCGTGCTCGTCGAGACCGGCCTCGGCGACGCGATCGTCCGCACGACCCCCTCGGCCTCCGCGGACACCTCACGGACGGCCTGGGGACGCATCCGCCGCACGGGCGCCGGCTCGGCCTCTGGCATGTCGTCGACGAAGTCCTCGTCCTCCTCGACGAGCCCAAGGTAGTTCAGCGTCTTCTTCCACACGCCGGCCATCTCCCGTTCCTCTCGCGTCCTCGACCGCGTCGGCGCTGTTCATCGCTCGACCGCCGGCCCTCTCGGCCCGAACAACGCCGTTCCGATGCGGACCATGGTAGCGCCTTCCTCCACGGCGGCCTCGTAATCCAACGACATCCCCATGCTCAAGTCCACCACGCGGGGGTGGTTCTCTCGGACCCGGTCCCGCAACTCCCGGAGCCTCACGAAGCAGGGACGGGCATCGTCGGCCGTGCTTCCGGCCGGCGGGATCGTCATCAGGCCCCGCAGGTCGAGCCCGTCGAGGTCGCACACGCGGTCGGCGAACGAGCAGACGTCATCAGGTGCCACGCCGGCCCTCGTTCCCGTGAAGTCGACCTCGATGAGGCAGTCGATCGTCCTGCCTGCCCGTGCGGCGCGACGCGCCAGGCGATCCGTCGCGCGGACACCCGACACCGTCTCGACCACGTCGGCGAGGGCCGCCACGTGATGGGCTGTGTTCGTCTGCAGCCCCCCGATGTAGTGCCATCGGGCATCCGGCACCGCGTCGTGCACGTCGCGAAGCTCTCGCACGTAGTTCTCCCCGATCGACGTGACCCCGGCCTCCACGACCCACCGGATCGGCTCGGGCGGCTGGGTCTTCGCGGCCGCGACGAGCCGAACCGACGAGGGATACCGCTGCGCCCGCTCGCAGGCTCGGTCGATCCGCCGTCTGATCGACGCGAGGTTGGTGAGCACCTCGTCCCGGCTGCCGTGCATGCAGACATCGTGCCACGCAGCCGGCCGTCAGCCCTCGATCGCAGCGCGATCCGACGCCGCGCCAACCTGGAAACGAAGGGGGGCGGGGAGGTCTCTCGGCCAAGAGGCGGGGGAAGGGCGCCTCCTCGCGTGGGATACCTCCCCGCCCCAGGTCCCTCGCGGGGCCGGGCGGAGCGAGGACTGCTCGTTCAGCTCTTCAAGAAGTCGGGGATGTCGAGATCCTCCTCGGCGTCGAACGACACCGACGGTTGCGCCTCCTGCTCACCCGTGGTGAAGACATCACCCTCGTCGTCGCCTTCGTCGGCCAGGATCGACGGGAGCGGCTCGCGGGTCTCCTCGCCCTCGCCGGGGATCGGCTCCTCGAGCAGGCGCGACAGGCGAGACTCGAACTGGTTGCCTCCGGCCGCGTTCGGCGCCACCTTGTCGAAGCCTGCGGCGACGACCGTCACGCGGACCTCTTCGCCCAGGGCGTCGTCGACGACAGCTCCGAAGATGATGTTGGCGTCGGGGTGGGCGACCTTGGTGATCGCGTCGGCCGCCTGGTTCACCTCGTGCAGCGTCAGGTCGGTCGGGCCCGCTATCGAGAGCAGCACACCCTTGGCGCCGTCGATCGAGCTCTCCAACAACGGCGAGCTGATGGCTCCCTTCGCCGCCTCGGTCGCGCGGTCGGCGCCGTTCCCGATCCCGATGCCCATGAGCGCGGAACCAGCACCGGACATCACTGACTTGACGTCGGCGAAGTCGAGGTTGATGAGGCCGGGTGTCGTGATCAGCGACGTGATGCCGTCGACGCCTTGGTACAGCACCTGGTCGGCCATGCGGAAGGCTTCGACCATCGGCATGTTCGGATCGGCCACCTGCAGCAACCGATCGTTCGGCACGACGATCAGGGTGTCGACCGCCTTCTTGAGCTCGGTGATGCCGAGGTCGGCCTGCGTGGCCCGCTTGCGTCCCTCGAAGCCGAACGGCCGAGTGACCACGCCGATCGTCAGGGCGCCCAGCCCGCGCGCGATCTCGGCGACCACGGGTGCACCTCCGGTGCCGGTGCCGCCGCCTTCTCCGGCGGTGATGAACACCATGTCGGCGCCTTTGAGGATCTCCTCGACCTCGTCGGCGTGCTCGGTGGAGGCGCCCTTGCCCACGTCGGGGTCTGAGCCAGCCCCCAGACCCCGGGTGGTCTCCCGCCCGATGTCGAGCTTCACTTCCGCGTCGGACATCAACAGGGTCTGTGCGTCGGTGTTGACGGCGATGAACTCGACGCCCCGCAGGCCTGCCTCGATCATGCGGTTCACCGCGTTCACGCCGCCACCACCGATACCCACCACCTTGATGACGGCGAGGTAGTTCTGGGGAACGTCCATCTGTCTGCCTTCCTCCACGGGCCCCGGCCCGCTCTACCTGGGGAGATTTCGCATTTCCATTGCAAACCATAACCGTGAACTAAACGCTGATTGTTATATCTACATGACGTAGAGTCCAGGAACCTACTAAGGATGCACAGGTCCGTCAAGTCGAGGTCCGAACGCGTTGTGCCTTCTGATGACAGTTCCCGCGGCCTCAGGGAGAGGACGGGGACTCGTCGCCCTTCCCTTCGTTCCCACCCGATCGATCCTCGTCGCCACCTCGGCGGGCTTCCCCGTTCGAGACCACCTCGACGTCGGCGGAGGGATCGGGGCCCATCGCGACCGGCTGAGAACCGACGAATCGAGCCGTGGGAGCAGACGGAGACGAGAGATCGACGGACAACAGGGCTCGCTTCCGCTCGTCGGCGTGGTCGAGGATCGCACGCAGGGCCTGGGCCTTCGCGGTCGTCTCGACGACCGCTCCGTAACGAACCTGGACACCGGCGTCGACCACGAGCGACACCTGGCCTGCGGCCAACGTGACGGACCGCACACGATCCCGGAGGGCGGGAGCCATCGCCTGCACGACCTCGCCCGCACCGGCGATCTCCGCCGTATCCAGCCCACGACCGGAAGAAGGGGGCAGAACCTCGGGAAGGGCGACCGTGCGGGGTGCTCGCCCGAGCACGGTGCCGTCTGCGGCGACCAGGCGTCGGTCATCGTCCGAGACCAGCACGAACACGGGTGAACGTTCCCGGATCGAGATCGTGATCGTCCCCGGCAGATCCCTCGCGACGGTCGCATCGAGGATCCATCGTTCGGCTTCCAGCCGGGCCTCGGCCGCGGTCGTATCGAGATGGAACACGTTCGTCCCCAGCTCGATCTCGGCCAGTCGCATCACTCGACGGGGAGCGAGGCGATCGACACCCTCGACCTCGACCACCCGAGCGCCGAGTATCGAGGTGTAGCTGAGGGCGACGCTTCCCGTCACCAGCACGATACCCACGGCCCCTGCGATCGCCCATGGGCGCAGGCGGCGGCGGCGTGCCTCGTCGATCCGCAGGACCGAGGCCGGGTCACGCCGAACGGGCCCCTGTTCGATCGGGCGGTCTTCGCGGTCGGCGGCACCGTCGGGCAGTGTCGAGGTCAAGAGGTCCTGCGGGCCCTGGGCCCCGGTCTCATCGGGTGACACGGTCGAAGCTCCCGATCATCTGCACCTCCGGCTCGAGCGTGACACCGGCGTGGGACTCGACCTCGCGTCGGACGAGGTCGATCAACGCCTTCACGTCTTCCGCACGCGCCCGTTCGCCGGTCACGATGAAGTTCGCATGCTTCGTCGAGACCTGCGCGGCGCCGACCCGGGTGCCCTTGAGGCCCGATCCTTCGATCAGGGCGGCCGCATGGTCCCCGGCCGGGTTCTTGAACACGCTGCCGCAGTTGGGTTCGGCCAGCGGTTGGGTGCGCTTGCGCCAGGCGCGCGCCTCGTCCATCGCCGCGCGGATCGCGTCGGCGGAACCCTCACCGAGCTCGGCCGTCGCCGCCGTGACCACGGCATCGGACGGCAGCGCGGAGCGACGGTAGGAGAATCCGGCGCCCGCGGCGGGCACGTGTTCCGTGATGCCTTCCGCCAGCCGGAAGACCTCGATGCCGACGACCACGTCGGCGATCTCCCCTCCGTGCGCACCGGCGTTCATCTTCACGGAGCCGCCGAGCGTCGCCGGGATCGCCACCCCGAACTCGAACCCGGCGAGCCCGTGGCGCAACGCGACCCCCGCCAGCGCAGGCAGGGGCATCGATCCACCCGCCGCGAGTCGGTCGCCGTCGCGCGCCGCCCATCGGTAGGCGCGCCCGAGCCGGAGCACGAGGCCGTCGAACCCTCGGTCGGAGACCAGCACGTTCGACCCCTTGCCGATCACCACGTGCGGCAGGCCGGAGGCGACCAGCGCCTGCGCGGCTGCCTCCAGGTCGGCCTCGGACTCCGGCTCGAGGTACAGGGCGGCCGGGCCGCCGATGCGGAACGTCGTCAGCGGGGCCATCGGGAAGGCGGTGCGGAGCCGGTCGCCGCACGCGGCGCGCAGGATCGCCTCGGCTCGAGCCAGGGAGCTCATCCCTCGCCCCCGAGCCGCTCCATCGCCGCGTCGCCGAGCATCCAGACGTCGCCGCACCCCATCGTGACCACGAGGTCGCCGGGTCGCACCTCACGGTCGAGGTAGTCGACCACCTCGGTGCGATGGGGAAGGTACACCACGGGGGTGGTCGGCGAGGCGAGCGTCACGCCGTCGGCGACCAGCTTTCCGCTAACGCCTGGGATCGGCTGCTGCGCCGCGCCGTACACGTCGGTCACGAGCACGAGGTCCGCGCCGGACACGCTGGCGCCGAGCTCGCGCCAGAACGCCTGCACGCGCCAGTACCTGTGCGGCTGCACGAGGGCGATCACACGGCCCCATGCACGGCGCCGCGCGGTCTCGATCGTCACGGCCATCTCGGCGGGCGTCTGGCCGTAGTCGTCGAAGAACTCCGCCCCCCGCGCGCTGCCGCGAAGCTCGAAACGGCGGTGCACGCCGGCGAATGAACCGAGGGCGTCGGCCGCCGTCTCGAGGGGAACACCCAGTTCGCTCCCGACGCCGATCGCCGCTGCCGCGTTCAACAGATTGTGGGCACCGTCGACGCGCAGACGCACGGTCGCCTCGGCACCGTTCGGTGTACGAACGCGTCCGCGGGCGCCGGCAGGCCCGAGTTCATCGACCGAGACGACGAGGTCGTTCTCCTCGGCCAACCCGTACCGGATCGCCCGCACGCCCGCGTCTCGAAGCACCGAACGGACGCCGGGATCGTCACCGCACGCCACGATGCAGCCGCAGCCTGCTGCGAACGCCTCGAACGCCGACTCGATCTCCTCGCGTCCACCGGGGTAGAAGTCGACGTGGTCGACGTCGACGTTGGTCACCACGCCGACGTGCGGCCGCGCGAGCAGGAACGACCCGTCGCTCTCATCGGCCTCGAAGACGAACAGTTCCCCGCCGCCGCTCCTCGCGCCGCTGCCGCTCTCGTTCATATCGCCACCGACCAGGTAGCTGGGGTCGAGCCCGGCCCTCTCGAGCATCACGGCGATCATCGAGGTCGTGGTCGTCTTGCCGTGGGTGCCGGCCACCGCGATCGCGCGTCGTCCGGCGGCGAGGGCGGCCAGTGCCTGTTGGCGTGCCCACACCGGGATGCCCGTCGCCCGTGCCGCCCGGAGCTCGGGATTCTGCTCGCCGATCGCGCTCGAGACGATCACCACGTCCGGCGTTCCCAAACGCGCGGCGTCGTGGCCGACCCACACCTGGGCGCCGATCTGCACCAGCTCGTCGAGCCCACTCGAGTGTTTCATGTCGGAGCCGTACACCTCGATGCCGCGTGCGCGCAGCAGCCGTGCGAGGTTCCGCATGCCGGCGCCGCCGATGCCGATCATGTGCACGCGGCGAACACGGCTGAGCGTCGGGACGGGCAAGGTCGGGATGCTGCCGGAGGGCGGGACGTAGGACCTCATGCCGCGACCTCGACCACGAGCTCGGCGATGCGTTCGTCCGCCCGGGGTCTCGCCCACGCGAGCATGGCCCGCCGCATCGCCGAGCGACGCGGCTCGTCCGCGAGCAGGCCCGAGACGAGCTTCGCCAGGGTCGCCGGAGTCAGCGATGCCTCGGCCACGACCTCGGCCCCCCCGTTCCGCTCCACCTCGCGGGCGTTGGCATATTGATGGTTCTCGGTCGCATGGGGGTATGGCACCAGGATCGACGGCACGCCGGCGGCTGCAAGCTCCGCGATGGTTCCCGAACCGGCCCTCGCGACCGCGACGTCCGAGACGGCCAGGGCGAGGTCCATACGGTCGATGAACCCCTCCACGTGCACGAGCAGTTGGCTCGAGGGCCCGCCGGCGGTTGCCACCTCGGCGACGTGGGCGGGACCGGCCGCCACGAGCAGCTGCAGGTCCCGCCGCTCACGGAGCTCCTCGACCGCCCCGGCAACCATGCGATCGAGCTGGCGTGCACCCTGGCTCCCGCCGAAGACCGAAACCGTCTGCCGTCCACCATCGAGCTCGAACGAGCGGATGGCCTCGTCACGTCGGCGCGCCCGTTCCTCGGTCACCTCCGCGATCTCGCGGCGCACGGGGTTCCCTGTTCGGACCACGTTCGCGCTCGACGGGAGCCTCGCCGACGTGGCTTCGAACGTGGTCGCGACGACCCGGGCCCACCGAGCCGCGAGGCGGTTCACCACCCCCGGCACGGCGTTCTGCTCGATCAGCACGATGGGCGTCCTCGAGCGCCGTGCCGCGAGGATCGCCGGCGCGCTCGCGTAGCCGCCGATCCCGACGACGACGTCGGCGGAACGTACCACCGGCCCGATGGCTCGAGCTGCGGCGAGCGCCATGAGCAGCGCCTTCACCGAATGGAACGACAGGCGCGTCTGCGCCGACGCCACGCGGACGGGGTCGAACGGGAACCCCGCCGCGGGCACGAGCGAGGCTTCCTGCCCGGTGGCCGAGCCGACGAATCGCACATCGTGGCCGGAGGCGCGCAGGCGCTCGGCGACCGCGAGCGCCGGGAAGACGTGGCCGGCGGTCCCGCCCCCCGACATCACGATCCTCATCGGACCGCCTTGCCGCTGGCGGCCGCGACCTTGGTCCTCGCCGGTCTCCCCCTCGCCGACGTCGCTCCCGCACGACGAGCCGGTGCACGCGGATCGCGCCGGGCGCCCGCCCGTGCGATGCCACCGAGCGCTCCGATCCCGGCGAGGGTCACGACGAGGGCCGTGCCCCCGAACGAGAGGAGCGGCAGCGGCACGCCGGTGATCGGCATCAGGCCGGTCACCGCGCCGAGGTTGATGATCGTCTGCAACCCGATCCACCCGGTGATGCCGGCGGCCATCAGCCGGCCGAACGTATCGGGAGCTGCAATGGCGATGCGGATGCCCGCGAAGAGCAGCAGCGCGAACATCACCAGCACGAACAAGGCGCCGAGCAGCCCGAGCTCCTCGCCGACGATCGCGAAGATGAAGTCCGAGTGTGCGTTCGGCAGGTAGTCCCACTTCTGCCGGCTCGCGCCGAGGCCCACGCCGGTCCACCCGCCGGATCCGAACGCGATCATGCCCTGGATCAGCTGGAACCCTGCACCGTCGGGATCGCTCCACGGATCGAGGAACGCATCGACGAACCGCGTGCGTCGGTAGGCCTCGCCGAAGATCAGGAATCCGGTGCCCGCGAGCGCCACGGCACCCGTGACGATCAGGTAGCGCAGCCGCACGCCGGCAGCGAACAGCAGCACGAACACCGACCCGCAGATGATCACCGTGCTGCCCAGGTCGCGTTGCAGGATCACGAGCAGCGCCACCACCAGCACGACGGGTGCGAGCGGGATCAACAGGTGCGCAGGGTCGTCGAGCTTCCTCCACTTCTTCGTCAGCACCGTGGCGGTGAACGCGACCATCGCGAACTTCACGAACTCGGAGGGCTGCAGCGTCACCGGCCCCAGGTCGATCCAGCGCGAGGCGCCATACAGCGACGAGCCCGACGACGGATGCAGCGCGATGATCATGAGCGGCAGCAGCACGACCAGCATCGGCACCGCCAGCCGCTGCCACGCCGTGTGGGGAAGCCGGATCGCGACGATCATCGCCACGGCGCCGGCCGCCGCATAGACGAGCTGCCGGTTGAAGTACCAGAAGCTGGTGCCGTACCCCTCGACCGCCGAGATCGAGCCGGCCGAGAGGATCATCGCGAGCCCGAGCACCGTGAGCACCGCGGTCGGCGCCAGCAGCAGCAGCACGTTGACCCGAGCGGCGTGCATCGCGTCGGCCCGAGCGCGTGTGCGCACGATGCGGAGATGCGGCGAGCGGCGCGACCAACGCCCTCGGACCGGCGCCCTCGTCGTCGGGTAACTCGGCCGCCGACCCGCGGGCACCCGGCGCCGGGAACGGTCACCGGCCACCGGCGCCCACCTCCTGCTGCAGGCCCCGGGCCGCGACTGCGAACCGGTCACCGCGTTCGGCGTAGTCCCGGAACTGGTCCCAGCTGGCGCACGCCGGCGCCAGCAGCACCGTGCCGTCCGGCCGTGCGAGGTCGAACGCTGCGCGTACCGCCTCCTCGATCGAGGCTGCGACCCGAACCGGCAGCAGCCCGTCGAACACTCGGATGAGCTCGGGCGAAGCCTCGCCGATCGCGACGACCGCCCGGAGTCGGTCGGCGCGGTCCGCGAGGGGCGACAGGTCGACGCCCTTCGCCGTACCGCCCGCGACCAGCACCGCGTCGTCGACGCCGTCGATCGCGGCCAGCGCCGCATGCACGTTCGTCGCCTTCGAGTCGTCGACGAACCGCACACCGTCGACGGTCGCCGCGACCTGCCCTCGGTGCGGGGCCGGCTCGAACCCCCGAAGCCCGTCGCGCACCGCGCGGGGGGAAGCGCCGAACGCGAGAGACGCGGCGGCTGCCGCCGCGGCGTCGGCACGGAATCCCGCACCGCCGACGACCTCGCCGAGACGCTCGGGCTCGGGGGTGAGGTGCGCGACGAGGACTTCGCCGTCGAAGCCGACCTCGCGCTCCCCCGGCGAACCAGCACGGAACCACACCACGTCGCACACCGCCGCCGACGAGCGTGCGGCGGCCGCAGGATCGTCGCGATTGCCGACGTGCGTGTCGTCGCGGACCTGGCGGGCGAAGATCCGCGCCTTCGCGTCGGCGTAGTCATCGAACGAGCCGTGTTCGTCGAGGTGGTCGTGCGAGAGGTTGAGCAGCACCGACACCCGGGGGTGGAACGTTCGCTGCATGCGCAGTTGGAACGAAGAGCACTCCACGACCAGCACGTCGTGTTCCTCACGGGCGGCCTGGGGGAACGGGTGGCCGATGTTGCCGCAGGCCACCGCGTCGACACCCCAGGCCCGCAGGCAGGCCTCGATCATGCCCGTCGTCGTGGTCTTCCCGTTCGTGCCGGTCACCGCGATGTAGGGGGCATCGGCGAGCCGAGCGCCGAGCTCCATCTCGCTCCACACCGGGAGGCGGCGCTCCCGGGCCCACGTGAGGATCGGCGAACGGACGGGCACCCCGGGGCTGGTCACGACGAGCGTCGCCCCTTTGAGGTGTGACGGATCGTGGCCGCCGGTCAGCATCTCCACCCCGGCTTCGCGCAGCGCGGCCACCGTGGACAGCTTCGATACGGGGCGAGCCTCGGACACGCGGACGCTCGCGCCCTCGGCGGCGAGCACGCGTGCGGCCGAGGCTCCGGCCACGCCGGCGCCGACGACGACGACCCGCTCCCCGGCGAACCGACCGCTCACTCGAGCCCTCCTCGCTGGATGAAGTCGGCGTAGAACAAGCCCAGCCCGACCGCGACGCAGAGCCCCGCGATGATCCAGAACCGCACGATCACGGTGAACTCGGGCCAGCCGGCCAGCTCGAAATGGTGATGGATGGGCGACATGCGGAAGATCCGCCGTCCGAACCCTCGGAACGAGATCACCTGCAGGATCACCGACATCGTCTCGATCACGAACAGGCCGCCGAGGATGACGAGGAGCAGCTGGGTGTTCGTCGTGATCGCGAGCGCGCCGAGCAGGCCGCCGATCGCGAGGGAGCCCGTGTCGCCCATGAAGATGCGCGCCGGCGCGGCGTTCCACCACAGGAAGCCGGCCAGCGCCCCCATCATGCCCGACGCGACGATGGCGTTGTCGAGCATCGCGGCACCGTTCACGGCGAAGCACCCCTGTCTCGCGATCCCCTCCGCCCCTACGCACAGGTGTCGGAACTCCCAGAACGCGATCACGACGTACGACGCGAACACGAGAGCGCTCGAGCCGGCAGCGAGCCCGTCGAGCCCATCGGTGAGGTTCACGGCGTGCGAGGAGGCGGTTAGCACCAAGAAGACCCACACCAGGAAGAAGACGCCCAGCGCGAAGGCCGTCGGGCGGATGAAGGACAGGTTCGTCGAGATGCCGGTCTCGGTGCTCGACCGCGCCACGATCCATCCGAACAGGACCGAGACGATCGCGGTGCCACCGAACTTCTGGAGCTTCGTGAGCCCGAGCGAGCGCCGGTTCCGCACCTTCATGAAGTCGTCGAGGAACCCCACCAGCCCGAAGCCGACGACGGCGATCACCAGCGCGAGCCCCGCGACGGTGGGGGCGCCGCTCGTGACGCGGGCCGCGAGATACGCGAGGAGCAGCCCGACGAGGATCACGATGCCCCCCATCGTGGGCGTGCCCATCTTCTCCATATGGGTGTGCGGGCCGTCCTCACGGATCCGCTGGCCCCAGCCCCACACCGTGAACGCCCGGATCGCGAGCGGGGTGCCGAGCAACGTGACGGCCAAGCCGATCGCTCCCGCAACGAGGATGGAGATCACCGCAGCGCCTCCGCCAGCGCCTCGAGTCCGGCGACGCGGGATCCCTTGACCAGCACCACGTCGCCGGGGCGCGCTTCGGAGCGCACGTCGCTCAGGGCGTCGCCGGCATCGTCGTACGCGGCGACGTCGTCGGGCCGCAGGCCCTCGCGCATCGCAGCCACCGCGATCAGCCTTGCCGGCTCGCCGACGGCAACCAACCGGTCGACGCGGAGCCGTGCCGCGAGGTCGCCGAGTCGCTCGTGCTCCTCGTCGGCGATCGGTCCGAGCTCGGCCATGTGACCGAGCACCGCGATCACGCGACCCTCGAGGGCCATCGCGCGCGCCGCCTTCAGGGCCGCGGCCATCGACTCGGGGTTCGCGTTGTACGCGTCGTTGATCACCACGACGCCGCCGGACGTCGAGAACGTCTCCATGCGCCAGCGGGAGACGGTTGCCGAGCAAAGTGCCCGTGCCACCTCGACGAGCGGCACGCCGAGGATCGACCCCACCGCGGCGGCCGCGAGCGCATTGGGCACCATGTGCTCACCCGCTACCGCGAGGGTGACCGGCGCACTGCCCTCTTCCGTCTGCAACGTGAACGATGCCGCGCCGCCGTTCCCCATCGAGACGTCGACGGCGCGCACTTCGGCGCCGGGATGTTCGCCGAACCTCATCACGCGGCCCGTGTGACGCGCCCCGAGCCCGGCGACGACCGGATCGTCGGTGTTCAATACCGCCCATCCGTCGGACGCGAGAGCCTCGACGGGCTCGGCCGCTGCCTCCACGATCGCATCCCACGATCCGAAGATCTCGAGGTGCGCGACCCCGATGTTGGTCACGACGACGATCGACGGCCTCACGACCTCGCACAGGGCGGCGACGTCGCCCTTGCGCCGGGCTCCCATCTCGGCGACGACCACCTCGGTTTCGGCGGTCGCGCCGAGCAGGGTCATCGGCAGGCCGATCTCGTTGTTGAAGGAGCCGGGACTCGCGTGGGTGACGAACCTCGCCGAGGCGACCGCCGCCGTCATGTCCTTCGTGCTGGTCTTCCCGTTGGCGCCGGTCACGGCAACGACGCGTGCGGTCAGCCGCCTCGCCTCGGCGGCGCCGAGCCGCATGAGCGCCTCGTCGGTCGAGCCGACGAAGATCGCCGGGCCGGCCGATGCGGTTCCCTCGGGCACGATCGCTCCCACCGCGCCGGCGCGGAAGGCGTCGTCGATGAAGCCGGCGCCGTCGGCACGATCGCCCCTGAGCGCCACGAACACGGCGCCGGGTCGCGCCACCCGGGAGTCGGTGACGACGTGGGTCACCTTCGCGTCGGCTCCGACGAGCCTGCCGCCGACGTCTTCGGCGATCGTCGAGAGCTGCCGCGCGATCACCCGGAACCCCCGAGGGAGCGAAGGGCGCGCCGAGCCTCCTCACGGTCGTCGAACTCGATCGTGCGGTCCGCGAGCTCCTGGTAGCGCTCGTGACCCTTGCCGGCGATCACCACCGCATCGCCCGGCCTCGCTGTCGCGACGGCCAGATCGATGGCGACTCGCCGGTCGGGCTCGATCATGTAGTCGCCACCGCCTTCGGCGGCGCCGCGCTCGATCTCGGCGATGATCGCGACCGGGTCCTCCGAGCGCGGGTTGTCGCTGGTGACGACGGTCAGATCGGCTGCCGATGTAGCGGCCCTCCCCATCAGGGGTCGCTTGGCACGGTCGCGGTCCCCCCCACAACCGAACACGACGATGAGCCGGCCCGATGTCAGCGGGCGCGTGGCCTGCAGCACGCCGAGGATGCTATCCGGCGTGTGCGCGTAATCCACCACCACAAGGAACTCCTGCCCTTCGTCGATCGGCTCGACGCGGCCGGGTACCTCACGCACGTCAGCGATGCCCGCGACGGTCGCCGCGTCGTCCAGGCCCGCGGCCCGGGCCAGAGCGATCGACGCGAGACAGTTCGAGACGTTGAACTCGCCCCGCAGCCGGGATCGGATCCGCAGCCCGTCGGCTCGGAACTCGAGCCCCGACCGCGACACGTGCACGTCGGTCGCTCGCAGGTCCGATCCGGCCTTCACCGTGAACGTCGAGACCGGGATCGTCGCCGAGCCCGCGAGGCGGCGACCCCAGGGGTCGTCGGCGTTCACGATGCCCCGGTGAGCGTGCGAGGGCGTGAAGAGCTCCGCCTTCGCCGAGAAGTACTCCTCCATCGACGCGTGGTAGTCGAGGTGATCCTGGGACAGGTTCGTGAATGCGACGGCGTCGAAGACCACACCGCCGACGCGGTCTTGATCGAGGGCGTGGGACGAGACCTCCATCGCCACGATCTCCACACCGGCTTCCCGCATGCGGGCGAGCAGCCGGTGCAGGTCGGGCGCCTCCGGAGTCGTCCGGTCGAGGGGCACGGGCGCGCCGTCGACGCGGGCACCGGTCGTGCCGATCACCCCCGGCCGCTCACCCGCCCGACGCACGATCGCCTCCAGGAGGTAGGTGACCGTCGTCTTCCCGTTCGTCCCGGTCACTCCGAGCATCGTCATGCCGGCCGCCGGGTCGCGGAACGCGACGGCCGAGATCGGCCCCATCGCCTCACGCACGGAGGGCACGCACACCTGCGTCGCCGGCAGATCGAGCCAGCGCTCCACCACGATCGCGGCGGCGCCCGCATCGAGTGCGCCCCGCGCGTAGTCGTGCCCGTCCACGGACCCGCCTGGCACGCAGAAGAACAAGGCGCCAGCCCCGACGGCGCGCGAGTCGTGCGCCACGTCGAGGATGGACACGGCGAGGTCTCCGCGTGTCTCGGCTGCCGGTACGGCCTCGACCAGCGCCGATAGCGGTATCGGCGGGAACGCAGGCGAGGACGCCTTCGAGGGGGAACCAGGAGGGGAAGACACCGGATCGGAGCTTACCCGTGCTCCCGGCCTCCGGCCGGTAGCCATCAGGACGTTCCCGGAGCGTGCGGCGGCAGGGCCACCGGTGGTGCTGCCGGGATCGCAAGACGCTGGATCGCGTAGCGAGCGATCTCCTGGAACAGCGGCGCGGCCGCGAGGCCGCCGTAGACCGTGCGGGGCTCGTCGATCGAGACCGCGATCACGACCCGAGGGTCGGCGGCGGGCAGGAATCCGGCGAACGACGCATGGTAGCGCTGCACGTATCGCCCGGCCACGAGCTTGCGAGAGGTTCCGGTCTTGCCCGCCACCTGGTACCCGGGGATCTGCGCGTTCACCCCGGTACCCTCTTCCACGGCCGCCGCGAGCATCCGGGTGAGCAGGGCCGCCGTATCGGGGCGGATCACCCGCCGATCCTTGCGCGTCGAGGCCTCATCGAACGTGCCTTCGGGGCCTTCGAATCCCCGCACGAGCTTCGGTTGTCTCCACACGCCGTCGTTGGCGATGGTCGCGTAGACGTTCGCCAGCTGCAGGGGCGTCACCGAGATGCCTTGGCCGTAGGAGACCGTCGCCCGGATCACCTCGTCCCACCGATCTCCCGGCAGGAGCACGCCTGACGCCTCGCCGGGGAAGCCGATCCCCGTCGCCCGGCCGTACCCGAACTCCCTCATGAAGGAGTCGAGCGTCACGCTCCCCACCTGTTCCGCGATCAACGCGGCTCCGATGTTGCTCGACTCCGTGATGATGTCGCCGATCGTCATCGACTCGACGGGGTGCACGTGCGAGTCGCGGATCGTGAACGGCCCGACCTCCATGCTCGCCGGAACGGCGAACCGGCGCTCCAGCGAGACCGCGCCGGTCTCGAGCGCCGCTGCGGCCGTGATGATCTTGTTCACCGAGCCCGGCTCGAAGGTGTCGGTCACGGCGCGGTTGCGCATCGCCTCGAGCGGCGCGTCCCCGAAGTCGTTCGGATCGAACCAGGGGTAGGTCGCCATGGCGAGTACCTCGCCGGTCGCGGGGTCCATCACGACCGCCGTCCCGCCCAGCGCACCGTTCGCCTCGACCGCACGCTCCAGGGCGGCCTGGACCATGTACTGCATCTGCCGGTCGAGCGTGGTGAGGAGCGTCGACCCGGGAACAGGCTCGACCGTGCGGTCGAGGCCCGTCGAGATCGCGAGACCGTCGGCCGACAGCTCGACGGTCCGCTCTCCCGGCGTGCCGGCGAGCTCGTCGTCGTAGGCGCTCTCGAGCCCGGCCGCCCCTTCCCCGTCGATGTTGACGAACCCGAGCACCTGAGCCGCGAGCACGTCGGCCGGATAGTAGCGGTCCGGCACCTCGAGGAAGCCGATGCCCGGCAGCGCGAGCGCCTCGAGATCCTCGGCCACCTCCAGATCGACCTGGCGGTCGATGTAAGCGAACGTGCCGTCTCCCTCCAGCGCTCGCTGTACCTCTCGCGCCGGCAGATCCAACACCTTCGCGATCGTCTCCGCCTCTCCCTCGGCATCGACGACGTAGCTCGGATCGACGTAGATGTCTCGGGCCTCGCGTGAGACGGCGAGCGGCACCCCGGAGCGATCGACGATCTCTCCGCGCGTGGCGGGCAGCCCGATCGAACGCATGCGTTGCTGCAAGCCGAGCGCCTCGAGCTCCGGGTTGTCACGCACCTGCAGGGACGCCAACCGCACCACGATGCCCGTGAACGCCAGCAGCATCAGGACCAGCATCGCGACGAGCCTGGTCACCGGCGGACGCGTCATGCACCGACGTCCTGCGCGCCGGAGCTGTCGGTGCGTTCGCCGGGCACTCGGAGGATCACGGAATCCCCCGGAGCGGGCACGGACATGCCCACCGAATCGGCCCACTCCCCGATGCGGGCGGGGGATGAAAGACGAGCGACCTCGATGCCCAGCTCGGCGTGCACCTCGCGCAGCCGGCGGACCTGACTCTGCACGGCAGTCGTCCGATAGGTCGTGTCCACGACGACCGCGTTCAGGGCGACCACGGTGAACACGAGCGAGGAGACGACGATCGCGGCAAGGACCCAGAACGCGGGGGTGGACCCGCGGCGCGCCCGACGCTGGGGAGGGGTGGAGGGGGTCGGGCGCGCCGCGGGGCGCCGCGTCACTGGCGCGGCACGTTCAGGGGCACGGGGTGAAGGGAGCTGCCTGGCCGCGATGCTCACGCTGCCGCCTCCGCACGCTCGGCGGCCCGGAGGATCGCGCTGCGCGACCGCGGATTGCGCGCGACCTCCTCATCGGAGGGACGGACCGGCTTCCTGGTCAGCACCGTGAGTCGCTCGTCGTCGCGGAAGGCCCGCTTGACGATGCGGTCTTCCACCGAGTGGTACGCGATCGTCACCACGCGGCCCCCGGGAGCGAGGAGCCCGGCCGCCTGAGGCAGGGAGGCGGCGAGCTCCTCGGTCTCCCGGTTGACCGCGATGCGGAGCGCCTGGAACGTGCGACGCGCGGGGTGGGGGCCCCCCGGTCGCCGTCCAACGGCACCCACGATCACGCCGGCGAGCTGGTCGGTGGTCGTGATCGGCCGCCGGCGCACGATCGCACGCGCGATGCGGCGCGACCGGCGCTCGTCGCCGAGCTCGAAGATCAGGTCGGCCAGGTCGCTTTCGGTCAAGTTGTTCACGAGGTCGGCCGCCGACGGCTCGTCGGCGCTCGCGCCGGCCATGCGCATGTCGAGGGGGCCGTCGACCCGATAACCGAAGCCGCGCTCGGGGATGTCGAGCTGCATCGACGAAACGCCGAGGTCGTAGAGCACCCCGTCGACCGGCCCGCCGGTGGTCCCGGCGTCCACCTGCGCGAAGGTCGTGCGGATCGACCGGAACCGCTCGCCGAACGGCGCCAACCGTTCATGGGCCAGGGCCAACGCATCGGGGTCGCGGTCGATCCCGATCACGAGCTCGACACCGGCGTCCAGCAGCGCCTGCGTGTGCCCGCCGGCCCCGAGCGTCATGTCCATCACAGTGGCCCGAGGGAGATCGCCGACCAGGAAGTGCAGAACCTCGGCCACCATGACCGGTTCGTGAGGCGGACCGCCGGCCTGACGCCGTCCATCCACGTCAACCCAACTGTCCCGCGAGGATGCCGATGCCGATCGAGACGAGCAGCGTCAACGCCGTCATGCCGATCAGCGAGAGGCTCTGCCGCACCTCGGTGCCGAGCTTCGTCTGCTCGACGGCATCCGGATCGGTCGGTGCCATGCGCGCACTACCTCCTGGGATCGAGCGCACCGGTCTGGTACGCGTCGGCGAAACCTTGCGTGTAGCTCTCGTACGTCTGGCGATCCCAGACCTCCATGCGATCACGCACGCCGAGCACCACGACCTCCTTGTCGATGCCGACGGTCTCGCGCAATCGCTGCGGGATCGTCACCCGCCCCTGCCCGTCGAGCTTCGCCTCCTCGGAGGAGCCGAAGAACATGCGTGAGTACGCCCGGCCGTCCGCATCGGAAAGGGGTGGAGACGCGACCTCGTCGGACCGCCGCTCCCACTCGGCCCTGGGGAAGACGTAGAGGCAGCGGTCCTGGCCCACGGTGATCCAGCAGCCGTCGACGAACGCGGCCCGGAACTTCGCCGGGAGCGAGACCCTGCCCTTCGGGTCGAGCTGGTAGCTGTGCGTGCCGAGCAGTTCGGCCACGCCTCCTCCCCTTTCCTCCACTGAGCTACACGTTTATGCCACCAACCCTCCACCACGTCAACGTGAACATGTGTTCGACGGCTCGCGTCTCCACGGTCACGACTCGTCGCGGCGAGGCAAGCAGGGACGTTGGACCGCACCGGATCGGCACGGCGAGATGAGACCTTGACGGAGCCCTAGATCAGGAAGGACTCCCAGCCCGGCTCGAGATGGCCGAGCGTGAGGTGGAAGCCGTCACGGGGCGCATAGGGCTGGCGTCGCAGATGGAAGCCGGCCTCGGCGGGCGTGCGGTCCTCCTTCTTCGCGTTGCAGCGGCGGCAGGCCGCGACGACGTTCTCCCAGGCGTGCATCCCCCCCCGGGAGCGTGGCACGACGTGATCGAGGTTCTCGGCCGTGGAGCCGCAGTACTGACAGGCCCACTCGTCGCGAGCGAACACCGCCCGGCGCGTGAGCGGCGCGTGGGGCCGGTAGGGCACGCGGACGTATCGCCGCAGGCGAACGACCGAGGGCGCCTCGAGCACCAGG